>Ga0123353_10005027_pt1 | contig 17246 bp, 12 predicted proteins | sample TergutLab28metaG_3_FD_92763 | JGI IMG/M metagenome (GOLD analysis project Ga0123353, IMG submission 92763) | Labiotermes labralis P3 segment gut microbial communities from Petit-Saut dam, French Guiana - Lab288 P3 | ecosystem: Host-associated > Arthropoda: Insects > Digestive system > Gut ...
AAAGCATGGATGCACACATTATTTATGACCCGATCATCAATAATAGTAGTGCCAATCCAAGACCTGCTCGGTTATGGAGCAGACACTCGTATAAATACCCCCGGAACCCCCTCCGGCAATTGGCGGTTCAGAATAAGAGACGGAGTCCTGTACGAAGTCGACACAGGCTTCTATGCTGCGCTCCACAAAGCCTATCAAAGAGAAGATCAGTTGAAGAAATATAAACCAAGAAAGAAAAAAGAGAAGGGTTCTCCAAAAGAATATGAAAGAAGAGAACACTCATAGAAATGTAAAACAGAAAAATGATACTGCCCGGGCGAGTGCAAAAATGACATCTGAGCAAATCCGGCGGCGAAATGATGTACGCAAGCGGCTGCAACAATCCGCTGTGTCTGATATTGACGCTGTTTTTGCCATGCTTGGTTCATCTCTCGATGGAATAGACGAAGATCTCATCGAGGATTTCAGAGATAAATACGGCGACAACAAAGTAACTCACGGGAAAAAGATACCACTTTTTAAGCGCCTGTTTGAGTCATTTGCCAGCCCATTCACACTTATCCTTCTAAGCCTTGCAATTGTGTCAGTGTTCACCGATATAATTTCAGCTGCACCCGGACAAGCAAACTATGCAACAGTAATTATCATTGTTGTTATGGTGCTTCTTTCCGGGATTTTAAGGTTCGTTCAGGAAACAAGAAGCGGGAACGCCGCCGACAGCTTGCTTAAAATGATAAAGGTAACAACAAACGTTAAACGGTTAGGAAAAGAAAATGAAGAAATCCCGCTGGAAGATGTTGTCGTTGGTGATATTGTCCATTTGGCGGCAGGTGACATGATACCGGCCGATATACGTGTTATTCGCGCAAAAGACCTTTTTCTAAGCCAATCCGCTTTAACGGGAGAAAGTGTCGCGGTCGAAAAAATAGCAGATATACAAAAAAGCGCTGATGAATTGACAGAGACTCCCAACCTCGCGTTTATGGGCACCAATGTCGTGAGCGGCAGTGCCTCGGGTGTTGTTATTGCTACGGGTGACGACACTATTTTCGGTGAAATGGCAAAGACAATCGGCGACAAACATGTCAAAACAAGCTTTGAAAAAGGCGTAAACTCCGTGTCGTGGCTGCTCATACGTTTCATGCTTGTAATGGTACCGATTGTTCTGTTTGTCAACGGCTTTACAAAAGGCGACTGGATGCAGGCAGTACTGTTCGCTCTTTCGGTTGCGGTCGGCTTGACGCCTGAAATGCTCCCAATGATAGTAACCACATGCCTTGCAAAAGGCGCAATGGCGATGTCAAAGGAAAAAACAATTATTAAGAACTTAAACTCCATACAAAATCTTGGCTCAATGAATATACTATGCACCGATAAAACCGGTACCTTGACACAAGACAAAGTCGTCTTGCAATACCACATGAATATTCACGGAGAACGAGATTCACGCGTCTTGCGCCATGCTTTTTTAAACAGCTATTACCAGACAGGTCTTAAAAACCTCATGGACAACTCCATTATCGACCGCACACATGAAGAAGAGAATGACATAGAAGACCTGCGGGATCTTACGGAAAGATATATCAAAATAGATGAGATACCGTTTGATTTCGAGCGGCGCCGCATGAGTGTTGTTGTGGCAAATTACCCTGCGCAGGATAAAACACAGATGATTACAAAAGGTGCCGTTGAAGAAATGCTTGAGGTTTGCACCTTTGCCGAAGACAATGGAAAGGTTGTACCACTGGGTGATGAGGTCCGGGCACTTATACTAAGTAAGGTTAACGACCTTAACGAAGACGGTATGCGGGTTATTGCTCTGGCACAAAAAACAAACCCCTCTCCCGTCGGTGTTTTTTCACCCGCTGATGAATCCGAAATGGTACTTATGGGATATCTTGCATTTTTGGACCCGCCAAAGGAATCAACCGCCGCCGCAATAAAAGCACTTAATGAAAACGGTGTGAGTGTAAAGATTCTGACCGGCGACAACGAAAAGGTGACACGTCATGTCTGCCGTCAGGTGGGAATACCCGCAGATCAAATACTGCTCGGCTCTGACCTTGATAACATGAGTGATGAGGATCTGGGAAAAGCCGCAGAGAAAATCAGTGTCTTCTCAAAGCTGTCACCTCAGCAAAAAGCACGGGTCATAGCTGTTTTGCGTGATCGTGGGCATGATGTTGGCTATATGGGCGACGGCATCAATGACGCAGCCGCCATGAAGGCTTCCGATGTCGGCATTTCGGTGGATACAGCCGTCGATATCGCAAAAGAATCAGCCGATGTTATTTTGCTCGAAAAGGATTTAATGGTACTTGAAAAAGGCATCATCGAAGGGCGCAAAACTTACGCCAACATGATTAAATATATAAAGATAACAGCAAGCTCAAATTTCGGAAACATGTTCTCCGTCCTTGTGGCAAGCGCGTTTTTGCCCTTTTTGCCCATGCTTCCGATTCACCTTCTTTTGCTTAACCTGATTTATGACTTTAGCTGCTCATCAATCCCATGGGATAACGTAGATAAAGAATTTCTTGCTGTCCCGAGAAAATGGGACGCATCCTCGATAAGTAAATTCATGCTCTGGATAGGTCCGACAAGCTCAGTATTCGATATGTCTACATTTGCATTGCTGTACTTTGTCATTTGCCCCACAGTAGCAAACGGGCAAATGTACCACCAAATCCCAATAACCGACACTACAACGCAAGCAGCATTTATCGCGGTATTCCACGCCGGCTGGTTCGTAGAATCCATGTGGACACAGACATTTGTAATCCACATGCTTCGCACCCCGAAGATTCCCTTCATCCAAAGCCGCGCATCCCTGCCCCTAATCCTAATCTCATTCTCGGGAATAGCCGCCCTAACAATAATCCCCTTCACTAATTTAGGTGCAACCCTCGGCCTCGCCGCTCTACCATCAGCCTTCTTCCCCTGGCTGCTCCTGACAATAGCAATGTACACACTGCTGGTAACAGTGTTCAAAAAGGTCTATATCAGAAGGTACGGACAATTGTTGTAGTATTTAAGTGAGCGTTAAGTAACTGCAAGTTCAGTCATTGCGAGCCATGGAGTGGCGTGGCAATCCAGCGACGTTACAGTTCACTACCCACTCGTCATTCTGCGCGTTAGTCGCAGAATCCACCGTCATTCCGGAGCCTTGCGCAAGGCTTTGTTAAGCAGACAAATCAAATAAAAATTTATATGGAAATCCGTTTGAGTATATGGTAAACTGTCCAAGGTTTCATGGAGTTGAGGTTCCACGGAGCTTAACAGTTTACTGAATACATAAATAACAACATCGGGGTGTGGCGCAGTTGGTAGCGTGCGTGGTTTGGGACCATGAGGCCGAGAGTTCGAGTCTCTCCACTCCGACCATGTCGGGTGTTCGTAGCGATTCAGTGTCGTTACGAACACTTATTGTGTATATTACTCCATAACAAACCCTATGTTGTCGTAGAATATTAAGCCGGAGAAATCTGACGGATTATTTTCGTCATTGTACAATGCAAGCACAATATTACGGATGCGCATTTCGCTTGGATAGTCTGCGATAGTGAAAGGTATTTCGATAACAAACTTTCGCAGTGTCAAGCCTTCGGAGTTTGTAATGATCTCACCGCCGTTGATCGGATCGAGATCTACACGCCCTATCTCGTGCCAATACGGCGAGCCGTCGGGTACGAGGATTATTGCCATTCGCAGATTCCCCGTTGTCGCACTGCTGTCTTCTAGGAAAACCTCCATAGCGAATGCCGTGATATCTCTGCACATATTGAGGGTCAAAGCCGACGAAGGCCAATGCGGTGAACCGAGCCGTGCACCCTCCTCCCATGAGTTTGCTCCGGGTACGAATGTAAAAGGAAAGCCAAGTGCCTGTGTCTCGGCATAACCAACGAACAAGGCGGAATGCTCTATAAGTGAGCCGCCTTCCTTAGCCCAGCCCTCTCTGGTGCCTGACTCAAATGTAAAAGGAAGTCCCTGAAATACACCCGGATTATCAGCGGGCAAATGCTGTATATCGCCGTTATGTACAGCTTCCCCGGGATTAGTTGCAACGTTTAGGTCTTCCGTGTACATCGGCACAGGGTCACCCTTAATCATAGCTCTGTAGAATCGTCCGGCTATCGAAACCTCACTGTCAAGCCACGAACCATCCGGATATGGTGATGTGGTATGGTTAAATGCTGCCGACACTTCGTATTTTTGTGCCATCGACCATGCAGCCCAGCTTATTCCTCTGTCCTCCATATATTCCACCCAGCGCAAGGCAAAATCGATGAAAGGTCCGCCGTCCCAGGTTGCCGTACTTACCCCCCACTCGGTGCAAAATACCGCAAGACCGTGGGAGAGCGCATTATCCGTCATCTGCCTTAGCCAGTAACTACCTTCAAATTCGGGGAAAACAGGGTCGGGCTCGTAGCCTGCATCGTGAGTGCCGGCGTAAAAATGCATAGAGTACATAATATTGGCATCATCGATAGGATCATAAATGGGAGAATCAACATACTGACTCCAATTATCTGTCCCGCATATAATAATGCCGGTTTTATCAAACTCCCTGATTACGCTTATTACACTCTCATGATAAGGCTTGAGCACATTGCTCCAGACATCGAAGCGATCTCCGTAACTCCCAAGTCGGTTGGGTTCATTCGCAGGCTCGTAAAGCACATTGCCTTGCGAGCCGTATTTTTGCGCAATATACGCAAAAAACACTTGCGGTCCCGTCCAATCGGGATTAGCATCACGAAGCGCAAGAAATTCCGCCGGCATGTTCGGGTCGTCAAGCCCCGCAGTCAGGTAAAGCTCATGGTTCGGATCGCCGGGTGTCAGAACATGCCAGTCAATCATCACATACATTCCGCGTTCGGTTGTGAGTTCTATTCCCCGCTCGACCCTCTCAAGGATAAGGCTTGGGTTATCACGGTACCCGCCCTCGGTTACATACATTGCGATACGGATTATGTCACATTCCCAATCCTCTGCGAGAACATCAAATGCTTCATCCGTCAGCAGCCAATAGCCGTCGCTCCATTGCATCCCAAAGGTGCTCATGCCTTTGAGCTGCACAGGATTACCCCACTCATCGTTTAATTGCCCTCTTATTATCTGCAATCTGCCGTAACGCTCAAAAGGTGTGCCATTGTAATTACGATGCTGCTCATTTTGGTCGGGAGCCGGTGTTGCCGGATTCGGTGTGGAGGAATCCGATATATCATCACCGTTTCCGGGTATGTCATTAGTATCGTTCTGATTACACGCCGGTTGCAGCAGTATTCCAAGCATCATTATAATAATAAGTACTTTAGTAAACAGATATCCGGGTTTAATTTTTATATTACTCATCAAAAGTACCTCCATACAACCTACCGTATTAGTATCCATCGCAAAAGAGCGATTGCCATACGTATCGGTAAGGGCTCAAATCTTCCGGCGACTTTTTTCAAGTCCTTTCGGATTGGTAGTTTTTGCGGGCATTGTTTCTCGCATTTACCGCATTGATTGCATAGCCGGGGGCTTTTTGGATTATTTGTTACTCCGGCTGTTGATGTTACATGCAAAGTAGCTCCTTTTACATAACCTTTAATATAACTCATATTATACGCGGAAAAGCATGCTGGAATGTTAATCCCTTTGGGGCAAGGCAAACAATAATTACAACCGGTACAGTTTATCTTGTATGATTTTCTGAACACATCGATAACATTGGCGTACACAGACTGTTCTTTGTCGGTTAATGGGCGGAAATTTCTGATTGAACATAAGTTGCTCTCAATAATCTCCATACTGCTCATGCCACTTAGTACAACAGTCACTTCACTTTGGTTCCACAACCACCAAAATGCCCAATCAGCCGGTGAGTGATTCTGATCAGCCTTGGCGAGTATTAGAGCAGCCTGCTTCGGCAAGCCTGTTGCAAGCGTGCCGCCAAGCAAAGGCTCCATAATCATTACTGACATATCTTTTTCTGCAGCGGCCAATAATCCCTTTATCCCTGCTTGATAGTTCTCGTCATAGTAGTTGAGCTGTATCATACAGAATTCCCATGCGTAGGAATCGAGGATTTTCACAAACTCATCGTATACACCATGATAAGAAAACCCGATTTGCTTGATTTGCCCGATGCTCTTTTTTCCCGCTATCCATTCTTCTATGCCTAATTTTCGAAGCGTTTCCCAATCCGCGTTATCTGATATATTGTGAATGAAATAGTAATCGATATAATCCGTTTGAAGCCGCCGGAGCTGCTCATTAAAAAACTTATCAAAGTCATCCGCACTCTTGCACATAGTCAAGGGCAGTTTAGTGGCGATATAAACATCCTTTCGTTTATTATTCTTCGCCAATATCTCGCCCAAAGTAACCTCGCTGTTAGGGTATATATATGCTGTGTCAAAAAAGTTTATACCGCCCTCAATCGCGGCTAAAATCATACGCTCGGTTTCTGCTTTGTCACGCGGAAACCGCATACAGCCAAGTCCGAGCGCGGAAAGCTTATTTCCCGATATCTTATCCTCACGATATTGCATACAAAACATTATGCCCGGCGCTTACAAATCGGTATGTGAATGCAAAATGATGATAAGCGCTGAGCTTTCCTTTCATTAATACTTTTCTCATTGACCCTTGCTGCACTACTTAATAACTCCATTCCAAGAAAACTAATACAAATATTTTATAACAGAAAGAGCATATTTACAAGAGATTATCGGAGGCAAGACAGGGGGACAGGTTCATTGTCTTGCTGAATTTTTTCTATATATTGTATATAATGCTAAAGTTTCTAAAATATCTTACGATATATATGTATATATATCGTAAACATACAACATAAATGAAACATCATACTCTCATTACTGCACTCACACAGAGCAAGAAAGGTATAAATATATGAAATCAATATTAACCAAAATTGTTACAAGGCTCATCCCAAGTTTACTTGTCGGTTTAGTTCTTATAAGTACGTTGGCCGACTTCAGAGCTGAGATGTATGTCGTCGGCAGAACTGAACCCGGGCGCCCCAACAGAAGCGGTGGTAATAATACCGCAAGAGCCGATGAAGCCGGAACGACAGGCAGAGCTAACTATGTCGATGCATCAGGTGGGTTCGGTGCGGGTAGAGCTAACTATGTCGACGCAACAGGCGGAACCGGCTCAGGTGCGGCTATGAACAACTCGGTTGCACCACAGGGTCAGTTTATCAACCCGTTGACTGGCATGTCTACCATAAACGATGTTTCCCGCAACAGACCGGTTGCGATTTCCGTCAGTAATCAACGCGGAGCGTTACCGACAAATGCTACTAATGGTATTTCACAAGCAGACATTGTTTATGAGATGCTGGTTGAGGGTGGTATCACTCGATTTGTTGCCATATATCAGGACTTTTCAAATGTTGGTGTTGTCGGAAGCATCCGCAGCGCAAGGCATTATATGGTAGAAATCGCGGAAGCGTACGATGCAATGTTTCTACATGCAGGCGGCAGTCCGTTGGGTTTTGAGGAAATCGATAACCGTGGAATCACAAATTTCGATGAAGTCAGGGGAATTCGCAATCAGATATTTACAAGAGATGAAAACAGGATACCAGGACATACGGTGCTGCAATATCACAGTGCCGTCACATCAGGAGCAGCGTTTACGCACTGGCTTCCCATGTATAACGTAAGAACAACACATCATAACAATTTCAGACAAGCATTACACTTCACAAATAATCCGATTCCGAACGGAGCACGGGCACATGAGGTGGGGATTGAGTTCTCTGCGGTAAAAGACAGCCTTTTTGTATACGAAGAATCACAAAACCTGTACTATATGGCGCAATTTAGCAGCTTTTTCACAGATGCCAACAATAATGCTCCGGTAACATTTTCAAACATTTTGATTCTTGAGGTGCCCGTCACAGATTTGGTCGGACATGGCGAAGGTGCAGGCAGGCAGGACATGAGCACAGTCGGCAGCGGAAGAGGCTACCTTGTAAGCGGAGGCAGATATGTAAGAATCAACTGGTTCAGAGCCGATAAATCCTCACAATTTGTCTACACCTTCGAAGATGGAAGAGAAATTGAGCTCGGTCTCGGCAAAACATACATCGGTCTCGTTCCACCCGATGCAAATTTCGTAATTCAATAAGCTGCAAGGGGTGGTTCATCTGAACCACCCCTCCATATAATATCAAGTTTCGGAAATCAGCCATTCCCAACAGCGGGGACAGGTTATTCTTATTTTTCCTTTTCCTTTCGGAACTCGCATTTTTGTTTTACATGTCGGACATCTATAGTAATTGTACTTTCTTTTATCTTTTATCTTTTGAATAATACTTTTAAACTTCATCTTTATAGGCCACCAGTAGCGGATAAACTTATCGTTCTCCGCTCTGCGGCGTTGAATGTTGCGTGAAAGCATACGGAAAAGAGTCAAACCGAACATAAAGTATGATATGTAAAGTAAAGGCGTATGCAAAATTAAAGCATTTAACAGCGACAGAACAAATGTTAATACTATCAAAGCAATGCCAAGATGATCCGGTCCGTATCTCCCAATCATAAACCTATGCAAAAAGTTGCGCATTTTGCTTCTCCTATAGTTGATAGTATTATTACAAGAGGGTAGTTCTTCTGTTTTTGGTATTGAGGGAATTTCGGCGACGAGGCGAAACTGACTGAAATACCAAAAGCAGAAGAACTGCCCTCCCGATTTTTCAGGAATATATGCCGCCGCCTATGAATTCTCTTAAAATCGATTCCGGTGGAACCATCGCCGAATCGATTTCTTCAAACGCCTTTAGAGCCGGCAGTAATGAGCGCAGTTCATCAAGTCTCTCTGTTCCGTCAGGGACTTTACTTATAGCTTTATAAGCCAGCCGCTTCATTATCGGGACTTCGTACGCCATGGATGAATCGAATAAGAGATCAGCTTTGTATTTAAAAGGGGAAATATACTTCTTTTCACCGTCACGCACATTTGCCCACATCTTTAGTGTTCTTGAAGCACCCATGCCCCGGAACAACTCATCGCGAACCACACGACGAAGCAGTCTCGTCCATGTTCTCTTAAAGCAAACCGTGTGGTTTTCTTCAATATCCGAACGTGCACTGATGTAAAGCTTAAACGCATTCGGATGTTCGTCAGCAAGCATATCATTTAACGCATGAATCCCTTCGAAAACAACAATTTCATCCTTCGCCAGTTTTAGAGGTTTGCTTCTTGACGGGTCACGGTCTTGTAAGCTAAAACAAAAATAAGGTATTTCCACTTCTTTACCTTGGTCAAGCTTAGTGTAGTGCTCGTTAAGCAGTTCGAGGTCCAAACAATACGGAGATTCAAGGTCGTGCTCACCGTCGGCAGTGCGTGGAGCTTCTTCACGATTATTTGAAAGAAAGTACATATCCATAGAAATTGTATGAGCATAAATACCGAGATTTTTGATGGCGTCACAGATTTTCATTGCCGTTGTTGTTTTCCCCGAACCCGAAGGTCCCGATAAAAACACAACACGACTAAGATCCGATCGTTCTGAAATGGCGGCAGCTGCCTCCATAACTTTTCTATCGTAAATTGCCTCGCATTCTTGAGCAAATCCCTTCGGGTCATCAACCGCACGTTTGTTTATCGTCTCTTTACTATATGGATATGGCATACTCTCTTACTCTCCCTGTTTTTTCTTTCATCTTTTCTGTCATATTAATATATTCAAGAGGGTATTTTGCATTAAAAATCCGTTCTATCCTGCCGTCGCCGGCTACAAGCTTAGTTACTCCTCCGCCGCCTACAGCCAGCACCGTGCACAGTTCATCCATCATACAGGAGTTGTATATACACTCATACCCGGGCTTGCTCCATCCTGTGTTTTCAAACCCGCCGGAAATGTATTTTTGCCTATAGATATAATATGGTACATACTTGGATTCCCGAAGCCGCCATGATGCATAGGCGAGCATGTCCCCGACTTCATCGCCGCTTGGTATTGCCGTGTTTTCAAGCATTATTCGTGAACCTTTTTTTAGAGAAAGCGTATGAACCGTTATGTTCTCCGGCGAAAACTCCATAACCGTATCGAGTGTTTTCATAAAACCGTCGGAAGTATCACAGGGTAGTCCCGCTATTATGTCCATATTGAGCGCGGTACCTGTCTGACGGACCAGCCGTGCAGCTCTGCATACATCTTCAGGGCTGTGTTTACGCCCGATGGCGGTCAAAACTTCCGCCTGCATTGTTTGCGGGTTAATACAGATTCGCTTTGCACCCAGCCGTGTCATGATTTCAAGCTTTTCTTCCGTTAAGGTATCAGGTCGTCCTGCTTCTACAGTATACTCAATCAAGCCGGAAAAATCAAACTCTTGCAAAAGAGCCGACATTACTGCTTCCAAAGATGCTTCGGGAAGTGATGTCGGCGTTCCGCCGCCTATGTATACAGAGATTATCCGCAGTCCAAGTTCGTTTACAAGCAGTGCCACGGATTTGATTTCTTGCAGTAATGTGTCCATAAAAGGCTCAATCAAATTATGCGAACGCTCTACACTGTTGCTGACAAAGCTGCAATATGCACATCTAGTGGGGCAAAACGGTATACCTACATATAAAGCTACATCCTTCGAAGCCAGCATTCCTCTGCACTTGATGGCAGCTTGCGCAGCTTCGATGCATAATGCCGCTCTGTTCGGAGTCACATGGTACTTTTGAGTTAATGTTTCCAGAACGGATTGTTCGCTATTGCCTTTTAAGAGCAACTTTTCCGCAACCTTGGCAGGACGAATTCCTGTCAAGGTCCCCCAAGGGGGGTGGTGTGCAGTGAGAATTGGAGTTATCATATTAAATTCCTACCGCCAGAGAGTACGTCCTGTACTCTACTGTCGGACGCTCCACCGTCCGTGGTTACACTTGACGGAATTGAATATGATACCTCCAATTCCCACTGTTCAAGTATCCACCTCAATTTATCATTTGTCATTTTTCATTTCATCTATCATATTATTTACAGCATATTTCATATACCGGTTAAAGCTTCTCTCAAAACTCAATGTTGAAGATTCCGCGTGCCCCGGATAGACCTCATAGTCGCCGTCTAAATCTGACAGGCGTTTTAGTGATTTCATCATTATTTCATCACTTCCGCCTTCCAGGTCTGTTCTTCCGCAATCGCCTCTGAAAACGGTGTCTCCCGTGAAAAGAGCGTCTTGGCACATAAGCGTGACCGATCCGGTCGAATGCCCCGGCGTTTCCAGAACTTTAAACTCCAGATTGCCGACATTGACTACATCTCCTTCTGCGTAATACTTGAGATTTCCGGTGTCTTCAAGCTTATGCCGTCCGTTTTGACCGTTTCGGTTAACTTCGCCTTCATGCACATAAACAGGTGCGCCTGTTGAATCCTCAACCGCGTCAAGAGCCATATGATGATCATAATGTCCGTGAGTCAAAAAGATGGCAACTGTACTTAGCTTATTGGATTCAACATAGTCAAGTATAGTGTTGGAATCAGCCCCGGGGTCAATAATCGCACACTTATGTGTTTCTTCATCGGTAACAATATAACAATTTGTCTCCAGCATCCCAACGGGCAGTGTTTTAATCAGCATAAATTTCGTTCCTCTTCTTTCTTATATCTTCACCGTAGAACGTTAGACCCTGATACTCACCTTCCAGTCTGGACATTATTTGTTCGGAGTATTTTCCGTTTAGCTCCATCAGTGTCAAATTTGAATTTATTATTGTTTTTCGACTTGTGACAAGCCGTGTGTTTACTATTTCATAAAGCGTAGAAATGGTGAAGGCGGTGATCATTTCCGTGCCTAAATCATCTATTATCAATAAGTCGCATTCAAGATATCTTTTTGTTTCGTCACGCAGACTTTCCAAATCGTCGGTGCGTTGGAATTTTGCGTCTTCAAATTTTGCGAATACGGATGAAGCCATATCATAAACAACAGAAAATCCGTTGTCAGCAACAATTCTTGCAATACATGCCGATAAAAAGGTTTTGCCAAGTCCGGGCGCGCCGTTAAAAAATAAGTTTATGGAGTTTCTTCCGAAATTCCGTGCGTATTCAACACAGATTTCATATATGACTTTCATACTTTGTCTTGGTGAAATGCCTGTGTCCGATGCCGGAGTATCATCGTAAAATGTAAGATTAAAGGTTTCAAAGGTTTCATTTCCCAGCTTAAAAAGATTACTGAGAGACGCACTCTGCTCTTGTTTATATATAGCCGCAAGGCACTCGCACATTTTAGTATCTGAAAATCCTGTGTCATGGCATTTTTCGCACATATATTTTTCGTCGAGATATCCTTCTGTATATCCCGCGCGCTTTAATACACTTCGCCGTTCTTCTTGCAGCTTTTGATTTCTAATACGAATAGCATCAATCAATGATTCCGCTCCCGCTCCTACAGCAACACCAACAAGCTCAGCCATTGTCGCTCTAAGATCGGTATCAATCAGCCGCACAGCAGGAACCTTTAAGTAAACCTCCTGCAGCCGTGCTTCAAACCGCTCTTCTTTCTCTCTGCGACGGTTTTCATACACTGCTTTTGCTTTTGCTAGTATTTTTCCATCTAATGCCATTTTGCCTTTAACCCTTTTCTATATCCTTAATCCTAGTTATTCTTCGTCTTATTCAATAGGCGCTGCATTCTTTCAATATCTGCGCGGTTTGGTTCGCCGTGTTTTTGTGTGCCTTGTGTTGCACCTCGCCATTTTCCATGGGATTGCGACTGTCCTGCTTTTCCGGGTCCTTGTCCGCCTTCGCTCTCTTGCACCTGTTGTGCGGTATGCAGTCCTTTGCTGTGCCAGCTTTTAACTATTTTATCAATGTACGGCCATGTGAGGCTGCCTGTTTTTGTCACGGTTTTGTCATACGCAATCGCAATAGCATCGGGTTGCATTCCCATTTCAATCCAATCGTCAATATAGCGTTTTTCAGTCGCCGAAAACTCTCTGTTTCTAATCCACAGTACTTTTTTTATTTCACCGCGGATACTTTTCTTAGCTTCAAGAGACTTTAGGTACTCCTCGGCTCTTTCAATAGTGAAAATCCCCTCTCGTTCCCATGTATATGCCGCTTTTTCTATATACCGCACAGACGGAGCGCGACCGTCTCCGGTGCTGCGGCTCTCATGTACACAGTGTGTTATAAGCAGAAGTATAACTTCGGGCGGTAATCTTAAATTGTCGTAAATCCCGAACAGACGCAGCAAATCGTCAGGTGAGAGTATCTTTCCGAGCCTGCGTTGTGTTTCATCAATAACTATTGAAAAATCCGAACCTGATTGAAGCTCTTGCTTGACTTCATCTTCCGTGTATTTATGGGGTTCTTTATACGGAGGCGGAGAGCCGGCGTTTCCGTTCTTTGTGCCGGTGATATCATCAAGATTGATAAGCTTAAGACGTGACAGTACCGCCATAGCTGACGCTACCCAGCCTTTGCTTTTATCAAGCGCAATCGCTATCTCCGACTCTGACAAGACCTTTTGCCCATGCATCCTGAGAATATACAAATACAGCAATGCGGCATCACCGTCACCCGCACGCACAAGCTTATCAATTGTCTGCCCAGCTATGGTCACAACTTCCGTTCCGGGCAAGGAAATCTTCAACTCAGACACAAACATACGCCTTTCACTAAACTGTTTTACACTCTATGATAACTGTTCAGAGGGTATCCGTAAAACTTTTAATTGTTTCAGTCAGCACACAAGTTTTGCCTACCAATACAGGTTTCCACTATAGTGCTAGTGCTTTGGCTGGAACTATTAAAAGTTTTACGGATACTCTCTGAATAGTTCGCACAAGCCCATTCTTAACCCTTTATCTTCGCTATTAAGTCCTTCAGCACATCTTCCATATCCGGATGACCGATTTCTTGCAGACTGTACTCGACACGGGTGTTTGGTTTGTCTATGTCGATAACCCTTGCAAGGTCTATCGGTGTTGCGATTATAACCGTGTCGCAATCGACACGCTTTATCGTTTCTGACAGATCGTGTCTTTGTTCATCGCCGTAACCCATTGCGGGAAGAATGTTTTCTATGTGAGGGTAAGCTGCAAAGGTATCAGCAAGTCTTCCTACAGCGTAAGGCTTCGGGTCAACGATTTCCGCAGCACCGAAGCGTTTTGCGGCAACTACACCCGCGCCTATTTTCATTTCGCCGTGTGTTAATGTCGGACCGTCCTCGATGACCAACACACGCTTACCTCGAATAAGCTCAGGTTTTTCAACACTTATCGTGGATGCGGCATCTACAACAACAGCATTTGGGTTTACACGTTCAATGCTCTCTCTGACTGTCAGAATATCCTTGTAATCGGCACTGTCGATCTTATTAATAACAACTACGTCAGCAAGGCGGAGCGTCACTTCGCCCGGATAGTATGACAACTCATGCCCGGGTCTGTGCGGGTCTGTTACTGCAACCATTAAGTCTGGATAATAGAACGAAAAATCATTGTTTCCGCCATCCCAAAGAATAACGTCGCAGCCGTCGGGGTCATTTTCGGCAGCGCGCAAAATCGCTTCGTAATCCACGCCTGCGTAAATAACATTGCCCCGTTCGATATGCGGCTCGTATTCCTCCATCTCTTCAATAGTACAGTTGTGTTTTTTCAAGTCTTCAATGGTCGCAAAGCGTTGCACCTTCTGTGCCTCCAAGTCGCCATACGGCATTGGATGACGAATGGCAATCACCTTCAGCCCGTGACTCATCAAAACCTCGGCAATACGGCGGGATGTCTGACTTTTCCCGCAGCCTGTTCTAACTGCACCTACCGCAATAACCGGCTTTGTGCTTTTAATCATTGTGTTTTTGTGACCCAGCATTGTAAAAGCAGCACCGGCGGCATTTACTTTTGCGCCGAGACTCATAACATATGTATACGGCACATCACTATATGAAAATACACAAGCATCCGCATCAAATGATTTAATCAAGTGCTCCAGCTCGGCTTGCTCATAAATAGGGATACCGTTGGGGTACAATGCCCCCGCCAATGATGCCGGATACTTCCTGTCGGCTATATCAGGTATTTGAGCCGCCGTAAAAGCTACAACCTCATAACTCGGATTGTCTCTGTAAAAAACATTAAAGTTGTGAAAATCGCGTCCGGCAGCACCGATAATAATAACTTTGCGTTTTGACATTTACTTTACCTCCCAGCAAAAATTCTCATGAAAACGTACATGTCAGTATATCAGCACAGACGGAATAATTCAACGGGAAAATTAAACTGTTCAGAGGGTGTCCGGAAAAATTTTTCGTTTCAGTCAGCACACAAATTTTGACGAGTTATACTGTTTTTCACTAAGGTGTTAGTGCATTGACTGAAACTAATAAAAGTTTTCCGGCACCCTCTGAACAGTTTAAAAAGTTTTTGACCCTAACCGTAAACTATGATAAAATGACTGTTGTTGCGCCATTTTGGAACAGGAGGTGTTTGATGTCAGCACTAGCAGCCGATTATACCATGCAAACAGTACTTATATATGACACGGACGGAAATCACCTGATAACCACCTATGTAATAATGCATGAGAAAGACACGAAACAGATTATCGTAGAAACGCTTCCCGACTCTCTTAAACTCAATAATAGCTGTAAGGTTATGATCCTGTCAGCACCGGTTCCCGTTGAGTTTGACGGAAAAATAAAGAGGCTCGGCAATGGTCTTTGTATCGCAATGTTTCAAGGGCAGGAGAGAGACGGCCGCAGCTCGGAAAGATATTCTATAAAAACACCTGCACAGATATCAACTCTTATCGTGGACGGTACACAGCATCAGATCCAAACACCAATAAATGTAACACTTATGAATATTAGCACTACAGGATTACGATTTCGCGCACCATTTTATTCATTCGAGGTCGGAGACCAGTTTCAAATGGATTTTTCCGTAGGCACGAATCAAAAAAAAGTCGTTGTCAAGGTTGTAAATAATGTAGACAACGGGAGCGAATCATCTGACTACGGATGCCGCTTTATAACTGTTCAATGATACGAGTACTCCGTTATTTAGAAAACGAAGTACTAGAAATATTTTGAATATATTCAAACAGTGGTCAGTGGTCAGAAACGCAGGTCACATGTTACAGCGCAAAGTATCATTCATGCGGTTTTGTGCTGCGGAGAGGAATGGTCATATTAATGAAAGTACTTAGAAAAGTCTTGCCATCTGAAATAATAATTTTAACAGGCGCTGTTTTTACACTCATTACATCGGCGTTTGTTTACTTGTTGCTGATAAGCTACGGACTTAGTACAATTCTTGCTATATGCGTTTATATAACAGTAGTTACAATAGTTTTATTAGTCGCGGGATATACACTGTATAATATATACGTAAGATTAAGCAATAAAGCTTTTGAGGACGCAAGCGGAGCAGTATTGCATGATCAGGAGTTACAAGAAGCCCTTGCAAAAGCGCAATCGGCAAGCCGGGCAAAAAGTGATTTCCTTGCAAACATGAGCCACGAAATGAGAACGCCGATGAACGCGATAATAGGAATGACAAACATCGCCTTATCCGCGCACAGTATAGAGAGAAAAGACTATGCATTGGGCAAAATCTGTGATGCGTCAATTCATCTGCTCGGAATAATCAACGATGTTCTTGACATGTCAAAAATAGAAGCCGATATGCTTGAACTGCACCCGACTGTCTTTGTAATTGAAGAAATGATAAAAAAAGTTATCAGCATAGTCAACTTCAGGATAGTCGAGAAGCATCAGAAATTCTCGGTATATATTGACGAAGATATACCGCATGTGTTGGTATGCGATGACCAGCGCCTTGCACAGATTATTACCAATTTGATTTCAAATGCCACTAAATTCACGCCCGAAAACGGCACAGTCAGCCTGAAAGTAAGCTTACATGAAAACATCGGCAACGAATATACGATTCTTTTTGAAGTAACGGATACCGGGGTAGGTATGACCGAGGAGCAGCAAGAACGACTGTTTAATCCGTTTGAGCAGGCTGACAGCAGTACAGCCAGAATGTATGGCGGAACAGGACTTGGCCTCGCCATCACAAAACGTATATTGGAGCTTATGGGAGGCACTATATCAGTATCCTCAAAACCCGGTGAAGGTTCCACCTTTACATTCACGGTAAAAACCGAAAAACCGAGCGAAGAGACAATAATGTCGATGAGAATAGCCGACAAAGCGGACATAAGCAACATCAAAGTACTGATCGTAGACGATGACGAAGATATCCTTGAATACTTTTTGGAC
>Ga0123353_10005028_pt1 | contig 17245 bp, 5 predicted proteins | sample TergutLab28metaG_3_FD_92763 | JGI IMG/M metagenome (GOLD analysis project Ga0123353, IMG submission 92763) | Labiotermes labralis P3 segment gut microbial communities from Petit-Saut dam, French Guiana - Lab288 P3 | ecosystem: Host-associated > Arthropoda: Insects > Digestive system > Gut ...
CTGACCTTACTTCATAAAAGAATTTTGAAGTGCTGACCCTAGTTTCTTTTTGGAAATGTTGGCAGTTTCTGCTGAGAAATTGTCCTTTTCTTTAGTTAAAATGGATTACCTTACATTTGCTCCTCTTCTGCCAGTTCCCAGAGCAATTATGTTAGGATTAATGTGACATTAAGGTCACAGTTTGAAAAAACATGAGCTCCATGATTTTGTGCACACTCATAGCACTTTAAGGTCATGTAAAGGAAACTTCACAAAGTGCATGATGATTTTCATAACACCAGTATATGCTGTTTTGACTGTTTACATTCCTATTCAATGTAAACCATGTATGATGTTATTTATGTCCAGCAGAGAACCTATAATTCAAAAATTTCCAACTCCTCTTTACATTGTTCTTATAAACAGCAACACAGATGTAAGATACTTTTTACAAAAATATTGTTGAAGATTGTGTTTTTTTTTTTTGGTAAAAGTATTGCAAATGAATACTTTGCCCAACAGAAAAAAATTCGCATATGCACTAACCTGCTGTAAATGAGACACACAGACTGGGTAAGCATGTCAGGTTCCAGTGCTAGTAAGGTGATGCAATACTAGGCCATCGTGCATTGCCTGAGGGAGCTTATATTTCCCTGTGTGTGGGGAACTGATTAAAGATGTGCTGTTTAGAGGCATTTTATCTTAACATGTATATTTCATTTATTTTGGAAGGTAAACATGTTCTGAGACAGAGCCAGTGATAGCTACTTTGCTACCGATTTAGAGTCTGAAGTGATTCAAGCATCATTTATTGAGTCTTATGGCTGGGGCATCCAACTTGCAGCCCACCCAAGATTTTTAGCAGAAAATTGTTTACCTAGTTAGCTACTGCACTTTAGTTAATAGGCCAATAGAACCTAACCACATGCCTACTGCTTTTGTATAATTGCTACAAATCCATAGGTTTGAATAGCTAACAGGCTGCACTTCACAATTTTTGTCTATAAAAAATATATGTAGCCTGCACTCTTATCAATTTCTCATCAGATATCCTGCCTTAGAAGAATATCATGAGATGCAGAATGAAGTTCTGTGGCTTTTACATTTCATACATTGAATTTTCAAAATGGTGTTGTGAATGTGTGTATTGTCTTGAGATCCTGCAGAAAACTGTGGGCCTAATGACATCATCTAATTTACATTGCTGCTATCAGCATGAAATGCATATGTGAATCCGTGTCACTGATAAGAGCAGTAAATATGCTTGGCTCAGAATGCTATTTCTGATTGAATTATTATTTTTTATTTGCAGTTCTGTGGGTGGTAGCCATCATTGGAGTTTGTTATGATATCACAAAACAACTTGAGACTTCAGGAATACAAGTTTATTATGAGTATGGATGCTACACTATAACGGCAGCAGGTAGGGAGCAGATCCGCAGTGATTCTTATAAAGGGCTATGGTTGGACTGTAGAAGGGGCATGTATTATCATAGTGAGGGAATTATGATGTTACTGAAAATCGGATCTGTGTGGTCATGGCAGGAAGTCTAGAAATGCTTAGTATCAGAAATTTATGTGGATGTTCTGTGTTAATTCATCTTAATGTGTACATGCAATGAGAGTTTTTGAAATGTTACGTTGATGCATTCTGTAATGGGGGATTTCATGATAATTGCTTGTATAAAGTTGCAAACTTTGAAGCAGGTCATGTATAAAATTGCGTGGTAGTGATCATGAGGTTCATCATCCCCATTGTGTTCCATGAAATAACCAGTGTACAGTGTGTGTATTTGTCTAACACAACTATAATTATTGGTAGAATAAAAGTATTTTCTACATAAGGTACAGCTACATGTTTCGGCACTTGATAATGGCCATCTTCAGGTTGTACATGAAATACTTACTAAGCAATTATACAAAACATACGTTTATATGGGGGTAGGGAGGGGGTAAATTGGGCACGAGATCTCGTATCTGTCAGAAAGGTTGGGCGGTGTGGATTACATGAGGGGTCCATGCTGTTACCAAACTATGTCTAAGCTTATTATAATTAAATCTATGGTAGGTATCATATTGTGTGTGGTAGTGAATGAATCAGAGTCAGATCTTTGTTGCTGAATTGTTCACTTGTGGGTCCGTTCATCTGGGCTTTTGGAATTGTGCATTAGTCTTACATTCTGGCAGAGGATGACGATATAAGAGGTACTAGTTAGTACAAATGTAGCATATAATGAACTGATTATTAAATTTTTTGTTTTGTTTGTTGATCAGTGAACTGTGGTTACTCAGCTTTATGTACATATGATTTCCTTTACATCGTATCTCGCTTTTACCCCCTTCCCCAAGTCCTGACTTTTTCCTGATTTGAACTGAGGTCACTGTCTTTATCACCTTCTGGTATGGAATCATCTGTGATTCCCAATATATAGTTGTGTTTGATGGTTTTTATTGATACTTTAACACAGTAGGTGTAAACTATAAGGTATTATGGAGTATTGTAATTTGGATTGTTTATTCAGGTGCAGTTGCTGTGTGTGCAACAGCATGCAACCTGCTACACCAGCACACTCCTATTGAGGAGATACAGCGGCGCCATCTCATGGATGACTGGGATGGTATTGAGACATTCTCTGTTGTGGGTGGTGGCCTGAGGGGTGTGGACACTCCTCTTGAGAGCATCCATCCACCCCCACCATACAGCCCCTGATCATCAGCTGCTGTGGATGTGCCACCATCTGTTGACTGGTGGCTAGCAACCTGTGATATCATGCCATTATTTAGGTAGGGAGAGGCATTAGCTGCAGATTGTAATATGAAATAGTAATGGTGCTGAGGTAGGATACTGCACAGAATCTTGTGGACTGTTAGTCACTTTTCAGTATTCAGGGTACATGCTTTAAAATATGCAGCAGAGAGATGACAATAACAGAAGTAACATGTAGTAATTCTTTTATGTGATAGAGACAACACATAGATCTGATTACAAATCTCAGACTACACAAACATATTTTTAAGAACATATTTTTCTGTATTTTTTTAATTTACTCTACCTTATGAAAACCATATTAAGGGAAGGGAATGTAGTTTTCAAACAGATCAGAGTAGATGTGATTACAGATGTCTGAAGTTACTTTGCGCTCATTACGAAGTATTTTAATACTGCTTTGCAAGTGACTGTATGGTTTGAACTTTATGACCACAAATTGACAGAACATACTCTGTATATTATGCATTGGATCTCCTGTTTAATGTTCCTAAGTTGAAGATATTCCTTCATTTAATGTTCAAATTCAGTGATTCAGAGTCCACTAAATTACCTCCAAGTAAAATGCTTGTCAGTTTAATGTTCAAATTCACTGCTGTCAAAAAGAAACCTTAAATTGGGGTGTAACTAACAGGTTCCTTGAAGGTATGTGAAGTCTGGCTAAGGTTTAAATATTTTCTGAAACCTAAATACTGGAAACATATTTCAGAGTATTATTGAAAACTTTGGTACTTATTTGCTCTTTAGCTGAAAATGTCTTGAAGTGAATTCTGTTGAAAATATTTGTTTAAAAAATTCTGTTTAATACTTAAAATCACATATGATACTGTGTATATACGGATTTTCTGGATGTCTTCTAAGGTTTGATGTTTGTGTGACCGTGCATCACTGATACAATAATATAAACACCCAACTAGATGCAACAATAATAATTTTATTAATAATTTCAATCAGCTCAACATGTTTCAGGCGATAATTTTGCCAATCCTTAGGAGCACTAGATTGTGTTTACAGCTTACGGTATAATGCACCGACGATGCTGCCTGCTGATGGATTTTCATCAGAATGATTAGGAGGAGTGTGTCACGTGAGGTGACTCCATTCTTCAACACATAATTTTGGAGCACTAATAATAGCAACACGAAAGGCATGTCCTTGAGAGATGGAGTGAGTTAGCTAACTAACCAACCAACTCCACGGAGCAGAATTCTTTCTGAAAAGCTAACAGTTTCTCATCCAGTCAAGAAGCTTCCTGCATTTTATGGAACCCAAAAGTTCATTACTGCATTCGTAAGCACCTGCCAACTGTCCCTGGCCTAAGCCAGATAAATCTAGTCCAGGCCTCCCCATCCCATTTCTTGAAGATCCATTTTCATATTATCCTCCCATCTACATGCAGGTCTTCCAAGTGGTCCCTTTCCCTGATGTCTCACCACTCAAACCCTGTATGCATGTCTCCTGCCCTCCAAATGTGCCACATGCCCTGCCCATCTCATTCTTGATTTGATCGCCCAAATAAACATTGGTGAGTAGTACAGCTCATATAAAGTTTATTATGCATTCTTCTCTTGTTGGAGCTGGGCATACAAAATTATTTTCTGCAGATTTTAACATACACAGTTTTAAGGTTTTCACAACAGTGCTGATGAAGATTCATTCAAGTCTTCTGTGATATGTTAATGTGTAGACTGGCATAGGTAGCAGTCTACATGACACTGTATCCTACGACACTGGAATCTTCAACCTGCATATGTTTACATCATTATATAAAATACCACCAAGATATTAATGTAATTAGCACCCAGCATTTCATATCTTGCCTAAATTATACTTTTGTTTCCAAGTCCTGTGTAATGATTTAGGAAAACAGGTCATTCAGCATTGTTTGAAAGATTAAAACGTACACCTAACTAAGTCATTGCCTATGTTCAGAGAGTTCCGAATAATGGGGGGAGCAGTTGCGCCACAAGAATTGGAAATCACCTCCCTCATTTGATGCAGTGAATGAAGAAAATGTTGTAGTTCCTTATATTACTGCTATCCTAGTGGTTTGTGCCACACAACACCAGAAATGAGCATTCTGACCGATGTTCATTTTCTCAGAGGTACCATGTTTATATACAGCTAGGTGACTTGTATGTACATAAAAGACCCAAATTCTTCATTATGTCATTATCCTTATATACCCACTTATTTGGTATTTGTTAGGTTCAGGTTTATTTCTTGAATAACTTTACAAGAAACATTAGTAATACATGTTCTTACTTCAAAGTAAGAGTGTATAACATACCATGACATGTCTGTGTGTTTGGTATCAATTCAAATGTCCATGCTAAGCCAGAAAGACTGGCTGCCAGGAGCTACAGCTGTCATTTAAATCTGTCTCCTAAAGGTGATCAAGTCTGTTACATAATTCTTCAAAGCTGTCAAGAACAAAACATCACTTATGGGTGCAGGCAAAAAATATAATCTATTTCAGTGTTTGATCTTTTGTATGATTCTTAATGAATTGCCATTATTTCCATAATCCAGTTGAAGTTGGTAATGAAGACACTTGAACTAAGATTTATGGCCATTACCTCATCAGATACAGAGATATTAGCGGTTAAGAGGTTAGCAACTGATGGCTCTTGGTATGTGGAAAGCAGGAGAGTGTGTAATAAGCTTAATGGTCAGTCAGTTGTGTGGGTATGAAATATGTTCTCTCATATTAAAAGAATAACATAAATTACAAGTGTTTAGGAGAATATCCGCTCTAAGAGATGAAATGAGGAGCAGTGTAAGAAATTACAGATCAAGGAACTTAATAAGTACAGGCCACCTTATATTATTACAAAGGCAAAACACAGCAGAATGTGATGGACTGGACATGTAGCTGGGATACAGAAGACAAATGCATACTAAATTGCATTAAAGAAATTTGTTGAAAGACGTCCATACAGAAGACCAATAGGACAGAGGATAATATTTAAGGTTTGTTAGAGAGGGAGGCAGGTTTTGAGTATGGGAGATTGAGCTTTGATATTAGTGATGTTAAACATCAGACTGGTGCATTGTTAAATTTTATGTTTTGTTGACCGTGCATGTTGATATAATTGTGCAAAGAAAAACCAACTTGATGCACAACTTATTCTAGGTATATGTTATCAACCTCTACATGTTTTGGGCGTATCTAGGCTCTTCATCAGGAGGTACTACTGTATGTATACAACAGTTAGTATTTATTATTCTTTTAGATGACTGTCTGTTGTCCTGGTTGGATTGGAAAACAGAGTCATCTAAAACAATAATAGGTACTAATTGTTGTATACATATGGTTGTACCTCCTGATGATGGGCCTAGATACGCCCGAAACTTGTAGAGGTTGACGAAATATACTAAGAATAAGTTGTGCATCAAGTTGGTTTTTCTTCATATGATGGTGTATTGTTGTTAGGGAGGGAAGTAGGGTGTGAATACGGGTGACTGAGCTTTGACATTAGTGACATTAAACATCAGATTGATGTATTTTGTTTTCTTTATTTAAATTTTAAATTGTCCTTACACCACATTTCCTATTTTCTTTCTCATTTCCCTTTATTTTTATTGGTTTACCTTCTTGTATATACCATTTCTTGATGTCACTTACTTCCCCTCTGGTCTACCACAGGGGCTTGTCTAAGGCCACAGGTTCCTGTTTTAGTCACAGTGTTCCAAGAGACCACATTTGTTCAGCCTAACATAACACAAGTTTATTTAAAGCAATTGCCATAACATGTAGCATACATGTGAGGCCAATTTAGTTGATTAAAAAAAAAAACTTGTGTTATACTAAACAAATGTGGTTTGTTTAATAGTAAACACAGCAGGATGGCTTCCATAAAGACAGTGTTCCAATTTGTTCAATCTTAGCCAGTCTTTGTTCTCGCTTCGCTGTCTTTCTTTTCCTGTGTGGCTGATTCTGCTGCCCTGATGTTGGAGGCAGAAGGTTCCTTTGAAACATTAAGTATCTACCAGACCATAGATCACAATGCACAACACTGTTCTTTACAGCCACTGCTGTGGGAATTCCACAAATTGTACACTCAACACATTTGTTTCCAGACCTTTCATATCAGCATTAAGAAGTCGGATGCTGAACAACGATACTGTACCATACTGGTTTAGACAGGGGCCAGTGAAATCGTTTAATTTAAGCCAGACTTTTTCATGATTATATATTATTTAGTGCAAGTCAAATTGCAAAATCTAAATAAACAGAACTTATGACTACTCATGAAATATAAATTTGTCCTTGAAAACTCAAGACCATATTTTAAAGTTGAATAAACTTACCTTATCTGGGGGCATCTCAATTTCTGATGACTGGTAAATTACACTGCACACCGTTTACCTGTATTCAGTTACTCTGAAAAGTATAAAGCAAATGTAGTTCTGTTCGCAAGTTATATTCATCTAAAATAATAAAGACTCTTGCATTAAGGGGGGGGGGGGTTGCAAACTTAATATTGTGTGGCTTTCACATTTTTTAGAGCAACAGAACAGTGTAATGTAATTTTATGAAATTTTTTACATTTCTGAACACATTGTATATTATCATAACCATGCTCTTTAATGAAAAAGATCCCACTATAATTACTGATAATTAAGCTATTATCCACAGTTTCCAACAATTCACATCATATTGAGTTGTGATTACAAATTAATATGTGACTAAAGACAAATTAATATTTTCACATTCACAAAGTATTTGTTATTCCAAGCACATTAATTCAGTGCTTCCTGGACTTTATTGCTCACAGATCCCTTTCAACTTCAAAAAATAACCACAGATCCTCGCATCCGTACTCGCATAAATATAGTGTCCATATGATAGATATCCAGAATTAAAAATTTATCTCAGAAATGATTTTAGATAGATACAAATACCTACCAACAGCAGCTGTAACTATGCATTGCATGATTTTATGTGAATTAAAATGACTGTATCCCTTGCTTTGTGGGTACAGGGGGTTTCTTAATTGGATATTCTAACAGTCATACAAAATAAACACATCACCAATTAAAGAAGTTTTGCGATTATTTAAAAAAAAAACCATTCCTTTAATTAAAAAATAAGGAAACTTCAAAGTTTGTGGAAGTGCTTACATGGATCCCGTGTACTGGTTGCAGATCCCTTGGGATCCATGGAGCACACTTTTGAGAACCACTGCATAAATTTATGTAAGTCATTCTGTTCTTTCCTACTTCAAGTCACCTATAATGCATGCTTCCAAACCACAGATCTGCATGAAAGTTTGTGCAAACCCAGGCAATTAAAGTTAGTAGCTACACATTTAAAAATTCATTGTTTTAATTCTAAATGATTTTAAAGTATTTTAATACAACAAAACAGTGAATGTTACTTAGTAAACAAAAATTAGTTATGTGTCAGTATGGCAAACTTGAATTTACAGTGTGGCAATACAGGAAGCCATGTCACTTCAACATTTTCCAAGTAGCTGACGGTTGGCATATCCTTGGCAAGAAAGGATCACTAAGACACAGAGAGCCACACTTTAATGTATCAAGCTTAAAACCCAATCAAATTTCTATGCTAGAGCTAGGATATGGGTGAATGCTCTGCTGAACTATGTTTTTTAAACTGTTCAAAATCAAAGTCTGGCAACTCTAATGGTGCAAGGATAGGCAACTCTCTTGTGACTATGTGTGGCGTGTCAGCTGGCACATCAGGACTAAGTTCACTGCAGGGTGAATACACAAAGGGTGAGGAGCCACCTGTGGAATCAGTAATAACGTGAAGACTGCTCTTCCTTGCCACTGGTACACAACTGCCGCCCTCCACATCATCTGATTTCACGTGGTTTTCCCCCTCCAAGAACTGCACACGTTCACGTAACATTTCTATTTCTTTATGGGACGCATCCAGTTGGGTTAGTAATTGGACCACTAGTGAACGCAATTGATGGTTCACAGTCTGCAGTTCCTCAATCACTGTGCGGTCATCAATAGGCCACTTGCTTCCTTCTAACTTGCCAGGTTTAACGGCAGTCACTTTTATTGTATCTTCACCACATGCTCCATTATCACTCTTGACACTTTCTAGTTCATCTCCGTCATGACGTACAAGTTGTTCTATCAATGAATCTGCTTCCTCCATGGTTCTGCAATACAAGATCCCCATGAGTGCTAACATGTGAGGGGTACTATCATTCTGAGATCAAATGCTGACCTCTTTGTGTTTTGCTTGGTAGCAATATAAATCTCTCTCCTCAGTTTAGATTATGCCACATACAAAAGTTTTGTTTCATAAGCTGGTTTTGAGAAATCTGACAAACTGGAGTTTGGGTTTTATATGCAGGCATTGTAATGAACTAGAACTGTCATCCAACAATTACAGGTTGTCTGGTTTTTGAAACAGGTTTTGCTCAAATGCAGGATAACAAGTCTACTCCAGCATTTCGAAGGAATGTGACGATGTCATGTTCAGGGTGTCGGAATCTGCTTCAGCTAAATGCTTGAAGTGAATGGGAGGAGGAAGTGTCTTATTGAGAGAGGCCATAGGATTTTGGCCAATCACCTATGGACAGGAGTATGATCCCTTCAGCCCTCTTGCTATTGATATTCAAATAGCAGAAAACATAGGCAATAACATACATACATCGATATGTAGATTCTCATTTTCTGAAATGATCACATTATCTTCTGATATCCCAGATAAAAATAGACTATTCACACAAACATATATGTGTAAATAATTAAACTGAACCACAAGTTGTTTCTAAAAGGCTGTTTTAATGTCTGCAGTACAGAGATCATATATATTTTTTACACCATGTAAAATGTCCATGTAGCACTTGCAAGATGCTTGACATGAATTACATCAGTGACAATGCAACTTCTTCCATGCTGATTTGGATTAGACATGCTAATCTGCTATGATGATACAGGAACTACTGTGTGCTCGGAAAAACTGTAGGTAAGGACAAGAAGCATTCATTTCTTGTGACTATATTTCTACACGAGAGTTGTTCGTAGACCTTTCGTCTCTTGAAGATGAGTGGACACCAACCACATAGTGATGCCACACCACATCACAGTTGATTGGGGACCCTCATTTCCACATATTCACACTACTTAAAGTTCACAGTACTAACCTTATTATCTGAAGCTGCAGGTTACTAGTTTCATGGTTTCGCTCATCACTTGTTTGTTCCAGCTTTGTTAAAACTTGCATCATTTTCTGTTGCCTTGTTGTGTTGGCTATGTACTGATTTTTTTTCATACTGGAAAGAGTAAATTAAGATGTTGGGTCAGAACAGAAGGTTACAGTGCATATATTTTGGTTTCCGTATTTTCGTATCTAATAATTAACAGTTCAATTTACTTGTACTGCTGTACCAGTACTTTTCCATGTAGTCCCTGCCACAAATGAGGCATTTCATCATATTGTGGGATGAATTTTTCTGTTCCCTATTGACAGAAATCCATGTCCTGTGTTTGTTGTGTCACAGCTGTTAACACCTTTCAGTGATCTTCAAATTTGCAGCCAAAAATATTCCACTTCAGTTTCTGAGACATGCTGTTTTCTTGGCAATTATTTTCCCTAATATAAGCACAATCAAAGTTCTTTAATTATGAAATAATATACCAACATATTTATTGTCTGCCTGACGTCATCTTTTAAAAATTCCCTACCATGCTCAACCTCATTTTTGTCTGTCAAACTGGAAATTTTCTCGCAGATTTCAATAAAATCTCAAGCTAGCAGCTGTTGTCAGGTGTGTTATTGGCCATTGGCTAGTTGTGGTTTTGAGACAGTCTCAGGGATCACAGTGGAGTTTTCACCGAACCAAATTGTTGTTTAACAAAAATGTATAATAAACATCACTCTTACATAGGTTCCAGATATGGGAGTTTATTCTTTTCAAAGTCACCACAGTACAGACGATGGCACAGATCGTTCTTTGTACGTTCTCCTCTCTCCCAGCCACACTTCAGTCAACTCCCCAACATCCCAGTCTCCTTGTTGCCTCTCTAAAATGTTGTCCCTTTTTAGTTTTATGGTGTTTTGAAGACCTATGATTTCCCTTATTGGCTGAGTGCTGAATGTTGGGTTCAGTGTTCTCTCTAATGGGTGAGGGACTCAAACCTTCAGCCACACACACATTGTTATCACATATTCCCAAAAGCTTTCCAGGCTGGATTCAAACCACGCCTTACAATGAATGTCCCATTATAGCTACTCCCCGCAAGATGGACAAAGCTGCTTTTTGCCCTTCGAAAAATGGTCTGAGCTTCATCTTGTAAGCCACCAACCTTACTACAGACTTTTACAATTCATTCCTCCACTCTGAGAATACAACATATGAATTTATTTGACATCCATATAAACCAGACCTATCTGTTACCAGATGTTTGCTTGAACACATCTTGCTGTACATGGTAACATTCCAAAAGTTCAACTACTGTTAGTGTAAATACAGTGAACCAAACATGTATGCATATAATACATAATCACTGATACATCTGTTCCCACTGGAGGTATATAATGGTATTCAGTATTGGAATAATTAGTGATTCCTCACATAATCAATTTTCATTCAACAACACACTCAGTAGACACTTTGATAACCAGCAGCAATAAGGTTATCCTTTATATTCTACACTTATTTGTTTTGTTCACTCTATTGTAATGTCTACAATTTACTTCTTGCCAACATCTGATACAATTATACTGATGTGATAGTAATTATATTTCTAATAGTTACTAGCACTTAAATCTGTAAAATGAAACACTAATACGAAAGGCATTAATAGCTCACTGAATTAATGAATTTATTTGAAGGTTTGATTGGTCATCACAATACACTAATAGTGATGTAACAACATGCTGCAACCAGTGACATCACCTTAGTTTTTCTCACAGCTACTTACTATTACCAGTGGAATGAGGGACCACTCCTTTTCTCTCCCTTGACCTTCCAGTAGGGTGGTCAGCTATATCCTAGTGCCCATTAATTGCGACATTACTTCTGCACGCTTGTTTTGTGTTGTTCAAGGGACAACTTTATACTTATTAAGTGGCTTCTCATGTAATGGCTTTCAGTAGCAAAGGCGATATTTTGAGCTATCTCTTTAACACTTCTTTTTAGATTTCCATTATCAGCTTTTTCTAAACTTATCATGATCAAGAGTTTTTTCTGTTCTGACCAATGCTCAGTTCCCTCAGATAAGGTTTTAAGCTTACCTTGTTAAATGTGCCTCTTATCCTTGCCTAGCATATCAGATAATTCATGAACTGGTGGCAAAACTGTGCAGAGATGAGTGATGGGCCAGTGTAGTTTTGTACAGATTGGGTGATGACACCTTGCTTCCCATCTGAGGTGTGCTGACATCTTAGTGGCACCTTGTCATTAATCCTTGGTTCCCAATTTGTGGATCCTTTCTTCTTTTTCTTCTATCTTTTTGTTGCTTTCTCTTTCATCCTTTTGTAAGCTTTAGTGATCTTTTCATGTAGGTCCTCAATTTAAGGCATCTGATTTTTTTGTCTTCTTTAACAGTTTGGCAAACAGATCCACTCGACTTTGATTACACATCAGTTCAACAGAAGTATAACAAACAGTTTGACACCAATGTGTTCATCCAATTCTCCATGAATTGAATCAGTTTGGGCCACCATTTATGGGAAAAATTACAGTGGATATTGCAATACTTTATTTCTCTCCTTTATGACACACTTGGGTTGGACTCTGGGTGCTTTATAGGGAAATACTTGACATCTGTGTTCAGTTTGTCAAGTTTCTTTTCCCACTGGGGTGATAAAAATTGTGTTCCATGGCCAGACAGCACACGTTCTGGCTTTGTAACATCGGATATAGTCATTTATTTTGTTGAGACAGGACCTTGTGGTGGCAGTACATAATGCATACAGCCTTGTACATTTTGTGAATGTGTACAAGCACGCCAAAGTGTATCTTACACCCCTTCCATCAACAGGAAGTGGACCAAACAGTTCTAAGGCACATAACTGTCCAGGCTTTGATGGTAAATGACTTCTGCTTTCCACAAGCATGAACGAAAGTAATAATTTTTTTCTCCAGACTAGCAGGTAGGATGGTTCTCCAGAATGTAAAACTTTTATGGCCCTTGCATAAGTTCAGCAGTTTGTATGTCACTGATTTGTGGGATGAGTTGTTTTTTAAGGTTTTCCTTTATATTCCTAACCCAAGGGCCATTGCTCTGATGCGCTTCCAAGTCTTTTAGACTGGCCTTGACCTGTGGATCTATGCTCAGGTTTATCACTCTAACCATAATATCTCTTGGTTTTATTATCTGTTTTACCTGTTCCTGTGTTTAGGCTGCGGGATCACGACTTATTACATCGGCTATATAGTGCCTGGCTCCATTAATGTGCTTGATCATGACATGGTACTCTTGAATTAACATGATTCATCTTCTGCAATCTCCAGTTCTACCATTCTCTTTTGTAATTATGCACCCATGATAGCATGCTTCAGAAGGTGAGATACCCACTGTGCCATCCTTTGCCTAGTCGTGTTTGCATCTGTTTATCTGAGCTCTAGTGTGTGACTGCAAACCCTGGTCCCAAAATTGATTCAGAAGGAAACCTTAAAGTCCTCATAACTATGAATATAGCCATTAACCAGATTTTCACAAATTTGTCTGTTATGGATTCAGTTACTCGAGGTAACTTTAATGAGTCACCTACAGATTTTCAATGAAAGTAATCATCCATGTCCTTCAAAAATCGAACAGTGTTTTGGGTTAATAAACCACCGATAGTAGGAAGTGCAATTTCTGGAATTATATGATATGTACAACTAGCTACTGACAAGTGTGCAGGCACATGTGAGCTACTGACATGCACCCCAAGGAGCATCCTTTCTCCACACTGCCATTTACACAACTTCATTCAATTCTTATATATTGCTAGTTACATCAAATACAGCTGGTTCAGGCTGGACCTGAACTGTTCCAGCACAAGGATTATTACTTAACTGATTACATTTATTGTCCTTTATCTCAGCTATCTGCTGCCCTTTCAATTCAATTACTCCTTGTTTTTCTCTGCAATTTTCTTTCTGGCTTCTAGCTCAGTTTTGTTGTAATGCTGATTCATTTCTGAACTTCCTGGTTTTTCTAACATCCTGTCTAAATGCACCTGTCTCTTGCTTTGCTGTGCTGAACTCTGAAATGACCTCTTTATATAATATTTCATGATTTACTTTAGAACACTTTACATGCCTATTAATCTTTTCATCCAAGTTACTGGCCAGTTTTTTAATGTTGTTTCTTACTAAATGAATTTCTTTATCATTATCCTGCCTCAACTGACTTACATCATGTACTATTTTGTGTCAGTCTCCTGTTTTACATATTGATTTAATTTATCAACTAACATCTTGTTTTCCTCTGGATTTTGCTTGTCATTCTATCTACAGTCCTTTCATTTTCCCTCTACAATCTTGCAACTAACTATTTACTTGACTTTTTGTTTTCTGCTTGCAGTGTACTGAGGGAACTTAGTATATTAGCTAACAATTCTTGTAGTTGTCATGTATCATTTGTATCTACACACTTTACATTTTCCCCTAATCCTACAGACAGTGAATCCTGTACTGCCTTCACCATGGGAAGGTCTAGCCATTCACTATTAGGCTCCTTGATAAAACTTACACTTGTTCCTGTGGTACTTTATTGCTAATTTCAAGATTTGGTTTATCATTGCCTATATCAGGTCTTATTGTTCAGTTCTGGAGGTTCATGTTAGCCATGCTTGTAACAGTAACTGTACTGCTTGTAATAATTGTTTTGTTTAACTGATCTTTGCCATTGATGATAATTCAGAATTCATCAACACTAATACACTAAAACTTTTTCAGTACCTTACACATCATATAAACACTGACATCAATGATAGACTTTCCCCTGCCCCCAGTTCAATGCTCATTTGATACTGCTGTCGGTATGGTGGCATAATTTTGACATAATATACATACTTCTTTGTGCCATGCGTTGGGAATCACTTTGCTATTACTGGCAATCGGCTAGTTGTGGTTTTGAGACAGCCTCATGGATCACAGGGGTGTGTTCACTGAATCAAATTGTTGTTTAACAAAAATGTATATAAATAACATCACACTTATGCAGGTTCCAGATTTGGGAGTTTATTCTTTTCAAAGACACCACTGCATAGGCAGCGGCACAGAGACTTCACCTAAATCCTCAACATTCCAGTCTCTCCTTGCTGCCTCTCTAAAATTTCCTCCCTTTTTAATTTTATGGCATTTTTAAGGCTTCCCTTATTGGTTGAGCCCGAACGTTGGATTCAGCGTTCTCTCTAGTGTGTGAGGGACATAAACCTTCACCCATGCACACATTGTTATCACATATTCCCAAAAGCCTTCCAGGCTGGTCTCGAACTAGACCTTACATTGAATGTCTGGTTACAGGTGGTTGAAGCAAACCAACATTTCAGAGACTAACTCCATCTCCATAATCACAGTCCAGATATGATTTTTAACACCCACCCTCCCCAAACTATATACTTGCATAAGGCCAGAAAGTAGTTGGCTTACTTCAACCATCTGATCCAGCTGTCAGCCTGAGAAGATCTCACTGAATTCTCTCTCTGAAGCTCCATTCAGTACATATATTCTCAGGGACTTATGTAAAAAATAACCATTTTCTCGATAAGGTGAGCAATTTACAGTATTATTTTTCTGATTTCTTTAACAACTGTCTTCAGTTACATAAAACAAGAGTTTTCTCCTTCTTCCAGAAGTTAATAGCTTACATTTCAAAATCTCTACCATTATACGTGACATCCATGTCCTCAGATGAATTTGAATCTGCTGATATCTGTCAGTCCCCAGCCTGAACTTTAAATTTCATGGATTGAATGTCTAAGGTAATGGGTCCATTGTTTACTGGATTAGTAAATTTAGCTTTGTAAAACTGGGTTGAAATGTGCTCTCTTTGCACCCAGGCCTTTACCTTATAACTTTCTGCAGCTGAATACAGCGTTCTTGTTGATATTTCACAGACTGACGGAATATCTCATCTTTTGAGCTTTGTTCAGCTTCTTTCAGCTTTTCAGCAGCTTTCTGGTAGCAATGAATTGACTCATCAAAATGTTTCCGCAGAAGATGAGCTTCAGCACGTCGCTCTAGCTGATGAGCCTTTAAGTAAGATGCTAATTAACATCAAATGGAAACTCCATTCAATTTGCAGGTAACTCCAAATTACAGACAGGGCTTATTAGAACAAAGGGCATACAGTCTTCAAGTATATACAAGCATATTAGAGTGCCATCATATTCCCAATTCTCATAATCAAATGCAGTTATTGATGAGCTACACATTTCGGATACACAATGTATTTTGCTTGGTTATGGAGCTCTGACATACCACACACCCTTGATTTTACACTATTTTGTTAACAGCATACATGTGCTATTTCATTTTGAAATGCTATTTGTAGACTTATGTCAGAGGTATTATTTTAAACTGCCATAAAGTTCGTAACAGATGAGAACTTTATTCATATTCCACAACGTCCTGAGCCGCCCTGGGACCCAGCCAGCTTGTTAAGTCACATGAAAGAGACATTTTGGGTTTGTACAAATATCATAACATAGCGGATACTGAAGTGAGCAGTGATTTACGTCCAAATTTGTTTTATCAAAATGGATTTATCTCCAATGTAAATGAGTGCTTATGTTGCATAGAATTGAATAGCAAACTTAAATGTGCATTGGATGAAATAAGTTCTTTGAACTTAATTATACAGTTTTTATTAAATGAACGGAAACCTGTTTGTGCATCGACAAGTTTGGACATTGACCTATCTACCTTGTGCGAAAATGCAAACAAGACAGAAGACCATAATGTGTCTATTTGTAAGGACTGGATTGAAGTAAATTCTAAACACCGTGGTAACTCCAATAATTTTAGGAATTTAGACAGTTTACTAGCTTATCAGCCTATTTCAACCCCTAGTTGCTATGCTCACTTAATTAACCTACAGGATTCAACGGAAAGTGTAAATAACACGATAGTATCCAATGAGCTGGGGTTACATCGCATCTCACAAAGGGTAGATCAGCAAATGGAAGTTATTAGTAAGGAAACAAACTGTTTTCTTCATATTCCTACTATACTAAATGGTAAAATCTACGTAAATGGATCTAATAATTTAGTGAATTGTGTAATCAAAAGGAATGTTAGACATGGTGATGAAATTTCTGCGAACAACTTTCTATCCACTGTGAATTTTCGGATGCAAACATCAATTAAACGCAGTTCCAAAGTGGTAATTTTAGGCGACAGCCACTTAAAAGGATGCACTGAGAAGATAAATAATTACCTTCTTGATACGTTTACAATAACTGGGTGGACTAAACCAGGTGCACTAGCTGAGGAAATATTGGATAAACCAACAATGGACTTGATGAATTTAAATAAACGTGATGTGATTGTGATTAGTGCAGGTGCA
>Ga0123353_10005031_pt1 | contig 17244 bp, 9 predicted proteins | sample TergutLab28metaG_3_FD_92763 | JGI IMG/M metagenome (GOLD analysis project Ga0123353, IMG submission 92763) | Labiotermes labralis P3 segment gut microbial communities from Petit-Saut dam, French Guiana - Lab288 P3 | ecosystem: Host-associated > Arthropoda: Insects > Digestive system > Gut ...
ACACACACACACACACACACACATATATATATATATATATATATATATATATATATAAACAGTATATATATATATATATATACATACACACACACACACACTAATATTCCTCCGATTATGACTATGAATAAGATTTATGAGAATCAACATCTGTATATTATTCCTCTGATTAGAGAAAACAATTGTTGTTTGTATTAGTATTATTTTTCCTGTGGATAGTGGGTGTTTCATTTGTGTGAACTTCTTGCAAAATGTTGTCAAGACATTAGGCTTGTTTGTAGCTTTTAATTTTTATTTTAGTTTGTTATTTTATCTCACAGTTTTGTTGTTTTTTTATTTATTGTGTAATGTGTGAAGTATAACGTTGTCATAGGGAATCGAACCCGCGACCTTCCGCCTTGTATTGCAGTGCCTCAACCTACCTGCCAATGCGTTCTGTAATATCTACTGACCATAACAACAAGGCAATGAATCATCTTAATATTATGTGATTCATATTGCCCATAACACAACGAGAATGAATTATCAAAAGTTTATGTAATTACTACTGTGCGTAACACAAGGGGGGTGAATCGTCTTAAGTTTGCAAATTTCACCAAAATTCGCTTTGGTCATGAGAACACCAACACCTGTGCAAACGAAAGTTTAAATACCTGTGACAGATCCGTCAGCAGGTTGTAAGACAAGTCCAGTTCTGTGGCGTACGTGTTGCTGTCGAAGGCAGTTCGCGGGATGCTGTCGATCTTATTGTGAGAGAGGTCGAGCAACGTGACGTTAGCGCAGTTCTCGAATGCGCCCGACTCGATACGTTCGATGGCGTTGTGGGACAAATTGATGCGCACCAAGTATAGGTCTTTGAAGGCGAGTTTCTGCACTTCCGTCACTTGATTCTCGGAGACATCTATCAGCTGCAAGAGAGCGGGCTCTACAGTGGATTGGATTCGAAATCTCTTTGGCCTCAGGTACACAGTATAGTTAACGAACAGAATTAATCAATACGTACTGTTATGTCAGTAAACAGAGCGCCTACGGACAAAACTTAAATGAAATTCAACACTACGTAAGAAGGTTCATTTAGAACACCAGGGGACGAATTTGCTAACATGAAACTTGTAGGCGTTTTAGTAGACGAGTTCTCAAAAGTGCAAAAACGACTGTTTGTTTCATCATGTCTGTCTGTATGTTCGCATGGAACAACTCGGTTCCCACTGGAGGAATTCATATGAAATTTGATATTTGGGTATTTTTCCGAAATCTTTTGAGAAAATTCAAGGTTGATTAAAATCTGACAAGCATAATGGGTACTTCTCATGAAGACCTATGGCCATTTATAATAACACCTCGCTGAATTCTTCTTAGAATGAGAAATGTTGCAGACAGAAGTTGTAGAGAAAATCAAAACACACGTTTTCCCGAAAATCGTGCCGTTTATGAGATAATGTGGAAAATATGGCACAGCAAGACGGGCCACAGATGTCAATATCATATGGCGCATGCGCTTTGTATGCTGGATAAAGGCACACGGGCAGAATATGTAATAGTTATAGTTTTTCCACGGTAAAATGGTTACGTTAACGCGCCTCAATGGTACGACATACGTACATTGTTTGTCTTCTTATAAATCAAAACATCAACCATAATGAGCGCAAACTTGTTGTTGTATATGTTAATTGTGATCCATATATTTTTGCTTACTTAGTTACTTACTCCATGCAGCACAGTCCTTCTTGAGAAGCTAACCGGTTCTCAGCTAGTCAAGAAATTCCCCGCATTTCATGGAACCCGAAGGTTCATTATTGCAATCGCAAACCTGCCCCTATCCTGAGCCAGATCGATCCAGTCCATGCCCCCACATCCCACTTCCTGAAGATCCATCTTAATATTATCCTCCCATCTACGCCTGGGTCTTCCAAGTGGGCACCTTCCTTCAGGTTTCCCCACCAAAACCCCATATGCGCCTTTCCTCTCCCTCATAAAAGCTAAATTCCCCATCCATCTCATTCTTCTCGATTTTATCACCCGAAAAATATTGGGTGAGGAGTACATATCGTTAGGCTCCTCATTATGTAGTTTTCTACACTCTCCTGCCACCTCGTCCCTCTTAGGGCCAAATATTCTCAAACAACCTCAGTCTACGTTCCTCCCTCAATGTGAGTGACGAAGTTTCACATCCATACTAAACAACAGGCAAAATGTAGTCCTGTATATCTTAATCTTTAAAATTTGGATAGCAAACTGGAAGACCATGTATCTTTGCTAATGAAACTAAAGTAACTGAAACAAAAAAGAGAGAAATGTGCACAGAATTAGGTACCTCAACGTACTGCAGTTGGTTGAACATCTGAAAGTCTATTTTCTTGATAAAGTTCCTCGCCAGATCAACCGTGCCAACTCTTGTCACGGATCCGAAAGTACCTCGACCGACATCCGTGATATTATTGTCACTGAAATATAAGCGTCGAATAAAACGCATCCCGCGGAAAGAGTTTGAGTCCAGTCTCCGCAGATTATTGTGGTCCATGTGCAGAACACGCAGTACTGTGTTCCTTGCGAATGTTCCCCTGTAACACGTGGAAATATACACGTGGATTTCAACTGAGACATCTTACTACTTTCAGCACAGCTTTCACACAAATGCTACTTTTATGCGTTGATGGTGATTGGCTAAAATGCTTGAAAACCAGGACCCTCGACATAACTTTCCTCTTCTCCAGCATCCACAATAGGTTACTGAGTTCAGACGAGGAGCGGCTCGTCCATAGGGGCTGCAGGGTTGGTGCACTACCATAAACATCGACAAAAATCTGAATAGGAATTTTTCTTTAGGGGTTCAAACAAACTTTTACCTACATATTTATTTTAAATTTTTCTCAAAATTCCTGTGAGGGCTACATCCATGCTACCTTTCGTTAGGGGTCCCAAAGAAAGTTTTTATTGAGATTCAAATTTAGGTTTTCTCAAAATTTCTAGGGCGGCTGCAGCCCCTCCGAACGGCAAATATCTATACAGCATTTCATACAACACGTCACCATCAAAACAACACCTACGTATTGTGAGACTTTTCTCTGTACATAAAATGTAGGCTGTATAACAAAAGCCACTTTAAAACAAACATTATTCTTAGATATTAGAGTTTCAACATGCCATTTCATACAAAATAAATCGCTCTAACAGCCAACCGCAGTTTAATTTTGTTTCCATAGACTACATAGGAAATTCTGGGGTACAGTCTTATTTCATACGAAGATACGAAGCCACTGTATTTTACTAACGATCTTTACGTCGATTGTGTAAGTAACAATTTCGACTGGACTGGGGAAGTTTGTTATGAAGCGTAAGGCGAGAAGAAATTGAAAGCAGACCGCCATGGTTTAACCTATGACAATATCCCAGACACAAAAGCCCTTTAAGATGGACCGATAGGTCTTCCCGAAATGTCTGCACGGAATTACCAATCTATGCTGCGTTAAATCCCAGAGAAGTGTAGGTCTCATTGATGTCGTGGGGGAAGCCTGAAGTCACGAATATTCAGAAGAACTTCCCATTACCTGGTGAGTTCTCCTATGGCGTTGTGAGACAGATTGCACCAGGACATCTTGTTCAGATCTGCCAGGTGCGATGAATCCACTTTAGTGAGGTTATTGTGGGACAAGTCGAGTACCTCTGTGTCCCGAAGTCCCTTGAACTGGTTCCGGCGGAGCTCCTTCAGCTGGTTGCCATGAAGGTCGAGAATCTTGAGTTTTCGCAGTACCTGGAAGGCGTCGGCAGGTAGATCGTCCAGCAACCCGTTCGTGAGATGTAACCTCTCCAGGCGAGAAGGAAGAAGTCCGGAACTGAAAGCATCTGCTGGAAGAACCCGGAATTTGTGTCCATCGATTTGGAGTGTCGTGATGTTGCCCAGCACCTGAAGCAGTACATCCATTTCTGAATCGATTTTTTTCCTCGCATTTCAAGTGTCAAAGTTGGGCTGCTGTAACTAATTGGAACGTACTTGGAACGCCGAAGCTGGGAACTCCTGGAGCTCGGACCGCACAATATGGAGCTCCTGCAACGTTCTGTTCACTCCCAGAAATGTGTGTTCTTCGATGTGCTGCAGGGGCGTGTCATCCACCCGCAGTACTCGCAGGTGAAGCGGGTACAACAGACTCCCGTACAGGCGCTCTACAAATGGCACACAGTACCCATTTTACCAGCAATTTGTTTAAAGACAAGCATATAGTCAAACTATACCACCTTTCTGTGTTTTCAGAAGACAATTTCACATACCACGAAAGACAATTACACATACAAATACGTTTCTAAAATTTTAAAATTAATATAGTGTTCAATTTTTACAATTACGATGACATTCTTAATTGATAAATATTTTTGAACAATCTATCAAAATACTTCTCTGTTAATGCAAAAATAATGTAGTTTAAGGCCATTTGAATAATTTAATCGGATCGTGCTTAATGACGTGACGTTTGGGGCAGTGTGCGACATTCCTTATACTTTTTAACGGGCCATTGAAGTTAATGCGGTCAAATTGCTCCATTTTGTTGTATGCTTGTTTTAGTGCTGGTTCTGTGCTTACCTTGGCATAGTGGGCACAGTGGAACATAACAAATACAATTGTAACATTTAATGTTGCGTCTCAGCGGAAATATTGAGGGCGGAAATGCATCGTACACGTGAGACTGGAAATATAAACTGAAACCTGTAAATTTTATTGTTCGAGGATTGGGTACAATCTGTACGCAGGTCTAGTGGGAGGGCTATTGAAAATTTCTACCTTCTTCTGTTCTTACTGTGAATTGTAGTCGCGTTTAACAAACGTCAGAAAATAACGCATTAGAGTAACAATTCCGGCGCGTTCGCTACTCTTCGTTTTACTGCCTCAACATCTTTAGTAGAATGACGAATGTATCAGCATGTTCAAATATACTGCAACTAAAAGTGTACCTTTATATACAGAGAATTATAAATTGAGGTGGAAGTTTCATAATGAGGGGAAATATGTGTTGTTGTCTCCTGAACATTAAAGTGAGGAAACGTAAGGCACAGCATGGCGATTTTGGTACTGTATATTCACTCCTGTTTCTTTATTTGTCTTAAACACGTTATGACGTAGGTGTCGCTGATGTCCTGTCTCTTCGACGAACGTTCTACGAGTTCTGAAAGACACTTCGTCCCAGACGTGCCAAAACACACGAAGTGAAGCTCTAACCTCACTGATACTCTGTGTATGACTCGGCCGCCATTTCTGTTAGCACACACAAATGCTCCCTAGTGTACAAGCAAACAACCATATGAAAGATGGCGTGAAAGACAAGTGCTCTATTATAAACAATTAAAATGGGAGAACAGCAAATCAAATCGACGTTTCAAGAAGGTCAGTAAGTTGTTCAACGACATCTGCGTTACTGATTGTGTCGTTTGAGTTTGACCGATGAATGAAGAGTTGATGTAATGTCAGCCGACACACACAAACCAAGTAATGGTAAATTTTACTTAGTTTACTGACTGAAATGGCACTTGGAGAGGGTGAGGCGTTCCACTGGAGCGTTCAGTGTTGCCAAGTTGGCGATTCCGATTGACAGTGATGCCAGATTGGAATTCTCACAACGAATACTTAGTCCGTTGTCGCCTCCTGCCTCACATTCACAGGGGAACAGCAGCAGCGGCTTTTCGGGGCACCGGTAAAGGGGCCCAGGGGGTACGTATCCCGCCTGTGACAGGGGGACAAGCAATAGCAGCAACAGCATCTGAAACACACGAAGTCATTTTATGTGAAATGTGTATTACTTAAATTGGCATGGTGAAAGTTTGGAAGTGAAAAACACAGAACTACTGAAATCACAACGCTGTACTGAGAGTGCAGCTACAAGCAATTATAAACAAGGACGGTAAAGTTGCACAGAAACTCTTAATCATAAACCATAAGCGGAACGAGGCTAAAAAATTCATATTATTCATTCCGTGAATTATCGATAACTAATTCATGATACTACGAGCTGAACACTCATCCAGAGGAGTCCTACCGACTGTGGTGTGTCGTTGTGTTTGATCTAAAAACCTCTTGAGTGAAGAGGCCCTGGCCCTGCGCCAAAAAAATCATGTCACTAAACTGTTCCTTGGATATTTAGGGTGTATCACACTTAACATTTCTACATATTTCGATCCGCAAGGGACCTTCTTCAGGAAATCAAATCAAGCAATATCCCATGAAATCAATTAGCCACTTTTGTATACAGATGACGTGGTGCAATGAAGTTAAATATTCAAAATACAGTCATTTCTTTGTCGAATACTTTTATAAACGTGATTGACCTTGACACCGGGGAAATTAACATTAAAAATATTTAAATTATTAAAACACAAACATGAACAAAAATTTAAAATACATAAATGTATAAAAATACATGAAACTGAGGCGTAGAAGGATAGTTGCGTTAACAGATACAGTTACATGCCAGTATCTTGGAAGCTGCCTACGTACTTAACGAAAGCCACGTGCTGACTTCCGTTAAGTGCGTAGACTGCTTCCAAGATACTGCATATCAAGATCCATCACATTTATACAGCAACTCAACGAAGAAATGTCAACATTTTAACAATTTTAGACCACGTCAGTCGTGTACAAAAGTGACTAATTTGGTTTTATGCCTCATGACTTTATTCGATTTCTGATGATGGTCCCTTAGAGAACGAAACACTTATGAATGTTGTGACGTTGTAACATAAATATCTAAGGAACAATTGTACGCAGTTTGTTGGTTTAGCGTCATGAGTGCCTTATAACATTGAGGAGGAAGGGGAAACATCGACGATGGGCATTAGAACTGTACAGAGCGAGGAGCGGTTGTTTTGAACCAGTCCATCATATACATACATCACTTTCCCCCACTCTCAACCCAGATCTTATTTGCTCCTCTTCAACTCAACAACCAATGTTTATATATATATATATATATATATATATATACACACATATGCAGTGGGGTATGCTACAACGAAAGTAATTGGTTCTAGAACCTCGTTCGTTATAGCATCTGTTCTTTCTAGCATACATTGATAAAAGCGCACCCTTGTGCAGGCACTGAGGCTCTGTACAAGCCGTACGACCCATAGGGGGAGTAGAGGTATAGCTCTACACTTTCTTGACCACAGCACTAGAAGGGGTGAGGGGTCAGCGTCACGCCCTGGCCGCTCTTTACCCCCCGGGAAAGACCCGGTACCCATTGTACAGGAAGCTGGTTGGGCCACAGGGCCGGTCTGGACAGGTGCGGAAAATTTCGCCCCACCGGGATTCGATCCCCGTACCGTCCAGCCCGTAGCTAGTCGCAATACCGACTACGCTACCCGGCCCACAGCATATATTGAAATATGTGTATTTAGGGGTAATCCGTTCCAGGCACACAGACTACAGCAAAGTTCCCATCCAACACAACCATGTAAACAGGAAAAATATAATACATAATCAAAAATATAAGCGTAAAAATAATATAAAATTAATTTAACTTTTATACACTGTACATGTAAATTAAAGCGTAAACAATCTTTCCTGTAGTGAAAACTACGAACAAACTTTCACTAATAATAAGCAAAGATAATGACCGACGCCCTAATCAAAGCGGGAAGTCCCGACACGTCATGCGCATGCGCGTGCTACTTCGGCTTATAGTATTCCTCCGCGTTCGTTTTAGCATCCGGATTTTATTTTTAAAAAAAACTGTTCGTTGTAGGATCGTTCGTTGTAACATACCAGACTGTGTGTGTGTATATATATATATATATATATATATATATATATATATATATATATTCTTAGGTAGAAAAAACTTTTAGGGGAGGGAAATTTGCCCCCTTGTTCCCCCCTTAGTTAATCCTACGTCACAGCCCACATAGCTAACGAGCACAGACTATAACGAAAAATAATCAGTTTTGTGCATACGAGATGGAAGGAAAACATTTGTCCAAGAAACATGCGTTTTCCGTCAGATAGAGTGCAGTACATATTTACAATTACAAACCCACTTACTTATGCTTGTTTTATTTGTACCCTGTTTCCCGGCATCAGCACCTTCCACACTCAACGCACACTGCTTTACCGACCTCGTTCAGCGTTATGTTTATGGAGGGTCCGGACCGCTGAAAATAATTCAGCCCGAATTAATTTAATTCTTATGCAAAAGTAAGCTTATGTTTGATGACAAACTTCGTTTTCTTCTCCATCATTATTCTCTTATCTAGTCCTGAGCTTAAGGACGAGTGGATGTACACCTCCACTAACCCTATACGCCTTCATGACATGTATACAGAGACAACCTCACTTTCAAAGACGCGGGAACATCGGGTTGTTCCACAAAACGCAAGAGTAGCTGTACTGTGAATTGACTAAGAGTGTTGACTGCTTATGAGCAGGCCTATATGAACAGAAAGCCGGCTCAGTCGACGCGGTCTTTATGCACATGCAGAGAGTATCAAGCTGGCTCATTGTAGAGAGCTTTCGGCACTGTTTAACTAATGCTGTACCGTTATCTCAGAATTATTTAAAACGTGGCACTGCTTTATCATCTTTTTTTTAATTTTGTTTAACCCTTTAAACGCCGAGTTAAACCCCATCTGCCATCTGCTGGCATTATTAGAAATTCACCTTATTCTCCACGTTAGCAGGATAAGGGTTAAGCAGGTCCAAGAAATTCAAGAGGGGCTGGAATTGGGACACATCAACTTCTGCTCTACGCTGATGATTTAACGTGCACCTCCCACTTCCTTGTGTGTGTGTGTGTGTGTGTGTCCGTATCCAAAACAGTCCCCCACAGCAGGTACAGTACTGCGCACTATGGACATGCCTGCGAGCATGAGCGCACACGTGAAGGGAGAGCGAAAGTTGGATAAATAATAATATTACAATGTGTCACAAATATAAAGAGAAGTTGTACAGATAATGTGCGTATGATTTCTTCGGAAAATGTTAACTCACTTTTCCCTAATGCACATTTAGGTAAATTCGCTTATACATAAACCGCTCCATACCTAGTTAAACTATGATCCATATTGAAGTCCAGTAATTAAACATGCTGCACGAAGCATAATACATAACCTCTGCAGTATCTCACACCATACATAGACGCTCTCCTGGCCCACTGAAAGCGAAACTTTAACTTGCAACAGAAATACGAAAACAAATGTACGTAGCGATCCGCCGCGATGTAGGTGAGATCTGCGCTGTTCTGGGATGTAAAGCAGCCGGTAAAAATAATTCCTTATCGAAGTTTCGGAACAAACTAACTTCAAGGGATATTTTGTCCCGAAACGTCGGTAAGGAATTACCACTATACGTTGCGTAAGAGCCCAGAAGGTCGCAGATCTCACCTCATCGCGGCGGAAGCCTGAAGTCACGCACGTGGGTGTTAATAAACTTGTGATTCATAATCTGTGTACTCTGTTGGAAGTACTGTCGGTTTCAGATCCGAAACACGGATATACCAAATCCCTCTTCTGATTGGATGTTTTGTTCCCCAGCAAAGGTCAGGCTGCCTAAAAATCGAAAAGTTAATTATGCGAAATTTATGACTTCTCTGAATTAACTTACTGTAATAAAATTTGTAAAGAATATTAACAGTTACCCTAAAAACCCCTCATCTCGCTGCTCAACCATCCTATTGGCACTTCACCTATAACGCTTATGACAAGGGTGCACAAAATTTCGCAGGAGCTACATCAATATTCTGGACGTCACGTGGAAGAAATGACGGTCCCACATTGAGGGCCCAAATACATTAATCACCACGGGACAACATTTAATGGCATGGGCGACAAGGTGCCCAGGGTCTGTTCACCCCTAATTTACGGCATTAAGTCCCAAAATGGTTGGCGATGTACGCACCTTTCGTCACCACCACTAATAGACCTGCCGATATCATTATATGCTTCACACGCAATAAAATCTCGCGAGGATCATTAATAAACACAAATTTGTATGAACAGCAGAGCTGCAACGTTGGCAGCATTGATCCAAGTGGGTGCACAACTTTGTGAATCATACGCCTTCTCTGAGTGCACGGTTTTTAAAGCTCATTTGGAATTTAATTTTGGTGCCAACTTGATCCTTAGGAGCAATTCATCCCGGATTCACAACACTGCAGGCTCAAGGCCGAACCAGATGGCACTACCCATATCTGTTCCTTGCTGTCCATTGTAGCCACTCTCCTTTCCTTCAGTTTCCTTTTTCTGCCCTCATTAGTAGTGTTTTGCCTCATACGTTGCTTTCAAAATGTATTGAAGACCTAAAGATTACTGTCCTCCGGAACGCGACTCCACGTAGCTTCGTAAATAAGCGTAGACGTTTTGGAAAAACCAAACGTCTCCATAACAAGGCTCTTCGAAATATTAATATGAATTTCTCCACCAACCTATAAGGCGTCACACCTCGGATCTTGATATTCACAGCCGTGAGGAAAACCAAATCACACATATATGTGTCGGGGGCTGCATTCAGTTTTGAGCATTTCACTCCTGATGGTTTAAAAAATCCTTTCCAATTATGAAAAAGCTGTACTTTAATATAAATTCCAATTTTTTGTTGCCACAGTCCTCTTCAGAGCGTCAGCTGGAGTGGTAGAGCAACTCCATGGATCAAATGACAAGGTTTGATGGTTGTGACCGTTGCGTTTAAATACATAAAGGTAATGTTCGCCCTAGAACAGGCCACAAAAGCCCAGAAGGAGTTAGCTCTACTCTTTAAACCTCGGCGCTAGATGAGGTGGGTGGTCAACGCCACGACCCGGCCTCTATACCCCGGGAAAAACCAGGTACCCATTGTATAAAGGCTAGGTGGGCCCAAGGGCCGGTCTGGACAGGTGCGGAAAATCTCGCCCCCCACCGGGATTCGATCCCCGGACGGTCCAGACCATAGAGAGTCGCTATACCAACTGTACCATATATGTAAACACACAAAATCTCCACTTCTAGTGAATTCTTCCTTCGCCACACAGCCTTATGTCATAAATTAGGAGACTGAAGATGGAAAAGGGTGAAATGTAGACCTCAATATAGAGAAATTCGAACACAGTTATGATGACAAGAAACATTAAAACACCAAATGCAAAATTTTATGCATATTGTTTCTAAAAATGTGAGGTTTTATAGACTGAGGGATGTGTCAGACCGACCGTCAGTGACAAAATAAGGAAGTATTTTAACTAGTTTTCTTCTCTTTTTTTTGTTGTTGTAAGTTTTGATAAGTGTATAAATCGTATGCTTATTTACCCCCCTTCTTTTAAAAAAGTTGTCATTTCACGGCCTGATCTTGCTTCTAAAACATGCAGTTGTCTTTGCATTGAAAGTGAACAGTCCTGTTACACAGGAATTCTGTGTATCTACAACGAATGATATGTGTTTTACTCCCGACATGCACCACCAATCACAACAGACGGCTAGGTAGTGAGTGTAGCTAGCGGCTGTCGATGGGAGAGGTCAGCTTCATTCCATCTGGTGATCGACCCTTATATCCACCGACAATGAGGATGAGTGGGCCCCAGACGCCTGGACGCTATAGAGAAGAGAAATATGTTTGGCTCCTGCCTCGAATCGAACCACGATTCCTCAGCCACACAGCCTGTAGCCTTGTCACATTACCGACTAGGCTGTACCGGGGCGTTTTTAGAAACACATACATAACCAATTACCATACAGAACCTCAATATCGGCGTGATAGAAAGCCAGAATATGTATCTGCTACTGGGCAAGAGGAACACATCCGCCACAGAATATAGTTCACAGACGGTAGGCCTAACAAAAGCGTAACACTAATTTCCTTAATGACTTCCTCTCTCCAAGCGTGTCTGCACTTGCTGGTCATATTTCTCACACCACATTCGTACATTTTCACAATAGATATACGTAGTAAGACTTTCACTTGTCCTAGTGGAAACAGCTGACTGCTGATATGCGAGTTCCGTGCTCCGGATGCCATAACAATGGGCCCACGAGCAGACATACAGCTTGTGAAACGTAAAACACTTGACACCCACATCCTCATTACAGCTTTGTCTTATGTTAGCATATGCTACCACCACATTCAAGGGCAGCAACCTTTACTCTATCCTGGATACTCATAGTGTCTCTGTTTTTGTGAGATTTTCCTGTCCTCAGGAACCCTTAAGTTTATTTACTGCAGACATAAAGTCATTAACACTTCGCTATACACTCAGCCAAAAGACAGGCTGTGTACACAGTCACGGTATATTTGCGAATTCTTCAGGACAACAACCATCGACGTGTCAGGGGCGGACAGGGGGAACGGGGGGGGGGGGATGTTGGTACATAGAGGGAGCCAGTTAGAGGACACGACTGGAAATCGCATAGCCACAAGCTCTATGATTTGTACCATCCACCAAGGATTCCAAGCATGATAAAATTAACATTAGAAAGTTTAAAGGAAAGAGATACAGAACACTTTAAAAACAACGACTTAGAAGGAAGAATAGCATTAATAATTGATCTTAAAGAAAATGGACTTGGGAGTTTACAAGGGTATCAAATAGTTTTGAGCACGGGGCAGTGATGGGGTTTTGTGAATACGGAATGAACGTTTCGGTTCTTGAAAAGGCAGGTGTCTTTTTTGAGTACGAAAGAGGGTGTCAGCTTCTGAAGAGACACTGCTCCATACGATCAGTTAAACAGGTACCCATACAAACCGTCAGCTAAAAGTTTTTGTACAGCAAGACATTGCTTCCGTTTTGAAACTTATAAAGCACGATAATCAAGTGGGTCAATATAAAAGTTCACCCGAAAATTTCCCACGTATTAATTCTTACATGAGTTTTGTTTAAATCCCAGCTCTTGAATTGTCAGTCAGTGAAGTTGCGGGCTTAGATATTGCAAAATGATGATGATGGTGATAATAATAATAATAATAATAGGGAGAAAAATAATAAAAATGAGAATAAAATTTGAACAATCAATAACAATAGTTATTAAATCAAATTTCGTTGTTTATTTAATGCAGACTCAACAGAGCAAGGGTTCGTTACAGAACCATAACTAATACAAAAAAAAACTAGCACTGTTGTAAAAAATAAAGAAATGTAAAATAAAGAACAAAACAAAGGTACTAACAAAAGGGCTATTCACATTTAACGTAACTTAAATTTAACTGAATGTCTGATAAGGAAGCACAGCCACTAAAACGCCATATAAAAAAGAAATACAATTTGTTCTCTAAACAAACGAACGTCTCTGCTAAGCGCGTGATCAGGTGACACCCTCTCACAGACGGGCAATATTTGCATGAAGCGCTGAAAATGAACACTGAAATACCGTCGATATGTCCAGTAAGAAGACGCACGACCTGGCGTCCAAAAAAGACTATGAAAGAATTTAAAGCCACAAGCAGCTTTACGTAACACCAGAGCATCGAGGTGATGCTTCATCTCACTTATGGTATACAATTTGAGAGAGTTAACTGCATGAACGATACTAATGAACAGTTGCAACAAAGGACTGCAAAAATTCAGCCAGATGCCTGACAGATTGTTGGCATCAACTGAATTAATGTAACTCTAACAGAGATGCACTCTGATTTAAATCGAAGAACGGCAAAAGCAAAGAATAGAGAGGGGAAAAGAAATGGTATAATGCGAACAAGAATCAATAACTGATGTAATTAGGAAAATGTGTAAATTTACACAACGAAAAATGACGTTTAGTATCAGCAACAATCAAATATTTTAAGACATTCATTGCGGGTTATAGGTTGTTAATGGAATTGTCTTGCGAGTGGTAGTGAAGTTGGATACACTGCCTGTGACAGAATTGGCAGCGTTACGTGTGAAATATTCTACACATTTCTTGGGATCGGCAATGGGGAAATGACTCCTGCATGCTAAGGAAGTGACGAATGCATCTGGACGAATACAAAATAAAATCAGAGGTCGGAGACACTTGAAAATTGAAGCCACATATTCGTCGATTTTATTCACCTATCTCCACACAACCGAACGGCAAACAAAAGCTGTCTTTATGCCAGTCTAAGATGACCAACGTAACTCCCAGCAATTACATCAAAATGGAATGCGTTCCCGGCCAAACAATCAGTGCCTCCTGTCATCTGTTAGACATTTCTTGTACTTCAACTGCCTAAGCCGGCAGGCGTTTTCTTCGATCGACCCTTAATTAAGAACATTTTCATGTACAGAATACTATGGCTAATTTTATTGAAATAATACAACGTAAAGATTATATTTACCGCACCTTTCGACCCCTGGGGTGCTCGATCCCCGTCCGCGGAAGGGGTAGCCCAACTCGACACCACTCTCCCACACGAGAATCCAGAGATCACCCCTCCCCTCCCCTTCCCTCTCTATAATTTCCTTATATAGCAAAAAACAAGTGTGTTTTTGGTGTTAATACTGCAATCAGATTTCCATCTACTAATTCTGTAATGTCGGTCCCAGTGGCCGCACGGTCTAAGGCGTAGGTCTGCGGCCACTCGCTTGCTGAGATTGTGGGTTCGAATCCCACCGGAGGCATGGATGTCTGTCCGTTCTAAATGTTGTGTGTTGTCAGGTAGAGGTCTCTGCGATGAGCTGATCCCTCGTCCAGAGGAGTCTTACAGACTGTGATGTGTGTTTGTGTGTGATCTACAAACCTCGTGAGTGAGGCCCTGGCACACTGGGGGTTGTCGTGTCAAAAACAAACAGACAAAAAACCTAATTTGCACATGGAAAGTAAGTGGGAATTGGAACAGAGTTAATAATTACTCAGGTAAATTATCAAAGTGTCTTTTTTTTTACCATGGCGCAAAAGCCCCCAGTGGGTCAGGGCCTCCTCAATCACGAGGTTTCTAGATCACACACAACAACGCCCCACAGTCTGGAGGACTCCTCTAGACTATTGATCAGCTCGTCGTAGAGACCTCTACCTGACAACACACAACACTCACAGCAAACATCCATGCCTCCGGTGGGATTCGAACCCACAATCCCAGCAAGCGAGCGGCCACAGACCCACACCTTAGACCGCGCGGCCACTGGGACTGGCATTTGGTTGTCGTCAAGGTAGAAATAGCTGCACTTTATTAGCGGCGCACCAGACTGGTACAGGATCAGCGAACTGTAGCAGAGAACAGCCATTAGCGTATTTAAAAGTACGAAAATGTTGACGTCACTAGTATACCTAAAATAAATTTGTTTCATCACACATAATTTATGGATAGAGGGATATGGAAAACTAAGGCCCCAAAACAGACCATTGTAAAAAAAAAATAACAGTTTCCCAATACTAGCTCACTACTGAAAAGTAATCTAACTAACTAACTAACTTAATGGACTAGAGCCATTCTTGAGAAGTTAACAAGAAATTCCCCCACATATTATGGAATCCGAATGTTCATTCGGCCCCCCCACCTCTCCCTATCCTGAGCCACATAAATCCAGTCCGTGCTCCCATGCCGCTTCATGAAGATCCATTTTCGTATTATCCTCCCCTCTTCGGCTAGGTATTCCAAGTGGTCTCCTTTAGGTTCCCATCGTGATCTTGTATGCACCTCTCCCCTCCACTACACGCGCTACATGCTCCGCCCATCTCATTCTTCTTCACTTGATCACCGAATAATATTTGGTGGGGAGCACAGATTATAAAACTCCGCTTTATGTAGTTTTCTCAACTCCCCTGTTACCTCGTCCTCAGCAAACTATTCTCGAACAACTTCCTCCATGTGCGGGACGTCGTGTGACGGGATTTCTTTTGTACCGAAAGGATTAACATTTTGATAACACAAAATCAGAAAATTTCCTGATTGGCTAGTGCTTATACGGCGAACCCATTTACGTGCGTCTGCTTCCGTGCTTTCCATCGTGATATGGTGGATGGAATGGGGGGAGCGTCTGCATTCTCGATCAGCTGTGGCCACACCTGCTCACAGCGGTCTGTCCCAGCATTAAACTGCAGGGACCTAGCTAACCAGTTCGAGATTCTCAAGGTACAGCCGTCGGATCACCTTCACGATCGCTGGTTTGTTTGGCAGATTCCAGCACGCGACATCGTGTGTGGGTTGTATCCTAGTCACGCGGTAGTCGGTCAGCCCGCGTGCACGAATATGTGACGGAGGGACAGCAGAAGAACCTTTCAACACCCACGTCATTCAGCGAAATTCTTTCTTCAAAAATAAAAACTCTAAATGTATTAGAATCAAGCAAAATACACTTGTTAGACAATAAATATACACCTGGTTTTACATTAAAATGTAATGTTAAATACTACAGTTTAACATAAAATATTGAAGTTTATTTTTTTTTCTAACAACAGTACTTTGATGGACCCTAACTGATAATAAAGCAAGGCACGAAAGATAAGAAAAGAAGAAGACCATGTAAAAGATGGAGGGACAAGGTTGAGGAGGATTTACATATAATGGGAATTAAAAACAGGGAGACAATGGTCAGAGACCGTCGGTAATTGAGGAAGGTTTTATTGAAAACAAAGGTCCACAACGGACTGTATTGCCTGATGATGATGATGATGATGATGATGATAATAATAATAATAATAATAACAACAACAAAAGATGCAAAATATTAAGAACGGAATAGCTAGTTCCTAGAAACAGAGCGACTCTGTATCAGAAAATTCTTCTCTCGCTTACCTTCGTGGCCCCCCGCTCCAAACACAAGTTCATTCACCTTCAGACGGTACACCAGGCTCTGCCTCTGTGTTCAGTTAAGCACCATAACATAACAACATATGGGGAAGTGGTTGGGTAGCTCCATGCATTCTTAATCTCCGCGCTAGATGGAGATAGGCGGTCAGTTTCATTCTCCAGCCTCTTTACTCTCGGGGAAACAGTTCCCGATACCAATTTGACGGGTAGCTGGTTGGGAGGTTTCAGTGCCCCTGTGGGTGGGATGGAGATAATGCAATACAGCTGAAAGTTTCAACTGGAACTTGTGTACCCCTTCTTCGAGTTTCACAGTGTTGTTTGTACTGCTATTGTCTTTAAAAATGATACAACAAAATGTACACTCTGTGCAACAAACATCAAGCAGTTTGAAATTTTCCAGTTCCCACACCGGAAGTAACGTGACCTACAGCTGCCATCATAATTCGAGTCGTTTTACTTTCCCCATATTTATGCGTTCGTGGCGTTACTGTGGCTTCCATTCATTACAATAGGTCACGCCGCGTATATATTAACCAAACACACCAAACATTTGGTTAATTTGAAGACAAAACATGAATTAAAATTCATTAATTTTC
>Ga0123353_10005036_pt1 | contig 17239 bp, 15 predicted proteins | sample TergutLab28metaG_3_FD_92763 | JGI IMG/M metagenome (GOLD analysis project Ga0123353, IMG submission 92763) | Labiotermes labralis P3 segment gut microbial communities from Petit-Saut dam, French Guiana - Lab288 P3 | ecosystem: Host-associated > Arthropoda: Insects > Digestive system > Gut ...
GGTCAAATTGGAACACTAACCCCGTCCCCCCTGTTCCAACCCCGTCCCCCTGTTCCAACCCCGTCCCTCTGTTCCAGCCCCGTAGGTTCTGAACCAAGGAAAACTGTAAAGTTTTTTATAGATTGGCAACAATTTGCTGCTAAGAGCCTATTTGTCAGTGAAAAAGCACTGAGAAGGGAGTATAGTGCCCTTAGGGGAATTGATCTGGGAGAATAGTGTAATTATTTTACTAAGGGGTGTGGCATGGCAAAAGAATCGCGTGTAGACCAAAAGGTTACTGAACACATTCAGGAGGCGTTTGATCGCGCCATGCTTTTGCTCGACTCAGCGCCAATGGCGTGTAGGCTTTGGAGTAAGAACTACGAGATCATCGATTGTAACGACGAGGCGGTCAAGCTCTTCAACCTAAAGGACAAGCAAGAGTACAAGGACCGCTTTTTTGATCTGAGTCCTGAATACCAACCTGATGGCACTCCTTCAAGAGAGCGCTCATTTGAGATACTCGACACATTGTTTCACGGTGAACCCCTGGAGTATGAGTGGATGCACCAGTTCTTAGACGGCACTCCCTTGCCTGTGCTGATTAAGGCAGTCCCTTTGCGCAAGGGAGACGACTTGGTTGTTGCCGCCTACACGCGCGACCTGCGCGAAGAAAAGGAGATGCTGCAATCCCTCGAAAGGCAGCAAGCAGCGCTTGCAGAGACGCATAAGCTGACACGACATTTATTGGAGTCAAACCCGCTTGCCGTAAATCTCTGGGATAGAGAGTTCAAGCTTGTTGACTGCAATGCGGAGTCGGTTCGACTTTTCAAATTAAATAGCAGCGATGAGTTTGTAACTCGATTTAATGATCTTAATCCTGAGTACCAGCCTGACGGGCGCAAATCAAGTGATTTGATACCCATTGTGACTCAGCAGGCAATGGAGGCGGGCTTCTGCATCTTTGAATGGATGCATCAAACGCTGGACGGAACACCCATTCCAACAGAAATTACCCTGGTAAGAATTCCTTTTGGCGAGCACTACGCCTTGGCCGCCTATGTACGCGATTTGACCGAGTATAAGCAGATGATGTCCAAGGTTGAGAAGAGCGCTGCAGAGTTGGAGGTTGCGCTCAAGGCGGCTGAAGATGCCAATGAGGCAAAATCCAGCTTCCTTGCCAATATGAGCCATGAAATGAGAACCCCGCTTAACGCGATTATCGGTCTTTCGGAGCTCACCCTGGAAACCGGTGGCCTCTTCGATGACGACTATGAGAACATCGGCAAAATCAACAGCGCCGGCAGCACCCTACTGAACATGGTTAATGACATCTTGGATATCTCCAAGGTAGAGGCGGGCAAATTTGAGCTCAACGTGCTTGAGTACGACGTGCCGAGCCTTCTGAACGACGCGCTCACCCAGTGCATAGTCTACCGAGAAGACAAGCCTATCGAATTTATCCTCAAGATAGACGAGGACTTGCCGGCGCGGCTTTTTGGCGACGAACTCAGGGTTAAGCAGATTCTCAACAACATCCTCACCAATGCATTCAAATACACCAAGCAGGGTTTGGTTGAGCTGGGCTTAAGCTGCTCGGAGGAACAAGACGGATCAACCGTGCTCACCGCGTACGTTAAGGATACCGGCGTAGGAATACAATCCGAGAGCATGCATCGCCTGTTTGAAGATTATGCGCAGATGGACGTAAAGGCCAATCGTACGATAATGGGAACAGGACTGGGGCTGCCGATAGCCAAACGCCTGCTTGACCTCATGGGCGGCACGATGAAAATCGAGAGCGAGTACGGAATAGGCTCAACCTTTACGGTGCACATCCCGCAGGGTTATACCACCGATGAAGTGATAGGACCTGAGGTATCCAGAAGACTCAGAGACTTCAAGTACCACGAGCACAGGCGAAAGAGGGAGTCTAAGCTGTATCGTATCAGCCTGCCGTATGCCCGCGTTTTGGTGGTTGATGATGTTGAGACAAACCTGGATGTTGCCAAAGGGCTTATGAAGCCCTATCACATGCACATCGACTGCGTTTTGAATGGCCAACAGGCTATCGATGCAATCCGTGATGAAGTTTTGCACTACGATGCCATCTTCATGGACCACATGATGCCGGGCATGGACGGCGTAGAGGCAGCTCAGCGTATCAGGGCAATCAATACTGAATACGCCAGGAACATCCCCATCATCGCCTTAACCGCCAACGCTGTTTCGGGCAGCGAAGAGATGTTCATCAACAAGGGTTTTCAAGCCTATCTGTCCAAGCCGATTGATACCGTGGTTTTAGACAATATCGTGAGACGTTGGGTACGCAACAAAGAAAAAGAAAAGGAACTGGGAATCAAGGAGATAAACATAGGAGGAAAGAGCTTTCCCGATGCGCGCAGCGGAGTAGACAGACGCAAGGGCGACGACAGGCGCTGCGGTTTTGACCGCAGAGTATGGGGAGACCTGGCTAATTCCATCAATATCAGCAAGGGCATGAGGCGTTTTGGCAACGACAAAGACGTCTATTTAAGCGTACTGCGCTCCTTTGCCAAAAACACCATCCCCTTGCTTGATGAAATTAAGGGAGTGCAGGCCGACCACCTGTCCAATTACGCCATAGTGGTGCACGGAATTAAGGGGTCAAGCCGCGGAGTGTATGCAGACGAGATAGGAAACTGGGCAGAATCCCTTGAAAAAGCGGCAAAAGCCGGAGACTTCAAGTTTGTATCGTCTCAAAACAACAGTTTTGTGCAGTACGTTGAGAGGTTCATTGCTGACCTCTCCAAGATGCTTGATGCCATTGCCGCGCACGAGGTCAAGCTGAGTAATGACAAGCCAGACAACGCACTGCTGGCCAAGCTGCTCATTGCCAGCGAGCACTATGACATGGATGGAGCTGAAAAAGCGCTCTACGAGCTTGAGCGATTTGAGTACGAGGCCGGCGGAGAACTTGTCCTCAAACTGAGAGAGAGCCTGGAAGAAGCCGATTTTGAGCAGATCATCAAAGACCTGCTCGTAAACGAAGAACTGGATGAATAGCATGGAACAGGTACGACGAAAGATAATACTGGTTGACGACGTCAAGACAAACCTCGCTATGGGCAAAGACTTGTTGAAGACCTTTTATGAGGTGTACCCTGTTTTGTCGGCCGAGAGACTTTTTGAGCTCATGGAAAACGTAACCCCCGACTTGATACTCCTCGACATAGAGATGCCGCAGATCAACGGCTATGAAGCCATACAAAGGTTGAAGGCAGACGAGCGTTTTGCTGATATTCCCGTTATCTTCCTCACGGCAAAAGACGATGAGTCAAGTGAGATGGAAGGCTTTGACCTGGGGGCGGTAGACTACGTAACCAAGCCCTTTTCCGGGCCTCTGCTGCTGAAGCGCATATCAAATCAACTGCTGATCTCACAACAGAAAAAGGAACTGCTAGCAAATCAGGAGGCTCTGAGCAAACACGCGGACAACCTTGAGGTTAAGGTGTGTGAAAAAACCGCCGAGGTTCTGGAGCTGCAAAACGCTATCATCTCAACTATGGCAGACCTGGTGGAGTTCCGTGACAAAATGACTGGCGGGCATGTTGCGCGCACACAAAAATACCTTCGGATACTTGTTGAAGCAATGATAGAACGGGGTATCTACACCGATGTGGTGTTGTACTGGGACCTGGAATTCTTTCTTCTGTCAGCCCAGCTGCACGACGTGGGCAAGATAGCAATCTCTGACTTGATACTCAACAAACCCGGCAAGCTTACGTCTGATGAATTTGTAATAATGATGACGCATGTGCCGATGGGAGTGGACGCCATTGAGCAGATTATCAACAAAACGAGTGAGCATGCGTTTTTAAACCATGCCGTGCTGATTGCCGGCACGCACCATGAAAAGTGGGATGGAACCGGCTATCCGGTTGGCCTGAGAGGCGAGAACATCCCCCTGGAGGGGCGCCTGATGGCGATTGCCGATGTCTACGATGCCCTCATCTCTGTTCGTCCCTACAAAGAGGCGTTTACGCACGAAGAGGCGTGCAGGATTATCGAAGAAAGCTCAGGAACTCAGTTTGACCCTGTGCTCATAGAGGTATTCCGCGCAGTTGAAGACCAGTTTGCGCAGGTAGTTTCCGAGTTTGTAGGCTAAATGCGAGAGACCCTCTCCCAGCTGATGCTCTCTCCTATGATGGCGTGTACTTCAGAGAATGCGTTTTGAGCACGGGCAAGGTAACCAGAGTCCACAATAGAGGGATTTTCTGCAACGTCACCACGTTCGGGGATTACCGTGTGTATGGTGCGCCCGCCATGATTATAGAAGGTATTCCAAAGCGGCACATAGTCCATCTGAAAGGCATCGATTTGCTTGGTCTCAGGGTTCCAGGTAAGCGTGAGATCGGCGAGGATGCCTACCTCGTTGGCAGTTTCCATGCCCCACTCAACCACCTGACCCGATATGTAGTTACCCATGCCCCAGTAGACCGGAACCGGGGTTCCGCCGCCACTTGGTACGAGATAGTCAATAGGCTGCACCACATGCACATGCGAGCCAAAGATGATATCTACGCCGTTATCAACCATAAACTGAGCAACGATATACTGGTCGCTGTTAGGTGCGTGGACATACTCGGTGCCTGCGTGCATGTAGAAAATCACGATGTCGGCACCCGCTGCCCTGCAGTCATCCAAAACTGCCTTCATCTCTGCCAGATCCGCCTCAGAGCTGGCGGTAAAGGAATTAATGAGAGGATCCATGTCAACAGGTACCGGCAGGCCGTTGATTGACCCGGGATGAGATTCGTAGGTATAGGCGATAACCGCAATCTTGACCCCCTGCGACTCAACCAAGGCATAGTTAGGCTCATCAACGCTGAGGCGCGAGCCGGTTGCCTGCAGACCATAGTCCCTGAGGTGCTGCACCGTTCTGAGTACGGCAGGCGGGTGCTGGTCGAGCATGTGGTTATGCGCGGTATACACCACGTCAAACCCCGCGTCCTTAACCGCTGGCGCCATAGTGTCGCCCATATTAAAAAGCGGGTAGCCGGCAGGTTCGCCGCCGGCAAAAGGTGCCTCAATATTGCAGAGCGCTACATCAGCGCTTGTTGTGATATCGCTAATATACTGAAAGTATTCAGGAAAAACGGAGTTGCCGGCAGAGTCAAACTCATACTGCCACGGGTAGTGCATGAGGATGTCTCCAATGGAGACTATCCTGAGCTCAACGGGCGCCAACTGAGCATCTGTCTCCGGTGCAGATTCGCCCTGAGCAAAGGGGTTAGCGATGGCGTCAAGGCGCTCACTTAACTGTCCCTGCTGGTTAGAGTTACCACACGCTATGAGTAAGGCAGCCAAAACCACAACTAAACAGACAAGTATAAAGCGCTTTATACAGCTTGAAATTGTCATTTTAATTTGCACTTTCTGCTCCAATAAGCTATTATACTTACCGAGAACAATAATAGAGGAAGCCAAATGAAGATTAAACATAGCTTGGCGGCTCTAACGCTTGTGACTACACTCTCGGCAACCCTACCCGTTGCGGCTTTTGCGACAGCGGCTAACCCTACATTTACCCCAGCAAATGAGCAATTGGACTTTTCGCCTTTAGTCTATGCCCTCGTGCTGCTTACGGCCATACTGTTCTGTTTGATTGTAGTACTTTCGTTTCAGGTACACAAGCTCAGACAAAATCAGAAACTCATTGGCAGGGGGCTCTACGAAATCAACAACTCAGTGAGCGCAAGCTCTCTGGAGCCGATTTTTGACTACAGCCAAATTGAGACACCGGAGGAGTTCATTTTGTACTCAGAGCAGAGCTTTAAAACAGTAGAAGATGCCATAATCCGACTGACTACCAAAAAGGCCTATGTGCCCAAGCACCAGCGAAGGGAAGAGCCGGTCATAGAAGCCGACGCCAAACAACCGCACATCAGGCTTTTGCCTGAGATGAAGTACGCACGAAGGAAGGCAGCGCACGCTGCTGCTCCCGAGATTCCCGCCGAGCTTGAGGAATTGGTGCGCAAGATCAGTTAGCGCGAGGAGACTCGCTCAATGCGCGCCAGGCAGGCTTCTTTGCCAATCAACTCCATCGACTCAAAGAGGGGGAGCGACACCATATTGCCGCTGATGGCAACACGTATGGTTTGAAAGACCACTTTGGGTTTAAGCCCCAGTTGTTCTGGCAGGGTTCTCAGGGCCGATTCGATAGAGGCAGTGTTCCATGACAGTTCTTGGTTACTAAGAAGACTCAGGCAGGCCTGCAAAACCCTGCCGCCCTCCTCAGTTTGCAGGCACTTTTCCTGGGATTTTTCATCAAGCTCCACGTAGTTGCCGCTCAGGAGATAGCTCACCTTTTCATTGACTTCGGATAGGGTATGGATACGCTCAACTACCAGGGGATACACGGATTCAAACCAACTTTGCCTGTTGGCTATCTCCTCAGAAGTTGCAAGCCCGTCAGAAAGCAGATAAGGCTCCCAGGCAGCTACAAAGGCAGCAGCTCCCATCTCCTTGAGATATACCTGATTCATCCACGCGAGCTTTTCTGGGTCAAACACCGCAGGGTTCTTTGAGATACGATCAAGCGAAAAGTGCGTAGTGATAAGCTCTCGGCTCATGAGGGTGGTTTGGCCGTCTAGAGACCAGCCCAGTAAGGCAAGGTAGTTGAAGAGCGCGTCACTGAGAAAGCCCTCTTGTTCATAGGTATCTACAGAGGTTGCTCCGTGGCGCTTAGAGAGGCGCTTGCCGTCAGAGCCAAGAATCATGGAAAGATGTGCAAATACGGGCAGGGGAGCGCCCATAGCCTCATAGACCATAATTTGCTTGGGGGTATTGCTGAGGTGGTCATCTCCTCGTATCACGTGGCTGATCTGCATCAGCACATCGTCCACGCAGACCACATAGTTGTAGGTGGGTGTGCCGTCGGTGCGCAGGATGATGAAGTCATCGAGCTGGCTCATGGGCACGGAGATAGGGCCAAATACCGCATCTTCAAAATCAACACTCTCTCGTTCAAGCGGCAGCTTGAGACGCCAGACGTGCGGAGTGCCAGCCAATGTGAGTTGCTCCACCTCAGCTTCACTCAAGTCACGACAGCTGCGATCATAGCCGGTGTAGCGCTTTTCTGCTTGGGCAATCTCGCGCTTTTCATTCAGCAGTTCGGGGGTGCAGAAACAGGGATACACTTTTTGAGTCTGCTTGAGCTGCTCTAGCACCTCAGAGTAAAGAGGAGCACGCTCGCTCTGTATATAGGGACCAAAAGCGCCACCCATCTCGGGCCCTTCATCCCAGGTTAGACCCAGCCATTTGAGCGAGCTTACAATCTGGGCGGTATTTTCCGGGGTAGAGCGCTCCTGGTCGGTGTCTTCAATGCGCAAAATAAAGGTGCCTCCAAGGCGCTGGGCATAGGCCCAGTTATAGAGCGCGGTGCGCGCACCGCCAATATGGAGAAAACCGGTAGGAGAGGGGGCAAAACGTACGCGAATTTCTTTGCTCATGGCTTCCAATCAATTATCAGGCTTAAGGGCGCGTGGACGAATAAAGGGCGTATTGCCAGGCTCATAGTCTACCAAAAGAGTGCCCAGGGCCAGGCCGCCCCTAAAGCCCACGATAAGGGCATCGCGCCCGGCGCGCAAGTAGATGCCGCTGAACTTGCCGCCGTAACAAAACAGTCCAGTGAGGATATTGTGAGGCTCAAGGGAGGCGGACTTGAACAATCCGTTAGTCTCAAGCTCTTCAGCCTGGGCTAAATCTACAAACAGCGCCTTACCGCTTGCATCCTGCGGTATCGGCATTGTGTTAGGCGTTTGGAATTGCGTGCAGTACTCTTGGATGATGTAGTCCTCTTGGAGTTTTTCATCAATAAGCCTGCCCCAAGCGAGCTTGTCAAAGCTTTTACCTGCATATACACCTACCGTGCCGTATCCATCAACCGGCTTGATTATCCAGCATTCGGGCGTGTTCTTAATCAGGTCAACATCAATCAACTCAGGCTTGAGCCAGGTGGTGAAGGGCACGTGCTCCGCCACAAAACTACACTCCTCCTCCGTGAGAAACTCATGCGTTTTGGGGTGATGAAGCATGCAAAAACTGGTTTTAGAGTGCGCAACCTGCGTGGCAAAGCTGCCTATCAAGCAGACCTTTTTTTCCACTACAGCTGCCAAGAGAGCCAGAGCTCCTCTAAGGGGCTGGTTGCCTTGCTCACCCGATAGAATCCTCAAAACCTCATCCTGAGACTCCTCCAGCTCGCGTAAAAGCTCAAAGGTCACCGCTCTGCGATAGATTGCATCGATACGTTGAGAGTTAGGAATTAAGAGAGAAGAGGTAAGAGTTGTGAGTTGAGATGCGTCATTGCCGTAAAGGATGCCGTCTCTGTACTCTAAGCTTGAAACGTCGCAGAGCAAGCAGTGAAAACCAGCCTGCTCAAAACGCTGTTTAAACTCCAGCTGCTCGTCCACTACCGCGCGCTCCAGGTAGTCAAGCACGGCAACCACAGGCTGCTCCACGGCGGAGTCACTTGCGCGGTAGATTTCAATAAAGGTCTCAGTCCAGGGGTCAAAAAGCTCTTGCGCAAAGACTTTGTGTGTAGCAGCAAAGGATTGGAACACCGGGGTGTTTACCAGAGAGTTGACCACCTCTCTGTCTTCATTCATGGCGCTTGTGCCGTCGGTGTTGAATTCGCAGAACTTAAAACTGCCGTTGTGTTCGTTAAGGAATAGGTCGATACGGCAGATGGGGATGGTGCAGTCATAGCCACTTGGCAGCAGTATCAGTTGCTCAAGTAGGGGAGAGAAGCAGAACAAACTCCGGTACTCAGCATCCTTGATATACTGTTGAGTCATTTTGTCCAAGATGCCATAGGTGCGCTTGGTAACGGCATCGAGATACTCAAGGGCAGCCTGGTCAAAAAGCTTGGGCAGGTAGCCCATGCCAATGATTACGTTTTGATAGCGCGCCGTTGAGCTGTTGAGGTGGCCCTGGGCAGACAGGCGCCCCGGCAGGTCCCCCTCCAGCTGCAATAACTCGTTGAGGTAGGCTTCCTGTAGCTCCAACATGGTAGAGTTCCAGGTATGTGCAGAAGACTGATTCATTGATTGAGTCAGGGCAGTGGGTCCAAGAGGGTTCTGCGCTTACTCACCAGCTCCGCCAGAGGTGCGAGATAGGGTACTTCCTCGGGGGTCAAGCCGTCCAGGGCAAAGCTGATCATCTCGTCTAGCCACACGGTGGCAGGGCGCTGATAGACCTCCGCCTCATAGCCCTTGTTTCGCAGTGCGGACTTGGCAAAGGCTATGGAGGCCGGCTCAATGAAGTTGAACTTGCCTTCAAAGTAATTGATTGCCTTGGGATTATAGAAAATCCCGCTAATCAGTGCCGTATAGGCCAAGGCGTACTCAAGAGGCATGGAGTCAGCCTGGCGCAGCTCCAGATAGGTCTTAAAACGCGCGTCAAAAAAGAAGAGCGAGAGAATATGCAGCACCAATTCCTCAGACAAATACTCGTTAGGCAAAACACGCTTGAGCGTGTTAAAGCCCAGGTACTCGGGGTCAGAATGTTCGTCTTTTTCTGGCAGAAATATGCCGGGTGCCTCGAGTAGATCCTCGGCGTAGTGGGTAAAGCGATAGCCGTGGTCAAAAGCCCCGCGTGCAACCAGACAGCGCAGGGGATCGGTGTCATCCCAGCACAACATGCGCGCCATGCGCGGTGGCACAACAAAACCGCTCTGAGCTCGCTCGGCTGTGCCGCCATACGCAGTGATTCGCTCGCCCTCAAACACCGGAGCGTTGTCGGTGATAAAGGCAATCAGCGGCCCCAGCGCGTTGGCAATGCGAAACTTTCTGATGGCATCTGCCTCGCTCACGTAATCAACGGACACCTGGGTTGACGCGGTAGCGCGCATCATGCAGATGCCGTGCTTGCCGGTCTCAGAAAAGTATGTATCCATGTACTCGTAGCGGAGCTTGGGCAGTAGAGAGATGTCTCGAGCCATTGCGGTGGGGTGATAACCAAGCTCCAGGAGCGTAAGCCCCATACTGTCAAGGATAGGGTCAAGCTCACTGCGAAAACCCCGGTAAAGCTTGTCAATCTCAGGAACGGAGCAAGCCGGACCTATGCTGACCTCCAGCTGCGAGCCGGGTTCAAGGGAAATTGCCACCTTGCCCCTGCTGAGACCAAAGAGGTGAACGTCACCTTTGACATTTTTTTCAAAAGAGCACTCCGAGTAATAATCCTTAAGACGTTCAAGCACTTTCTCAACCGAAGGCGCATCAGAACCCTTGTCCGCCATGTAGGGCACCGTGGCAAGGCTGTCCTTTTCCACCACAAAATGCTCCAGCTCAAAACCCAAGGTCTTGGAATCACGGTTTTTACAACCCACAGAGAGATAGTGGGCCATGCTTTGAGTTGGTTTGTATTGTTGAAAATAAATATCCATAGTTCAATTATAATCGCTAGCAAGAAAAAACGCGCGAAAGGTTGAACATGAATCAAGGGAACGACTACATTTTTACCTCCGAGAGTGTCACAGAGGGCCATCCTGACAAGGTTTGTGACCAAATCTCTGACTCAGTATTAGATGCCATACTCAAACAGGAGGGTGAACTTGAAGCCTCCGGAGCCGGTAGTGCAGCAGAAGCTCGCGTTGCCTGCGAAACAATGGCCACCGAGGGACAGGTCTTTTTAGCAGGCGAGCTTCGCACCTCGGCCTATGCAGACATAGACACCATAGTGCGCTCCGTGGTTAAAGATATTGGCTATGACGACGTGGACGCAGGTTTTCATTATCGCTCCATTGGAATCTCCAACTCCATTCACTCGCAAAGCGCAGACATAGCGCGCGGCGTAGATGAATCGTACGAGAGGCAAAACAAGCTGGCCGGTGATGACCCGCTGCTGCAACTGGGAGCCGGCGACCAGGGCATGATGTTTGGCTTTGCCAGCAACCAGTCGAGCACGCTCATGCCTATCCCCATCTATCTGGCGCATAGACTTTCTGAGCAACTCACCCTGGTTCGCAAGAATGGAGACCTTGATTTTCTCAGACCGGACGGCAAAACGCAGGTCAGCGTACGCTATAAAAACGGCAAGCCGGTAGGCGTAGACACCATACTGATCTCTACGCAACATGCCGCCACGCGCGAGGTGGACTCCGTGTTTCGTGATGAGATTATCAAGGAGGTTATTGCGCCGGTCATGGAGCTGCATGAGCAATCCTGGAAGGACGCCAAGGTTTACATCAATCCCACCGGCAGGTTTGTTGCTGGCGGCCCTGCTGCCGATACCGGCCTCACCGGACGCAAGATTATCGTCGATACCTACGGCGGATACGCACGCCACGGCGGCGGAGCCTTCTCGGGCAAAGACTCCACCAAGGTAGACCGCAGTGCCGCCTACGCCGCACGCTGGGTTGCTAAGAACATCGTGGCCGCAGGCCTGGCTGAGCAGGTTGAGATACAGCTTGCCTACGGAATCGGAATCGCCCGTCCACTCTCCATCATGGTAGAGTGCTTCGGCACCAACACTGAAGAGCAAACCCGCATAGCAAACGCTGTCAACGAAGTCTTTGACCTCAGACCCGGCGCAATAATCCGCGACCTGGAACTACTCCGCCCCATCTTCCGCCTCACCAGCAACTACGGCCACTTCGGCCGCGAACTCCCCGAGTTCACCTGGGAAAAAACAGATCGCGTAAAGGAGCTTCAGGCACAGTTTTAAGTAGTGCTATAATCTGTTCTCGTTCTACGAGCCAACGTAGCTCAGTTGGTAGAGCAGCTGATTCGTAATCAGCAGGCCACCGGTTCGAATCCGGTCGTTGGCTCCATGACTCACTGGGGACGGGGAAAGTGACTCACTGAGCAGACTCAGATGTTTGGCTTCTGACTTGGGGGTGAGCGACTCTGTTGAGCTGCTAGCCAGCACGACTTACTGGAGCGAGCCGGGGCCCCAAGACAGAAACAAATAGCTGAGTCTGCTCAGTGAGTCACTTTCCCCGTCCCCAGTGAGTCACTTCCTACTTGATATAGTTATGAATCATTTCAATGCCGTAGGGTGTGGCTTTGTAGTAGACGTGGAGTTCGCCTTGGGCATCGAGCTCCCAGTTGCATTCTTCCAGGAGGCCGTTTTTTTCTGCTGACATTAAAGATTCATTGATTGCCATGGGTTTAAAGGCTCTAAAGGAGCTGTACTCGTCTTGCAGCTGGGTAATGACACCTTGCACATCAAACTCTCTGCCGTCTTCGAATAGTTTGAGGATTGCGTAGTTGAGTGGTCTCATGGTTAGACCTCCTTAGACTTTTTGAAGAGCTCGAGGGGATTCACGGCAATCAAGAAGATGCCCACCACCATGACGATGGCAGCTACCCACTGGATGGGATACAGGTCAAAGCCGGCCCAGCCCAGGTACAGGCCACAGACGAGGAAGCTGAAGAAGGGGCACCAGAAGGAAAAACCGCCGTTGCAAGCCATGCCGAGGGCTGCGCCGCACATGCTGTTACCCTTGTACCAAAAACCAAACGAGAGTCCTGCGGCCAAGCCGGAGATTAAGAACCAGATGAGCGGGCTTGCGAGCAGACCCTCTTCAAGCACTTGACCCTGCAGCGCCTCAAAGAGCATCGTGGGATACAGGCCAGCCGCTCCTGCCATGAGGAAGAGGCAAGGGGTGAGGATAAAGAGGGTAAAGAAGCCGGAGGTGAGCTGCCTGATAGAGATGGAAATCTCATAGTCGATAACTGAAGTACCAAAACCGGCTATGGCGCCTTCGATACCCCAACCAAGGGCAGAGATTAGAGCAACTGCGAGCCCCGCGAGGAACATGGGGTCAGTGAGCTCAAAACCGGTAAAGGCGGTGGAGCCTATCATAAAGGTGGCAACCACACAGATGGCAATACCGCAGGCCATGCGAAAGTTCAGTTTTTGCTTAAAGATTATGCGCCCGATAATTGCGCCAATTGCCGGGCAAAGGGCACTGATGGGCGTGGCAATGGGCCCCGCCATGATAAGCGCAATGAGAAAGGCAGTTGAGGCTATAGGCCCACCGATCAAAGCACAGATCACCATAACCGCACCCGGCTTGGACTTAAAGCAGCGCAGGTAGTCCATGAACTTGCCTCTGACTGCCGTTTTTATAATCATCCAGATGGCGCTGAAAAAGTCGTTGATACCCGAGCCCAGGGCACCCAGTATCAAAACGGCGATCAAAAAGCTCATTGCAAAGCCGCTGATAGTTGGGTCGAGCACATCGTCATACCAACCGGCGGGAGTGACGATATCGCCGTAGCCATACCAGTCCACCCAAAAGCCGTTTCCGGTGGCGCCGTAAAGCGCAGCTACATACACTCCGTAGAGCATGCCGGAAACAACCGCAATGATAATTCCCTTTTTAAAGAATTTTCCTCTACGCGCCAGGCGCGCCTCTTTTAATTCGAGAGAATGGCTCATGTAAACTCCCTTCATTCTTTGGAACACTTGAATGAAAAATGAACGTGACTGCTTAGTCTAGCAGTTTTTCTACGCAACTGATTGTCAAAACAGCGGAATTGAAGTGATAGCCACTCTTTTCACTAGCTTTTGTGCAGCACACGCCGCGTGAGGTAGAGCAGTATAAAGGTTGCTAGATTGATGATGACCACGCTGGCCCCCGCCGGAGTGCCGAAGATCAAGGCCAGGGAATAACCCAGCAAAAAGCTGAGAACCGCAATTACCGCAGACCAAATGGTCACCGTGAGATAACTTTTGCCCAGCTGCATAACGCTGAGCGCAGGAAAGATTATAAGGCTCGATATCAACAGCGCGCCCATCATGCGCATGCCCACAACGATAGTAATTGCAACCAGAGCCGCAAGTACGGTGTTGTAGAGGCCCGTGGGCATGCCGGTGGCCTTGGCAAAGTTCTCGTCAAAGGTCATGGCAAAGATTCTGTTGTAAAACAGGATGAACAACACCAGCACCACCAAACACAGGCTCACGCTCATCACCACATCAAGGTTGGTGAGGGTGAGGATGGAGCCAAAGAGAAAGCTGTCCACCTCGGTGTTCATGCCGGTGGTAGCTGAGACCACAAAGATGCCTATGGCCAGCGAGCTGGCTGAAACCAAGGCTATGGCGGCGTCACCCTTGATACGCCCACCCTCACTCAGGCGTAGTAAGAAAAAGGCGGCGAGCAAGGTTACCGGCAGAGATACCGCCAGCGGAGCCCAGCCAAAGGCGGTGGCAACTGCCAGGGTGCCAAAACCCACATGACCCAAGCCGTCGCCTATCATCGCAAAGCGCTTGAGCACCAGGGTAACACCCAAGAGTGCCGCGCAAATAGAGACCATGAGTCCAACGATGAGCCCCCTGAGGAGAAAGCCGTAGCTGAAGATGTCAAACAGGGCCTCAAACATGGGGACCTTCATCATGTTTGTGCGAAAAGCCGCAGATGGCACAGTTGCCTCCGCAGGCATCGCGGATGAACTCACGCCCCAGTTCGGTTGACTCAAACTCATCTGGCGCACCAAAAAAGACCTGCCGCGTTGCCAAAAGCAGGATACGGTTGCAAAAATGCATGGCTGTGTTGACGTCATGGGTCACCATGATGACGGTGATGCCTCGCTCAGTATTGAGGAACCTGATAAGCTCATAGAGCAGGGTGCGTGCATGGGGGTCAAGACCGTTCATGGGCTCGTCGAGAATCAACAGCTTGAGGCCGTCAGGGGCCGTTGCCAGGGCACGCGCAATGAGTACTCTTTGCGACTGTCCGCCCGAGAGTCCGCCAAACCACTCTTGCTCAAGGTCGCCTGCGCCCACCAAGGTCAGAGCCTCACGCGCAAGCGCACGGTCGTGTTTGGTATAGAAGGGAGCAGGGCCCTTGTGACCCAGCCGCCCAGAGAGTACAACCTCCAAAACCGAAGCAGGAAAGTTGCCCTGTACGTGGTGTTGCTGCGGCAGATAACCAATTTGGTTTCTGTGGAGCGTCTCGTTGTAGGATAATCGACCCGTATGGGGCTGCTTGAGGCGGAGGATGCCGCTAAGTAGGGTTGACTTGCCGCTGCCGTTATCGCCCACAACACAGAGATAATCCTGGGGCATGAGAGAAAAATCCAAACCCTCAACGGCGGTTTTATCTCCGTAGGTGAAGCTGGCGCTCTCGAGTGTCAAAAGCGCGTTCAATTGAGGGCAGCTTCCAGGTTATTCGCATTGGAAATCATCAAGTCAAGGTAGGTGACTCCCGCCTCAAAATCATCGCGCGAGATAGTGTGAGCCGAATGAAAGAGGAGCATCCCAGCGCCGGTTTCCTCTGAAATGGTACGCGCAATGCGCTGGTCAGAGAGCTCGAGGTAAAAGACAAAGGGGATTTTTTGCTCGCGCACCGTGCTAATCAAATACACCATAGTGGCCGGATTGGTATCCACAGCCGTGGAGCAGCCGGGGAAGGCTGCGTACCAGTTGAGGTTGTAATCCTCAACAAAGTACCTGAAAGGAAAACGGTCTCCAAAGACAATCGTAGTGCGCGCGGCACCTGCAACCAGAGAAGATATGCGGGCATCAAGGCTTGCGAGCTCTTCGATGAGCGCGAGGGCATTTTCTTGGTAAAGCCTCTCGCGCGAGTTATCGAGGTTTGAAAAACTGTCCGCAAAGCACTGAACGATGACCTGAGCGTTGCGGAGGCTGGTCCAGACGTGCACGTCAATTTCGTGATCCAGCTCAGATCCGTGGGCTTGAGCCTCGTGCCCGTGGTCACTTTCATGCTCGCCCGAGGGTAACTCATGCACACCCACCGTCATGTACTCCGGTTCATATTCTTCCAGGGTGTCAACGAGGTCAATCATCCTGATTACCAGCAGGTTGGGGTTATCAAGGCTGGCGATGATTTTGTCTATCCAGGCATCGGAGTCTCCGCCCGCGCAGAGGAGCACATCTGCAGTGCTCAGCAGTATCATGTCAGCGGGACTCGGCTCAAAGGAGTGTGACTCAACTCCAGGAGGCGCCAGCAGACGCACGTCAGCTACCTCACCGGCAATTGTGCGGGAAAAATCAAAGGCAGCAAAAACAGTGGCAACTATGAGCAGTTTATCTTTGTTTTCCGTGTTGTTTTGATCAGCCCGCCCAGCTCCACACGCACCTAAGGTACCCAAAAGCAACGCGAGCGCAAGCGCAGAAGTGAGCGCTGTCAGCAGCAGGTGAAGTCTCTTCGGTAGGCTCTTCTCAGTTGGATCAAGCCTGCTCCCAAACATTTAATCGGGCCTCTACAGCAACAGCTTATTCAATCAAGGACTGAATTAGGTTGACAACATCCGCGACCGTCTTGAGGTCTTCCACCTCTACGTCGTCCAGCTCTTTGCCGTAGTGTTCTTCTAAAGCCATGATAATCTCAATGGCATCAAGTGAGTCCGCGCCTAGGTCGTCAACCAAAACAGCCTCAGGAACCACCTCAGCCTCGTCTATGCCACGAATCTTAACCAATACCCCTTTGACCACATCAAAGATTGCTTCTGACATCTCTACTCCGTTCTCGAGGATGAGCACCCTTTAGGATAAAATCTGTCGTACAATGACTATGCAATACAGTTGACTAACAAAAACTATCAAAACTACACTGTGGGGTATCATACCAAAAGAGTGTTGTTTTGATGGAAGGAGTGGCTACGATGGACCAGCTCAAATTGTACTATCTACCAACTTGTCCTTTTTGCCAAAAAGTCATGAACTTCATGAGTGAGAATGGGATAATCATTGACATGTTCTCTACCACGGAGCTTGAGAACAAGGACTTTCTCTTGGCCCAAGGTGGCAAAAACCAGGTGCCCTGCTTGTTCATTGGCGATCAAGCGATGTATGAATCCAGTGACATCATTGCTTATCTCAAAGAGAACTATCTCTAGGACAGCCTCGTAAACGACGTAAGGTGTAGCCATAATGAATATAGACTTTAGCAATGGTCCCGATGCTTCGGGTCCTCGATTTAAGCAGGTTCCTTATCCGGAGCCCAGGCAAGGCCAGCCAAGGCCTCCCGACCCCTACGTTGCTCCCGCACCTCAGCCGGAGTCCTTTCAAGACCTTCCTCAGGAGCCGGATCTCAGCTTTGTGGCAGCTCCTGTGCCGGATTTTACTCAGAAACTTACTGTGGCTCAAGAGCTATCGCAGGTCTCTGACCCGTCCACGATCACTGACTCTCTACAGACACCTGACCCTCTACAGACACCTGACCCTCTACAGACACCTGACCCTCTACAGACACCTGACCCTCTACAGACACCTGACCCTCTACAGACACCTGACCCTCTACAGACAC
>Ga0123353_10005037_pt1:0-15000 | contig 17237 bp, 5 predicted proteins | sample TergutLab28metaG_3_FD_92763 | JGI IMG/M metagenome (GOLD analysis project Ga0123353, IMG submission 92763) | Labiotermes labralis P3 segment gut microbial communities from Petit-Saut dam, French Guiana - Lab288 P3 | ecosystem: Host-associated > Arthropoda: Insects > Digestive system >...
CAGACCCACTACTACTCAGAAAATCTGGTAGCGCCGGGGATCGAACCCGGGACCTCTGCATCTGTAGCCAGAAACTCTGACCACTAGACCACAGAGGCGGTCCTTTAAAATACAACAATGTTCATTATTAAGGAGATATACATGTCATGCCAACATTACTTCATTTTATATCTGCGTTTTTCTGTTATTTTACGCAGAGTAGAATGTTAATTCTGTACAGATGTCTCGGGACAAACTATCGGTCCCATTCAAGGGTTAAAGGTTATCATCTTCGAGGGTCAAGCAGTCTCATGTTCTTCTTGGACCGCTGGACCCTTGAAGATGGGACCGATAGGTTACCCCGAAACGTCGGTTCGGAATTAATATTCTACCTTGCATAGAATACCAGAAGAGCCAGATCTCATTCACGTCGCGGCGGAAGCCTGAAACAATGCACCGCTCCTTTCATTGACTAAGGTGATAAAGAAACTACCAACACAATTCAGCCTAACTCAAAATCCGTCAGGAGACGAGTTAAAACATACAGACTTTAAATATTTATAATAGTATGCTGCAGCAAGGAAAATTTTGAGATTTTAAATCCGTTTACCTTATGCAATTTCTTGAGTATATAGCATGTACTGTGCTATTGTTAGACTGTTGTAATACAATAATATTACACACTTTTCACGAATTTATCAATCTTGTGCATATACAGATGATTTGTGTTATGATCCCCCCGCACAGTTGTTGTTTTGACATTTTTGACCCGGAAGTTACTGTTTGACATCTCTCTATCAGATCCTTAAGAAGGTTGATGGAACTTATTAAATTAACTATGAGTTCTCTTTTCTGTAAAAACTGCTTTCTTAAACAGTATTGCTATCTGCAAGACTACGCCGTAGTGTAAAATGTGATAAATTTTTGTTAAATCATTATAACAGATATACTGTTTATGTTATACAGACTGAAACACACGTTTGTAGTTTGTAATTGAAATTTGCTATACATAGAAGAGAAACTGGACTCGATTATTATGGTCGAGTACGTATAAACAGGAAAGGTATCGGTTCCTTCTTCAACCAAATATTTTTTAGTGTCTGAAAATATTTAACTTTTATAAGTTTTTCTCTTAACGTATAATTAGTAGGATTTAGTCGTGGAAGTAACTAAAAGTTTTGTTTCTGATGTACTTTAGTTCAAGTAATATTTATCATAAATGCGGTAATAAAATTTCGCATTTTTGACTGCAAAAGAAGATATTCAATAATGACAAATACACTAAGGGTAAATTCTTCCGAATATCAGTAACGGCATTGGCCTAATAAAATGGATGGTAGTCGAAGTATTATTTAATGGAGATCTTTGTCTTTATAACCTGTTGCCAATGTTACGGGAAAAGTACCTGCCCCAGCTCCAAGGATCATGAAGACCAAACACAAAATACCAACACACATCGTACAACACGTTAGAAGAGCAAAGATCTCACCTACACGGAAATGAAAACAAAAAAAAAATCGCGCAAAAAAACTTCATTCATCTTTAGTACACACAAGAACAACAGAGATATTTTATATTATTAAACAAACATTGCAATATACTCCATACCACGTAAAAACACACGTACAATGAGACATTCTAAGGCTCAGAAGTTCCCTTATATTGTAACCAAAAACACATTATCTACAAGATACAAAGACGAAGATGTGACACTTTTAAATCTCGCAAAAAAAAAACTTTCTAAGTTCCTGGCTGGGTATAAGACATCCAGATGACATCACGAACCTTTCCTTTCAGCTCACAGTCTCAGAATGTAAAATCACCCACTATCAGATAGCTCAGCTAAAAACATATTGCATTTTCAGCACGTTCCGAAACTCTGACAGGACGATGAGGAAGAACCAGCGTGAAGGAATTGTCAACGGCGGCTTAGAAAGCGCTCAGTTGCAAGTCTTGCGCTACTTACTATACACTAACATCCTACATAAACAACGAGCACGCTTTGTGTAACTGACCTGTTTCTCTAAATAAGTTTATTCAGACATAACCTCAAAATGTCATACAGCTATTATGCTTGTGATTTTTAACATAGGGGAAAAATTTTCCCCCTATTTGTAAACATGTCAGTGACTACCATCTTACAAAACTTAAGTGTTTAGCCGTGCAATAAATTTCGTCAGGCATTTATTTTCCAACGTTTTAGACATTTCTCTAACATCCGATCCTGCTGAAATTAAAAAAAAAAACCCCTTTCTTATTTCTATGAGAGGGATACCACCTAGGAATTTTATAAAAAACAATAGGCTAGCAAAATCATTTTAAAACTCAGCACACACAGCATTCCTATCTTTACTTTCAAAGGCGAATAGCTTACGCAGTTGATTTAATTTCCTTAAACCGAGACAACATATCTTACCTACTAATTAACTGATTAACAGGTGCCCAAATGTTTTTTCTAGCAATGCATTGTGTTTTACGTTGTATGTAATTACATGTGTTGCTAAGTTCTGACGCATATGTATTTGCACAAGTGTAGCACGCTGCCTTTTGTTTCTCAAAATGAAAACAAACTTGCCAAGTCTTTGTTTTCTGACACATGTTCTGATTACAACAAAGGCTAAATAAAAGTTAGTACGATGAGTAACGCCGAAGTTTGTGTGTGTCGTAATATGTCACAATTTGAAAGTAACGGATAAGAGGAAGGGATCTGAAGCGAAATGATCACATTCAGCGCCTAAAAGAAGAGAGAAAAAGAAAGATAAGGAGGATAGAAAGATTCAAATGTAAAGGGCGAAAGAACACAAGTAAGAAGAGGAAATTCGAAAGAAGTGAAGATTAAAATAAAGAAAAGTGGGTATTCTGAAGTTCTCACAGTGGTGTTCAGGACAATTTAATTCTTCTGGGATGTTACGCCCTGTATATTGATAATTACAGGCATTTCAAATGAGTGTAGTGCTCTCATCTGTTTGATTTTGCATGTGAAGGCGTTAGACTCCTTCAAAAGAACGATAACCATTTACCATTCGACACAGCGTAACATCACAGAAGATTTGAATCGTAGGAAGGGAAAACACTGTGATAAATTACACAAAAGGGAAAAGTAAACTTCAGAAGTATAAAGGGAAATACTTATACCTTCGGTTTAACTTCCATGCAAAAACAATTCGTCTGTAAAATAGGGTAATACATTACACGCCATGCTAATATGACAGTCATGTACATGTGAAAGGAGAAGGACAAAATTAACTCGCACATGTACGCAGTGCATTACTTTACGCACTTCACTGGAGTCTCATTTATGTGTCAGGAGGGGGGACGGTTGTGACTGAACATGTGTGTTATACTGTTGTCACGCCTTCCGCATATACAGGTAAATGGTAACTGTATGTTCGAATCTGAAGGGCGAGTGTAACTTAATTCGCTGTTTTAAAGCAGAAGAAGGCGTGAAAGAAGCAGAGGACAGAAAAAAATTATCCCTTAAATTGCTAGGGGATCTTATATTAATAAATTTATAACGAGAGTTCATCCCAACGTGACAGAAGGAAACATTTTAGATTTTAAAATTTCGAGCTTTAAGAGGGTGCAAAACAACGCCACACTGTCTGTTGTCACCATTTAAGAGGGTGCAGAACAACGCCACCCTGTCTGTTGTCACCATTTAAGAGGGTGCAAAACAACGCCACCCCGTCTGTTGTCACCATTTAAGAGGGTGCAAAACAACGCCACCCTATCTGTTGTCACCCTTTAATAGGGTGCAAAACAACGCCACCCTGTCTGTTCTCACCCTTTAAGAGGGTGCAAAACAACGCCACCCTATCTGTTGTCACCCTTTAAGAGGGTGCAAAACAAAGCCACCCTGTCTGTTGTCACCATTTAAGAGGGTGCAAAACAACGCCACCCTGTCTGTTGTCACCATTTAAGAGGGTGCAAAACAACGCCACCCTATCTGTTGTCACCCTTTAATAGGGTGCAAAACAACGCCACCCTGTCTGTTGTCACCCTTTAATTTCGTCATTGGTCGGCATGAATCAAGAGCAGTGTAACTGACAGACTTTATCGGCAAAAGTAGAAAATCTGATGGATGTCATCCCATTGTGTTTTAAATAATCAACAAATAGACAGTAATATTACAGTCTAACATAAATATTATTTGTTGATTATTTAAAACGCAGTGGTATGACATACATAAAGTTTATTACAGCTAGTCGACCTTATAATTTCAGTACAAGAATTAGAAAGGAAAGTTTTTTTAAAGTGTAACATTAATATACACCATAATAGACAATGTAATGAGAGGAATTTAATAGCAAACTACGATAAAGTTGTATAGAGATGTGTTAGAAGGCACTTTGTTCGTTCAAAATACGAAAATCTTGAGTTGTTCTTGAATTGGTTCCTTGACTTTCGTCTCCCGTTTGCTGAATTCCCATACTAACCAACGGGAAACAAATAACTAAACAAACTCTAGTCCAGCGGAGACAAATTTCGCTTTCTGCTTTAAACCCACCAGTTGTCCCCATACTACTCTTATGTCCAGAATCTCTAACACTGCTATATTTTAAACAGGATACTTTCTTACGACGTTTATTTGTTTAATTTTTATGTTCCCGCATGTTACAAACAAAGGACTCAACATTACATTCGCAAAATATCAATCAAAACTCGTCTCCTACAACTTCGACACAGTTTTCACTGCTACGCTATTTTCACCCACATCATTCTTAATATTACCCGGCCACCTACACCTCGTCTCTCGAAAGATGTAATTTGTTGGGGTTACTTACTTACTCCATGGTGCAGAGTCCTTTTTGAGAAGCTAACTGGTTTGCAGCTAGTCAAGAAATTCCCCGCATTTCACGGAACCCGAAGGTTCAATACGGTACTCAAAAGCGTCCGCCACCTGTCCCTATACTGGACCAGCCCAATCCAGTCCATATACCCACATCCCACCTCCTGGAGATCCATCCTAATATTATCCACCCATCTACGCCTAGGTCTCCCCAGTGGTCTCTTTCCCTCCGGTTTCCCCACCATGACCCTATACACTCCCTCTCCTCATCCATACGCGCCACATACCCAGCCCATCTCATTCTTATGGATTTTATCACCCGCACAGTATTGGGTGAGAAGTACAAATCATTTAGCTCCTCGTAATTTGTTGGGGTTGCATGCCAAAATTCTGAATGCATTTCTCAGTTTCTTGTTAAGTGCTGCATGAAATTTTCACACATTCGCTGTATTCACTCACCTTAATATCAATTGGTAAATAAAAAGTATGAACGTCCTCAATAAGCAATTTTGTTCAGTCTTACAGCAGTTTCATCACGTTCGTTACGGTACTATTTTCCACAACCTTATCATGTCCTACAAAAAAGAAGTGACGATTACATTTTAACCACACCCCCTCTGACGTACAATACTGTCCCGAAATGTACACTGTACTTACCCGAACATGTTCATACATCTTTCAACATGCTTCACTTTGAAATATTCAAATATTAACCCTGTTCAATAGTTAGTTCGTGCCAAAGGTTTATTGGATATATCTCTTCGAAATATATTTCAGCGAGAGATTCTTAATGTTTTCTTGAAATCCTGTAGATGTACTTAAAATTCTACTGTTTTATATTCTTACTGAAAAGCTGGGTTATGAATAATTTTGCTGTCTTTCATTTTTTGTTGATTTGTGTAAAGTAACTAACACGCTATGGAAAATGTTCTAAGTATCTGGCAAATAATATACTTAAAAGACGACGCTTCAACACAAATATTTTAAGCATCTTACTTCTAGTATTCGAAATTCATGACTAAAACTTGCAACTTGCTGTTGTGATACATACATGGTTACAAAAACTTTGTTCCTTGGTGACTAGTCTCGCATTTTTCTGCTAAAGGTGCCGTATAAACTCTAACTCACGTCACGTTTCGCGCGGATATTCTGTAATACTGTACAGTCGTGTACTTTGTGTGTATACTGATTCCCTAGTTTATCTACATTTTAACGTGTCTTGAAAAAAGAGAAGAAATAGACTTTTTGACAGGCGGAAGTACAAGTGAGAATTTCTGAATTATTATGCGTAGATTAATTTGTGATTTTTTTTTCTGTGGCATTGCAACACAAATCGGGCTTAGGTCGCATCGTTTTGGGGTTTCTCTATCACACAAAATTAGACACACACACACACACACACACAAACACTCGGCAGGACTCCTATGAACGAATGATCAGTCCGTTGCAGAGACACTACCTACACAAGAGGCGAAAAACCACTACCTCAGTGGGATTCGAAACCGCTATTCTAGGAATAAAGCGGCTGTAGACCTACAGCGTAGACCGCAGGCCCACCGGGATTGGCTTAATTTATGATACCGCTGGAAATAATTACACATCACATATCTTTCACCATCATCAATACAATTCGATTGCTTCACAGCCATTAAGGACAACCCTCCGTACCACACAACTCAAACCTTTTCATTTACAGAATAACCTTACTTACTTTCAACTTTGACCTCGCAGCGGGAGTGTTACCAGATACCTAACATCGACCCAGTCCTAAATCAAACAAGCTATCCGACATCAACATTGGGTCAATAAATAAAATATTATGTTTTTGTGAAGCTTCAACCTAAGAGTCACGTAGTCACGCGAGACAACTTCATGGATTGCTAGTGGTACTGACTTTGTTGTGTACCCAGGTTAGACCTTGCTACGTACTATAAGACTTACACTATACTGTATGGGATTATAATATTAAAATGCATCCTAAATAAATACATTCTGACAACGTAAACTCCATTAAAATGGCTTGGAACGGAATTCGGTGTTAATGTGACATGATGATTGTGACTCATGTTCTGGTCGTATAACAGAAAGGAAATTTTTTTTTGGCTGGGAAGTTATGATTTACTTAAGGATGATATTATTCTACCAGTTAGTCAGCCAGTCACGAAGTTACTGGTACATGTCGTCCTTTGTAAACAGCAGCGATGATCGATATTCAAGGTAGTATGTTCCTACAGATAAGAGTATATAAAAATAACTCAGTTGGTACAGTGACTCAGGTACGGAATGACCGTACGAAGAATCGTGACCAGATTGCCGGCACAGGAAAGAGATTTTTCACTTTTCCAAAACATACAGAGCGGTTCTGGTGCCCCCTCACCCTCCTATTCAAAGGGTGTTGGGGATCGTCCTTGGAAGTAAAGCGGCCGAGGCTTGAAGCTGAACATTCGTCTCCAACTGAGATTAAGAATGTGAGACACTACACATCAACCCCCCGCCTATTCCTTCATGGCGTGCAAGGATAGGAAGTTACCTTTACCTTCACATAACTTTGTATCTTGCATTCTTTGCAGAAACTCCAGAAAATAAAAAATACAGGGGCATGGTGTTCTTTTGTCTGTCCAGACTTTTAAGTCCGATATTTCTGAAATAACTTCCGTTTACTATTCACGAAAGTACCATTGTGTAAAAGATAAGACTTTACTTTTTATACACTGAATTTAGAAATCTGAGCTGTGTTTTCATAACCTATGTCTAACAGCAAAATAAGCAATACATGTGTAAGAAATCTAATTGAAACTTAAAACCAAAGAAACTGTTGACGTAAAATAACCCTCTCATCGCTGTAAAAATGCCATGTTTAAAAGAATCCATTTGATACAAACCTGTATTACGAACGACAAGAATTAATCATCAAGACAGAATACTTGGATTTTACATGGAGATCCACGTGGAAGTTTAACCAAACTTTGTGTAGGATATTAGGTCAGCTAGCACAGAAGCGATTGCATAAGACATCGCCTCTAAACAAAAAGGGCCTGAGGACGAAAAAACTTGATAGATTTTGTAATTAAACCATCATGAACATACAGGTGTACTGCGTGGTTCTGTAGGACTAGATCTCATATATTCTAATGACAAGGAAGCACAATGTCAGATTCAAATCAGCAACACGGACTAAGCCGAGGAATAAATAATCAGTAACACTAGAAACATTCCTTACATCTATTCCAAAATTTAAGTTAAAACGTGAAGCAGAGTGTGAAGGCGCAAAGAGTGTATATATGTAAAGGTCACGAGTGACGCAGAATGCATTGTATCTGTACTTTATCTGACGTTCAACAAGATAGGCCATGTACGCGTAACGTAAATCTGAGGCACGTTCGTGCAACCATTGTTGTAGTGGAAAAGCAATAAGTATTACATATTGTGTGTATTTATAGCCTTAGGTATCCAGCGTGCAATTGCATGCCCCATATTTTCGTCTATGGCCTGCCCGGCTGTACCGTATTTTTCCACATTATCTCATAAACGGCACAATCGTCAAAAAAAAAAAATAGTTTTTGAACATAAAGTTTGCGTGTGTTTCGATTTTCTCTACAACTTTTGTCTGGAACATTTCCAATTCTAAGAAAAATGAAGCAAGATACGATCAAAATTGTATATTTATCTTCATGTAAAATACTCGTTATTCTTGTCCGATTTTAATGAAACTTGAATTTTCTCGAGAGACTTTCGAAAAGTATTCTCATATCAAATTTCATGATAACCCTCTAGTGGGAACCTAGTTGTTCCATGTGGACAGACGGACAGATATGTATCTAACAGTCGCTTTTTACAATTTTGCGAAGGCGCCTAAAAAGATAGAAAAAAAATTGCTTAATATGAAGAACGGTATGTGCCTACAGGTAAATAGTCAATCAGGGCTTCATTATGTTCAAATAAATGGGCATAACTCAGTGTAATGTCTAAGCTACGGGATGGATTACAGAGATGTGATTACCGACGAAAGCCTGTGCATGAATTCTCCGTTTGTCACCCGAGCCACATCGGCTGAGACACCCCATACGGCCCCCTCACAGTAAAGCACCAGAGGCTTCTGTCGGAGGTATGGTAGCCGGAACTTGCAGCTAATCACTTACGTTCGTCAGAGTTAATGATTTATTGGAATTATAGGCCTATCACGTCCCCCATACGCTTTCCTGATTCGACGCTTAATAATACAAGGTAAATTCTTATACTATATTCTCCCAGTGTTTTTAAATCTGCATATGAACAGTGCACGCGTTACAGGTTTATTGACGTTATGAATGAAAGGAAATACATAAGAAGACGCGCTGTCACACATTCGGAAGCTAACGACATCCTCGTGCGTCAATAAACGTATTTCGCTATCACATTTACGATAAATGTGATAGCATATTACAAATGCTCGGGAATGTTGTCACAGCAAGGAACGGTCGAGAGTTGACATTTATTTGCAAACCTGTTCTGCCGCATTGCATAAAAGTCGGGCTTGTTAAAATACGCGGTAGTCACGCGTGACAGAACTGTTTCAAAGTAGCCTACACGAAACTACTGTTTCTGTTCTGTGTCGCTTGACGTTTCTCAGAGTGGATATGGGAAGTGTAGTTATTACATCTGTCATGGAATCTGAATTACTTACTTTATTAAGGTTCGGAAATATTTTCTTTCAGAACAGGCGTTTGTACGATGTTTATGGCCGGAATAATGCCACCTTCATGGGTAGGTAACGTTAGCGGGCCTGCAAGTCGGGAGACGATGCGTGCATTAGTTGAGTGTCTGCATTCAAAGTATTCGCATGGTTACGTAGCAGCTGAAATTACATGGCTGACGTAGGAGGGCGGTATGATTTGTGAGATTCGCCAGACGGTTGTCATGCAAAATGACAGGGACTTTGTGGAAGTAATCATGTTATACCTAGACCGTCGTTATGAAAGTATTCCAACGTTAAACAACGAATCTACCCGAAGTAAACACAGTATTTGTGTATCACGCTGCTAATATATGACTACTTGAATTCATGTCTACATAGAAATAATGAGATAATGTACATAAATTCTATCTGTGAATGCCTCCTTTTGGTTTCCAGCACGGTCTGCAACAAAATACAGTCGACAGTGAAGTGCAGCCATTTGTCACTTTGAAGTTACCAAGAAATGAGAAATGAATATTCAAGGACGTTTTAGATACAGCTCCAATAAAGCAAGCGTCTCTTCGTCTTTGCAATATGCAGAAAGCACACTTACATAGATTAAAATGTATCCAGAAAACAATTATGAAATTTGACACTGTCACGCCCGACACTAAAGTACTCGGTACAAAGCTGTTCTAGAAACGTATAGAACCAATTACAGGCAGCATACCTATCTCCACACATATCCTTAATATGTGAGGCAGTCCTCATGAGGTGTTCTTGAACATCAAAGACGTCATTTTCTAAAGTGCATGAAATAAATTACCGTTTAGAGTAATCAACCACTGAACATTAAAAAAAAGCTGTTAATAACATAGATCAATTATTAGTCGGAATTATTTTTTAGAACAAGGGGTGAGCTTCTCTACAATAACATGCAAAAATATCAGATATATTCAAAGTTTTTCGATGTACCTTAGGCAACATAGGCCCACCTCAGAGATTTTCGATCAGCCATATCAACGTCGCCATAAAAAATTACGCTTGACGTCCCTCAGTTGCATAAAAAAACATGCCACTTGAATAAAACCTTTCAATTATTATTTAAAAAAAATACAAATGTCGGAATTTCAAACGGAAGAAATTCGAGCAAGGAACATGCAAATCACCAACAGGATAGGGAACTGGAGTTTGTTGACCACCGTAAAAAATAGCATAATTTGATAAGTGTTGTGGCATGTTACAACGTAAACAAATATTGCGTATAGGCCTACATGTATTTGTGCTCTAATTGTTTACCAGAATGACAGTTGTAACGAAGAAGGTTCATAATATGTGTAAATTAGAAAAATGGTTCCAATTTTAAAGAGGTCTTCTTTCGAATTTTATCCTGAGAACTATAGTAGATATTTTCTCTCCTCCAGCAATAACACGGAGTGTAGGGACCGGATCTCTTCACATTCTGCTTTATTGCTTTAACTTTACGCTTCGTAAACTAAGCAGTCGAGAATATGCAGTTACAAAAGAAAGAACTGACATAATCTTGTATTTTTTGCTTGTATATACCCGTAACTTAAAATTAAGGTAAACACAATCCACTTCATTCTTACTTATTTAATTTACTGCCAACTCTAGCAATCAGCGAGTCTCAGTTTCTCGCAGATGCTGCCATATACAAACACCCCCCGATGTTACCACAAAGAAAGTTCAGTCTCTTTTTTATTACACAAGAACTGCATGTTTTGTTTACATTTCGGAATTTGAATGTTTTTAATTAAAAAATGTCAAAGTACCAGGTATTGTTACTCTTTCAGATTTCTTTCTCCTTTTACCGTCCAAAATACCCTTACAGAATCATAACCTTCTCTTCATCTAGCACATTTTTATGTAGCTTATTGGGGAGGGTTGGATTTCATTCCGTACCTAAATGATTCCGGCCTTAGTATGTTCTGACAGAACTATGACATATGAAAAATTCCAAAAAATAAAGTTGCTACAAATGTTTACAATTATAACGAATTGCACCTCAAACGCATGTAAATATTTACAACAATGTAACTGTATGTTATCAGGCAACACGCGTGTCTAAACATGTCTGAATTCAATTGAATATTTCCTCCAGTGTTTCTACAGCTTAAGAACTTCTGTTACATTTTAACTGCTTGCCAGACAGTGTCAGTTTTTCAGCTGTTAAATAATTAGATGAGCTGGCTCTCTTAACAGGCTCCTTCACACACAAACACACACACAAACAAACAACTAAAATACACTATCAAACAAACAGGAATAAAATAAAAATGAGAGCAAATAAATCTAAGGCATCAATATAGACTCCGGTGTTTGGAGAAAGAAATGTGGTCATGAATGTGTCTAAACAAGATACAGAAAGTTAGAGGTACTGAGAGAAAATTACAAAAAAGGAGGCTTCATAATCTATAGGAGTTTTAGTCTTCATAAGCTTTCATATAAGGTATGAAAGCAGGCGAAAAACTGCTTGAATGAGAGGTGTGCCACATGTCGAGGAAATTATAAATTGTTACAAAATTCTAACCGGAAACCCTCTAGAGTGACGTGAGATAATAGAAAAGTACTATTAAAATTGTTCTTGGGGAAGTAGGGCGGTTAGGTGGGCAGTTGACTTACCCGAACTTGGTTGAGATCTAATGTGAACACAGAGACGACTTTCGGATTTGCGGAACGCACAGGACGTTTTGACCATTACAGTAATTACCGATTTCTCCTGCCACAGTACCACAGTTTTGGTTAATTCAACAAGACAAAAAATGTACCGAAAATTTAATGGAATTCTTAAAATTCATTAATTTAACTAAGGAAGGGTTAGAATTCGTCGTAAGTTATAATTAATAAGTTCCTGTTATAAAGAATTAAAAGAAAGTAATGAACTTTCCTTGTGGTATATTTATTGTATAAAATTGGATAGTAAACTTGCTGTCAGCTTACTTGTACCAAACAAATCCTCCAAGCAACAACGCGAATACCGCTGCCACGTAGCAACCAACTACGATAGCTGAAACAAATCAACAAAAGTCATTAAAACTTTTAAAGATAATTTTATATAAATATTTCTAAAATTATGACGACAGCATTTTAAAGAAGTGTAACACATACTGTTGAGGTACAATTTTGAACTTCATGAAGGAACTGCAAGAGATTGTAAGAAATGCTGGGTGGTGGCAAAGAAGAGAATAAAGAGTAAAGGAAGACAAATGGACTAAGAAAAAACTGAGTAGAGGACGAAAATAATAATAAAATGATAAAGGATAAGAGAACGGTAGCCAAGAAGAAAAGACAAGGAACTTTGTAGAAAGAAATGGAACGAAATGTGCAAAAAAGCGATAAACCAAAAGGGAAGAAACCACGACCATTTCCTTCCACTTCTTTACAAATTCTTTATTTACTGATCATTTCAAAACGCTTTACCCGTAGGTCCTGAGCAGCTGAGGTCTGGTCTGCATTAAATGCACCATACGTAAACAAACAAGGATAAATAATAAATATGAATCATAAATATGAAAGAAGGACGGAGGACTATTATTTGGAGGAAGAAGGAAACCATACAAAAGAAAATTGATTTTAAAAATGTAGATTACAACAGATCAGTTAAGTATAAAACGCTACTGTCACAAGCATGAAGGCCAGTGCCACGTCTCAAACGATCTGTGGTTGGATTCTTACCACAGACGTCCAGGTTCGGTCCCAGACCACTGTATATGAAAGTTTTAGAGACAGCTGTGGCACCGGAAGAGGCTTCTCCCATAGCATCTTGGCTTCGCCCCTTAAACACCATTGCACCAAATGTTCAATACTCATATTTAATTAACTTACCACCGACAGTATATGACTTTAGCAATTAACAGCGACTTTAAATACCATTCCCACCCCTTCCCTCGTCCTCTCACAACCACAAATGTGAAATAGTTCGCCCTGGTACATTATCGAAGACGTCTATCCTTCTCTCGTGCTACTTATCATGTTCAATTTTTGATAATTTCTTCAAGAAATGTTTCAGCTTGCAGTAAGCTGGGATGTTTTACTTAAATTTCAATGCACAGTGACTTGAATGCCAGTAGCAACAGAGTATTCCAAACTAACCAGTAAAATATAAATGGCCTGGGTCAGCTGCAACCGGAGTCTTGTATATTTGTTCACTCGCCGGTTCCGTTTGGTCGTGTGGCTGTAATTTGGCGAAGTTTGAAATCTCCATCTCTTTCCCATTTATCTTCTGTTCTATCTGCTGAGTCGTCCTCAGAGTCTGAGACTCGGGATTCACGTCGTTTGGGAATATTTCATAATCCTCATCTGCCTTGGACTGACGAGCAAACAGGTCTGGGATTATTTCCGGATTGTCTGAAAAAATGTAACATATTTATTACAAACACAATATCTTGACTATGCAATTACTAATTTCCTGTTGTTGGTACGGGTGGGGAGATCGACCTGTCATATTAAGCGAAGGACAAAGGCTGTGGGCGTTAGGAAATAGGCTACTGAAGGAGAACTTTGGGCCTAGAATAGATGAAGTATGAAGATGACGTACAAACAGCATAATGATGAGCTCCATGATTTGTGATACTCCAGAAATAGAACAAGGCTGAAATTGGTAGGGCATGTGGTACATGTGGGGAAAAATAAAAATACATACAGTGTTTTGGTGGGGAAAACCAGAAAGAAGAGATCCCGTCGAATAGCTAAGCGTAAATAGGAGAATTAAATTAAAATGTATCCTAAAGAAATAGGACGGAAAGGCGTGGAGTGGATTTGTCTGGCTCAGGATAGGGACAAGGAACTTGTTTTATGAAGAGGGTAATGAACATTCGTGTTCCGTCAGATGTGGGAATTTCATGACTGGGTGAAGAAATTTTATCTTCTCAAGAGAGAGATTATTCCAGTAATAAGTTAGTTAATTGTTAACTTCAGAAAGGCAACCATGTAAATAGACTTATTTCGAAAATCTGACAGATGAGAGAGCTTGAGTGATCAAGGTGTAGATGGGAGAATAATATCGAAGTGGAAGTTAAAACTCTGAGTTAAACTGAGTGAACTAGCTCGGTATAAGGCCAAGCGTTGGACACTGTGAAAGCGACAGGAAAACTTAGGGTTCTACAAACAGCATGAAATTTCTTGTTGGCCTGAGCAACTGTAAGCTTCTCATGAAGGACGCTGCTCCATGACTTTAGGTAAAAACTGTAGAAGTTCAGAGTAGCACTCTTGAAGCAAAATTCCCTGTTCCGAACACTTCTATTACTCTACTGGTGTAAATGTTGTCTGTTCCAAGTCCGTATATTAGAGTGGGTTATATACTTATACAATGGACCAACAAAAGCGCACTAATATATAAGTTCAATGACATATTCTCCTTCTTCAACAACATGTTTCAATTATGGTTATGTTGACGAATAATAATAATAAATGACAGAGACAGAACGAGGGACGGACAGACAGACGGACAGATAGATAGATAGATAGATAGATAGATAGACGAACAGATAGATAGATAGATAGATAGATAGACGGGCGGATAGATAGATAGAAAGACAGATACATAGATAGACAGACA
>Ga0123353_10005040_pt1 | contig 17231 bp, 12 predicted proteins | sample TergutLab28metaG_3_FD_92763 | JGI IMG/M metagenome (GOLD analysis project Ga0123353, IMG submission 92763) | Labiotermes labralis P3 segment gut microbial communities from Petit-Saut dam, French Guiana - Lab288 P3 | ecosystem: Host-associated > Arthropoda: Insects > Digestive system > Gut ...
AGCTTGTTCGCTGGCTGAATTCCAAAGGCGTTCAAACGAACGGATATAACAAGCCCATGGGAATCGACAGCGTGAAGCGGATACTGCACAACCGCAGGTATATCGGGGAGTATAGTTACCGTGACGTGGTGCAGCCGGGCGGGATTCCGGCGATTGTACCGCAGGATTTGTTTGACCGGGTGCAGGCGCGGTTGGAGAAAAACAAGAAGGCTCCGGCACGTTTTAAGGCAAAAGAAGAGCTTTATTTGCTCTCGCTGAAGCTCTACTGCGGCTTGTGCGGCGCGTTCATGATCGGCGAAAGTGGCACCAGCCACACGGGCAAAATCCATCAGTATTACAAGTGCTCAACCGCAAAGCACAAAAAAACCTGCCCGAAAAAAACCGTGCAAAAGGGCTGGATAGAAGATTTGGTTGTGTCGGAGACCGTGAAAATGCTGACGAACGATGCGCTTGTGGAATACATCGCCGATCTGGTGATGGAGTTGCAGGAGCGCGAAAATACCGACTTGCCGCGCTATAAAACGCAACTGGCCGAAATAGAAACGAGCATCGACAATATGCTCAACGCCATCCAGCAAGGCATATTCAACGCCTCCACCAAGCGGCGGTTGGACGAGTTGGAAGTCGCGAAAGGCGAACTGGAAGTGAAAATTTTGCAGGAGGAAATACAGCGTCTGCTGTTGACACGCGAGCAGGTAGTGTTCTGGATTTGCCGCTATCGGCAGTTGGATGTGACCATCCCGGAGCAGCGGCAACGGTTAATTGACGGCTTCGTGAACGCGGTCTACCTCTACGATGATAAAATTATTTTGACGTTTAACTACAAAGAGGGTTGCAAAACCATATCGCTGCATGATATAATGGGAGCCGCTTACCGTTCGGATACGTGTGCGTCTGGCGCACCAGAGTGTTCTTACAGCATCTTATAGAATGCTGTAAGAACACTTGTTTTTTTATGTCGCTAGCGGGCGCCTCTTTTTCTTCGGTCTGAGACGACAAACTCGTCTCTAAATGTTTTTGATTCATGTAAATTATTGCCATACTGCAAATGGATTAACTATAAAAAATCGAGTATCATCATCGTCACGTAGCCTTGAATGGGCATTAAGTTCCCCAAAGACATAAAAATTAAATAGTTTTCCAGGCATTATAACTTGATTAATATGTCGAATGTGTTTTTTGATTTTTGAATTTGACATGCTCATCCTTATGGCATTTATTGTGCTTTTAGGTGCGCATATCTCAATATAGTCATCGCTTTTTTTGTAATCTTCGCTATATTTTTTCACATGCGGTGTATTTCCCGATTGAAACTCGAACACTGTATCGTTATCAATGATTTCATTTGCACTTTTTGTTTCAGGGTCAAACATAAACATTTTTCCAGTTTTATTATTATAAATTTTTGTGAGAAAAAAATTAGCTCTCCCAACAAAATATATACTTTCAGAAAATGGTAAATTGTTATTAATAATATCATCTATCAGTAGCTCTTTATCATTTTTATAAGTATTGATGAGGTGTTTTGTTTTTCTGTCTATAGAAGTTACTATTTTTATTTGCTCTGAACTAACAGCATTCATTTTGCCACCGACCTCAGCTTTAACAATGTTAAATATTCCCGCATTAACTGAAGAATCTAACGTATAATTGTCGGATGATGTAATGATTAACTCTACTATTTCATCATACTTTTGATTATACAAAGTTTCGATACAATTATCATCTCTGTATAAAAAAACTATTGAATCTTTCATAAAAACGCCTCCTTATTTAAGCAATAAAATTTATTGCAAACTTTTAATTTTTGCATTTCTAGTTTGCATTTGTAGTATAGCACATAAAGTAAGTTTTTTCAAGCACATGGGAAGAATTTTATGGAAATCTCATCAGCCTGTTTGTCCATCCCGAAAACGGCATGGACAGGACGACCACCCAACTTTTTTCCTTGAGGATGCCGATGGCGTGGCGGACAATGTAATTGTTAATCGACCCCAAGTAGTAAACGTCCCGCTATATGGGAACTGTTGAGGCTTGGGGTTACATATCTATAGTAGATGATTTCTTCAAGAGCTTGCCAAGCAGAGAAAAATGGCTTTGCGAATGGGCGAAGTATTGGAAAGCTCTGTTGGCTACGCTTTGCGTCCCGATTCTCTGAAAAAGCTTCTTCAGCAAAAAATCACAGTTGATCAATTAACAGTCGATGATTTTTCGTTTGACTTTAAGCAAAAAGGCGTAGATATGCGCAAGCAACTCGCGTCATACCTGCATCTTTTTTGGCGCACCATTACAACAAGAAGCAACCGCCCCTAGCTGGCAGGAATGTCAAGCGGTTTTTTTATTCTATCCCCAGCTGGTTCACCATCTCCTTGGTCTTCATCTCCAGCAGCTTGGATACCCCCTCCTCCTGCATGGTGACGCCGTAGAGCACGTCGGCCTCCTCCATGGTGCCCCGGCGGTGGGAGATCAGGATGAACTGGGTGTTCTTGGTCATGCGGCGCACATAGCGGGCGTAGCGGACCACGTTCACGTCGTCCAGCGCAGCCTCCACTTCGTCGAAGATGCAGAAGGGCGCGGGGGTGGCTTTTAGAATCGCGAAGAGCAGCGCGATGGCCGAAAGGCCCTTCTCGCCGCCGGAGAGCAGGTCGATATTCTGCACGTTTTTGCCCGGGGGCTGCACGCGGATCTCGATGTGGCTCTCCAGGACGTCCAGGGGGTTGTCCAGCTCCAGGGCGGCCTGCCCGCCGCTGAAGAGCTCCTGGAAGGTCTCGCCGAAGTACCTGTTGATCCGCGCGAACTGCGCCCGGAAGCGCTCGGACATCTTCCCGGTCAGCTCCTCTATGAGGCGCATGAGCTCCTCCCGGCTGCGTTCCACGTCCTCCACCTGGGCACGCAGGAAGCCGTAGCGCTCGGAGACCTCGCGGTATTCCTCGATGGCGTCCACGTTGATATTGCCCAGGGCACGTATCCTCTGGCTGACCTCGCCCAGTTCGATCGCGGCATGGGTGGGGTTATCCAATATGTAGCCCTCGGCCTCGGCCTCCCGGGGGGTAATCTGGTAGTCGTCGTAGAGCTTGGCGGCGGCATTATCCAGAGCTTGTCTGGCGAGAGCGCGCCGTTCCTCCTGCCTCGCCAGGTCCCCGCCGAGGGTCTCCTTTTTTCCGAGTTGAATGCGTTCTTCCCGCCGCAGTGTTTCTGCATGGGCCTGTATGTCCTCCCGCTGGGCGGCGAGGGCCTCCCCCTCCGCCGCACCCTGTGCCGCGCCCTCGCGCAGGGCCGCGACGTTTGCGCGCAGCCGTTCAATTCTTTCCCCGATCCCAAGATTGTTTTGTTCGAGGGATTCCTGTTCCTCCAGCAGTTCCAGGTCGTACCCGGCGTGGCCCTCCCGGCGCAGGCGCAGGCCGGCCACGAGTTCCTCCCGGGATTCCACGTCCTTCTCGATGCCCAGCAGCTCCAAGCGCCCGGCGGATTCCTCTTTGCTGGACTGCTCGCGGCGGCGGGAGAGCTCGGTTTGCCGGGCTTTCAGCACTTCGATTTGCTGCTCCAGGGCCTGCTTCTCCTGTTCGAGCTCTTCAGCCCGGCTGTCACCCATGCGGCGGGCCTCCTCCAGCTGGGTGATGCGCCGGGCGGCAGCGGCCAACTCCGAGGCAAGCTCCGTTTGGGCGGCTTTGGCGTCCTGCAGGCGCGCCTCAACGGCGCCGCTGTGGCTCTCCTGGCGGATCACATCCTCCTGCGCACGCGTCAAATCCCCCTGGGTGCCGGAGGACTCCGCCTGGACGGCGGCGGCCTCCTCGCCCAGCTGCTTGGCCCGGGCTGCTTGGTCATTGACCTGACGCTCGAGCTGAGTGATCTCCTGCTTGAGACGGGCGATCTCGTTGCCGCGGCTCAATATGCCCGTGCCCTGGGACTTGGAGCCGCCGGTGATGCTCCCCCCCGCGTTGACCACCTGGCCGTCCAGGGTGACGATGCGGAAGCGATGGCTATATTGCCTGGCGATGGCGATGGCGCTGTCGATGTCCTCGGCCACGGCCGTGCGGGCAAGCTGCGCCTTTATGATCGTGTCGTACCGGCTGTCATTGGATACCAGCTCCGGGGCCATGGCGATGAAGCCGGGGCAGCGCTCCAGGCCGGTCTCGCGGAAGTCCCGGGCGTCCATGCTGGTGAGGGGCAGGAAGGTGGCGCGGCCAGCGTTGCCGCGCTTGAGGTATTCGATGGCGCGCTTGGCGGCGGCCTCGTTGTCCGTCACGATGTGCTGCAGGGCGGGCCCAAGGGCTGTTTCCACGGCGAGGGTGTAGTCGGGCTCCACGCGAATCAGCTGCGAGAGCGTGCCGTGCAGGCCCTTTAGCCCGCCCCGGGCGCTCTCCTTCATCAGGGCGCGCACGGCCCCGCTGTAGCCCTCCATGTTCTGCTCCAGGTCCTCCAGCAGCTTGACGCGGGACTGGGCCTGGCGGTGCTCGCCGCGCAGGCGCTCCAGCTCACGGCGGGCGCCTTCGGCCTTGGCGGCGCGGCTTTTTGCCCGCAGCTGGTACCCTTGCAGACTATTCTGCAGGCTTTTGGCCGCTTCGCGGTGTTCATGCAGCAGCTGGTTGGATTCCAGCAGCTGCTGTTCGAACGCCGAGACCTGCTGCGCGCGCAAATTGCCGGACTGCTCTATGTTTTCGATGCGCGACTTGAGCTCCAGCACGGAGGTCTCGGCGGCGGACTGCTCTATGTGGCGCTGGGCGAGCTGCTGGGTGATATCGTGCAGGCTCTGGGAGAGCGCGGCGCCCTGTGAGAGCAGGGCCTGCTCCTCGTCACGGTGCCTATCCGCCTGCTTGGCGCAGGCGAGAAGGGATTCCTGCTTCCGTTCAAGCTCCTGCCGCAGGGATTCGATCTGCGCGAGGACGGCCTCGAGCTCCTCCTCCAGCTGGTGGCGGTCGTCGTCGGCGTGGCCGCGCTCCCGGGCGATGCGCTCCATGGCGGCCGCGTTGTGCTCCAGGGTGTTCTCCAGCACGAGGACCTCGCCCTCCTGTCGCAGGGCCTGCTCCTCCTGGGCGGCGCGGCCCAGGCGCAGTTCCTCCATGCGCAGGGTGAGGGCCTGGGAACGCGACTGCAACTCGGAGAGCTCACCTTCGAAATGGGCGAGTTCCTCCTCGCACAGACGATACTCCTCCTGGGCCCGGATAATTTTATACTCCTGCCCGCGCAGGCTCTCCGTGGACTGCGCGATCGTATGCAGGGCAAGGCCGATCTCCAGCTTCTTGCGGCGCTCGGCCAGGGAGAGGAATTTTTCGGCCTTTTCCTTTTGTTGGCGCAGAGGCTCCACGCGCGCCTCCAGTTCCAGCAGGATATCGCGCAGGCGGACGAGATTGTCCTCCGCCTGGGCGAGCTTGCGCTGTGCCGATTCCCTTCTATAACGCGACTGTGAGATGCCCGCGGCCTCCTCCAGCATGTCCCGGCGCTGCTCTGAACGCGATGAGACGAGCTCCGCCACGCGGCCCTGGCTCACCAGGGAGTAGCCGTCGCGGCCCAGGCCGGTATCCATAAAGAGCTCGTGGACGTCCTTCAGGCGCACGCTCTTGCCGTTGATCAGATAATCGCTTTCGCCGGAGCGGTAGAGACGCCGGGTGACGGCCACGTCGTCCCGGTCTTGATTGAGCTTTCTGTCGGCGTTGTTGAGGTGCAGCGTGACCTCGGCGAGGCCCAGGGCGCGTCTCTTGTCCGTGCCGCTGAAGATGACGTCCTCCATGCGGGAGCCGCGCAGCTGGCGGGTGGATTGCTCGCCCAAGACCCAGCGCACGGCATCGGATACGTTGCTTTTGCCCGAGCCGTTGGGGCCCACAACGCAGGTGATGCCGGAGCCGAACTCCAGCCGCGTTTTATCGGGGAAGGATTTGAAGCCGTGGATATCAAGGGCGGTGAGGTGCATGGTGGGTTTCCTGACTATGGTTTGTGTTTGTTGGGTGCGTCGCTCCGCGATAGTGCTCCGCACTGCCATCCTCAGTCAGCCCGCTACGTCTCCTGCGGGAGCCGTTAAGGCGACAGCTCCTTCCACGGGAAGGAGCCTTGGGGATTAGGCGCGAGCGGGGGGGGTCAGCAGGCGGTTCGTCCTCCAGCATAGCGGCGACGGCCTCTTCCGCGGTTTTGAATGGACCGATCAGGTTGCGTTCCAACAGGGCATCCTCGATGGCCTCTTTGTATTCGGGGCGCAGATTGTCGTATGTATGCCTAATCTTGCGTTTTCGCATTGCCGTTCACCTCTACAGGTTGGTGTTGCAATAAAATTATACCACAAAATCGTGGGGAATGCAAGCGTTATGCGTCAAAACATCTCGTTCCGGAAGGCGGCGAAGGCGCTGGGGAGGGCGCAGCTTTGATTGAGCTGCTCTTGGGTCACCCAGGCGAGATTTTCGCCGGGCAGGGGGGCGCGCAGGAGGACGCGCTCGGCCGTCATGTGCCACTCGATGTGGGTGAAGATGTGGACGGCATTGCCGGCGGGCTCGCGGGAGAGGATGAGCTCCTCGGGGAGGACGAAGGCCTCGGGGAGCTCCCACAGACCGGCGAGGAGACCCTTCGGCGGGCGGCGGCGCAGGGCGATTGTATCTTCAAAGCGCAGGATGAGGAGATGGCGTTGTTCGATTCGGCGCGGCTTTTTGGGGGATTTCACGGGGAGCTGCGAGGTCAGTCCCTGGGCATGGGCGAGGCAATGCTCGGCCAAGGGGCACCCCCCGCAGTTGGGGGATTTAGGCAGGCACACGCAGGCGCCGAGCTCCATCAGGGCCTGATTGAAGTCACCCGGGCGGTCCTGCGGCATGGCGCGCAGCAGGCAGGCGGAGAGCTCACGTTTGGTTTGACCGAGGGCGATGTCCGAGGGATCGGCGAACAGGCGGGCACACACGCGCAGCACGTTGCCGTCCACGGCGGGCACGGGGACGCCGTAGGCGATGGAGGCCACGGCCCCGGCGGTGTAGAGCCCGACGCCGGGGAGTTTTAGAAGCGCTTCGGGGTCGGAGGGAATCACGCCGTTATGTTCGCGCACGATGATCTGCGCGGTCTTTTTCAGATTGCGGGCGCGGGAATAATAGCCCAGGCCCTCCCAGAGCTTGAGCAATCGATCTTCATCGGCATTGGCCAGAGCTTCTATTGAGGGCAAGGCAGCCAAAAATCGAGTATAGTAGGGCTTCACGGCCTCGGCGCGGGTCTGCTGGAGCATGATTTCGCTCACCCAGGTGCCGTATGCTGCGGGATTTTCGCGCCAGGGGAGGGCGCGCTTGCTGCGTTCGTACCAGGCGAGGAGGCATTGGAGCATTTCGGGGGTCATATAAATTCCTTTCGAGGCACCACTTGGACAAGACCGGCATATACTATCAGCGGGCCGGTTCTTGCACGGTCCGGATGATTAGAGTGAGGACGTGACAAAGCGTCAGACGTGAAAAGGACCGCGGGACCCCGCCATGGGCAGGCGGGGTCCTGCTTTTTGTGGGGGGGGGGATAAATCGCTCCGCGAATCTTGGTTGTCGCTCCGCGATACTCCCTCACCGCTGCGGCGGAGCTCCCTCACGAGGGAGCCAGGGGCTTATCTGCCAAAAGTTTGCGAAAAGCGCGAATAAAAACCTTTGGCTCCCTCGTGAGGGAGCTCCGCCGCAGCGGTGAGGGAGTATCGCTTCGGATACCGCCCCTATAGCCCTTCCGCTTCTTCAAGCCATAGCTGGGCATTGGCGTCGCTGGGCATGCGCCATGCCCCCCGGGGACTGAGGGAGACGCCCACCACGCACGGGCCGTCTGGCATGCAGGAGCGCTTGAACTGCTGGGAAAAAAATCTTTTCAGGAAAATAACCAGCCAGGCCTTGAGCTGTTCGGGCGTGTAGGTTCCCTCGAAGGCGCGCCTGGCCATGAAAAAGAGCTTTTTTGGCCCGAAGCCGTAGCGATAAAAATAGTAGAGAAAGAAATCGTGGACATCATAGCTGCCGAGGATGTCCTCGGTTTTTTGTTCCCCGGGGAGCAGCTCGGGGCTGACAGGGGTATCGAGGACGCGCTTGAGTGCGGCGGCAAGATCGGCCGGGCTTTCGCCCATGGCGAACTGCACAAGGGCGCGCACCAAAGTTTTGGGTACGCCGCAGTTGGGATTGTACATGCTCATGTGGTCGGCGTTGTAGGTGCACCAGCCGAGAGCCAGCTCGCTGAGGTCCCCCGTGCCCAGCAGCAGCGCGCCCTCCTGGTTGGCGAGATTCATGAGTATCTGCGTGCGCTCCCGGGCCTGGACGTTCTCGTAGGTGCTGTCGCGCACATTGGGGTCGTGCCCGATATCCTGCATGTGGAGGTCGCAGGCCGGCCGGATATCGATCTCCCAGAGGGTCGCGCCGAAAGAATCGGCAAGCAGGCCCGCTGTTTCCCGGGTGTATTCCGAAGTGCCGTAGCCCGGCATGGTGATGCACAGGATGCTCTCCCGGGGCCATTGCATTTGATCTGCTGTTTTCATAGCTACCAGCAGGGCCAGGGTGGAATCCAGGCCGCCGGAGAGGCCCAGGATCACCTGTTTCAGCCCGGTGTGACGTAGGCGCTGGGCGAGGGCCGCCGCCTGCATGTCCAGGACCTCGCGGCAGCGCCCGGCGTGCAGCTGGGGGCTCTGCGGCACAAAGGGCGAGGGGCTGTATTTGCGGGTGACGTGTTCGTCTTTCAGCAGGGGGAGGGGGGCTGGTACTCCGCACGACCACCCCGGCCTTGCAGGCCACCCCTCCACGGAGGGGAATTGTCTATCTTGCATAGGTGTTTCGTCGTAGACGTTGCGCCGTTCGGCGCGCAGGAGTTCCAGGTCAAAGCAGGCGTAGACCGCGCCGCCCTCGGGTTCGTAACGGCGATTCTCCGTCAGGATCTCTCCGTTTTCCGCGGCGAGGCAGGGGCCGGAGAAGACGAGATCGGTGCTGCTTTCGCCCGTGCCCGCGCCGGCGCAGACTATGCCGCAGCGCAGCTTGTAGCTCTGCGCGGCCAGGAGATTGCGGCGGCGCTCGTGCAGGCCGCCCTCCTCGGGCTCGGCTGAGAGGTAAAGGACGATCTCCGCCCCGGGGATGTCTTCGCCGAAGCCGACGCCGATGGCGCATTCGCCGCACTGGAACAACTGCCCGCCTATGCCGGGAGTGAACCAACGGCACTGCTGCGGCGATATATTTTTCTTTGGAACGAGGCCCAGGACATTGCCGGACTGCAACACTGCCGCGCAGTTATAGAGCCGTGTGTTGATACGTGCTGGCAGGCCTATGGCGATCAAAGACGAGCTGTGTTTTGTTTGCTCGGCAAACCAGTGCAGGGAGGCTTCGCAGGCCTCAAGCAGGGCGGACTGGGCGAACAGGTCCCCGCAGGTGCAGCCGGAAAGATACAGCTCGGGCAGGGCGATCGCCTGCGCGCCGGCGTGGAGGGCCGACTGAATGGCCTCCAGGGCGGCGCGGGCGTTTTCGGCGGGGTTTGCCACGGCGACGCGGGGGGAGAGGGCGGCGGCCTTTAGGTAGGACTGGTTGGGCATGATGGGCAGCCCCTTTACATAGAGTAGAAGTGTTACTATAGTGCTCCGCACAACCACCCCGCCCCCTTCGGGGCCACCCCTCCATGGAGGGGAATTATCTGCAACCACTGGCTGGCGGAAAGAAGCGAATTCCCCTCCGTGGAGGGGTGACGCGCAGCGTCGGGGTGGTTGCGCAGAGCACTAATAGTATTATTATAACGCAAATTATCCAAAAAAGCAAGGGGGCATTGCATGGGCCCGGTCAACAATATCCTGGGGAGCCTGGGGGGCTTTCTCTGGGGGCCGCCGATGCTGGCGGTGTTTCTGTTCACCGGGGCGTACCTGACCGCCCGCAGCCGGGTGTTCCCCCTGCGGCGGCTGGGCCTCTGGGTGCGGGTGACCTTCGGCACGCTGTTCAAAAAGCAGGAAGCCGCGCCGGGGAGTATCACGCAGCGGCAGGCGCTTACATCGGCGCTGGCGGCGTGCCTTGGCACGGGAAATATAATTGGGGTAGCGACTGCCCTCACGCTGGGCGGGCCAGGGGCCGTGTTCTGGATGTGGGTATCGGCGGCGCTGGGGATGATGACCTGCTGCGCGGAGAACATCCTTGGGGTGAAATACCGCTGGCGAACGGAAACCGGCGGCTGGATGGGCGGGCCGATGGCCTACCTGGAGAAAGGGCTGGGCTCGAAGACCCTGGCGGGAATATACGCGGCGCTGCTGGCGCTGGCCTCCTACGGCATAGGCAACATGACCCAGGCCAACGCCATCGCCGAGGCGGCCAGGCATGATTTCGGGCTGCCGGGCTGGGCCGTTGGGATCGTTGTTGCCGGGCTGATCGGCCTGGTGATCTTTGGCGGGGTGGGGAGGATCGCCCGGGTGACGGAAAAAATCGTGCCCGCCATGGCAGGGGTTTTCCTGCTGGCGAGCGCGGTTGTGCTCTTCAAGAATTATCGGGCGCTGCCGGGGGCGCTGGGCCTGATCGTGCGCGGGGCGTTTACACTGCCTTCGGCCCTGGGCGGAGGGGTTGGGTATGGAATAGCCAAGGCCATGCGTTACGGGATTGCCCGGGGCGTGTTTTCTAACGAGGCGGGGCTTGGCTCTTCGGCTGTTGTTCACGCCGCGGCGGACGTGAAGGAGCCCGCCGTGCAGGGTCTGTGGGGTATTTCCGAAGTGTTTATCGATACCCTGCTGATGTGCACGGTGACGGCGCTGGTGTTCCTGTGCACGGGGGCCTGGCAGGGCCACGAGGGCGTGGCGATGGCGGGCGCGGCCTTCGCCGGGACCTTCGGGCCGTGGGGGGAGCGCTTTATGTCGCTTTCCATCATACTGTTCGCCTTCGCGACACTCACGGGCTGGTCGTTCTACGGGGAGCAGGGGGCGCGCTACCTACTGGGCGAACGCAGCGTAAAACCCTACCGGGTGATCTACCTGGCGGCGATTGTGGTGGGCTGCGTGATGAAGCTGGAAACCGTGTGGGCCGCCGCCGATGTGCTCAACGGGCTGATGGCTGTGCCAAATTTGCTGGGGGTGTTGGTGCTCAGCGGGCAGGCGATGCGGGAGCTGGGGCGGTGGGAGGGTATGCACCCCCCTGGCCTGCGGGCCATCCCCCCTCGCAAGCGAAGGGGGCTTGGGGTTTAACCGCATTTCGCTGTGATTTCCGCGATGTTTTCCTCAACGAAGCGAAAGGCGTTCGCGATGAAATCCTCCATGCTTTTTCTGTTGGCATAGAAAGATTTTATGTAGTCCATTATGGGAGTTCCATTGATTGCCTCGCTGTAAAACTGCGGGTATGCCCTTTGCTCCATCGGTACGATCTGTTGGATTGCGCAGTCGTTCAGCAGAGGGTCGACGGCCATCTCCTCCAGGTACCACCTGGGGCTGGGCCTGCCCAGGTCCTTCGGGAGGACTGGTCCGTAGATTTCCTTCCACTTTTCGTAGAACACAAAGTGGCCCATCTCATGGACGGACGCCTTGATAATTGTTTCGTCTTTCATCGAGCAGGACACCCAGAATTGTTTCGCCACGACATCTCTGGGACACCTGGGGATATAGCCGACATAGCAATTGATCCGGGTGCAGTCCGCGGGCCATTTCGTCTCGTGCACGTCTGCCAGGGCAGTCAGCAAGCCATCGTTAATGCTATGAAAATACGCTTGCAGAAAATCAATCTTTTCTTCGATCAGGCCTTTGTTCTCTTTCAGTTTGCGCTTGACGGAAAGGGCGGCAATTCTTCGTATTTGGGCGGCGGACATGTCCGCGCCTATTTTGCCGCGCAGGTCCGGGAAGAGCGCGTAGGTGCTCTCGGCGAAGGGCAAGGTTTTATTGACCTTATTGAAGCTTGGGCTGATCCATCTGGCGACCAGGTCGATGTTTTTATCCGGATCGATCTTAGAAACGATGATGTGGGGCGTCAATGATACTTCACCACGATTTTCGGCGAGCTTGTGTATATCTGCAATAAGTTGCCCTGCATGGTTATTTTCGCGCCTTCGCCCGCGTCGACGGCCTCGTAGCCGTTGGGGAGGAAAATCTCCGTGGGCTGGTCAAAAGGCCTCGGGGAGGGCGTATACCACAGGGTGCAGGTCTTCGAGCCGGGGCGGACCCTGAAATTCGCGAAGGTTCCGTTGATAGCCACGGGGTAGGGCCGGCCGAGCACGGCCATGAAGTTCTCGTATTCGTACAGGCCGTGCCAGTAGGCCCAGTAGGTGTTGGACCAGCCCCAGGAATCGAAGAGGTCCAGGATGTATTCGATGTGGCGGAACCAGTGGTAGTCCTTCTCTTTGTCTTTCAAGGTGCCGGCGGAGCCCCACTCCCCCGCGAGCACAGGGACGTTCAACCTTTTCTGGGCGCGTAAATTCTCGCCGAACATGAAGCCCACCCGGGCGCTGCTGGCGTGGTCGTAAAGGGCGCTGTCCACGAAGAAGTCGTAGCCGTGGGGGCTGTAGCAGGCCTGGGTTTCACCCGGGGGGAAATCGGCGCTGAAGGGCACGCCGATGTTGCTGAAGTAGTTGTGCTCCATCATGACGATGCCCTTTGGGGTGGCCTCGCGCACGGCTTTGGTCATTCTCGCGATGAAGGGCTCGTAGCTCTCTTTGTCGAACTTGCGCATGAGGCCCTCCGCCTTGCGCACGACCTTTTGCATCACCTCGGGGGTGAGGATATCCAGGGCCGGACCCATGCCCTTTTTCTCCAGGTCATCGAAGAAGCACGCGTAGTCCGCGCCGGGCAGGCAGGCCATTTCTTTCACTGTGCTGGCTACCAGGGTCCTGAAAATCTTGCCGCCCAGGGTGCCGGGGTGGGGCTCGTTCATGAAATCGAAGCCGAAGAAGGCCGGGTGGTCGCCATAGCGGCGGGCGAGCATTGCCCACATGTCCGCGTAGTGTTCCTGCAGGCCTTTGCCGTAGACGGGGTCGTTGGCCCAAAAGTGGTCGAAGGCGCGGTGGACGCCCTTGCCCCAAAAGTAGCCTTCGGCCCAGATTTTTTTGGGCTTGGTGTAGCCGTAGCCGTCGTCACGCGTGGCCCACACGGGCGCACCGTCGCCTACGCCCACGCCGAAGTCCGACCAGAGGTCCTGGTGCATATCGAGGAAGACATAGATGCCGTATTTTCCGGCCATATCGAAGATATTGTCCATGATCCTGAGATAGTCCTCGTCGTACTCCCCGGGGTAATCCGGCGCGATTTTGCTCCAGCAGGGGCCCAGGCGCAGGATGTTGAAGCCCAGCGCCCGGCTCTTGGCGAAGAAGGGCTCCTCCAGGGTGGGGGGTTCGGTTTTGCCCATGGGGAAGTTGATGCCGTGGAAGATGCGCTCGCGGCCCTGGGGGTCGACGAAGCGGCTGCCCTTGACGGTGATTGGGGTCATAATTGTTACTCCTTTGTAGCTTTATAGCGCAGGCGGCAAGAATGCCGCCCTTACAGTTGGGTAAATTCGCGCGAAGTTACGTCACTCCGCGATGCCATCCTCAGTCGGCCCGAGGCAGGGAGCTCGGCGTAGCCGACACGACCAAAGGGAGCCGACACAGGAAGGAGCCCGGGGGATTAGGCGGAAGGCGGCTTATCCCGCTCCATCGCTTCGTTGATTGCGCGATTGATGAATGCGTTCATGCTTTCGCCGGTGCTCACGCTGTGTTCCTGCACTTGCTTTTTTTTGCCCTTTGGCATTCTTACTCTATACTCATCATAGTTCTCTTTCACATATTTTGCTGTATATTCCTGATGTTCCTTTGATACAGGCGACATACCAGCACCCCTTTCCGACAATGTTTACAATTCATTGGTCCCAGTGATGCAAAAATTCATGCACTATTCCATCTTGATTCACTGGGACCAGTGTGCTATACTATAGATAATCCAATCAAGGAGGGAAATACAGATGTTATATTGCCTGGTTTCTGACGACGCGTTTCTGGAGCTTTTCATCCTTCTTGAAAAGGCCGGGGCCGCGCTTGACTGCATCGCAGAGGATATGAATAGCTCACGCGATAAAACGCTCTCCTGTATCGCAAGCGACTATATTACCGAGATGGGCGAAACGATACAGGCCATGCAGAAGAATATGGTTGCTGCCCCAGCCGCTTGACAACCTATAAGGGCGGTCAGCCGGCTACCCATGCAACGCCCTACTTCCTCCCAAACACCCCCAGAATCCCCTTCTTCTTCGGCACCGGCTTATCCTCGTAGTCGTCCAGGAAAATCTCCTTCCCCTGGTTCGAAGAATCCACAGCGGCCAGGGCGAACTTCAGAACCTCGCGGCCCTGCTTTCCGGAGAGAACAGGCTCAGTATCATGCGCCACGGCGCGCGTGAAATCCCGGGTGGAGGCCTCGAAGGAATCCGCCCAGTCGTGCTTCATATCCCAGAACTCCTTGAGCTCCCCGTCGCGGTACATCACCACCGGGGCCACCTGGGGCATCATCGCGGCCGTGCAGCGGGTGATCCAAATCACCCCCCGCGAGCCCGTGATCTCCACGCGCTCGTCGCAGGTGTAATACTTGCTCTGGATGTACATCTCGTCCGACTGCATGATGTCCCACGCGCCGTAGAGGGGCCTTTCGCCCTTGTGTTTCCACATGATATTCGCCGGGCTGTCGTTGTAGATCCCCGGAATGATCTGCGTCCTGTCGATCCACGCGAAGACCTTCTCGACTTCGCCCAGCATATACAGTACGACGGAAAACTTGTGGTAGCCGTCGTCGAACACCGTTGGCCCCCCGCCCGAGAGCGACTGGTTGAAGCGCCATAGCCAGCTCTTCGGGTCGATGGCCCAGCCGGTCTTTTGCACCAGCTCGCCCGCGGGCACGTCCCCGCGCTTGACTTTTTTGTCAATGGGCACGTTGGCGGAGGCCAGGCCCCCGTTGTTCATCTTCAGGCGTATGCCAACCGGCGTGCCGATCTCGCCCTCGTCCAGCAGCTTTTTCGCGAAGCGATAGGGCGGATAGAAAATAAAGTTCTCAAAAACTTTCAACACAACATTGTTGTCCTTCGCGGCTTGGATCATCTCGTCGCACTGCTCCAGGTTCATGGCCATGGGCTTTTGCACGGCCACGTGTTTGCCGGCGGCGCAGGCCCGCACGGTGTATTCGCAGTGCAGGTGGTGCGGAATCAGCAGTTCCACCCCGGCCACCTCCGGGTCGGCCAGCACCGCGTCGAAGCTCTCGTATATCTTCGGTACGCCGTGTTCCTTCGCGAACTTTTCGGCCGCGCCCCTGTTGATGTCCTGCACACCCCAGAGCTCGCCGTCCGGGTTGTCTTTGTAGCCTGCCACGTGCAGTGTAGCGATGCGCCCGCAGCCGACGAGGACGAATTTCAGTTTTGGCATGTGAGTATCCTCCTATTCTAACTGTGCTCCGCACAACCACCCCGCCCCTGCGGGGGCACCCCTCCATGGAGGGGAATTAGGGCTTGTACAAAAGCGTCTGTACGAATCAAAATCCCGTTTTCGCCTATCCCTCAATTCCCCTCCGTGGAGGGGTGCCCCCGCAGGGGCGGGGTGGTCCATCAAACCTTCGCATCGCCACAATCGTCGACACCGAATTGCAGGCCTCCGTCAGCGCGGCCGTATACATTCCTGCCGCCAGGTCATAGGCAATCATGATGGTTTGGCTCAGCAGCGACACCCTGCGCGTCCACTTCATATCATCTTGCCATGTGCCCCAGGTTTTTGCGGCGGTGGCAAGGAAGGGTATCACGCTGAGCATGTTTTGCCATGATATGATCGTAGAACCCAAAAGTGCGGCCAGAAAGACGACCAGCACGGCAACCGACGGCTTCAGGTCCTTCTTTCTATAGATATAGAACACCAGTCCGCGAACCGCGACGACCGAAAACGTTAGGGCCCCTGTCAGCCTGTCTGACAGAACATACTGCGCGACAAACAGCAGTGTCCCGGCGATTTGCCACAAAAGGAGATTCTCTTTCCTGCGCTGCTGCAAAGAGACTACGAACAGCACCAGAGAGATGATCCCGAGAATTTGAACTATAACAAAAACAAGATCCAAGCCTACACCAATTCTTCCTTAATCTGCTCTTCGTATATTTTTCTCTTCTCCTCCATATACGCAGGAATCGGCACATCCCACCAGCCGAAAGCCTTGCCCCCCGAATCCGGGTGCTCCCTGCACACATCCACATGAATGAGCGCCGGCTTGCCGCAAGCTAAAGCCTCACGCAGCGCCGCCTTCACGCCCTCTATCACATTCACCCGATAGGAATCAATCCCAAACGCCTGGGCGATCATCGCGTAGTCCGTGCTGGCGGGAAGCCCGTCCAGCGTAAAGTCGTTCCCGAAGGCCGTTTCTTCGCCCAGCGCGTCGATCTGCAAGTCTTTTATTGCCATCCAGCCGCTGTTGTCCGCCAGCAGAACGATCACGGGGATGTCGTACTGCGCCATGGTGGAGAGCTCCTGCATGGTCATCAGGAAGTCCCCGTCCCCCAAAAAGGCGACCACAGGCCTCTCCGGCGCGGCCAGCTTGGCCCCCACCGCGGCGGGCACGGCCCAGCCCATGGTGGAGAACCCGCCCGTGGTCAAATTGCAATATGCTTTCGGGTAGCAGTATTCCTGGAACAGCTGCGCCTGGGTATTCCCCGAGCTCGTCGCGATGATCGTATCCTCCGGTAGCATCTCATTCATGATGCCTGTCAGCTGCGATATCGTGACCTTATCTGTGTCGCGGGCGCGCTTCTCTTTTAAGTAATCGAACCAGCTTTGCCGCAGTGCCTTGATCTCATCGAGATATTCACGGTTCACTTCAAACGCAGGCTCCAGCGCAAGCATTTGCGCCAGGCTATCATTGAGATCACCCACAATGCCCACATCGGCATCGTAGTTCTTGCCGATCTCCCCGGCGTCAAGATCGACATGCACCAGCTTGGTCTCCGGGAAATTGAAGGCCGCGCCCTTGCGATAGGAACAGGTGGTCTCGTCCGCGAATCGCGTGCCCAGTGCCAGCACCACGTCGGCCTTCCGGCAGATCTCCAGTCCGATGGGCGTGCCCTTCGAGCCCGTGTGGAAGCAGTATTGCGCATGCGTCTCGGCCACTGTGCCCTTCGCCGCCAGGGTGGTCACCATCGCCGCGCCCCACCTCTCGGCCAGTTGGACGATCTTCTCCCCGGCCTTCGAATACAGCGCCCCGCCCCCCGCGAGAATCACCGGCCGCTTCGCAGTCTTCATGAGGGCGATCGCTTTTTCGATAGCAATGTTATCAGCACATGGCGTGCTTTTTAATTCAGCATTAAGCATTAAGTATTCAGCATTAT
>Ga0123353_10005041_pt1 | contig 17229 bp, 11 predicted proteins | sample TergutLab28metaG_3_FD_92763 | JGI IMG/M metagenome (GOLD analysis project Ga0123353, IMG submission 92763) | Labiotermes labralis P3 segment gut microbial communities from Petit-Saut dam, French Guiana - Lab288 P3 | ecosystem: Host-associated > Arthropoda: Insects > Digestive system > Gut ...
ACTTTGGATATAGGTGTTTTGGGTTATATCGGTATAGTTTGACCTAGGGAACACTCTCCCGAAATTAGGTCCTTTCCTCCTGGGGCACCCTGTATAATATTTATAATTTATTATTCATCAGACTCGCCGTTATCACTCATAACTGAATCGTTACCTGTCACCCAGTCACTATCATCTTTATCTTCACTGTTGTCCTCCCACAGAATGTCATCTTCAGATCCGTCCAAAGCATTGCTTATGCAACACTTCTTGAAAGATCTGACGATAATGCTCTCCAGAATGGGTATCCATGCAGCCGACACCCACCGCGCTACTTCTAAAGGCGGTTGAAGGAAAGGTGCGGATTAGAACCGCGAACTAACTTTTCTTTTCTTTGAAGAAGTCAGCAAAAACTAGTGCTGATTAGATTCGGGTGCAGATTAGATTCGAGAATATACGGTACTTTCTTCAAGTCACGACATGCCTGTTGGAGAAACTAACGCTATGTGCCTGGTGATTGCTCTAAGTTCTGTTTTCTATGTGTGTGTGTTTTGATTTTATTGACAGTAAAAAAGGTAAAAAGGTAAAGCAGTCCCATTACAGGCCTGGAGTGGACCAGAGGGTTCCAGGAAGTTAAGGTTCCCAGATTTCATGACAAGGACACAGGATGGTGGTAAGGTTGTCAGCCTTACGCGTCAGCCTCCTTTACCCCCAGGAAATGCTCCTGGTATTCATTTCTGTTAGAGCCTGAGTCGACCCCAGGCCCATACCGCGATTGGAAGAATTATGTCAATGAAAATTCCAATGACACCATCTGGAATCGAACCAGCGACCTTCTGATTTGTAGCACAGCACCTTAACCACTGTGCTACCGCGGTCCCCTATTTTATTGACAGTGTCTGTCAAATTTCCGTACAGACAACACGTCACATGGTATCGGATTGGGTAAATGGGCATGCCACAAAGGACAACTAGTTACTTGGTTCCTTTGTCACGTAAGGTGACAGTCGAACTATTGACTGTATAGGCAGGTGGACTGCCATGCTTGAAGGGCACATGTTCGTTCTGCGTATCACTTAAATTTTTCATAAATGGTGCAAAAATTTGTCCACATATATTTCTGAATTTCTTGTGTGTAGCTATATGAGTCTGATTATTCTTGTTACACTGACAGCACCTTATTTATTAGTCTCACATTACTGCCATCCATTGTATTGTTTTGTTTTGTGTACTTAAATGGACATTCAATTAAGGTTATGTCAACAGATCAGAGCAATCACTACAGGTGGCTTTAACAACCCATTTACAAAACCATACGCTCACAACACAGCCAGCTTCATGGAGTCTTTGCACAACTGTGAACTAATATGGCTTCCAATGAAGCAGTTTCACATCTAGCTGTACTGATGGTGTTGATAAAATTCATGTCTGGAATAACTGTCTTAAAGGTTTTTCGTAGAGATGCTTCTTAACCTGCTCCACTATCCACTGCTTGTTCTGAAAGAACGTGTGTTTGCTTTGTTCCTTCTATCACAAAGAACCTGTTCATAATCTGTTCACCAGTCACTTTATTTAAGATGCTGTGTGTCTGCTATCCTTCTCCAGGACACCCACTCAGTGGTACAGTTGGGGTTCAGGATGGAGGAGATGGTGTTCAACCTTGCTGATACGCATTTTTTCTTCAACGATGTTGAGGTATGTAACAATGTTCAGTGTCTGTCTGTTGTCTGTCTCCTGGCAGAGTTTGAGCTGCTATAATGGTATATGACAAGGCACACAGACATATCAAGAGCAAAGAATGGTTCTTTATAGGTGGCCATTTGACAACTTTTTGGTCCTCCTGATCTTGACCTTTCATAGTGAGTAGACCTCATCGTCACGGTCCAGTAACCACTTCTTGACCCTGAAGGTGAAGACACTGTTTTCCCCCAAAATATCAGGGACTGCTCATTGATTGATCTGATGTCACATCCCTTATGACTTGTGTCTTAGAAATATAATACATTTTGTAAAGTGTCAGATTGCAGTACATAATACTGGGTACAAGTAATTGATTGAGTGCAAGATGTGGATGGCAACTTGTTCCAGGACTGTGACCAAGTGCACATCGATGATGTCGCATCAGATGACAATGGCCAGGACCTGAGTTCATACAATTTTGGATCTGATGGCTTCCATGCAGCTGCCAGTAATGGCAATTTGTGTCTGGCCACTGGTGTTCGAGGAGGTGTCGACTGGATGCGGAAACTTGCCTTTCGTTATCGCAAGATCAAGGACATGTACAACAATTATCGGAACAGTGTTGGGGGTTGGTACTCAACAGGCCTGTGTGTGTTTTGTATTCCATTTACATTGATTTTAAAGCTGTGCAGTTAACTAATTTTGCTTGTTTACATGATAAATCATACATCAGATAAGTTCTTTAAGCATGATTGGAGGTTCTAATGGTAGTGAATGTAATCTTTTGGAGTACTGTGTTCTGTATTCTGGTGGAACATTGCCTCTGTCTTGATTGTCGATGTCTGAAGTTAGGGGCTGAACGTTACCACCAGACTACACGGTGTCGTGCCAGAAGACTGTCGTCATATATGTCCTGTTTTTTTGTCAAGAATTTTGAATTAATGAAAAATTTCCACAGAAGGGCTATGACTTTCGTTTTATTCAATGCAATAGATAATCACATCTGGAATATACCATATATATGGTCATTATTTTTTCTGACAATTGTAATTTGCTGCTTCCTGTCAGCTTGTTTATTGTATTAACGTCTCCCACTTAGACAAATGCCCACATGTGCAGCATAGAAGTGGCAGGAAGTGACAAATTATAGTTGTCAGGTAGAATAAGGAAACTATTTTCTGGGCAGTGGATAGGGAAAGAGGCACTAATAATATACAGTTTATGGTAAATCAGAATTATTGTTCAGTTTTTCTCGGGTATGATGCTGTATTGTTGGGTGAGTTGTAACTGACAAGTCAGAGGATTTGCAGTTGCCTTTACCATAAGGGTCGAGCAGTCCAGGACTGTGTACTGAAATTGGCTTGTTGCTTTTACAACTCTTTGTTGGTGTTTGAATCCAAAGACTGTTTGCTGTTGAAGGTGATGTCACTGTAGTCTGTTGAAATGTTGGGAACTACGGGCACAGTGACATGGCATCAGGCGCAGAACTGCAGAGGGCTAGAATCTTAGCAAGAAAAATATTCAAGCCTGAGCATGCTGTCAGCACATGCAAGTGTTTTTGTCCCACAACATGTGGATGTGTCTAATTTTTAGCTGGAATGTTTCGGGGTTTGGTCATTGATGGAGAATGCAGTCAGTATCTCAGACATCATAGCGTTACATGTGGGACCGTCAGTGAACAGTGAATTAGAAAGGATGTGGCAGGACTATTCAGGGCCTAGTTTGAGGTACTGTTCCAGTGTTTGCCTGTAGAATGTGAGGAAATTCATCCAATATGTTAATCAGTAAAGCTGGTCTCTGGGATGAGGTTGAAACTTTATACCTCTAACACATAAAGCAGTGGTGCTGTGCTCTGAGGTGCGATGTTAAGTCATTCTTTGTATTGATGGTTGTGTGAAAGATGAATAAGATGCATAGAAAATGCCAAGCAGCAAATAAGATGCCAGGATTAATATGAATAATATCTGAGGTTGATACAATTGCATGAGCATTACGATTACAGTAATTCTGGGACGGTGACGGGATGTAATTTGGTAGTTGGGTGTGAACATTTGGGAGGAACTGCTGGAAGGCTGCAATGAAGTTGGAAGTGGCAGGTTTCTCTGAAATGTTGGTACCTTTCTTGCCAACAACACCATCTCATATGAGGAAGACACTGTCTTCATTGTATGTTAGTGCAAATGATGTATTTTGTCTGACACTAGATATGTATTCATACCAGGACTGTTAGGTGCAAAACGGGAGCAGTGGCTGCAATTGCGCTCAGAGATTGAGGCTGTGACAGACAACTGGCTCACGCTTGCCATCAAGTGCTTGACACTAATTAACTCCAGGTGAGCACTTACAAATAATTTTATAGAGTGATGAGTATCAGTAACACATTAAGCTGCATACAGACTGCACTATCAGTGCTGACATGCACACAAGTACAGTGAGGGTTTTTTGTTTTATGTCTACTGTTGTAACATAAATATTCGAAACAAAGAGACTGCACTTGGTTTGCTCCATTATAAAGTACACAGACTTTACCCCAGTGTTTAAAATGTCACATGTTTTCGTGGCAGATATATGAAAGTAATTTCAGTTATGTTTGTAAGGAAAGTATGGCCTTCCCTACTTTGATTTCCTTCCAACTCACAAATTCCCAACCCAGTTATGTGCAGGTCTGTCGTACTGAATATCACCCAGATTGGCCATTAAATGTAGAAACTATGGGTAGAAGTTCATTTGCACCCTATAAGTATGGTTGTCACTGCACCAGTTTTTACAAAAGTTGCTGCTCAATTAATTTTTCTTTGCATCTGCTTTACCGAATTGTATCCAGATTGGACAAAAACTGTAGAAAATAGGGACAGAATTCCATGTACACCCATAAGTAACATTAGGCTTTCGCTATATCCATTTGTATGAAACCCATTTGTATGGCAAACTGATAGACATATTTATGTGCACATTCCACAATCTTTGCAATAACTGAAAGACATGATTCAAAGAGAAATTGTTAATAATTTTAAGTGATGAGCTGTGGTGTGTGTCAAGAAGCATTTGTGTGTGGTCCAAGGCCTGGGTAGAAGAAGGAAATGAGCACATTGAATCTTTACCAGGGGGCGAGATTGAAATTCCTGTCAGATGCAGATTTCCTATGCAATAATACTTTTATGATGGCTGCAGTGCTCAGGGAATTGATAACATTTGTTTGCTGTAGTTGAGTCGGGCAGGTTACGGAACTTCTGCAGAACATTTCTGTTAGAAAGATGTGTGAGATATAAGATAACAACAACAATAATAATAATTGTTGTTATGTGCTGTTTCTATAATTGCCCATCTGGCTGTTGAGTTGGCACATTGATAAACATGAACTGAATTGAACCAAAGTGAATTATCATCATTATGGTGTATTTTTAGAATAATAATTTTATTTGTGTTCTTGTTTTTGTACTTTCATCATCCCAAATTTTTTTTTTTGCTTTGCTTCTTCCAGGTTTCCTCACAGTTACTGTCTCCTTTGGTGCCCCACTCCTCCTAACCCTCGTGCTTCTATGTCATTGGCCATATTTCCCAATACATCTTCACTCTTCTACCTGAAGATGGAGGCAGCAGGTTAATCTGAAATGTTGGTACCTATTCCTCAGTTCTACTCAGCATTATATCCCAGAAGACTGTAATTTTCAAATTTTATGTGAAAGCAAATGAAACTGTCCAGCAATTGCAGTATATTGCAATGCATTGAGTTGTGCCATCATCTGAGCTGTGCCACTGTGTCATCCAGTAGGAATTTGTGATGTCTTGGGGGAACATCCCGCTTCATTCACTTTCTGCCCAAAGAGGAGACAGTGCATTCCCCCGACACATCAGTAAATTTCTGCCAGAATATGCGGTGTCACATCCCAGAAGACGCTATCTTCATAGTGTGCATTGTGGGAAATAGCATTGCTTTGTGCATTTGTGCAGTTACAACTGTTTTCCAAGTGCCAGTTCAAACCAGCCTGAAGTTCTGTAAGTGTTCCGGCATTTTATCACACACCAATTCATGTTTCACCAGGTCCAACTGTGTAAATGTCCTGGTCACAACCACACAACTGGTTCCTGCACTAGCAAAGGTTCTACTCTTTGGACTAGGAGGAATCTTCCCAATTGAGAACATTTACTCTGCTACCAAGATTGGTAAGTAGCAGAATTGACACTTGTGAGTCTTGGGGTTTTTACAGCAATGGGACTGAGGATTATAGTCTTGTGTGTGTGATGGTGTGTTGGGTGAGCAGTTCCCACTGATAGGTCTAGAACTACTCACCCAATGATGCAGTGTCACATCCCAGAATCCTAAACTGGCATTCCCCTTTAAAACTGAATAGTGTAATGTGTGGGAATTGGTAGATATGTCACGAACAGCATGCAGGAATATCAGAGAGAGATTAACGAACTAGAAGCAGATGGTAAGAATGAAAATGTTACGAGATTTTTGAGGAATTTAAGATGGGTGATCTTACAGATTAGCCCAGTGTATTGATGATTACACATGCTGTTTTGTTGAAAACCAGTGTTTAATCTGAATTAACACATTGTATTATAGGTGCATTTTGTGATACAGCTGCTGTCTTATGTCAGTTCATTTGATGTATTACCTGTCATACATGTAGCCTTGCTGCTTAATGATGTACTGTTGTAGGTAAGGAGAGTTGTTTTGAGCGAATTGTGTCAAGATTTGGGCGCAAGTGTACGTACGTTGTGGTGGGAGATGGGCAGGATGAGGAAGCTGCTGCCAAGCAGGTAACGCAAAATCTGAGGTACTTAACAGTGGTGATGTGAAGCATATGAGCCTTTTCCTCTGGAATGTGACAACATATATTCGTGTAGAAAGTTACTGAGTGTTCAAGGAATGTACTGCTGCTTCCTCCCTGAAGACAGAGGAAGCTGGTTCTGCAGAAATGTCAGTTTATGCCAAATTACACAACCTGTTCCCCAGGAGACAGTATTCTTTACCCCCGCTATTTGTACATCTCAAGCAATTCATTGCTGCAGCTGTTAGAGTTTGTGCTTCCTTTTGGTTGATTAATTTTTTAGTAAGATATTAATAGATAATTACACAGTGTGAAAGGATGTGGTAGAAGAGAGTAATGGCAAAATTGCAAAATCCTTGCAATACTGGAATGAAAAACTTATTTTAATAAAAGTTGATAGTGCCAAGGATGCACAAAACTCGCACTTCATGTCCATTGTATGTGTCCTGTACACCAACATGTTTTTCAGATTTTGGTGATATTTAGGCTGTTAACTACAGACCCAAGACCCTAGAGGTACTAACAGAGTGAACACACAAGGCAGATATGCTGTAGTTTTGTTGTGTAAATTGTTTTTCCTCCTGCAGAACAGGTATTGACTTCAGCTGGTGGAGGATGGAACTGGCCAGTGATGTTTGACATTTACTTCGATCTGATTGCCTTACTGAGATACAGCACTCTCAAGGATGTTCGTGATAATTGGGACTGATAAAACCTGTCATGAATCTCAGAATCCATTTGCAATATAAAACACCAATTTTGGTTCCAGAATTAATGAAGTGCTGGTAATAACAATGTAACATAACCTAAAAAAGCATGAAAAACATTGCAGTTTTTTTTTAATAAATACAAACGATTGTGGAAACATAATGTACATTAAGTGATTGAAGGAGAATCACATTCCGTAAAGCAGGAAAGCAGTCAACCTCGTTGAGCTGAGAGTGTTCTCTGCAATGACAGGAAAGTGGGGGAAGCTGGCTCGCCGGGCACATGGTCTTGTGCCGGTTTGTCAGCAGCAGTCAAAAGTCCAAACAAATTTTTTTAAAAATAGGTGATCATGAAAGGAGAAGTGTTGAACATTGAGGTTCATGATTTTCAAGACCCTTTTGTATGTTCCAAGAAGAACTGGACTTCTTGACAATGAAGATGAAGACACCATGATTTTATGAAACTTCAGGAACTGCTCTGTGACAGAATCATATTGCAGAGGCAGGGAGAGATTTACCGTGAAGCAAATAAAACTCCAGCTTCAGTGCCCGTCACTTGCGTGGGCCACTTCCAAGGCCCTGGGAGAGGCCCTAAATAAATAATCACTTATTACCTAATTTTGTATTCTTATTCATAAAGAGAGCCCCAAAAATTGTATGAGCTTCAGGCCCCACAAAACCCGGATATGCCCCCATTCAAAGGACTTTATTCTTCATCTCTGAGCTGTTATCACATTGTACTGTAATTGTGTGGGAATTCTTTAATTTACCTGTTTTATTTGCAGCTCAACTTCCCGTTCTGGCGAATATCGAGTCATAGTGACACAGCTGCCCTCTACAATGCTCTTGAGATGGACTTCTTATGATGTGGAGCATTGTGTGAGGTGAGAATGTTCTGAAACAAACTGTGATTCAAGTCATGGATGGGTATGTATGTGTGTGCGTGTGCACATTGTGTGTGTGTGTGTGTGTGTGTGTGTGTGTTGTGCAGCTGAAGCAAGCAAATTGCTGAATGGTACACACTGAATTTAAAGTTTTCAAATGAATTATGTGACAGGGAATGGATGTGGAAACTGTGCTTGTGTGTAAAGGTAAACAGAATATTTCTATGGTTCTTGTCCTGTATGGCAGTGTTTGTTGCTTCATGTCAGGTAGTATAAATGAAGATGTAAATCTGCTTGATTTACAATGCATTCAAAGCATTTGTTAATTCTACCAGGTTTTGTCAGCTGTTTCATGTCAGTACAAAAATATTTGTGGAGGCAAGTATAAGACACCTGGATGCTTCACACATGATTTTTAATGCTATTCTGTATTACCAGAATCCAAAAGAAGCAATTAATATTCTGACTGCCGAATATTTCTTGACAGGATTGGAAGAAATGTGCAAATACTTCAGAATGTTTGTCGCAAGATGGCAGGGTGTACAGTATGGCAGTGACCATATTGATCTCATCAGAAAAGTTTGAATTATGGTAATCGTGTAAGTTAAAAGCTGGGATGTACTACATTCTGCACCAGCACCATGTATTCAGGTCACGATGGTCAAATTGTTGAAGGTTATGAATTTCCAGAATAAAAACAATCCAGAAAGCAAAGATAAGATGGCTCAGTTTTTTGTGTGGGAATTTAAAGACATAAACTAGATGACCAGCACAAAAACTGTTCTCCTAAACCAACTGGCAGTGATTGATGGTTTTGGGCACCATGTCAGACATTGTCAGATGGCTGTAGCGTTGCGTGCACAGTAGAGTGCAGTCATGTATGTTCAGCGCACATGAGAGAGGTGAGATTGCCCAACATAACTGACCTGACAGGTAAGTTACACAGGTGGGCATCATCATAAATATAATGACATAAATATGTAACCCAAGTCACTAGCAGAATAACAGAAATTTACAGATGTGGGCATTATAGAAGATACCTACAGTGTGGTGATCTTGTGTGACATACACGCTTGTAATATCATGTAGTGTTGGAAACCGAGTATTGTCCTCGTCTGAACACAGCTCTGACTTTGCTTTATGGGTAGGGTACCTTACATGCAGGCTAACTTTGCAGAGGAAATATATCAGTCATGTCAAAAATGTATGTCCCTATGACTGCGTATGTCCATTCCCATTGGTCACCAGTGGTCAGTATATTACAGGTGTAAAGTTAAATTTGTGCACATCTGAACTAATTGGAACAATAGATGATGATGATGATGATGATAATGATAATAATAATAATATCGGCTCCCATACACAAACACAACTGCACTTTGGCCCGTTTTGTTTCTAACTGAAATGCATCAGATACTAGTCATAAAACATCTTACAGCCTGCCTTTGATGTACCTTACATTATGCAAATGTTGTCATGTTCACAGGTCAAAATAATGTTACTAGCAACATGTTTCTTTTCAGTCAGCTGGGCACATTAGCGTTATATAATTTTCCAGAAACATTTAAAGACAAGGTGAATATTCTCAGGGATGCTTGATTACCCTCACAGTCTGTGGTTCCCTCCCCACACATTTCCACAGTGTTAGTATTGCAGCAGAATACAGTCCATCACAGACTCTGCACTTTTTAAGATCCACTGGCAAATCTTAGGTGACACATTCCTGTTATGTATTTCTTATAATTAAGGTGTTATATTAACTGACAAGCACAACTGTTCAGATCTAATATATTTGTCCTTTAAGGACCAATGTTTTAGATCTGCACAGTTGTTTTTGTCAGTTAATGTAATGGCATTATTAGCTTCCAAAAGTTTGAAATGGTCAGACATGGGCAGTGGCCACCCATAACTCAGTATCCAATACTGACAGCAAAATGAACATTGTATGACATCTAACAAGTTCGCTGATGTGTGTACCAGCTGAAGAAATTTGTGTGTGATGAGTGTACGTGCATGTCACTATCAGTGTTACAGGATTTGACCCTAGACGTCTGTCTGTTCATAAGTTAGAATTGACCACGTAATTCCTTCCTCCCTTCCTTCCTTCCTTCTGTCCTTCCTTTCTTCCGTCCTTTCTTCTTTCATAGGGTGTACAGCTGCCTGTCTCTAAACTGTTTTTTTTAATCACATTCTGTTATTGTCATGGGCATCCAAACTTTTTTATGGCAAAGGCCCATGTGTGTTGTTGTGTGCTGGTTCAGGGGCTGCACATGGATAAATAAAAATAAGTGGTATACCTAACTGCCTAAATTATTGTGTAATTTTCATAGTATAACTTATCTATGAATGTGGCTGCAGGGCATACAGTACAACTAGGCAGTCTGTAGGTTGGGGACCCATGTGTTATCTGATTGTGAGACAGACAGTTCTTTGAATATTAAAAGAAGGTGATTCTTATATGAGAAGGTTACCTTATACCATAATAAAATCACACTCCAGTCCAGGGTATTCCTCTCCTCATACATATTCTAGTACTGTTTGATTTCTCCAGAATAGAAGGCTTTATCAAAAACAGTGCTACCACCAGATTTTTGTTGGTCTTGTCCATGTAATCAGGTCTCCTTTAAACTATGTTGCTTGATGGTAAATTGTGAAGTTTCTGTTGTGTCTGATTATTTCATATCCTGTCTAAGATAATGGGGTTGCAGTGGTTTCCATATAGAAATGTGAGTCAAATGAAAACCTTTTGAATTACCAGAAATTTTAGTGTGGAGGGGGAGGGTGGGAGGTGTGTGGTACAGCTTTATCATTTTTAAGATCATTTATTGTCAAGCGTAATTCCCATCCTTGTTGATGCCTTGCTATGTTTACAGTTGCACACAGTGGATCTATTTTTGTTTATTTCTCTCCACACACCCACACAATTTTATGGTTTTCATCTGACTTTCCTTTGTATGCAGTCTTACAGTTTCTTTGGCTGAGATATGAGGTTGCACTTGCTGTATTACAGATGGGGAACTGTCAAATGCAAATTCTAAAACTTACAAACTGATTCTCAAATTAGATTCCTCACATACCTGTGATTTAAAATGATGTTAATCATGTTTTAATTTGATATTTCTGGTGCTTATTATTGTTCCTTAGTGGCTGGTACAGAATGTGAAGTTATGTTGGCATCACTCAAGTAGAGAGCATGGAACAGACAGTACTTTTAAACCTGTCTTGTGCTATGAAATGACTTTTCCAAATACAGCCATTAGAGTAAGATGTGAGACAATGACATAGAAGTCAAAGTACTGAACAGCACATTGTAAAACTTGTAAATTGTAATCTGTATTTGATTTTCTCTTACATGCCTAAGATGAGTCTGAATATTCTGTATATTAGTCATAGATAATAACAAAAAAAATCTTTAATTCTAGTAGGTACATATCATTTGAGTATGTAGTAGCATATCCATGACATTAATTATTATAATATAATTTTTCCCTTTCAACAAAATGTGTTTGACAGAATTTGTATTGTTTTATGAGCCAAAGGATTTGCTTTGTAAAGTAAGTATGAAGATAAAATAACACTCCTGAGTTATGTTTGAAAGTGTCTTTGAAGCAGTGTTTCTTGCTGTGTGCATTGCATAGATATAAATGAAATTCAGATTATTGTTAAACTGCAGAAATGTAAGAATCTTAAATCCCTTTCCCATCCTTCTGACATAATATTACTGGACATCAGGTGCCTTCTGCCACTATCAGGTTTACATATTTATGCCACATTATGGGCATTACATCTTTGTTCTTTATTGTCTTTCCAAACTCTTCTGTTCAAGTGTAGCAAGCAAGTTTATAAGTCTGTGTGGTTCGGCTGGAGTTCTTTTTGTAGCTTACAGAAGTTCTTAGAAACAGCTGTGAATATGGACTTAAGATATCCATTGATATTAGAAACTTTCAATTCGATAGATCATAAAATCACTTATCAAACTGTTGGGAGGAAGGGTTTTTGCAGTTTATGTATGTTTAGGTTACTGACATCTTGTTTAATTTTCAGAAATTACTAAATTTGTTTGTCCAATAGGTGTGATGCTTCATAGAATGTACTTGCATGAACAAGAGCTTTTGCTCATGAAAAGAGAGAAAGCTTGAAAGTATTATGAGTATGATTTGTCGTTAATAATGAAAATGACATCAACACAAATTTTAAACCTGACATTAATAAGCAACATACAAATTCAGTATGCCTGGTATCTGGTAAGAGGTGAGATACTGAATGGTGTCCATGTAGGTACTCTAGCTTAGATTTTTTTTTTATTCATTGATGAATATGCATAGATTTGGTAAAGGTGAACACAGCTTCGATATGTAGGGAGCCATATGGCTGTTGCATTTATTTATTTATTTATTTTTTTTTGTGAAGATGTTAACAAGTGCAATATTTTTATGTCCATTTCAAAATGTGATTTTAACAGGGGTGTTCCACAAGGCTTTGAACAAACTGCCTTCATTATTTTTGAATATCTTGATTAGTTTTGCATCTATTCACTTCATGAAAATAGTGCTCAATTGAACCCATGGCTTTTAGGGGACTTGAAAATCTAACCTATTTGTCTCTGTTAATGGCCATGTGTTGTATTACAAGTTTTCCAGTGAATCTGAAGTGTGCTAATGGAGCACATCTTGGTGAATTGTGGGAAGTCTGGCTGAAATCGCTTGGCAGAAAGAAGTTATGTGAATGTAAGACCTTTCACAGAGTAGGCTATGTGAGATGATGATCATAGATCATAACAACTATTACTATTTAGTATTGGCTTTGACATTGGTTAGTGACTATGTTGGGAGAACAAAGGCTGAGGATGTTTGAGAACAGTGCTGAGGAGGGTACTTGGGCTAAAGAGGCAGCAAGTAATGTAGGGTCTAGAAAATTGTGTAATAAGGTGTGTGCTTATATGTTCAAACAAATATTAGGATGTTTGGATGGTGTGGGTGAGACATGTAACATGCAGGGTTTTGGTGGGAGAATCAGAAGGAAAAAGAGTATTAAGAGAACCAGCTTGTAGGCCTATACTGGCAGATATGAAACTTCATTCCAAGAAAAAGGAGATGAAAGGATGTAGACTAGATTAATCTTTCTACCACAAAGCAGCCAATCCATTGTGCGTGCAGCAGCTTCCAGTGTGGGTGTGTCTATGTACATAGTAAGTGGATGTATTTTATATATTATGCGTGCATGAACTTAAAAGAGTCTTTTGAGGATCACAACATGAACACTTTAATTACATACTGCATGGTATAATGTGGCACAATACGTGGCCTGTGTGCACAATTTGGACAATGAGTTGTTTCAAATAACGGCAGTTAAACAGTGGCAACATGTAAACGATGTAGGGTGTCATGGTTTTTAGAGGGGCAATCGGCATGTTCGCCTGCGACAATTCCCAAATTCTTTCGTGCAGTGCACTGCCTTACGTCCCCTTCCCTTGCAATGGACACGTGCACTACATACAATGTGACACAATTCCAGTGAGAACTACCTGGTCTGTACAATGTTTATTATTAGAATTACATGAAATGCATGTATGCGCAGAGTATGGTAAAATATGAAACCCGTTGTTACGGAGTGTTAGACACGATTACGACCCTATATCTGCCACGGTTACTATCTTATTCCCCTCGCTCAATATGCTTTGCAGGCTGTCAGGCAATATGCATGTGCATACGGTATAGTTTGTGGTGTATGCTGTGCTATAGCACGGGACACAACGCAGGAGAGGTCTCCTCACGTCTGTGATTTGTGGTCATACACATGCGTTTCCATGGTGCATTTCGTATACCATTTTTGCAAAACATACGTGGTGTTTGTGTGTGGTATCATCCGTGCTATCGTTTATCTGTGATCACGTCGAGGTATTAATAGCGACTGGCGCGCAGGCGCTTGGTCTTTTGGTGGAGGTGTTCGTTGCGATGGTAAGTGTAGCCTGGTTGTGCATCTGTTTGAATCGGTTATGTAGTTGCATTTATTGCAAAGATTATGTATCATATGTTTTTATTCTGTTGTGTCTGATACTACTGCGATCTTTTGTAACGGAAAAGTATTTAGTATGGTAAATCGCGAGGTCTTGTAATGGTGTTTTAAACGTGCACGTTGTTTTGTTCGATGCTTCATGTTTGTAATGGTGTTTTAAACGTGCACGTTGTTTTGTTCGATGCTTCATGTTTAGTTACGTATAACTACTGTACAGTGTTCTATATTTTTTTCATAATTCGTTGGTAGAGAACCGGGAGTCCGGAAGGAGAAAAGAGATGTAATATTTAGCAACGTGTGTTGATACGTGGCGCTGAGTAACAGTATTAGGCGTTGCGTGTGGGTTGGCAATGTCGGGGGTTGCTTAGAAAAAGTACTAGAATCTCGTAAATTATTTGAATTAAATTACACGAGGTGGTTGTAACTTTCAGTCTCACCGAAAGTTCAGCGCGCCTCGTCATGGATCTATGGGCTTCTATCCTAAGAAGCGATCCCGAAGGCATCGCGGTAAAGTGAAGGCATTTCCCAAAGATGACTCATCTAAACCTGTCCATTTAACTGCATTTATTGGTTATAAAGCTGGAATGACCCATGTGGTTCGTGAAGCAGACAGACCAGGTTCAAGTAAGTAGAGACTGAATTTGTTGTAAAGGCTTAGCTTACCATTTGTGTTGGTCAGCTTGTCTGGCAACAGACCTGCCTCAGTTGCAAATTGGCCTTCATGGGAAAGTAGAGTGATTTTGCTTTATGGGCTTGACTAGGAGCAGCACTTTACAGTATTTTTAGTTAACCATGTTGTGTTGCAACCATCATGAAGAACCATGTCTCATGTATTGGAAATAAGCTTATATCTTTGTTACAAGATTTAGTGGGATCATTCTGTTAGTTGAATCAGTTTGGGCTATAAAAGTACACATTTGTTAAGAGTTGTAAACACCTGTTCATGGAAATGTACAGCATGTATGTTATGTTGCCAGAATAATGACATACTGAAGTTTTGTGTATTGTAAGGAAGCACTTCAAATGGGGTGCAGCAAACAATTTGATGTATTGCACTGACCTAGACATGTTGAACCTCATTTGTGGCAGATGATTGCTGTGCTATCTGTTTCTAGTTCAGGAAGAGTAGTGTGATATGATATTCTTGAGAATGTGCATGTATAACGCGAATAATATCTGATAAACACTTGGGTGAATGGCCTTTTCCCTTGTGTAATAATTTGCTTCACAGGAAAAGGGTTGCTGTCCCAACTGTGCAGATTGTGACTTGTGAGGGGGTGCATCTGTATGGAGTCAGCATAAGCTATGTAGTGTAGGATTTTGTGAGGTACTGTGCAAAGGAAGTGTTTTCCCCAGACTTCATGTCTAGTACATGTGGCTGTATTGCTAAGTGTATAGATAGATAGATAGATTGCACTTGGGTTCGGGACCTCATGGTCCCGATACACCTGGGCCTTAATAATGGGCCCCTTGTGCCCCATGTCTAATCATGGGAGCCCTGTGACTTCTGAAGTTCAGTTGGCCCCCAAGCTTATACTCTTAATACTCTCCAGCTCCAAGAAAGAGGAGCCCAGATACGCGTGTCTGGGGCCAAAGCTTCACATTCACAAAGAATGTGGGCCAAGGTTTCCTCTTTCACTGCACGCTAAGTGGGTACAGTGAGTGGTGCAGTGGTAAAAACACTGTACACTCAAGTTATTGGCTGGGAAACCTTTGTGATAAGTATTGATTGCTTTTGCCGTTATTTCTGACTAAATCTTGGTTGACTGTACCTGGTGGATGTGTTTGTTAACTAGACCTCGGATACAGGGTATTATTTGTAGTGTACATTTATGTTTCTGGGTAGCATATTGCTAAATATCTCACACTTTGGTACATTGAAGCTGCTGTTGCATGTTGAAATTTGGTGTACATAGATGAGGTTACTCTATTTGTTGTTTAATTTTGTCACAGCCAGTTGTCTTGGCAAGAATACTGGTGAAAATCTTGGAGCATAGATAATGTTGGATAGAGCAGCTGTTGGAGATATGGTGTGACAATGTTTGTAATCAGTTTAACAAGTTTTTATTTTAAAAACTCTTGTATCTTCTTTTCACAACTTGTTCGTAAGGGAAGGATCAGATGGAAGATAATGAAATGGAACTTAAAAGTAGTATATGAGGGAGTATGGACTTGATTACTTTTCACTCGTTGAGTGTATATTAGGCAGACTTGTGAAAATGGTACTAGACATCTGGGTTCTGTATAATTTCATGAGTAGCTGATGGAACTGTTACCTTATTGATGACAACTCTGCTTCAGGGAGTTAGATTCTGTTTGCTTTGTGTAACATGTACAGGTGTGAATTTTGCAAGTAACCTGTAATTTGCATTTTAGAGGTGAACAAAAAGGAGATAGTTGAGGCTGTCACAATTCTGGAGGCTCCGCCAATGGTAGTGGTTGGAGTTGTTGGGTACATTGAGACGCCTCACGGGATGCGTGCCCTCAAGACCGTGTGGGCTGAGCATTTGTCAGAGGACTGCAGGCGCAGATTCTACAAGAACTGGTACGATATTGAGCTCTGAATTTATCTTGGATGTTAGTGTGCAGTATTCTTGGTTGCGTGGGATCTGTTGGCATTGTAGTGTGATGTCTCTGTGGTGGTATATCTTGGTAATTTGAGCTTTCTTTTATGGATCTCTTATGGGGTATGTACAGGAGGTTCAGTTGAAGAAATTTGGATATACAGAAGATGGATACCCTTACATTTCCTTGCGGGTTGAGACATGCTTGATACCGGCTAACTGTAGGAACTGCTGACAAGACATGGTAGGTTTCACAGCCACTGTGTGGCTGACACACCGCCAGTCAGTGCCACATATATTGTACGTTGTGCCAGCTTACATTCCAGTTCAGTCTGCTCTTTGAAAAAGAGATAAAACATAGTGTAAAGTACGTTTATTATGTTGATTGTTGTGCAGTACTGTTTAACACGGGATTCTCATTGTTGTAAGCACAGTTGAACACACTAATGAAGCGTTTCTGTAAGTTGGGAGCTCATTGTCTGCACCTACTCTATAAATTGCGATAATTCATATAAGGAAATTTGAGACCATTAAACTTGCTATGTCGGTTCCATATTCCACTGAACTTCATGTACAGTATAATGTTGCAAAGGAAGTGGGGAATTTTTTTTTTTTTTTTTAA
>Ga0123353_10005042_pt1 | contig 17229 bp, 14 predicted proteins | sample TergutLab28metaG_3_FD_92763 | JGI IMG/M metagenome (GOLD analysis project Ga0123353, IMG submission 92763) | Labiotermes labralis P3 segment gut microbial communities from Petit-Saut dam, French Guiana - Lab288 P3 | ecosystem: Host-associated > Arthropoda: Insects > Digestive system > Gut ...
CACGGCGGGCAGCGCCAACATCGGCAAGCGCTACGCCATGTTCGAGGCCATCCACGGCACCGCGCCGCGCATGATCCGCGAGGGCCGCGGGCAGTACGCCGACCCCTGCTCCATGCTGCGCGCTAGCGTGCTGCTGCTCAGCCACATCGGCCATCAGGATAAGGCCGCCCTGCTCGAGCGCGCGCTGGATATCTGCATGTTCGAGGAGAAGCGCATGGCGATTACCGGGCGGGATACCGGGTGCACGTGCCAGGCCTTCGGGGATTATGTGATGGAGACGGTGGGGAGGCTGGCGGGGTAAATGCTCCCTCAGTCGCCCGAGGCGACAGCGCCCTCACGAGGGAGCCAGGGGATTGTAGCCGATAGATTGCAGGAATGCGCGGGAAAACCCCAGGCTCCCTCGTGAGGGAGCTCCGCCCGCAGGCGGTGAGGGAGTATCGCGGAGCGACGCGTTCTCGTGCGTATTAGCGTTATTTTGTGGCGGGCGGCTGGCACGCCGCCCCTACAGTTGGGAGGTGGAGGATAGTTGAGCGAGTTGCCGTTTGTACCCTATGAGGGCCCGGAGCCGTACATATTCGTGAGCTATGCGCACGCGAATAAGGACAAGGTGTATCCTATCATCAAGCGGCTGCATGAGATGGGGTATCGGCTGTGGTATGATGAGGGGATACAGGTGGGCGAAGAGTGGCCTGCTTCGATACACATTCATCTTCGCAAGGCAACCTGCATGTTGCTATTTCTTTCTCCCGAGGCCGTCGCCTCCAAATGGGTCAAGAAAGAAATCAATGTTGCGGTTATGCGCGATATTCCTATCAAAGGTACCTTTCTAACAAAAGTAGAGCTACCCGATGCTTTGGAGTATCTGTTATCGGTTGTCCAAATACTGAGATATGACCACTTCAGGGATGATGCGGATTATCTGGCAAAGCTGCAGCGAGGGTTGACAGAAGAAGTAAAGGGACCAGAGCCCGAGGGCACGTCGTCTTCAGAGACAAAACCTGTACCACCTCAACCTAAGCAGCCTCCACTACATCCCCAAAAAGCAAAAATGGTAACGCGCATCATACAAATCATACAAGATAAGCAGACGTGGATCAAGCTCTTTTCGTATCTAGCTAAAAAACGGCGGTTGATCTTTGCATTGCTTGTGCTTCTAGTGCACTTCTTTGGCGCAATTCTCGCACTGGCCAGTTCAATTATCTTTTTTGTGGACGATGATATTGTAGTGGGACTACCCCTCAGCATTCTTTTGCTGTGTTCGCTCACAACGTTCGTTATACTTCTTCCACTGCGTAAAAAGGGGTGTCTTGCGTTTTTGTGGACGACTTTCCTCCTCGAGCTTGGCACACTCGGCATATTGATTGGATCCCTTGTGCAATCTACTGACTATTTTGATGATGTTATCTGGCTACTCTCGTTACTTTCTCTGTTTTGGTCTATCGGCACACTTATCGTTGTGTTGCATAGCCGCAAACCCATCAAAGCCCACCTGGAGGCCACTAAATGAAAACCTACACCCTCGCCGTCATCGGCTCCGGCTCCACCTACACCCCCGAGCTCGTGGACGGCCTCATCAAGGCCCGCGCCACCCTGCCCCTCAAGCGCATCGCCTTCATGGACATCGACGACCGCAAGCGCGAAATCGTGGGCGGGCTGTGCCTGCGGCAGCTGCGCGCTGCGGGTATGGACTGCGAAGCCATCCTCACCGGGGACCTGGACGAGGCCCTGCGTGGGGCCGACTTCGTGGTGACGCAGATCCGCGTGGGCAAGCTGCCCGCCCGGCACCTGGACGAGACCATCCCCCTGAAATACGGCCTCATCGGGCAGGAGACCACGGGCATCGGCGGGTTCTTCAAGGCCCTGCGCACGATTCCCGTGATGGCCCACATCTGCGCGCGGATGGAGGCCCTGTGCCCCAACGCGTGGCTGATCAACTTCACCAACCCCTCGGGCATCGTGACAGAGTTCGTGCTAAATCACACGAAGGTCAAATGCATCGGCCTTTGCAACGTGCCGATCAACATGCTTGACGACACGCTTGAGGAGGCCGGGCCGGACTGCGACATCACCTACCTCGGGCTCAATCACCTGAGCTGGATCACCTCGGTCAAGCGCGATGGCGTGGATATTCTGCCGGAGATGCTCGAAAAAGGCTTTTCGGCCAAGGTGATGGAGAACATCCAGGACGACGGCTTCACCCTGGAGTGCCTGCGGGCCGTGGGAGGCATCCCCTCGTCATATTTGCAGTACTACTACAGCCGGGACGCGAAACTGAAGCACCTGCTGGCGGAGGAGAAATCCCGGGCGCAGGTGTGCATGGAGATCGAGGAGCAGCTGCTGGAGATGTATCAGGACGAGGCCATCACGGAGAAGCCCGCCCTGCTGGATAAGCGCGGGGGGCACAAGTACTCCCTGGCGGCGGTGTCGCTGATCGATTCCATCGCGAATGATAAGCGCGACGTGCAGGTGGTGAACATCCTCAACCGGGGCGCGCTGCCCTTCATGGAGGACAATGACGCCGTGGAGCTTGCGGCCGTGATTGGGTCTGATGGAGCCGAGGCCGTACCCGTCGAACATAGCTGGAACGACCACATGTCCGGCCTGATGCGCGCCGTGAAGACCTATGAGCGCTATACCGTCCGCGCTGCTGTGACGGGCAGCGAGGCGGACGCCATGCGCGCCCTGCTGGCGCACCCCCTGGTGGGCGACTGGGAGAAGGCCCTCGCCTGCTTCAACGAGATGAAGGAGGCGCACCGGGCGCATCTGCCGCAATTTTTTCCCGCCACGCCTCCGGAAGCAACGCGATAAATCGCGTATAGCGGTGAAAAAATTTGTCCCTCCACTATCCCCGCGGAAACCGGGTTTTTGGCGCACTTTTTTGCGCCAAAATGGGGGTTTTGACAAAAATCCGTAAAATAAATTTTTTTTAATGGGTTTTTCCGAAAAAATTAAGGAGGCTGCTATGGTCACGCATATGGTTTTCTGGAAGTTAAAAGAGGACTACAAGGAGGAAAACGCGCAGCGCATCAAGGAGGGCCTGGAGGCCCTCGTGGGCGTGGTGCCCGGCCTGCTGGAGATGCGGGTGGGCATGAACAACAACGGCGGGGAGTACGACCTGGCGCTGTGCTCCCGCTTTGCCAGCATGCTGGCCCTGCACGGCTACGAGACGCACCCGGAGCACCTGCGGGTGCGCGCGTTCGTCAAGCAGGTGGTCGTGGGCCGCGCGGCGGTGGACTTTGAGGAATAGAGAAGCCTATGGCCACCGGATGGGAGCGCAGCAACAAGTGGGAAGGAGGGCCTAATGCACTACGCCGACTACAAGACCATCCTCTCGCCGCAAAACGGCATGAACCTCTACCGCGGCTGCACCCACGGCTGCATCTACTGCGACAGCCGCAGCGCGTGCTACCAGATGCAGCACGGCTTCGAGGACATCGAGGTCAAGCGGGACGCCCCGCGCATCCTGGAGGCCCAGCTGCGGCGCAAGCGCCAGCCCTGCATGATCTCCACCGGGTCCATGTGCGACCCCTACATCCCCCTGGAGGAGGAGCTGCGCGTCACGCGGCAGTGCCTGGAGCTCATCGAGCGCTACGGCTTTGGGCTGGCGATCCTGACGAAATCGGCGCGCATCCTGCGGGACATGGACGTCCTGCGGGCCATCAATGCCAGAACCAAGTGCGTGGTGCAGGTGACGCTGACCACCTTCGACGAGGCCCTGTGCCGCGTGATCGAGCCGAACGTCTCCACCACCGCCGAGCGCTTCGCCGTGCTGGAGGCCATGCGGGAGGCGGGTATCCCCACCGTGGTGTGGCTCAGCCCCATCCTGCCCTTCCTCAACGACACCGGGGAGAACCTGCGCGGCCTGTTGGACTACTGCGTGCGGGCGAAGGTGCGGGGCATCCTGTGCTTCGGCTTCGGCGTGACGCTGCGCGAGGGCGACCGGGAGTACTTCTATCAAGGGCTGGACGAGCATTTCCCCGGCGTGAAGCAAAGATACATCCGGGCCTTCGGCAACGCCTACGAGTGCGCCAGCCCCAACAACGCGGGGCTGATGGAGATCTTCACGCAAGCCTGCAAAGAGCACGGGATTCTGTACCGGCCGGGCGACGTGTTCGGCTATCTGCACGCGTTCGAGGCGAAGGAGCGCCAGCTGTCGCTGTTTGAGGGCGCATGAACCTGTTATATGGCAATCCCCGCAGGCTCCGTGTGAAGCCCGCGGGGATTTGCGCACAGGGCGCTCACGCGATCCGCGCCACGTCCAGGCCCGTGCCAAGGCCCGGCAGGGCGAGGGTGCCGCTTGTCATCGTGGAGGTGACGGTGAGCTCCAGGACATCGCCTGCGGCCAGGGCAAACTGCGCGGCGCGCCCGAGGGTCTCCAGGCCGTCCACCGGCGTGTAATAGTTGATCGTCAGCGCGCTGAGGAGGTTGCTGCCGTTGGCGGTGACGTTGAAGTGGATATCCGTGGTGTCGCTGAAGGCGTAGATCACCGAATAGGAGACCCAATATATACCGGTCTCCTCAATGGTGATGGTGCTGGGGCCGAGGATGGTCCTGTCGGCGTCTTTGGGCACGTTGAGGTTGGTCAGCGCGGCAGGGACCCCTGCGGTGAGCTCCATCGTCTCCAGCGTGTCGCTGTAAAGCCCACCATAGGCCGCGGGTTCGATTGTTCCCGTGGCGCCGGTGGGGCCCTGGATTCCCTGGATCCCCTGCGGCCCTTCCACGCCCTGCGGCCCCGCGGGGCCTGCCGGGCCCCTGCAGCAGCGGCAGCAGCACGGGCCGCGGTTGTTCGCAAAATTGCAGCATGGATTGTTCATATGGTCGCCCCTCTTCCTGTGTAGGATGTCTCCTGTCCAGGATATGCGCAGAGGGGCAAGCATGTCACATCAAAGGCCCAAAAGGCCATAGGGACCTATTGGCCCAAAAGGCTATAGGGGCCATTGCCAGTCCACCCTCTCCAGGGTGAGCACACGCGGGTCGTTGTACACCGCCCGCATGGTTTTGACGCTGTCGTATTCCTCGCTGACCTCCCGTAGATAGCCCCAGGGCTGGTTGTCCGGGTCCGGCTTGAGGAGCTTCTCCCTGTCCCAGGTGCAGAAATACAGCCACTTCACGTTCTGGTTCCACATCAGGCCGATATCGGGCAGCTTGTCGTTTTCGCTCATGGCCACCATCTTATCGCAGCTGGCCCGGCGGGTGTACTTGAACCGCGTGGCCCGCGCCGGGTCGACGGGGTAGAGCCACTTGTAGTTCCCCGGCGGGTAGGGGTCGTCGGCCAGGATGTCCGCCCTGTTGTCCCCGGGGTACCAGTCCGTGTGCTGGGCGTTCCACACCCAGATGAGGTTGTGCAGGCCGTATTCGCCGGTGAGCTTGTCGTACAGCAGGTTGTAGAGCTCCAGGTAGGCCTCGGGCCCCGAGCTGCCCCACCAGAACCAGCCGCCCGCCGCCTCGTGCAGCGGCCGCCAGAGCACCGGTATCCCCGCGTCCTGCAGCTCCTTCAGCTGCCCGGCCACCTTCCCGATGCCGTGCAGCAGCCACTGGTAGCCCGGGCCTGTTTTGTCCGCCAGCACGTCTGACAGGACAAAATTCGTGTTCCCAGGATTGATGGCGCTCTCCCAGCGGGACCACTCGGCCGGGGGCCTCGCCATGTCCTGCGGCACGCCCCAGTGCCAGCAGAAGGTCACGACGCCGCCCAGCGCGTGCCACTGCACGGCGAACTGCGTCACCCAGTCGTCCCACTGCCCGTTGTCGCTGAACTCCACGCCGGTGTAGTCCAGGCCCAGCACGGCGGGCAGCTTGCCCCCGTTGGCCGCCCGCAGCGCGGCCAGCTCGTTGGTCAGCAGCACGTCGAGGTTGCCCCCGGCGTCGCGGAACACCGGCCTGGTGTAGTCCTCGTAGGGGCTGACGAACTGCCCGCTGAGGATATGCGTGCCGTACTGCTCCTTCAGCCAGGCCATGAGCGCCCTGGCCTCCGGCGTGGCCTGCGGGTCGCTGAGCGCGGCGCTGGCTTCGCCGTAGTGCGACCCCGACACGCAGTCGAGGCCCGCCGCGGTGAACCTGCCCAGGGTCAGCAGGCCCATGAAGGGGAAGAACAGGGCCTGCAGCCCTGTCATCAGCAGGGCAAAGGCCTTTAGCGCGAGATCAGCCATCGGAATTCCTCCTTGCAAAACTTGCGATTGTATGCTATAATCATCCTGAAAAACAACAGGAGGGTACCATATGTCTCATTTTCTCGTCGCGGGCGCGGGGCACGGGGGCCTGTGCGCGGCGCTGCACCTGGCGCGGGCCGGGCAGCGCGTCACCGTATTCGAGCGCCTTCCGGAGGCTTCGCTGGGTTACGACTGGACTGACGTGGCGGAGTTCGGCGTGTTGGAGCGCAACGGCTTTTCTCCCCTGCCGGAGGGCAGCTGGGTCACGGCCTACCAGGCCACTTTGATAGGCCCGGGCAAGAGCTGCCCCATCCGCCCGAAAGAGCAGTACGTCGTCCGGGATGAGATCCATGCCGAGCGCAAGGACTGGCTGGCCGTCATGCTGCAGGGCTGCCGCGCCGCGGGCGTGGAGCTTGTGTTCGAAGCGGAAGTCCTCGGCCCCGTGATCGAGGATGACCGGGTATGCGGCCTGCGCGTGCGCGTCAACGGGGAGGAGCAAGCTTTCCCGGCGGACATGGTGATCGACGCGGCGGGCGTGGACTCACCCGTGCGTACGAATCTGCCGGAGCGCTTCGGCGTTCCTGGGGCATTGCCGCGGGAGGATCTGTTCTACGCCTGGCGCGGCTACTTCGACCGCCTGCCCGGGCCCGACCCACAGGGCGTATACAACACATACCTGACCCACCAGGGCAGGAAAGGGCTCTCCTGGGTGACGGCAAACCCCGGCAGCATGGATATACTCGTGGGAAACATCGGCCGGCCCTTGGAGGAAGAGGAGCTCGCCGCCGCCATAGACGACCTGCGGGCGGACAATCCCTTGGTGGGGCAGCGCCTGCTGCGCGGCGGCGGAAAGGCCCAGCCCATCCCGGTGCGGCGGCCGTTGGGGATGTTCGTGGCAAACGGCTACGCCGCCGTGGGCGACAGCGCCTGCATGACCGATCCCTTCAGCGGCAGCGGCATAGGTTCCTCCATGGACCAGGGCAAGCAGCTGTCCGAGGTGCTTCTCAATTGCCGGGGTGATTACAGCCTGCCAGGGCTCTGGGACTATCAGGTCCGCACCTTCACCGAGGTGCCGCCCGCAAAATGCGGCGACGGGCGCAAAACGGCGGCGGAGCGCGCCGCGACGGACGCGATGCGCCGCATCATGATGACCCTGTGCCCGGCAGAGATGGATTTGATGTTCGAACGCGGCCTGATCAAATTGCGGGACGGCATCAAGAAGCCCAAGGACGCGCTGGTGCTGCTGCGCGGCTTGGATCACCCGGCGCTGCTGGGCAAGCTTATCAAGGTTCCCCTGCGCGGCAAGGCGATCAAAGCCATCGTGCAGCGCATCCCGGAGCGCTACGACCCCGCCGCCGTGGCCGCGTGGGTCAAGGACTACGAGGGCTGCAAGATGTGCTAAGCGCGCAGCAGATTTGCGCGCAGGAACGCATCCCTCTCAAACTCCATGATGATCGGGCGCCCGTGCCCCACCAGCGCGGCGACGGGGTCCCTCTTCACCTTCACCTGCCGTATCCCCAGCTTTTTGTAAAGCCGGATGGCGGTCTCGTTCTTGGAGAGCACCTCGAAGGTATAGCGCTCGTACGGCAATTGCTCGCAGACATGGCGGAACATCGCGGTGCCGATGCCCCTGCCCCGGAACGCGGGGTCGGTGGTCAGGTAGTCCAGATAGCCCACGCCCGGGTCCTCCACGTGCGGCTTGGCCAGGATGGGCGCCGCAAACCGGTACACCAGGCTCCCCTTGACCCGCCCGAGTACCCGCAGGCAGTCCTCCCTGCGCATGTTGACCGGCTGCCGTTCATGCGTGCCGCAGGAGAGGAAGCCCGCCGGCCTGCCCTCCACGAGGCAAACCCAGGCCATCCCCCGGTCAAAGGAGGCCAGAAACAGCTCGCGCAGCCTGGCCTTGTCCTTCGATATCGGCGAAAAGATGAAGTAGAAGCCCTCGGCGAACATGTCGAAGGCCTGCGCGGCCTGCGCGTCGGTGAGTTCTGACAGCTGTCTAATGATATAATCCATAACGCACCTCCCGCCACAATTATACAGGAGGCGGGGGGAGGTGTCAATATGGAAAAATGCGCAAGGCACGTCGCTCCACTCCCTCACCCGCCCGAGGCGGGAGCTCCCTCACGGAGGGAGCCAGGGGCTTGCAGCCGATGATTTGCAGGTATGTACGGGAGAAATTCCCCGGCTCCCTCCGTGAGGGAGCTCCCGCCGCAGCGGGTGAGGGAGTATTGCGGAGCGACAAAACAAGGCAGGGGCTTTCACCCCTGCCTCTTACTATTGCTTAAGCTTAATACATCCCGCCGCCTGCACCCGCCATGGCCGCCGCGTTCGCCGCGGCGTCCGCCGCCGGGTCGGGCTTGTCGGCCACGAGGCTCTCGGTGGTGAGCACCATCGCCGCCACGGAGGCCGCGTTGATCAGCGCGCAGCGGGCTACCTTCGTCGGGTCGAGGATGCCGGCCGCTATGATGTCGCCGTATGCGTCGGTTGCGAAGTCGTAGCCGAAGTTCAGTTCGCCCTTGGTGATGATGGCGTTGACCACCACGCTGCCCTCCACGCCCGCGTTGGCCGCGATCTGGCGGATGGGCTCCTCCAGGGTGCGCAGCACGATGCGCACGCCGGTCTTCTGGTCCGCGTCGTCCATGTCGTCCAGCAGGGCCTTGACGCAGGGGATCGCGTTGAGCAGGGCCACGCCGCCGCCGGCCACATAGCCCTCCTCCACGGCGGCCTTGGTGGCTGCCAGGGCGTCCTCGATGCGCAGCTTCTTCTCCTTCATCTCGGTCTCGGTCGCTGCGCCCACGCGGATGACCGCCACGCCGCCCGCCAGCTTCGCCAGGCGCTCCTGCAGCTTCTCGCGGTCAAAGTCGGAGGTCGAAATCTCGATGGCGGAGCGGATCTGCGCCACGCGCCCCGCGATGGCCGAGGCCTCGCCCGCGCCGGAGACGATCGTCGTGTTCTCCTTGGAGACACGCACGGTCTTCGCACGGCCCAGCTGGTACACCTGGGTCTCCTTCAGCTCCAGGCCGAGGTCGGAGGTGATGACCTCGCCGCCGGTGAGCACCGCGATATCCTGCAGCATCTCCTTGCGCCTGTCGCCGAAGCCGGGGGCCTTCACGCCCACGCAGATGAACGTGCCGCGCAGCCGGTTGAGCAGGATGGTGCTCAGGGCCTCGCCCTCGATGTCCTCGGCGATGATGACCAGCTTCTTGCCGCTCTGCAGGATCTGCTCCAGCAGGGGCAGGATCTCCTGGATGTTGGAGATCTTCTTGTCGGTGATGAGGATGTAGGCGTCGTCGATGACGGACTCCATCTTCTCGGTGTCGGTGACCATGTAGGGGCTGATGTAGCCGCGGTCGAACTGCATGCCCTCGACGACTTCACAAGTCGTGTCGGCGGTCTTGCTCTCCTCCACGGTGATCACGCCGTCCTTGGTGACCTTCTCCATGGCCTCGGAGACGATGGTGCCGATGGTCTCGTCGCTGGAAGAGACTGTGGCGATGCGGGCGATGTCCGCGGGGGACTCCACCGGGTAGCTGTGCTCGCGCAGGCTGTCCACGGCGGCGTCCACGGCCTTCTGGATGCCCAGCTTCACGGCCATGGGGTTCGCGCCCGCCGCGACGTTCTTCATGCCCTCGCGTACCAGGGCCTGGGCCAGCAGGGTGGCGGTGGTGGTGCCGTCGCCCGCGACATCGTTGGTCTTTGTGGCGACCTCTTTCACCAGCTGGGCGCCCATGTTCTCGAAGGCGTCGTCCAGTTCGATCTCTTTGGCGATGGTCACGCCGTCGTTGGTGATGAGAGGCGAGCCGTATTTCTTATCCAGCACCACGTTGCGGCCCTTGGGCCCCAGGGTGATGATCACGGTGCCCGCCAGCTTGTCGATCCCGCTCTGCAGCGCGCGTCTTGCCTCTTCGCCGAAAATGATCTGCTTTGCCATAATTGTTCTCCTCCTAATTATTCATTCCCCTCCTTGGAGGGGTTGCCCGCAGGGCGGGGTGGTTATTCCACGGTAGCAAGGATATCGCCGATGCGCACAACGGTGAACTCCTCTTTGTCGATGGTCACCTTCGTGCCGCTGTACTGGCTGGTGATGACCCTGTCGCTGGGCTTCACGGTCATCTCGGTCTCCTTGCCGTCCACCAGGCCGCCTGGCCCGCAGGCGATCACTTCGGCGATCTGCGGCTTCTCCTGGGCGTTGCCCGCCAGGATGATGCCGCTCTTGGTGGTCTCCTCGGCCTCCACGGCCTTGAGCACCACGCGGTCGCTCAGGGGTTTGATTGTCATGGTTCCATGTACCTCCTAAAAAATTATTGATAAGCAAAGAATTAGCACTCTGCTTCTCTGAGTGCTAATTCTATTATAACCTGCTTTGCTGGAAAAATCAAGGGGGTAAATTCAAAAAATTAAAAATTTAACAAATGTTTCATAAATGAGAGGGTACCGCTTGTGTCCTCTCCTTCAGCTCCTCGATGATCCTCGCGTGGCCCCTCCTCGTCAGGTCGTAGAAGAAATACGGGATCACCGAGACGGCGGTGCTCACCATGCCGATCACGAGGGGCAGCACGAACAGGCCGCGCAGGGTTTCGGGCGCCTGCGTGAGGGCGTTCTCCTTGAAGCCGATCACCCCCAGGATGATCGCGGTGGAGGTGGCGCCGAAGGCCCCGATGATCTTGCCCATCAGGCCCTCCACAGCGTAGATGGAGCCGTCGTTGCGCTTGCCGGTGCGCCACTCCAGGTAGTCCACGCTGTCGGCGATCATGGACCAATACAGCATGCCGCGGATGGAGCCGGGAATGGCCGAGATGAAGGAGTGGAAAGCCAGGAAGAGCTTCGACTGGTAGCCCACAACGAGGTACAGGGCGCTGATGAGGATCTGCGCGAGGGCGCAGAACAGCACGATGTTGCGCTTCTCAAAGCGCTCGACCAGCTTGGGCGTCAGCCACGAGGCCAGGATCAGCGCCGGGAAGCCCGCGATGCCGATGATGGGCAGCCAGATGGTGTCGCCGATGTTGTAGTCGTAGAAATACATGCCGGTGTTGCCCGCGCTGATGAGCCCCCCGATGGTGTTGGAGAGCATCATGATCAGGAACAGCTTGTTGCGCAGCAGTCCCAGAAAGATGCCCAGGATCTTCTGCTGCGGCTGGGGCGGCGAGAGGATGCGCTCCTTCACCCGGGTGTACATCAGGGCGTTGTATATCATGAAGCACACGGCCACGAACACCGCGGAGCCCAGGTAGATGTACGATTTCGCCCGCACGTCGTCCTTGGAGATGAAGTTGGAGCTGAGCAGGATGGGGATCAGCCCGCCCACCACGGCGCTGCCGCAGTTGGAGAACAGCCGCGCCCGGGAGATGACGCCGCTGCGCTCCTGTATGTTGGGCGTGATGGAGTTGTAGTAGCTCATGTAGGCCGTGCCGTTGATGGTGTGCATGGCCTCGAAGGGGATGTAGAGCAGCAGGATGAAGCCCATGCGCAGCCAGCTGTTGAGATTGGGGTCGCCGCTGAAGCGCAGGGGCAGGAACATCATCGCCAGCAGCAGGGCGATGGGCACGCCCGTGGTCCTGAAGTAGCGCCGCGCCTTCTCGTCGGTGTAGGCCCGCCGGTCGAAATACGCCCCCATGATGGGGTCGTTGATGCCGTCCCAGAGCTTCTCCGCCCACATCAGGACGCCCAGCTGCACGCCCTTCAGGCCCAGCACGTCCATATAGAAGTAGTTGACCATGCCCATGATGGAGTAGGACATGTCCCGGAAAAACGCGCTGAAATTGAAGGCCATCTGCTCTTTGAAGCTGACGTACTTGGTCTGCTGGGTCAGGTCCTCCGGCTGGGTAACAATGTCTGTTTCCATAAAGCCTCCTACTATTCTTCTCCTTTACCACCCCGGCGCTGCGCGCCTTTTAGTGCTCCGCACAACCACCCCGGCGCTACGCGCCACCCCTCCTAGGAGGGGAATTTAGCAGCCGCTAGCTTTGAGGGCATTCCCCTCCTAGGAGGGGTGGCGCGCAGCGCCGGGGTGGTTGTGCGGAGCACCTATTCCATCCTCAATATATCCTCAAACCGTTCAAGTTTGCAGTCCGCGCCCTCCACATCCCTGCGCAAAAACCACCGCGCCTGCGCCGTGCGCATGCCCGCGGCCTTGGCCCCGGCCAGCTCGTCGGAGCCGCCGTCGCCCACAAAGACACAGTCCTCCGGCCGTGCCCCCATGCGACCGGCCGCCAAGAGGTAAATCGCCGGGCCGGGCTTCTGCAGGTACTCCTCGCTGACCGTCTTCCCCGTGCAGCGTATGAATTCCCGCATGAGCGCCATGGGCTCTGTGATATGGCCGAGGTACGCGCCGCTCTCCATTACGGCGCGCTCCCACTCCGGCAGCGTGACGCCCAGGCGCTCAATCTCGTGTTTGTATACGTGGGACTCGAAGGTCACCAGGGTGAAGAACAGGTCGAAAAGGAAGGTGGTCACGCGCCCGCCTCCTCCAGCATCTTTACGGCCAGGGCCCGGCGCTCGATGAGCTCCCGCTCCATCTGCTCCGGGTTTTCCGGCGGCTTCCACAGCGCCCGCAGGATAAACCACATGACATTGCCGACCGCCCCGGAGAGGGTCATAAGCGGCCAGATCATTTTAATGAATCTTTCGGGCTGCTCCGCCGCCGGGATGTCAGAGCCCCGGAAACCACTCCACTGCATGATCGCGCTGCCGACGATATTGTTCACATTGTTCGTGATGAGCTTGTTGGTCATGGCTTCCACGGCCATCACCACCCCTTCGCTGCGCGCACCGGTCTTCCACTCCACGTAGTCGTACATCTGGTATTTGATCGTCCCGTCCGCCACGGAAACCCAGTGGTGGGGGATGTCTTCGACGATCTCCATCAGATACATGAACAGCAGGCGTGGCCAGGTCTTATAGCCGACAAGATAGCGCAGCAGGAGCGTGATGGCCCTTGTGGCGTGGGTGAGCAGCACCATATTTTTATCGCCGCCCACCTTTTTGATGTACTTGCGCGCGAAGGGCATCAGGAGCGTGCCGGGGATGGGGACAATCATATTCTTGATGGAAAATGTCATCTCGCTGTTAAACTTCAGATTGCCGACGCTGAATGGTCGCACGAGGAAGCGGTAAAAATACATGTTGTCGACGCCGGGGATGAAAACCGAGACGAAGTTGCCGATGATCGAGTGGATCAGCCAGCCGTTGTGCTTCGCGATGGCGAACGCCTGGAATATGGACATGGGCTTTTCGCCCGGTTTGAGCTCGGGGAATTCCACGCGCTGCGTGACGAAGCTGGGTATAATGTTGCCGAAGAGGGTCAAGGGCAATGTCGCAAAGGCGCCAATGACGAAAATCTGGTAATCCGTGATGCCGAGGATATCCCGCAGCCCTAAGAGCATCATCGGCAAAGCGGAAAGCGCGGTGCCCAGAAACCTGCCGATGTTGGCCCAGTTCTGCATTTTCCTGCGCTCCTCAAGATACGGCGTGACCGTCGCCCTGAGCTTGTTGCCAGACACATCGTTGAAGGTTCCCAGGGTTTCGTTGATGACCCCCAGGACCAGCCACATGATCACGCGCGTCAGCGGGGACAGCCCCAGGTTCAGCAATGTGAAGGCGGCGACCAGCGGGCCCAGCGTACCGGAGGCGCGCATGATCCAGCGGTGCGTGTTGGGTTTCCAGGGGTGCGTGTCCATGTAGGTGCCTATCAAGGGGTCGTTCAGGGCGTCCCAGGTGGAGCCGATCACGCCCGTGACGGCGGTGTATTTCGGCGGCACCTTGCCGGGGTCGGTGCCCATGTATAGAAAGCCTCTTTTGCCGGTGAACCCGTTCATAAACCCGCTGAACCCCCGCGAGAACAGCTGCGTAGCCATCTCGAAGGGCGTGACGTTTTCGGGCGGCAGGTTGTCCCCCCGCAGCCACTGGACGGGGTGGCCGAACGCGTAGCGGGCCTTTGCCCTGGTCTCCTGGCTCATCTTTTTCAAATACGCTGCTCCTCCTTGATCCTCTTCTCCAGGGCCCGGCGCTCGATCAGGTCGGCCTCCACCTGGATGCGGTCTGCGGGGAACTTGAACCACAGCAGGCCGATCAGCCAGGACAGGCTGCTGATGAAGGTCCCGATGTGCATCAGGGGCCAGATCGTGTTCAAAAAGCGGTCCGGCTGCTCCTCCTTGGGGATATCCCAGCCCTGGTAGCCGGTCCACTGCGTCACGGCGTTGCCGAACACCGTGCTGATGTTGTTGCGGATGAGCTTGTTGATGAAGCCGCTGACGGCCATGGTCATGCCCTCGCTACGCAGGCCGGTCTTCCACTCCACATAGTCGAGCATCTGGTAGTCGACCTGCCTGGCGGCGATCGTGTTCCACCGGTTCATGATGTCGTGCAGCATTTCCATTACGTACATGAACATCAGGCGGGGGAAGGTCTTGTAGCCGACGAGGAATTTCGCCGTATACGTGATGAGCTCCGTGGCTGATTTTGCCCGCATCAGGTTGAGCTCGCCGCCGAAACGCCGGATGAACTGCAGCGCGAAGGGCTGCAGGATCGTGCCGGGGACGGCCACAAGGAAGTTCTTGATGAAGAAGATCAGTTCGCCGCCGATCTCATTTTTCCCCAGCTTCATCTTCGGAAGCAGGAAGCGGTACAGGAACATGGAGTCCGTGCCGGGGGCGAACAGCGTCACAAAGCTGAGCACCGTGCCCAGGACGAACCAGCGGTTGTGCTTGACAACGCTGAAGCTCTCGCGCAGGGAGGGCTGCGGGGGAGGCTCATCCCCCTCGGCGGTCTTCGTGAAGTCCACGCGCTGCTTCGCGTAGGTGGGCAGCCACCTGGCAATGACCGTCAGCGGGGCGAAGATGGCCGCGCCCACGACCATGATCTGGTAGTCCGTGATATGGAACACGTCCCGCAGGCCCATGATGAGAATCGGCACCGACTGTATCCCCTGCGACAGCTGGTTTCCGAGGGTCTTCCACAGCTGCACCACGCCGCGCTGCTTCGAGTGCGGCGTGATGCCCGCCCAGATCTTCGATTCGCCCACGCCGTTGACGGAGCTCACCATGCCGGCGAAGACGTTCATCACCGTCCATATGACCACGCGCTGCAGCGGCGAAAGGCCGAAGCTGATGCACTGAAGCAGGATGTTGATGGGGCTGTAGGTCGCGTTGAAGCGCATGATCCCGCGCAGCGTCTTGGCCGGGAAGTTTTTCCGGTCCATGTACGTGCCGATCACGGGGTCGGTAAAGCCGCTCCACAGCATGTTGGTGACGGAGGACACGCTCATCCAGTTCGGCGGGATCTTGCCCTCCCCCAGGCCCAGGTAAAACCGGTCCTTCATGCCCGTGAACCCGCCCATGAAGCCCTTCAGGCCCTCGCCCCAAAACTGGATGAAGCCCTCCCAGGGCCGGATCTGCTCCTCGGGCAGGTCGGCGCCCTTGAGCCATATCACCGGGTGGCGGAACGCGTAGCGGACCTGCGCCCTGGTTGCCTCACTCATCTTTTTCACACAAACACACTCCTAATAATGAAAGGGCGGCTCGGCGGCCGCCCCTGTATTTGATCAATGGAAGCTCTTGCTCAGGTCCATCTCCACGCCCTGCGCCGCCCCGGCCTTGGCCTTGGAGCCCGCGATCTTCTTGCGCAGCTCGGCCCAATAGAGGTCCTCGTCGATGGGCAGCTCGATGGGGCGGCCCAGCCAACTGGAGAGGTGCGCGGCGTTGGAGATGCTCAAGCCGTTGATGCCCTCCTCGCCCCGGGCGTAGAGCAGCGCGCGGTCGCCGGTGACCACGGCCTCGGCGAAGGCGTTCATCACCATGGAGTGCTGGCCCACCGGGTTGCGGCCGGCCTCGACGGCCTTCTCCTGGCTGTCGATGCTGCCGAAGCCCTCGCCGCAGCCGAAGATGTGCTCCTTTGTGGAGCAGTTGAACTCGCTGAGCGTGAGCTTGCCGTCCTCGCACACGATCTTGCCCCTATCCATGGCAATCTCCAGGCGGTTGGTGCCCTCGGCCTCACCCGTAGTGGTGACGAACATGCCCGTGGCCCCGTTCGGGTACTCGGCATAGATGGTCACGTCGTCCTCCACCTCGATGTCGTGCCACTTGCCCTCGTGGCAGCTGGCGGTGATCCTGCAGGGCATGCCGCAGAACCACTGCCACAGGTCCAGCTGGTGGGGGTCCTGGTTGATGAGCACGCCGCCGCCCTCGCCGGACCAGGTGGCGCGCCACCCGCCGGAGTTGTAGTACGCCTGCGTCCTGTACCAGTCGGTGATGATCCATAGCACGCGCTTGACCTGACCGTACTGCCCGCCCTGCACCAGCTCGCGGATCTTCCGGTAGCGCGGCTCGCTGCGCTGGTTGTACATGATGGCGAAGATTTTATCGGACTTCGCGGCGGCCTCGTTCATCTCGCGCACCTGCTTGGTGTAGACGCCCGCGGGCTTCTCGGTCATGACGTTGAGGCCGGCCTCCAGGGCCTGGATGGCGATGGGCGGGTGGAAATAGTGCGGCGTGGCGATGACGACCGCGTTGCAAAGCCCGCCGGCGATGAGCGCCTCTGCGCTGTCATATACCGTGACGCCGGGCAGCATCTCCTTTGCCACCTCCAGGCGGGCGGGGTTGACGTCCGCCGCGGCGACGACGCGAATGCGCTTGAAGTCCCCCTTGAGGTAGTTGCGCGCGTGGCCGGAGCCCATGCCGCCGAAGCCGATGATCCCCATGGCTACGGGCTGCGCCTCGGCGATGACCTCGTGCAAGCACGCCGCCGCCTGCGCGAAGGACTCCGCGTGCGTGGCGTAGGCCTGCCTCTCCTCCAGCTTTTTCTTCATCTCCGCGTCGAACGCACCCAGGCCGTCGAAGACCTTCAGGTGGGGCTCGATGGACAGCCACACGCAGCCGAACGTGGACTGGTCGAAGTCGGCCAAAATCTCGGCGATGCGGCCGGCGCCCCAGCCCGCGGGCACGACCTGCCTCCAGTCCGTGCAGTAGTCCTTGATGTGGAAGTAGGTGATGTAGGGCTTGAGAAGCTCGTAGGCCGCCATGGTGTCGTAGCCGTCGCCCAGGAAATTCGCGAAATCGAACACGCAGCCCAGGTTCTCGCCGCAGAA
>Ga0123353_10005043_pt1 | contig 17228 bp, 14 predicted proteins | sample TergutLab28metaG_3_FD_92763 | JGI IMG/M metagenome (GOLD analysis project Ga0123353, IMG submission 92763) | Labiotermes labralis P3 segment gut microbial communities from Petit-Saut dam, French Guiana - Lab288 P3 | ecosystem: Host-associated > Arthropoda: Insects > Digestive system > Gut ...
AGAGCGCTGTTCCCGACTATAACGCAATTATGGTCATATATGACGTCTTGTGCAACTCGAAACCCGACGCGGTCCTTTCCAGGCGATGGCAGACTCTGGAGTATCTGACCCCGCACTCGAACTTCGGATCGAAGGATAAAAGCCTCTTTAGCCCTGCGGCCGAGTTCTTTTCGGGCAAGACAGAGCAGCTAAGGGCTGCATGCGCTTCTCTCGGAGGCTTCGACACAGGCAAAGCCGACGCCGGCTTTCTGTTCAACGCGTTTCCTTTCCTGCCCGTGATATTCCAGTTTTGGGATGGCGATGAAGAGTTTCGTCCTCGGCTGAGCATTCAGTTTGACTGTAGTACATTGGATTATATATGTTTTGAATCAGCTTGGTTTATTGCCGGACACCTGATCGAACTGATCAGGCAGGAAATGAGCGTTCGGTTTTCAGTGGGCTTATATGGGAGATAATAATGAAGATTGGATTAGTAGGGCTCAACCAAACGGGCAAGACTTGCCTGTTTAATCTGCTTACCGGCAGGGACGGCAGCGCCGTGACGGCAGGCGGCAAAGGCGCCGCGAACATCGGCACGGGCTTTGTGCCCGACGATCGGGTCGACTTTCTGTCCGCGCTGTACAAGCCAAAGAAGACCACTTATGCAAAAATCGACCTCATAGACGTCGCAGGGTTTTCCATATCGGGCGGCGGTACATCGGGCGCGTCCAGATTCTTAAACGATGTGCGGTCCTGCGATGCACTCGTACATGTACTGCGGGCGTTTGATTCCGCGGCGGTCGTCCATGATCTGGACAGTGTCGATCCCAGGCGGGATCTTGAAGCCGTTGAAACAGAAATGCTCGTAGCCGATCTTGAAATGATCGAAAAAAGGATCGGTCGCATCAAAGCAGGCAAAAAAGTAACAAAAGAGCATGAGGCGGAGATCGCGTTGCTTGAGCGTTGCTTTGACTGGCTGGACAGAGGCGGTGCGATAAGGGACATGGAACTCTCCCCACAGGAGCGCACGGCAATACGAAGCTTCGCGTTTCTGACGGATATACCGCGAATCGCAGTGGTGAACCTGGACGAGAGTCAGTGGGAATCAAAAACCTGGCAGAACCGGGAAGCTTTGCTATCCCTTTGTTCCGGACTTGATATTCCCCTGCTCGAACTCTGTGTGGAAGCGGAGCTTGAGATAAGCCGGCTACCCGAAGAGGACAAGCAGTTGTTTATGGATGACATGGGCATAGATCAGCCGGGGATCGCGGTTCTTGCAAGAGCAGTGTACGGGCTTTTGGGCCTGATATCTTTCATGACTATCGGCGGCGACGAGGTCAAAGCCTGGACGATCGAAAAAGGTACTAATGCTAAAACAGCCGCCGGCAAAATACATTCTGACCTTGAGAGGGGGTTTATACGGGCTGAAGTGGTAAAGTATGAAAGCATAAAGCAGCTTGGCTCCATGGCCAGGGTGAAAGAAAAAGGCCTCTTCAGGTTGGAGGGGAAAGAGTATATCGTTGTAGACGGAGACGTTATCAACATCCGTTTTAACGTATAATAAATCGCATGTCAGATCCGCCTGGAGGATTTTCACCGCTGCAATTACAGAAACTAATAAACGAGTTAGGAGAGGTATCATGACAACTTATGAAGAGAGGCAGAAACGTATCAGCGACTCGATCGCTCTGTGTGAACCCGACCGCGTACCAATAACAGCAAGAGGCCTGTGTTACCCGTTTTTTAACGCGGGTTATACCGTAGCCGACGCCTTGTATGATTTTGACAAATACGAAGAGTCTGTGATCAAGTACGCAACGCAGTATGAACCCGATTCAGCCAGCGGCGGCAGTACAAACCCGGGGCAGGGTCCGCTTCTGGAGCTGATCAAGCCTAAAAACCTTGTCTGGCCCGGCGCTCCAGACGGACGTATCAGCAAAAATTCCGTACAGCAGTTTGTTGAATACTCCGTACTCCAGGAGGAAGACATGGATTACTTCATGGAGGATTACACCGGCTGGCTGATGACAAAAGGTTATCCGGCAATAGCCGGACTCATGGAGCCGCTTGCGGAGTGGGACTTCGCCCGCTACCATCTCGACTCATATCAGCAAAACTTCTTCAATGTGATCTCAACTCCTGCTTCGAGAGAGATGATAAAGACGATTTGGGAAGTGACCGACAGGATGGCCGCGCTCGGCAAGAGAAGTATGGAGCTGAATAAAAAGCTCGAAGAACTCGGATTCCCCGTCACCGGCGGCGGCGCGGCGCTTGTTCCGTTTGACGCCTACAGTGATTTTTACCGGGGCACGCTTGACACGATGATGGATCTGTATGAGCACCCCGAAGTGATAATGCACTTTATCGACAGAAACATAGAGTATGTGCTCGAGAGTATAACGCAACAAGCAAAGCACGCTCCCGGAAAGTGGGTCTTCATGCCGCTGCATAAGGGTATGGACGGTTTTCTGACAGAACAGCAGTATACTGACTACTACTGGAAATACCTCCGGAGGATGATCCATCATATTATTGATGTGGGCATGGTCCCCTATGTCTACACCGAGGGACCGTACAACTCCAGAATCAAGCATCTTACCGAAGTGCCAAAAGGTAAAGTCGTCTACAGCTTTGAGGAAGTGGATCCGGTCTACGTCAAAAAAATGCTCGGCGACACCGCCTGTATTCATGGTATATTCCCGATATATCTGCTGCATTACGGCACAAAGCAGCAGGTAATAGACGAGGCTAAGCGGCTCATCGATATACTGGCTCCGGGCGGCGGATATATATTCTCGACCGGCGCCGGATTTGATCACGCCAAACCCGAAAATGTGGAGGCTATGTTTGACACTGTGAAAACATATGGAAAAAGATGAAGATAGTACTGCTGACAAAAAGTGATAACTACGACAAGCTCGCGAGATTGAAAGATGCAGGATGGGAGCTTTTACACCTGGGCAATGACCCGCCGAACCCGGAAACGGTCACCTCGACAAATGCAGACGTCATCGTTGCCGACGCCATTCTGAAGATCGGTCCGGATATCATAGAGAATATGCCGGGGCTTAAGCTGATACATTCGCAGGGCGTTGCGTTTAACGCTATTGACACTGTCTGCGCGCGTAAAGCGGGCATTTACGTGTGCAACTGCGCGGGCGCAAATGCCGGGCCTGTAGCCGAGCACGCCGTTATGATGATGCTTGCGCTGCTGAGAAGCCTGAGATACAACGAAGATATGGTCTATGCCAACAGGCAAATGGAGGCTAAAACCGCCTGCTTTTCCGTCGGGCTGCCGGAGCTTTTCAAGCTCAAAGTCGGTATAGTCGGATACGGTGCGATCGGCAGGGCGCTGGCGACCTTGCTTAAGGCGTTTGGCTGCGAGCTGTGTTATTATGATACGCGGCTGGCTGATCCCGCAGTGGATGATATAACATACATGCCTCTTGAAGAACTCTATGCAAGCAGTGATATAGTGACTCTGCACACGCCGGTGACTCCGGAAACAGAAAACATGATCAACTATGAATCCCTGAAACTGTTCAAACACGGAGCGCTGCTGATAAACACTGCGCGCGGTGAGCTGATGGACCATTATGCCGTCGCCGACGCGCTTGAATCGGGGCAGCTTGGAGGCCTGGGCGCGGATACGCTCGCGCCGGAGCCCTATTTGCCGGATAATCCGCTGATTAGCGGCTTGCCGGTGGAAGTTCGGCGTCGTGTCGTTCTCTCTCCGCATATTGCGGGGATAACAGCGGGTTTCTTTATTCGCGCTTATGAACGAATCTGTGATAATGCGGAAGCCGTCAGACGCGGAGACAGGCCCGAATGTATTGTGAACGGGCTCTGATATCATACTCGCGTGCGGTAAGATATGCCGCACACTAGTACTATAAAGGACGGAAGGCAAATGGTTTCCAGATCGGCCACATTTCTGTTTGTATTGGTTTTTCTCGCGGCGCTCTGCGTGCCGTTCGTTCGGGCGGACACGCTCCCCCTCGACGGCAGAGTCATTATCCTTGATGCGGGGCACGGTGCGCAGACCACCAATACTTATGAGCGCTACGATGAGCAGGTAACAATGCTGAAGCTGGCGCAGAAGATCAAGCTGATTCTTGAGTCACACGGCGCCACAGTATATATGACCCGGACGGAAAGCGACACTGTTCCGCTTCCCATCCGGGTTGCAATGATAAACATATGGTCATTGGAGGCTCTTCGAGCTTCAAGAGTGCGCGAGCTGGCATGGAACACAGACACGGCGGAGGATATCGCCGAAATAGACAGGCTTATGGAGATCATGCAAAGCATTATCGACGACCCGGAAGAAAACGCGGGCGTCTACATGAACTCCCCGTTTACACCCGAAAGAAGCATACATCCCGAGCTAGGCAATGTGTTCAGACTCCAGGACGACCCCGAGATAGCCAACCGGTTTCTGGTAATATCGCTGCATTCGAATGCCACCGCAAGGCCGATCAACACATCAGTCAACGGCGCAAGTGTTTTCCACATTTCAAGCAAGCATAAGAATACCCCCAAATACTACACTGAATACTCTTACGAAGAACAAAGCCGCCGTTTCGGTGAAGTTCTTCTTGACGCCATTGAAACTACGGGCATTTCCAAACGCGGCGTCACGTATGAAAATTTCTTCATGATCCGCGAGCATAACATACCGGGAGTGCTTGCGGAAAACGGCTTCCATACCAATGCCAGGGATCGCGCAAACCTGCAGGACGACAGCTTTCTTGACAGGCTGGCAGAGGCATATCTGGATGCGATAAGCCATTACTTCGATGAGCTTCCATTACCGGCAGACCACCCGACACTGCAGTTTTCCGACGTCCGGTATGGCGCGTGGCACTTTGACGCGGTGTCGCATGTGTATCAGCAGGGGCTTCTTGTCGGAACCGGCGCCGGTAAATTTTCCCCCGACGCCGGCATGACGCGCGCCATGTTAACAATCGTACTCGCAAGGCTGGTGGACGCCGACACTTCAATTTACGCCGAGGCGCCGTATTCAGATGTGTCCATAGACGCCTGGTACGGAAAGGCAGTCGCCTGGGCCGCCGATAACGGGATCTCTGCATATATAGAAGACAGCGTTTTTCGCCCCGACCAGTATGCCACGCGTGAGGAAGCGGCGCATATGATATACAATTACTTTCACCGAAGCAGCCTGACTCTGCCTTCGCAATCAGACATGGTATTTGAAGATGACGGTGATATCAGTTCCTGGGCAAAAGGCGCCGTGACCGCCATTGCCGGGTACGGGGTTATCCGGGGTGACGACCTGAACCGTTTCAATCCTCACAAAACCATAACCCGTGCAGAGATCTCCCAGATCCTCTTTAATATCTTTATTCTATTGTCTGACACGTAATGATCGTTTAATGCAAAAAGCCGGCGCTCAGTGAAGACTGTGCTGCCGGCTCTTTTTTTATTTCCGTGGAGCTTACACTTTGCTGTCGGTCTTAAAATGTTTATTGCCCGCGCCAAGCATTATGAGACCAACAAGAAACAGCGCTACAATGGAGAGGATCGCGAATGCCGGGCTGTCGGTTACATCCCTGACAAGCGCATAGAGCAGCGGACCTAACACCGCAGCGAATTTTCCGAAAATATCGAAAAATCCGAAGAACTCGCCCGTGTTTTCCGGAGGAATCATTTGGCAGTAGTAGGATCGCGATATAGCCTGGATGCCCCCTTGCACCGTTCCGACCATGCACGCCAGTATCCAGAACAGTATAACTGCTGTCTCCACGCCAAAAAGCCCCTGTTCGAGCCCAAACCCCATGTAGAACCCTATTACGCATATCACAAGATACTCGCATACTGCAAAGCGTATCATGTTCAGCGCGCCGAACCTCTGGGTGAGTGAAGAAAACCATATCGAGCACGGGAATGCGATAAGCTGCGTGACCAGCAGCGCGAGGATCATGCTCGTCGTATCGAGCCCGAGTGTGGCGCCATATGCCGTAGACATATTTATTACTGTCCCGACGCCATCAATATAGAAAAAGTAAGCAAGGATGAAAAAGAGGAGTTTCTTGTTTTTGAAAATTCTTTTTGCCGTGTGCAAGGCGGATGAAAACGCCGCTCTTATCACCGCGTGGTTTTCCGGTTTCTCGATGCTGTAATTTTGCTTTACGTTTCTCAAAAACGGAATCGTGAATAATCCCCACCACACCGCAGTCATAGCCACCGAAATTTTTATTGCCATCGGCTCGCTTATGCCGATAGTTTCACTGAACATGATAAGGGCGATGCTTATCAGAAACGGTATTGTACTGCCGCCGATATACCCGAGCGCAAAGCCATATCCCGATACTTTGTCCATTCTGTCCGGAGTCGTCACCTCGGATAAAAAGCTGTCATAAACCAGACAACTGCCTGAAAACCCTATGTGTGATATCGCATAACCGCACAAGAGAAACACCCAGTTGTCATAAAGTGCGCTTGCCAGGGTAAAACCGACGCCCACGGCAAAGAATATCAGAAACATCTTTTTTCTGTACCCGGCAAAATCTGCCATCGCTCCCACAATTGGCGCTAGCAGCGCTACCACTATCATCGCCGCGGACGTCCCTATACCCCACCAGTAATCTCCCGACTGTCCTGCACTGTTTGCGACAGTCGTGAAATAGATAGGGAACACAGCAGCCATCATGATCGTAGCATACACTGAGTTTGCCCAATCGTACATGATCCAGCTTTTTTCTTCGCGCGAAAATCTTGTTTTTACGGGATTCGTTTGCACTTTGTTTTCTTCCAAGCTGTACACCTCTCACTCATTATTCATTATGCATATTCAGGCCCAGCCTCTTTGCAACAAGCGGCGCGATATCAAGCAGGCTTGCCCCATGCGTAACGCTGCCAGGTGGCAGGCCAAATCCCTTTGCCATGTAAAATACCTTGTAATCGGGCGTGTCCAGCGGGTATCCATGCTCGGCCTTTTTACCGGATATGATCGGCTCATAGCAGTACCCCGGTTTTGCGCAGAAGCCGAATGCCGCATCTTCATGCCCGGAGTCCTGCATTTCCTCATCGGTCAGAAAACGACGAAACCCCTCGCTTATCTCTATAACGGCCCGCAGTTTTTCCGTATCTTGCTCCGGCAGTTTGCCCGCGCGGAAAAAAGCAGACCCGCCGCCGCATTCTATAAAACACCCGTACTCACCCGGCATATAGACGTCGTCTTGCCTGCGCAGAAGCCCCGCCTCAACGAGTATGCCGTTCGGTTCTATAGAGGTGTGCACGTTTTGTTGTCCGTGATCCGATAGTATCAGGACGTCTCTGTCGTGCCCCGCCGCATCAAGCAGGATGGACAGGTTTTCATCGAGCGATCGAAAAACCGGCTCTAAAGCTTCGGCGCCCTTGCCGAGCTTATGGCACAATGAATCGTAAGCAGTCAGATGCATCAGCGCCAGACCCGGTTTGTGCTTTCGCAGAATATCCGCCATGCATGCCGTTGCAAATCTGTCGCGATCGGGTTGATCTATCCCTTTGAGTAGTTTTCTGTGTCGCAGAAACATCACGATTTGAAGCAGCGTGCTGCCGGCTTTCATGCTTGTAACGATCTGATTCTTGCCGGGCTGTGCAAGTACCTCGGGTATATTATAGCGAATCGATTTTGAATATGCGGTCACAGGCCAGAAAACGGCGGTTGTTACAAAACCACTCTCGACGGCAGCCTGCCAAATCGTTTTTACGCGAAACCCGTCTTCGCGGGCGTTCCATATGCCGCTTTTAGTCGGAAATATCTCAGTATTCGAAATGATGCCGTGGACGCAAGGTTTCACACCGGTAACGATCGAGGCATGTATAGGGTAGGTGTTGCTGATAAACACCGTCGATACATCCCGATAAACCGCCGCCTTCTCCGAAAACGCGGAAAACGTCGGATACTTCATCAGGTGCGGAAACTCATCGTCTCCGACCGCGTCAACACTAATGATAAGCATACACCTTCGCCCCTTACGCCTGATTCAGGTTCTGATTATACTAGTTTTTCCCCGGAATTCAAGTGGTTGCCGCGAGTAATTGTTATTTAAGACAACCTGCGCCATATTTGTGACGCCAATTCGGCGTCTTCTTTTGTGGGTTCCTGGCGGTACCGGTATCTCGCTGCGAGATAAATACCCCGAAGCTTGCCCGCATCCGCCCCGGGAAAACGTGCGCGGCTTTTTTCCAAAATTCTCAGGCTGGTGTCTGTCGGGTCAAGCTGCTCCCCTCCGGGCAAACCTTCTTTTAAATACTTGCGGTAGTACCAGCGGATTGCCTGGCGCGGGTCTTTCGGGCGCAGGAAACTGCCCTTGCCGCTCCTGCCGCGAGTCTGCAGCTTCTCGCGTTCTTCGGTATAAAACCTCGTTTTATCGTCCTGTCTCTTACCGCCAAGCAATCTGCGCATGATCAGAAAAATCATAAACGCTACAGCCAAAAAGAGCAGAACCGTAAAGATAACCTCCAGCCAGGCGGGCAACCCGCGCAGCGCCAGCTCGGCGCCCTCTCCGAGGACCTCCTGCACGCCCCACTCGAGGTTGATCTCTCCCGCCGCATTATCGCCGGCGCCGCCAAGGTTGAAAATCTTTCCAAGCACCCAAACAATGCCAAAAAACACCGCACCCACAACGATAGCGGCGCCCATGATCAGCCTTGCGATAATGTTTTGATATATAAACCCGGCCACGCTCAAGACCAGCTGCGGCATTTGCAGGAAAGAAAGCGCGATGCTGCCGAGCAGCAGTACGATCATTGCCGAAATGTTTCTGCCAGCGGTGAGCTTTCCCTCCTCGCGAATGATTCTCATTATGCAAATTCCGCTCAGCAGATAGAGTATGAAGTATGGTATTGCGCCCGTGACCGCGCCTCCGATCCTATTGAAGACGAAAAACCCAAAAACCATCAGACAAAGCAGTTTTCCGGTGAAGCCGAAATGCTTTGCAAAACCCAGTCGGTTTGTGTATATCCTTTTGTCCCATATCGTAAAAGCAAGGTAAGCCCATGCCGGCAGAAACTGAATGATTTGCCACATTGAAGGCCTGAAGACCAGCAGAACCGCAGGCAGCGCACAGCAAACCACGGTGATCGGCAGGATCGCTTCTCCGCCTCTTGTGCCTGTTGTATCGGAGACAGGTCTCCGGTTTCTCAACAAAAGACCCGCAACCGCTGATACCATCAGTATCGGTATTCCCCAGGCGGACGGATAGTTTCGCGTTATCGTATACAGATAAAACCCGCTCAGTGTGTAATAAAAACATAAATCAAACAGGATCTTACAAACTTCTATCATACCGTTATCTCCCGGGCGCGCTCGTCGGTTCCCGAATAAACCGCACCAGCATTGATAACCAGCACTTCCTGTCCGGTGCTGCTCCTGAGCCGGTTTGCCGCCTCCTCACCGCGTTTTTCCCCCGAGGGCAGGATCAGTATAAAGGCCGCGTCATAATCATTTTCCCGTAAAGCATATATCAGCAAACGCTCCAGCGGACCGCAGCCGTAACTCGACGCGCGTCCCAGCCCTTCCAGGAGGGCTCCCGTGCTTCCGCTTGAAACCTCGCATTTCCAATACTCTTTGTCTTCTTTTCTTCTAAGCAGGGCATTTGTAAAAAAATTCACCGCCGCTCCGGCTGAAACAAGGGTCTCGCACACAGTCCGCGCGATCGCGCAGCACTCGTCGATTTCCTGCTCGCCCCAGGGGTCGATGCCTTCCACGCTTAGTATTACGCATACGGAGAGTTGCCGGTTATAGTCAAACTCCCTGACCATCAACTCACTGCGGTGCGCACTTTGAAGCCAGTGGATCTCTTTCATAGGCTCTCTGCCGGTATACTCTCTGGAGCCTACGGTCAGTATGGGATCGCGGATCAGGTACCGTTTTGCGGCGACATCGCCGCAAAACCTGCCCAGTGCATCCGTTAATCCGGGGTGCTCAAGCTTCTCAGGGTATACGACGATCTCCCTGCGGTACGCCGCCCTTAAGGAAAACTCACGAAATCCAAGAAAATCGCCGAACTCGACCGAATCTCCCTTAAAAGTATGTATACCGCGTTTTTTTATCGAGGTTTCCAGGATCAGCTTTTTTCGCTGGCGGCCCCTTATCCGGCAAACCATTTTGGTGTATATGCCGTCATTTTTTGTGAGGAAAGTCATGCTTTCAGGCAGCTTTGCAACCGCCGGGTATACTTCGCTCACAGACAGATATGAAAAAGGTATCAGGCTTCTGTTCGTTATGACGGTCTGCACTTTAAACGGTGCTCCCGGTTCCGTTACCTGTTCGGAAATGCTGCTGTCGATTTTCACTTTATTCGGGTCGCGTCTTAAGGATATGACTTCCAGGATCAACCCCAGAGCGATTATCACAAACAGCAGAGCTATCATAGTGTTTCAAGAGGGACGGGTGTGGATGCGATGATATCTTCCAGTATTCTCAGATCCTCCCCAGTGCCGGGAAGGCCTGAAAGCGAAAGCCTGTGCGCCAGCACTCTCGGCGCAAACCCGGAGATGTCTTCCGGCAGAACGAAATCGCGTCCCTCAAGCCCGGCTGCGGTCTGAGCTGCACGATAGGCGGCGATCGCTCCTCGTGTTGACACGCCTATGCGGAGCCGCTTGTCGTTTCTTGTGCGCTCTACTATATCCATCAGGTAACCGGTCACATCCGCGCTGACTTCGATACTGCGGCACATTGCTTTCAGCTCCGCGATCTCTTCGATCGACGTTTGCGGCGGGAGCTCGTTTACGATATCCAGCGTATCCCTGCCCGAGAGGACTGTCGCTTCTTCGTCTCTCGTCATATATCCGAGAGACAGTCGCATAAAGAAACGGTCGGTCTGCGCGTCGGGCAGCGGGAATGTGCCGTGCGATTCAAGAGGGTTTTGAGTCGCCATGATCATAAATGGGTCGGCCATCGGACGTGTGACTCCATCCACCGTCACCTGCCGCTCAGCCATAGCTTCAAGCAGGCTCGACTGAGTGCGGGGCGTGGCGCGGTTTATCTCATCAGCCAGGACCATGTTTGCAAAAAGCGGTCCCGGACGGAACTCAAACTCCCCGGATTTCAGGTTGTAGAAGTTTATCCCCGTCAAATCCGACGGCAGTACGTCGGGTGTGAACTGTATTCTCTTAAAGCTGCCGCCAATCGTTTTGGCAAATGCGCGCAGCAGCATTGTCTTTCCGGTCCCCGGGACGTCCTCCAGCAAAATATGGCCAGAGCATAAAAAGCATATGAGCACATCGAGTATCTCTTTTTCCTTGCCGATGATGACCTTTGAGCAGTTGCCGATGATCCTATTGCGAAAGTCGGACAACGCAGCTAAATCCATTTCCCATCCCTCTTTTATTTGGCGTTCCTAACCAGTCTCAGTATATCACGCGATTTGTAATGTGTATACCGGCATCGTTACCCCTTTTCCAAAATTAACGGCATATGGTTACTTTTGCATGGGGTCTGGTGTGCGCTTGCGCTCGGCACTGTGTTTTAGAAGTTTCGTCGCTCAGACAAGCGCGCTTGCTATGATTTATATCTGGTGCCGTACTTCCGGGCGCTTAACTCGCTTGGGAAACTTCCAAAACACAGCACCTCACCGCGCTTCAAATATGGTGAGCAAAAGTAATAGCATATGCGCGGTAAACAACCGCTACCGCGCATATGCCTTGATATTTATTACTCCAGCCCGGCATCAGCCGCCCAATATCAAATCCAGATCCTGCTCCGGTGTTGTAATGGGATGCAGCTCGAATTTCTCTGAAATCACATTAAGTACCGTGTTTGAGAAGAATGCAGGCATGCTCGGCCCGATGTAGATGTTCTTTATTCCCAACGCAAGCAAAGTAAGCAGGATACATACCGCTTTCTGCTCGTACCATGACAGAACTAGCGTAAGCGGCAAATCATTAACGCCGCACTCAAACGCTTCCGCAAGAGCCAGGGCAACCTGGATCGCACCGTAAGCGTCATTGCACTGCCCCATATCCAGTATACGAGGGAAAGGGCCGATCGTACCGGCGTCAAGGTCGTTAAAGCGGTATTTGCCGCACGCCAGCGTAAGAATGACTGTGTCCTTTGGCGTCTGCTTGACAAACTCGGTATAGTAACCTCGCCCGGCTTTCGCGCCGTCACAGCCTCCGACAAGGAAGAAATGTTTAATTGCGCCTGCCTTTACCGCGTCGATGATAGCCGGTGCGTTATCAAGAACAGTCTGCCTTCCAAATCCTGTCGTAACCGTATCGCCGCCGTTGACGCCGGTATACTTTTTGTCTTCGGGAAACCCGCCGAGCGCGATCGCGTGATCGATAAGCGCGGCGAAGTCCTTCCTCCCTCCTTCGTCGGCGTCGATGTGTTTAGCACCGGGAAACGCCATGATCGAAGTCGTATATACGCGGTCGGCATAGTCCGGCCTCGGTGGCGTCAGGCAGTTCGTCGTAAACAAAACAGGCGCCGGGATATTCTCAAACTCCTTTTGCTGATTAAACCATGCTGTGCCGAAGTTGCCCTTTAGCTGCGGGTGTTTTTTCAGTTCCGGGTACCCGTGAGCCGGCAGCATTTCGCTGTGTGTATATATGTTTACTCCTGTACCGTCTGTCTGCTCCAGAAGCATCTTCAAATCGTGAAGATCGTGGCCCGTAATGACGATGAACGGCCCTTTTTCTACGGTCATCGATACCTGGGTGGGTACGGGATCGCCGTAGGCTTCGGTGTTCGCTTCATCAAGAAGCGCCATACATTTGAGATTTATTTCTCCAAATTCCATCAGCAGCTCAAGCCATTGCTCGACCTTGTTGTCGTCTCCCAGCGCTGCCATACCCTTTATAAACCAAACATCCACGTCAGGGTCCATTTTGCCAAGCACGCGGGCGTGGTGCGCGTAAGCAGCCATACCGCGAAGTCCAAACAGTAAAGTGGATCGAAGCGACGTTTGGTTTTCTTCTCCGCTGAAGAGTTCTTCAGGCGAGATTGCTTCTGCGCCTCCGAGCTTCACACGTTTCTCTCTTATCCACCCTGTATGCGCTGCGATCGTTTCCGCATCGAAGCTTACATTGGTCACTGTTGTAAACAGACCGTCAACGATCAACTCGATAGCTTCTGCGCAGCCTACTTTCCTGTCCCTTAACACCCGTGCAAAGCTTATCATTTCACATGTCAGCACATCCTGAGAATGCACAACCTCCGGTTTCTTGCCGCAAACGCCCGATGCCGTACACCCGGTCCCCCTTGCGGTCTGCTCACATTGATAACAAAACATTACGCTCACAGCTCCTTTTTTATCGTTATTAATCTTATGTTTCCAGTAGTGTGCCGTCAGTACCAATAACGACGACTTGCCAGGGGACAAGCTTCCCGCAATTTTGCAGCGCGGTCTTTACGGCATTTTCGAGTCCACCGCAGCACGGTACTTCCATTCGGGCGATCGTCACGGACTTAATGTTGTTTTCTCTGAGGATTGCGGTAAGTTTTTCGCTGTAATCACCCTCGTCAAGTTTCGGACACCCGATCAGCGTGATCCTGTTTTTCATAAACTCATTATGAAACCCATCGCGGGCATATGCGGTACAGTCAGCCGCAACGAGCAGGTTTGCATTATCAAAATATGGCGCGTTTACCGGAACAAGTTTTATCTGCACAGGCCATTGGCGAAGCTGCGACGTGACTTTTAAAGACACGGGCTCTTCACATGACGCGGTTTCCTCTCTGCTGATGGATTTCACATGTGTTCCGGCGCATCCGCATGGCAGCTCTTTCTCCTGCATGTTCTTTTTGACCTCCTCTTCATCATACGGGGCTGCCTCGCGCTCCTCAAAAGTAATCGCACCTGTGGGGCAGACAGGCAGGCAGTCGCCAAGTCCGTCGCAATAATCATCCCTCAGCAGTTTTGCCTTACCGTCGACAAGCCCTATAGCGCCTTCGTGACATGCAGACACGCACAGGCCGCAGCCGTCGCATTTGTCAGCATCGATTTTTATGATTTTTCTGAACATAATTGATCTCCTCCTTGATTTACTGGGTTCAGTGTACTATACTGATATGAGAATTTCCGTGGTTATAACCACGGAAATAAAGAAAGTTTAATAAAACGTGTAAACGCCGGACAGCGGACGGGGGACACTTGGAAAGGAGCGGCGGTAAACTTGAAAGAACATCTTCCTGTATTGAAATCGGTAAGTCTGTTTGAAGACGTGGACGCGGGTGAGCTCGGTACCATGCTTGAATGTATGGGTGCGGAGATAAAGTACGTAAGCAAAGGCAGTATGATCCTGTTTGCCGGAGATACGCCAAGGCATGTGGGTATCGTTCTTTCCGGGCTTCTTCATGTAATACGGGAAGACTATGACGGGAACCGCTCGCTTCTCGCCGTTTTGACGCCGGGCGAGTTATTTGCGGAGGCGTTATGCTGCGCAGGCGTTTCGGAAAGCCCGGTCACAGTGATCGCCGACGCCGACTCCAATGTTTTGCTGCTTGGTTTCGAGCGCATTCTGCGCACATGTCCCAACTCCTGCGTTTTCCATACAAAGCTGATCGAAAACATGCTGAGGCTCATTGCCGCAAAGAATCTTCTGCTCCAAAGCCATATGGAGATCATCAGCATGAAGTCGATAAGGGCGAAAGTAATGCGATATATAGAATCATTCGTGCCAAAACAGGGGCGCGAGATAACTATACCGCTAAACCGTGAGGAACTTGCAAACTACCTCTGTGTGGAGCGCAGCGCGTTGTCCCATGAGCTCATGAGGATGAAGAAAGACGGTCTGATCGAGTATAAAAAGAACAAGTTTGTGCTCAAGGATATAGGAGCTTGAGCCTGATCGCTCCCGGCGGGCGGCGCTGGTCCGTTTTACAGGCTCACCGTTGGGCGGCTTTGATTTTTACTATTCCGCCAGGATCGTCGACCCATTCTTCAATATATCCACACTTGCAGCACAAATACCGGGTCGTCAGAACGATTCCAAACAGGCCGACTCTGATGTTGTTGCCGGCTCCATATCCCTGGCGTTCTCCTTGTATCCTCAAGATATCTTCGGAATCGCATTTCGGACATTTCTTTGTTGTTTTCACAAACTTCCGGATCCTCCTTTCCATGCTTGAAGGGTTTATCCTTAAAACTTAACTCCATTATCTCAGCTGCAACAACTATAGCACAGCCGGTTTGGAAGGGCAAACGATATATTTAAACTCACGACAACGGAAGGGGTCACAATGGACATACAAAAAGAATTTGAAGTCGGGCCGATCAGGCCGCCGAGCGAGGCGGACAGCCTGCTGCTGAGGGTAACGCGTAACTGCCCGTGGAACAAGTGCAAATTCTGCACATTGTACAAAAAGCATAAGTTCAGCGCACGCTCCGTCGAGGAGATAAAAGCCGATATAGACCAGGTCGCGTTATACAGGGAAAACATACTAAGCGGCATCCCGGAAGACCTCTATGAACTGCCTGAGTTGACCATGGAGCGGTATCTGTATGTGATGAACTGGATCGCAGGTGGAGAACAGTCCGTATTTTTACAGGATGCGAACACTGTTGTGCTGACGTATGACAAACTGCGTGAGATCCTTGCTTATCTGCGCGAAAAGCTTCCAAACGTGAAACGCGTGACCACATACGGCAGAGTCGACTCACTCAACAAGTTTACGACGGAGCAGTTTTCCGGCCTCAAGGCAGCAGGGCTCGACCGCATCCACTCCGGTTATGAGTCCGGCTGCGACAAAGTGCTCGCCCTCATCAACAAAGGTTATACCAGGGCACAGGAGATCGAAGCGGGTCAAAAAGTCAAAGCATCCGGGATCGAGCTATCCATATATTATATGCCCGGAACAGGCGGCAAAGATTTGTCCGAAGCTAACGCGCTTCATACGGCGGATGTTGTGAATCAGGTCGATCCCGATTTTCTGAGAATAAGGACGTTTGTCGCGCAAAAAGGAACCGGGATGCACGACGACATTAACGCAGGAAGGCTGACGGAGTGTACGGACAAAGAGAAGATGCTGGAGCTCAAGATGATGATCGAGGGTATAGAAGGCGCCGGCGGTTATATATACAGCGACCATATCATCAATCTGTTCGAAGACGTCAAGGGCAACATGAAAAGTGACAAACAAAAAATGCTGTCCATATTTGACGAGTTTGAAAGCCTCAACGAGGAGGATCAGCGCAGGTACCAAATAGCCCGCCGGATGGGTATGGTCCGCTCGCTTTCCCAGATCAACCGCCTGAGCCGCGAACAACGCGAGACTGTCGACTCGTATCTTTCCCGGCTGAGTTCAACTGATGAGTTCGAGGCTTTCCTTTCAAGACTACTGCGCCGGTATATTTGAGTATTACCGAATACGCTAATTTGCTTGCGAAGTCATATAATAATAACGTATAATAAGGAAAAACACTTGGAGGTACGGAACTATGTACGAGTTTCGCCCGGCAACCGATCGGATATGGAAGATGCGCGAGAGGATCCGCGACAGAGTGGTTCGCTGCGAGTCGAGCCGCGCACTTGTTATCACTGAAGCAAGTCAGAAATACGAGAATATCGTTCCGATTATAAAAAGACCGATGATGTTCAGGGAGATCGCGGAGAAAATATCGATATATGTGGACGATGACGAGCTTATCGTCGGCGCAAGAGGCCCCTATTTGTTTGCCAGCCCCTCTTATCCAGAGTGGGGCAATCAGGACTGGATAACACGCGCCGTGCGAAACGGCGTCTGGACAAAACGCGATGACGGTTTGTACCACAATCCCGACACGGAAGAAGTGCGGCTCTGCATAAGCGAGGAAGATTGCGCAGCTCTCGAGACCGTCAAGGAGTATTGGAGGGGCAGGAAGGTCGGGACTGTGGCAAACGCCTGGCAGCCGGACGGATTTGAGGAGCTTATCCGGCTTGCCATCAGCCCGTACGGCGAACGCAGCGGAATTCCTTTGATCGGTCTGTCCGCGGGGCATCTGATCGCAGGCTTCCCGAAGATCCTGAAGACCGGCTACAAGGCACTCTGGCAAGAGGCGACCGACTGGCTGGAAGCGCACCGCGGCAACATGATGGGATATGACATGGACAGGTATATGTTCTATAAGTCCGCCCAGATATCATGCGAGTCTGCTATGATCTTCGTCAAGCGCTACGGCGACGCCGTCGCGTTAAAAGCCGCGGAATGCACCGACCCTGCACGCAAAGCCGAACTGGAACTCATGGCTGACGGCCTGTATAACCTTTCAGAAAACCCCGCCCGCAACTTCCGGGAAGCCTGCCAGGGCGTCATTATG
>Ga0123353_10005045_pt1 | contig 17225 bp, 14 predicted proteins | sample TergutLab28metaG_3_FD_92763 | JGI IMG/M metagenome (GOLD analysis project Ga0123353, IMG submission 92763) | Labiotermes labralis P3 segment gut microbial communities from Petit-Saut dam, French Guiana - Lab288 P3 | ecosystem: Host-associated > Arthropoda: Insects > Digestive system > Gut ...
CCAGTGTATAGTGCGCGGGCGCCAGACGTTCCGATATTTTTGGCTTGCCGTCGATTATCCGAACTATGTCGCCGGTTGTGATGAAATATTTTTTGGTTGTCTTGCTGGTCGTCATGGCGGGCCCCTGTTGTTTGCCCGCGCATAATACACTGAAATGCCGATTAGTCAAGTTGGATTTGAACGGCGGCCCGGTCAATGAACAGCATTTTTTCCGTCCGATCTAACCATGTCTGCGCGCGTCTGGATTTGCGCATTTCCATACCGCTGACGACCGTCCGCCCGATGACGTAAAAAGATTCCTGTAATAAAATAGTATAAGTCCGAAGCCCCCACACCGAATGATAGACCAATGGTTCGTCCGGGGCACCGCCGATATACACCATTATGTGGCCTGGGAAAAATAACAAGGTTTCAAAAGGAATCGCCTGTTCGCTGATTGTTTTTTTCTTGTCTGCCGCGGACAGCCCGGTCAAATCGATGCCTTGGAAATAATCCGCCTGTTGGCGCGAATTGCGCGGCATGAACACGCCGAACGGAATAAACATTTCCATCGTCAGCGCTGAACAATCGCGCCCGGCGCCGCCCGCCCCGCCCCAGCTGTACGGCCCCTGCATCGCTTCGGCCAATTCCGCTGCGCGCGATTTCGAAAACGGAACCGGAAAATCCGCCAGCATGCCCGGATCAATATCCGCGTATTCCCAGCCGTCAGGCGTGGCGCGTACAGGCGCGCCGTCTATGACCGGAAACAATGTGCCGATATATGCGGCGGCAGAATCCCGCACCGGGGTTACGAATGTGTATCCGGTCATTATCTTTATATCGTCGTCAGTGGCCGGCCGCACCGCACCGCGCTGAATCCAGAAAGGCCCGCCTTGGAATGAATAAGCTGCATAGAATTCGCCGTCCGCTGACACGCCCTTCAAAAGCACGGGGGTATTGACGCGCAGATGTGAAAACTGCGCAGCGTCAAAATTCGGTATGTTCGACCTTTTGCTGTATACGGGGACGCTTGATGGAATCCCGCGCAAATCCGCGCCGCGTATGACGATTGCCCGCTGCGGTTCGAAATCCGAACCGATGTTCATGTTTTCGATTACAGCATCTGCAAACGACCGGGGCAGCCGTCTGCCACGGCCGTCAAAGAATCGGTTGTCCCGGATTTCATACGCCATTTCATATGCCGCCTGCATGTCCGGCATTTCTGTTATGGTCCAAGGCGATAAAAATTTTTCCATAAATGTCTGCGGCAGCATTCTGGTGTCAGAACTGGCGGCATACAGGCACACATCCTGCGGCGGCAGATTCAAATCCCTTTGCGGCATGGCCGCCAAGGCGAAAACGACAACGGCGAATGCCAATGCGACCCCGGCAAATAATTTTGCGTTTTTCATGCGCCGGGTCGCCTTTTGTTTTTGAAAAATTCTTTCAGTAATTCTGCCGATTCGTTTTCGAATTCTGGCGCATGTTCCACCGCCGGTTTCCACAGATGTTTCGCAGTTTCATAGACCCGCGCGCCGTGCATGATTCCGCCACCTTTTTCGTCGTGCGCAGCAAAAAATATTTTTTTGATCCGCGCGAATGAAATCGCGGTCGCGCACATCGCACACGGTTCCAACGTTATATATATTTCGCAGCCGTCCAGGAATTTCGCGCCCAATTTCTTTGACGCCGCGCGGATTGCCACGATTTCCGCATGCAGTGTCGCGTCGCGGTTTTTCTGGACCCGGTTTTCGCCGCGCGCGATGATGCGTCCGTCCTTTACAATAACCGCGCCGATTGGAACATCGTCGTGCGATTGCGCTTTGCGCGCCTGCCGCATAGCGGCGGCCATAAAGTTTTGAGTTTTGAGTTTTGAGTTTTGAGTTGGCATTAGAATTTTCCTGTGGTAATCTTAATACATGGATTCACATTTGCAAATTATATCTGGGAAATTTCGCGGACGGAAACTCGCCCTGCCCGCCAATGCCAGACCCACCCAAAATCGTGCGCGGATTGCATTATTTAATATTCTCAACTCAACACTCAAAACCAAAGCCTCGGCACCGCTTGCGGTGACGGGTCAAAACTCAAAACTTACGGTTTGGGACGCATTCGCCGGCAGCGGCGCGTTTGGGATAGAGTTCTTGTCGCGCAACTGGGCGGAACATGTTATATTTACGGACAGCGATGCCGGCGCGATAAAAACGATAAATAGAAACCTGGACGGATTCTGCCCATGCGAATTCACGGTCAGACAAACGGACGCGATCGCCGCCGCCGCGGAATTCGCAGGCCGCGCCGACATAGTATTCGTCGATCCGCCCTACGCCAAGGCTACGGGCGGCAGGCCGCCGTACGACAATCCGGACTTGGGCGAAAAGTTTATATCGGAACTTGCAACACACGCCAAGCCCGGCACGATTATAGTGTGGGAAAGGGAAAAAGTAACCAGTAATCAGGAACCAGTAACCAGTAATTTTGAGATAATAAAAGACAAAACCTATGGCCGAGCAAGATTTATAATCATGCAAAAGAAACTGGTTCCTGATTACTGGTTACCTGCGAACAAAGTGAGCAAAAATGATACAGCCAAAACTCTATAATCTATCGAACGGGATTCCGGTAATCATCGATTCTCTTCCGAATTCCGAATCGGTGTCCGTCGGGGTGTACATAAAAACGGGCAGCCGCAACGAATCGGATCAGCGCGATTTCGGAATATCGCATCTTTTAGAACATATGGCCCTGAAAGGCACAGCCAGCCGCAGCGCCATAGACATAGCAGTGCCGATTGAAAACGTCGGCGGAAACAGCAACGCGTACACCGGCTTTTCCCGGACGGCGTACCATGCGACAGTGCCGAAAGCGCACCGTAATCTGGTCGTCGACATACTGGCGGACGTCGTCCGGAACCCGTCGTTTCCGGCGGATGAATTCGAACGTGAAAAGATGGTGGTGGTCCAGGAACTGCACGAATACGACGACATGCCGGACGCCGTTATCGAAAACCGCCTGTGCGACGCGGTGTTCCGCGGCGGCATGCAACATGACATCGGCGGCACAATCGATACCGTTATGGCGATGACGCGCGACCAAATGGCGGAATTCTACCGCGCGCGGTACGGCGCGGCACACAGCGCGCTGGTCCTGTCCGGCGGCGGGCTGCAGGACCATGATGCGGTGCTGGAAGAAGTCGAAAAACATTTCGGTGGATGGCATGCGGGCAACGCGCCGGAATATCAGCCGTCGACATACGTCACGGCTTTGCGCCATACCCAGCGGCCGGAACTTTCGCATACTTATTTCAGGATAGCATGGCCATCGCGCCCCGCCCTGATCCGGGGCGACCTGGTCGCCCAGGATATGGCGCTGTCCGTTCTGGGGTCCGGATTCGGGTCGCGCCTGTTCCAGGAAATCCGCGAAAAGCGCGGGCTGGTTTACGGCATTGGCACTGACGGCATGTTCTATGAAGACGTAGGCATAGCGACGATAAACGCCCAGACGGAAAAAGCGAAAATGGACGAAACCGTGCGCACCGTCGCCGAACTGGTCCGGAAAATAAAGGACGGTGCGGCGCCGCTGACCGCAGCGGAACTTTTGCGCGCAAAGGAAATGACCAAGGGCGGGCTTTTGATGGGGCTGGAGACGTCACGGCGCCGCGCGGACTATTTCGCGGCGCGCTGCATCCATTACGGCGGAATCGACGACATGCGGGAAAACATCGCGGCGATAGAAAGCGTGACTTTGGACCAGGCGAACGCCGCCGCGCATGAATTATTGCGCAACAAGCCGTCGATAATCACACTTGGCGTTGAACACGAATTGCCGTTGGAAGAATGGCAGGGACTGTTTGAATGAGGAGTGAGAAGTGAGGAATGGTTGTGTCGTGCGTAAACGCGCGACACTTTATTTTTGGTATTCGTGTATTCGTATATTTCAGACACATAAATAATAAAAATAAAATGCTCAACTGTCAGAAATGTATCTTTTTTGACGGCTCGTCAGAGCCGTCATTCCTGCGCAGGCCAAGAATCTCAAATTGTATAAGGCCTATTGCAATTTGAGATTCCGGGCTCGCTTTGCGCCCCGGAATGACGAACCCAATGGGTTCGTCTAATAAGGTACTTTCCTGACAGTTGCGCAAAATAAAAAACTGTCGGCCGAAGGCCGACGCCACAATTCCTCATTCCTCACTCCTCATTCCTCATTCAAAAATCCCGCCAAAGGCGGGATTTTTTTATCTGCCCATCTGGCCGCCCATCATCGGGTTCATCATCATCGGACTGCCCATCATGGGGTCGGCGCCGCCCATCAGCTGGGGCGCCATCATCATCAAAGGTATCTGCGCGATCGTGCCGAAAGCGGAACCTTGTCCGGCCTGCATAAGCACGTTTACATTCTGCATCGTGGTCGCCATATCCTGTTGCTGTCCCAGCGACGCGGCGGTCTGCATCGCAAAGCCGCCCCACAGTTCGCGCCTGTGCTGGGCCAAGCGTACGGGCGAACATTCGTCGACCTTTCTGCGCCAGGTGGGCAGTATGCTGGCCTCGCGCGCAATGAAGTCGTTGTCGCTCCAGTCTATCAGCGCGAAAATCTCGTAAGCGTTTGAAAACCATTCCTGGTCCTGGACCCGGCAGCCGCTGCACCCGGTCGTATGCGCCCCCTTGCATCGGCACACCGTATCGGCGGCGCGCGGGAATCCCGCCCATATCATGTCATCGTTGCCCTGGCCGCTGAATACTTCGAAACATACGTCGCGGTTGGCGCGACTGGGCCCGGATAGACCGACGTCATTGGCGAACGTGCCGTCGCATGGCCGCATCCGTCCCATATTTTCTTCGGGTTTCGGCTTGGGCGCGCCGGCTTTGGCCCATTCTTTCATCAAATCATTCAGCCATCTTATTTCCGACGAACTGGGCCGGCATCTTTCATCCAGCGTCCGCATTTCCTGATTCAAAGACATGATTCCCGCGACCAGCCCCAGGGCGGTCGGAACCAAACTTGCCGTCTGGGATTGGCCTGTTTGCGCGCTGGGCGCGCTGGCCACGGCGTCCGCCCGTCTGATCTGTGGGGCGGCATGCGCCGGCGCACAAAGCGCGAACGCGGCAAGACACAAAGCATAGATATGAATTTTACGCATTATAAAAATTCTCTCTCCATGTACGATTTTACCAGAAATCGGCCCCAAGTGCAAGCGCGTTGTCCGTCAAAGAATTGCTAATTGACAATTGCTAATTGCCATTTGTTCATTTATAATGCGCCTATGGTATCGAAACGGCATTATATCATATCACGGCAGCACAGGCGTCTGCAGCGGCTGTGGCAGTTCTTTTTCACCGGCTGGGGGCTAGTCATGCTGTGCGCGCTGGTTGCGGGCGCCGTATTGAATCAGAACCTGCTTTGGACGCCGATACGGTACATAAATATGGCGGACATCGCCCAGAACCAGTTCAAGATGGAAAACCCGTCGTTCGCCGGTATCGACAAGAACGGCAATCCGTTCATTTTCAGGGCCAAGGTCGCGCGCCAGGAATACGACCACCCCGACAAGATATTTATGGACGACGTCACCGCGCGCACGGTCCGCTTGACCGAAGGCCTCAAGGTCACGGACAACATACGCGCGGATACGGGTATATTCAACCGGGCCCAGCAGACCGCGACGCTTTCCGGCAATGTGCGGGTGGATTCGGACAACGGGGACACGCTGCGCGCGAACGAATTGGTGATACGACTTTAACTAACAATTAACAGCTAACAATTAACAGCTAATAACTAACAGCTAATAACTGATAATTATTAACTAATAACTGAGAACTAATAACCGATAACTAATAACTAACAGCAAACAACAGAGAGTAAACAACAGAAATACAAGTTGTCTACTATAGTAGACAACGATTAATATAAACTGTCCAATATATTGGACAACCAAGAATCGATCGCTAGTTGTTAGCTGTTAGTTCTTAGTTATTAGTTATCGGCTATTAGTTATTAGTTAATAATTATTAGCTGTTAGTTGTTAGTTGAAAAACGGACTATGAAATGAAAAACTCTATACTAAAAGTCGAACATTTATCAAAAAACTATGGGCGGAAAACCGTCCTGCGCGACATCAGTCTGCATGTCCGCCAGGGCGAATCGGTCGGCCTTTTGGGGCCGAACGGCGCCGGCAAGACGACCGCGTTCTATTGCATCACCGGCCAGATCCAGGCGACCGGCGGGCAGATTTTCCTTAATTCCCAGGACATTACGCATCTGCCGTTTTACAAGCGCGCACGGCTGGGCATCGGTTATCTGCCCCAGGAAAATTCCGTGTTCCGCGGGCTTTCGGTCGAACAGAACATCATGGCGATTCTGGAAATTGTCGAACCAAGCCCGTTGAAGCGCAAACACAAACTGGACGGATTGCTGAACGAATTTTCGATTTCGCATCTGCGCGGGGCAAGCGCGAATTCATTGTCGGGCGGCGAACGCCGCCGCGTGGAAATAGCGCGCGCGCTGGCGACGAATCCGAAATTCATACTGCTGGACGAACCGTTCGCCGGCATAGACCCGATTGCCGTGAACGATATCCGCGAACTGGTGTCACAGTTAAAGGGCCGCGGGCTGGGCGTCATCATCACCGACCACAATGTTCGCGAAACGCTGGGTATTACCGACCGTTCGTACGTTCTGCATGACGGCAAGATTTTGAAGCATGGATCCACCCCTGAAATCGTGAACGACCCGATGGTGCGCAAAGTCTATCTGGGTGAAGATTTTAATATGTGAAATCCCCCCCCCCTCGTTAGAGGGGGAAGTTTCGTTAACGAACGAAGTGAGTTTACGAAACAGGGGGATTAATGTTTAATTCCAGATAACATGCTTTCTGGAATCAGACGATAATCCCCCTATTTTTCTAGGCGGCAAAGCCGCCAAGAAAAATTCCCCCTTTAACAAGGGGGAAATCAAAACCGCAATGACGCTTTGGCACGGCCGCCAATTATCCGTATGAATTCGTTGTGTCTGTATTCCGCTTCCAATCCCATTGACAGGCCGGTCATGGACGCCACTTCGAACCCGGCGCGCACGGTCGTCCAAATCGGATCCGTGTCTATCGCATAATCGGTCAGGCGCGTCGCCGTTTCGAACTTGTATTGAATATTGTCGATTCCGGCGACATCGTATTCGACGCCCACCGACACATACGGGCGCAGGAACGTCAGCGCCGACATATACACCCGCCTTTGCGCGATAAATTCATATCCCGGCGTCAGTATGAAATGCCCGTCGTGCCGTATATGCATGTATCTTTCGCCCGCCGCGCTTTCCGTAATATCCAGCCCGAAATTGTAACCTATGCGCGCATATGCGTTGCCGACAAAATGCTGCAGATAAATATTATGCAACAGTCCCCATTCGCTGATCACAGATATAGCGGTGCCGGACCCGGTTATGGGCGCCATGAACGTCTGTTCGCGGCTGATGTCGAACAAATCGACGTTCAAGTTCAGGCGGCCGTACATGCGCATATCCTGGCTGAATCGGTTCAGCATGTACGCGCCGACGCCGATGTGCAGGTTCGATACGTCCACATCCACAAAGCCATCTTCTTCGACCGCACCGTATGACAGGTCCGCCATGTCACCAACTTTGCCGGACGTATGCGACACATGTCCCATCAATCCGAATATAGTGTGGTCTGTATTTTGGATATCAATGCCGCCCGCGGCTGAAAAACGATTTCCGGTAATCCTGTTGCTGTCGGCCGGACGGCTTTCCCAAATGTCCGCGCTGACGTCGCCCCAAACCTTGTTCAGGTGGCGGTGGCACGTGAATTCTTCCAACATCCTGTTCTGCAAAGCGCGACCCGCCGTCTTTTCATTCATAATCATGCTGGCGGCGACCAGATCCAGTTCGCGCGGCTGGAACAGTCCCGCGAAATTCGACAGGATCTGCGACGACGACGGATCTCCTTCGAAATACAGCATGCGCGCATACAGTTCGTTCGCCATAGTATCGAATATTGTTCCTTCGAACAACAGGGGCACAAAATCCATCGGCTGGACCCGCGTCCATCCATGGCGGTTGAACGCGCCGGCCAGCATGGCGTCCAGCGCGCCCAGCGATTCGATTTCCCCGCGCGTGATGTCGGGGCCCGCCGCTGTCGGCTGCATGCTGAATATGTCCTGGGGGCCGCCGAATCTGTTGTCGAACACTATATATATATCGTTTGCGCTGATGGACAGCAGAATCGGCAAATGCGGTTCCAGCGGATTATTAGTGCCGCCAGGACTGCGGATCAGCGAAACGTAATCCATGCACATTGTTCCAGTATTGTTGCACAATTCGACCGCAAGATTGCGCAGATTCATATCTGTCTCGTCAATTCCGCCGGTGGCGTTCACAAGCCATATCGCGTCGCCCGGCGTGACATAATCGGTCAGCTGGATTCCCATGACACCCATCAGGTTTGCGTTGTTTATCGCCGCTTGTTTATTTACGTCGTATACGAACCGGCCGCTGTTTATCTGGATAATCGGTCCGGCGGAACCGTTCGTTATGTCGCCGCTGCCCGTATCTATTGTCCCGCGGCCCGCGTCATCCGGCACGACAATGATCAGCGAGCTGCCGCTGCCGAAAATATAATCGCCGTTGTTTATGGTCAAAGAAGACAAGCGGTTCCACGCCACCGCGCCGGAAACGGTTCCATTCACTGTTGCGGATACCGAACCGGTGCCGACCAGGAAAGGATTTATCGTTATGCCGTCGCTGCCGGTCAGGTTGCCGCCCACAGTCAAACTGTCGGTAAAAAGATTCATTGCACCCGCGCTGTTCGTAATTCCGACTGTCGATATAGCCGGGCCCCACATGTTCAGAATGCCGCCCGTCTGGTTTATCGCGCCGGCAATATTCATCTGCGTTCCTGCCATCATATCCAGCCGCCCGCCGGTCATATCGATTCCCTGCCCTATGGCCATCGTCGCATCAGTCATTATGAAAGACCAGCCGCCCAGATTCGTCACCGTCCCGCCGATATTCAAATTCGCAACCGAATCGATGAACAAATCGCACCGAATGCCGTTCCCGCCGCACCATGCCGGTATCGCGCGGTTGCTCTGCGCCAAAATGTCGCCGCTGATAGTCATGGTCCCGTCGGACATCAGTCGCATGAACCCGCTGTTTTCCACATAGTTCAGATCCAGCGCGGTGCCCGAAGACATCCACATGTTGCCATAATTCACCGTATCGCCTGAAACGGTTATGTTCGCGGCCGAAGTCAGCCACATCGCCGCACGCGCCGGCGGCGCGGCGCCAAACGAATCCAAGACGCTGATATTGTCGGCATAGTTTATGACGTAGCCGCTGGCGGTAATTCCGCCGGCCGCATCTATGCGCATGTATGAATTACGATTCGTGGCAATGGAATCAGCATTCCTGCCGCTGTATATGTTGCCTGTGACCAGCGCACCGCCGGTCAGCTGCAGATTGAAACTGGCCAGCGCGCTTTGCGTGAATTCTGGACCGCCGCCGACTGTCAGTGTTCCGGTTGTCAGCGAGAATGTTCTGGCGGCACCCGCACCCCAGTGGTCTATGCCCCAAAGGAAATTGGAATTCCCAGAAACAACCGCATTGAAATTACCTGTTGTGACCAGCGAAGCGTTGCTTGCATTACCACCGCTGACGGTCATATCGCCCGCTATGTTCAGATTCATCAGACCGGACGGATTTGAATTCTCCAGCGTGCCGGCGACGTTCAGCCCACCCGCCGCGATGTTCATAGTCCTGGCCGACTGGTTCCGGATGAATCCGTCGGCTGCGCCGCCGGTTGTCGCTATGGTTCCGCCCGCGGTCAGATTGGCGGTATTGCCCGAAGCAACGGTCATATTGCGCATACTGATATTATTTTCCGCAGTTGCGTTGAAATTCGCCAGCTGGCCGCCGATTGTAACCGCATCGCTGAACGTGATGTTATTGGCCGACAGGTTCGTATTCGAAAAAGTCATGGCCGTGAACGGTCCGCTGATATTTATCGCATTATCGGACGATAGAATCATTGATCCACGGTTTTCGACATTATTCAGGTTCAGCGCCGTACCCGCGGACATCCACATGGTGCCCCAATTCACCGTATTACCCAAAACAGCTATGCCCGCTGCCGATGTCAGCCGCATGGATGCGCCGGCATTGTCCGCAAAGTTTATTACGTGGCCGCTGGCGTTAATTCCGCCGGCCGCATCTATCTGCATATTTGAATTGCGGTTTATGGCGGATGTGCCGTTATTGTTCCGGCCGCTGTATATGTTGCCGGCGGAAAGCGCGCCGCTGGTCAGCGTCAGGTTAAAATTGGCCAACGCGCTTTGCGTGAATTCCGTATTGCTTTCGCCAACAGCCAGTGTTCCGGTGGTCAGCGAAAATGTCCGGCCCACGCCCGCGCCCCAATGGTCTATGCCCCAAAGGAATACGGAATCTCCGACAACAATCGCATTGAAATTGCCCGTCGTGACCAGCGAAGCATTATTCGCATCGCCGCCCGTCACGGCCAGATTGCCGCCGATGTTCAAGTTCATGACGCCGCTTGGGCTGGTGTTTTCCAGCGTGCCGGCGACATTCAGTCCGCCCGCCGTTATATTCATCGTACGGGCCGATTGGTTCCGGATGAATCCATCCGCCGCACCGCCGGTTGTCGTTATGCTGCCGCCCGCCACCAGCATGACGGTGTTGCCGCCAGCGGAAACGGTCATGTTGTACAGATTGATATCGCCGTCTGCAAACGCGTTGAACGTGGCCAGCTGGCCGCCGACGGTCACCGCACCGCCGAACGTTATACTGTTGGCGAACAGGTTCGTCCGCGACAGGGTTTCGGCAAAGAACGCGCCACCGATATTCAGATTATTCACAGGTCCCGCCGATTCCCCGATTTGCAGGGTGCCTGGGCCGTTGTTTATGACCGCGCCTGTTATGGTCACATCGACCAGGGCGGCTGGCGGAAGTATGCTTAAGCTATAATTGGCGTTGACCGTCAGGTTGCCGTCGATGTTTACCGGTGCGGCTGTCAGAATTACGGTATCCTCGTCTATGACCAGGTCCGCAAAAGCAGCGCAAAGCGGCGCAAGCCCGAATAATAATGGCAGCAGTTTCTTATACATTCTTCAATTTTTCACATTCGATTCTATCACTATTATCGCAAACGGGACAAGGAAAAAAAGCGGTTCCATTTTTCACTTGCGGCAACGCGGCATAATTGTCTATAAATCAAGTAAGGAAAGGAAGGTACATGTTCGAAATCGCAAAAATCCATGCGCGGCAGGTCTTGGACAGCCGCGGAAATCCGACGGTCGAAGCAGACGTCACATTGCCCGGCGCGATCGGCCGGGCCATAGTCCCAAGCGGCGCGTCGACCGGAACGCACGAAGCGCTGGAAAAGCGCGATGGCGGCCGGGATTTCATGGGCCGGGGCGTTATGCAAGCCATCCTGAACGTGAATGATATAATCGCGCCGGCGCTGATGGGAATGGACGCATCCGACCAGAAAGCCATCGACGACAGGATGATCGGACTGGATGGCACGCCGAATAAATCCAAACTGGGCGCTAATGCGATACTGGCCGTATCTTTGGCCGCCGCCCACGCCGCCGCAAACCAAAAATTCGCACCGTTGTATGAACATTTAAGAGCACTTTATCCGCTACCTGCTACCTGCTACCTGCTGCCTCGCCCCATGATTAACATCATCAACGGCGGCGCGCATGCGGACAACGGACTTGACGCCCAGGAATTCATGATCGTCCCCGTCGGCGCCAAAACGGAAGCCCAGGCAATAAAAATGGGGGCGGAAGTTTTCCATGCGTTAAAATTCGTGTTGCAGAAGTCAGGCCAGCCGACGAACGTCGGCGACGAAGGCGGATTCGCGCCCGCATTCGACACTTCGCGCCAAGCGCTGGATGTGATAATCCAGGCCATCAATGCGGCGGAATACAAGCCGGGCGCGGACGTAGCGATCGCATTGGATCCGGCCGCATCGGAATTCTATAAAGACGGCGTATATGAATTCGAAGGACAAAAGCTGTCGGCACAGCAGATGGTCGATTTCTATGAAAAGCTTGTCGACGAATATCCAATTATATCTATTGAAGACGGATTGGCCGAAGACGACTGGGCGGGCTGGAAAATTTTGACCGACCGCCTGGGTTCTAAAATCCAGATTGTCGGCGACGACTTGTTCGCGACCGACCCCGCACGATTGAAACGCGGAATTGATGAAGGTATAACCAACGCGATTCTGGTCAAGCCGAACCAGGCGGGTACGCTGACCGAAACCCTTACCGTTATAAAAATGGCCCAGGATGCCGGTTTCGGCGTCGTGATTTCGCACCGGTCGGGCGAAACGGAAGACACCACTATATCGGACCTTGCCGTCGCGACAAATGCGGGCCAGATAAAGACCGGATCCATGTCGCGCAGCGACCGCGTGGCGAAATACAACCGGCTGTTGCGGATAGAAGAAGAACTTGGGCAGAACGCAAAATATGCCTGACATCGACATCATATTGACCGTCAAATATATTATGGCCGGCGCGATTGTCTGGTGCGTCTGGATGTTCCCGGCATACCTTGCGCGACAGAACGGAATCGACGGGCTGAACGGGGCCCGGATACGGCTTGCAAGCTGGCTTTTCGGCTGGACCGTTATCGGCTGGATGTTCGCGCTGTGGCTGGCGGCAAAGAAATAAAATCCGGCGCAGCCGGATTTTATTTAGTGTTGAGTTTGGAGTTTTGAGTGTTGAGTTATTATATCGTGCGTTCCGCGCGATGCTTTATTTCTGGCATTTGCGGAACTGCATAATTCAAGCATACGAATACCAAAAGCAAAGCGTCGCCGCAGGCGACACCACAACTCAACACTCAAAACTCCACACTTTTTTCTTGCTTTTGGCAAGAAAAACCGCTCTAATCCAATATAAATCAACAAAAAGGACGAACTATGGCAGGAAGCGTAAATAAAGTGTGTTTACTTGGAAACTTGGGCCAAGACCCCACGGTCCGGTCCGGACAGAACGGCAAAATCGTCAGCTTTTCACTAGCGACATCCGAATCCTGGAAAGACAAGAATACGGGCGAACGGCGCGAACAAACCGAATGGCACCGCGTCGTGATATTCAACCCCAATCTTGCCGAAGTTGCGGAACGCTTTCTGCAAAAAGGGTCCAAAATTTATGTAGAAGGCACACTGCGCACGCGCAAATGGCAGAACCAGCAGGGCCAGGATGTCTGGACAACCGAGGTAATTTTGCAGAACCTGGGCGCCCAGATGATTCTGCTGGGCGGAACCAAGGCCAGCGAAGGCGGCTCTTATGGCGGCGGACCGGACCATGGCGCAACCTCATCCGCGCCGCGCGAAGAAATTTCCATCGAACAGATTGGTGATGATATACCGTTTTAATATCCCCCTTGTTAAAGGGGGAATTTTTGTTAATGAAACGGCGACCGAAAAGTCGCCGTTGAATTTACAAAAATAGGGGGATTGGTTTTTTGTAGGGGTGTGCCGCCCGTCCCCATAGTATGAATGCGTTCAAAGCTAAAGGGCGCAAGCATTGCGCCCCTACACATCAACCGGCAATCCCCCTAAATCACTAAATTCGCCTATGGCTCGTCAAGTGATTTTCCCCATCTAACGAGGGGGAGCTTCTTCCTCGAATTCTTCTTCGGCCTCTTCTTCCGGCGCGTTCAGGTCGATTTCTTTCGGCACGCCCAGAATTTCTTCTATCTTGTCCGCCGCCTGTTCCACTTCAAGTTTATGCAGTATGGCGAACTCCTGAGCCATGCGTTCCAGCGCACGCATGTACAATTGCCGTCCGGAAAAAGTCATCGTGTCGGAATTGGACCGACGCTGCAGGTCGCGGACGACTTCGGCCAGTTTCATCGGGTCGCCCGAATTTATGTTTTCTTCGTAAACGGCGGCGCGGCGCGCCCATATCATACGTTTGGCGCCTGCGGCGCGTTTCGCGGACGCGATGGCTTCGTCCATCTTTTTCGGCGTCACCAGCGGGCGCAGCCCGGACAGTTCCGCGCGGTCCAAAGGCACGCGCAGCGTCATGTTGTTCTGTTCGAAATTGATGACTATCATGGGGATTTTCTGGCCCGCGATGACCTGTTCTTCGACGCGCGCGACCTTGCCGACGCCCTGGGTCGGGTATACGACGAACGTTCCGTTCTTGAATTCTAGTTTCTTGGTTGGCACAACAAACACCTTTCGATTCGTCTCTCTACAAAGGGCATTATATCATAAAAAAAGCGATTTTCAAATTTTACTGGCCCAGCCCGGCGGGGGTAAAGCGGCCGATGTTGTTCACCAGTTCCTCTATCGCGTTCAGCTCTATTTCCGCAGGTATCGGCGTTGCGCCGCGGGCTATGCGGACATCCGGCAAGTCTTCATCGCGCAGGATCCTGGTTTCTTTGATATTATTGCCGTCATGCCAGACCAAAAGCACCGTCCGGTCGTCCCAAGTCAAGGGCAAGGGCCCCCGGGTATTTTCCCGCGCGCCGTAATATATCCAGACCGGGCGGCCATGGATGGTGCGCGCCTGGGGGCTGCCGAATACTTCTTCGAACTGGGCGACGGTTCTTATCCGCGCCAATTGCTGTTCCATGTCTTCCGGGAAAACGTATCCGCGCGGCTTGCTTTGGAAAGTGCAGGCGCCCAGCGAAAAGATCAGTACAAATGCAAGTATTTTATTCATGTCCGAGACGCATTCTACATTTTATTTTTTACATATACAAGTCGTTTCATCCTTGGGGTTCTTTCGGCGATTTGCGCGACAAGGCAAACGAAGCGATATGCTTTTTCAGTTCCAACCTGTATTCGTTGTTGGATTCGGCCGCCGCGACCAGTTTCTCGAACCTTGTCGGGTTCATGGCCTGGGCCGTGTTGAACCGGCCTTCGGTTTTCAGATAATCCGCCAATGCCGGCAGCGCCGCATCATGTTCATATTTCGAATCCATCATCAGCGGGTTGCGGCCCTGCTCTATTAACAACGGATTGAATCGGAACAGCGGCCATATCCCTGAATCGACCAGCGCGCGCTGATGCGACGGGCCATTCGACAAATCGTATCCGTGCGATATGCAAGGGCTGTACGCCATGATTATCGACGGGCCTGGGAAAGCCTCCGCTTCGCGGATTGCGCGTACAGCTTGGGCCTGGTCTGCGCCCATTGCGATTTGCGCGACATACGCGCCGGACATCATCGCAATTAATCCCAAATCTTTTTTCTGGCTGTCCTTGCCGCCGACCGCGAATTTCATCGACGCGCCGAACGGTGTTGCTTTCGACTGTTGTCCGCCGGTGTTTGAATAGCCTTCGGTATCCAAAACCAAAATATTCACATTCTGACCCGAATGCAAAACATGGTCCAGCCCGCCAAATCCGATGTCGTACGCCCATCCGTCGCCGCCGACAAGCCATACGGATTTGTCGACCAATGCGCCGACCAGCGACAAGGCCTGGTCGACTTTTTGTAGGGGCGCATCGAATGCGCCCTGGGGCGTGCGCGGCACGCCCCTACAATTGTGCAACCACGCACGCACGGCCGATTCGTTTTTGCGCTGCGCATCAATGTCTTTTTCATGGAATAACTTTTCAACATCCGGATATTCCAATTCGAACAAAAGATTTTTCAAAGCATGCTGTTTTTGGTTCAACGCCAGCCGCATACCCAATCCATATTCCGCATTGTCTTCGAATAAAGAATTAGACCATGCCGGCCCGCGGCCCGCGACATTCGCGGCATACGGCGTTGTCGGCAGATTGCCGCCGTATATGGATGAACATCCGGTTGCATTTGCAATCACCATGCGGTCACCGAATAATTGCGTGACCAATTTTATATAAGGCGTTTCGCCGCAACCCGCACAAGCGCCGGGAAATTCGAACAAGTGTTCGCACAGCTCTATATGTTTCGGTAAATTTAAATTTAATTTGTCGCGCGAAAGCGGCGGCAGTTTTGTGATGGCATCGAACGGCGCCTGGTCCGCTTCGGCAATCGGGATCATCTTCAGTGCTTTGACCGGGCAATTTTTCACGCATACCTGGCATCCGGTGCAATCGGCGGGCGACACAGCCAAAGTGAATGCCAAATCGTTGCCCAGTTCGGCGGTCTTCATCGGCGCGAAATTTATCGACGATTTGCTGGCCGATTTTTTGGAACATGCGCCGATGCGTATCGCCGCATGCGGGCACAACATCGAACACTTTCCGCACTGTATACACGCATCTAAATCAACGGACGCAACACGTTCGGCAATTGCGCGCTTTTCATATTTGGATGTACCGACGGGGAATTCGCCGAAATTTTTGAAAGCCGACACCGGCAAATCATTCCCGCGCATTGCCGCAATTTCGCCAAGCGTCCCGGCAATTTGCGCGGGCGCGTCACACGTCATAGCGGGCGTCCAGTCGGGCGCAAATTGTGATGGTGACGACGGCAATTTATATTCGGTCAGATATTCCGACGCGCGGTCGACCGCGGCCCAATTTGCGGCAACGACATCGCTGCCTTTCTTTTTATAAGTTTTTTCTATTGCGGTCTTTGCGTCGCGCGCGGCAATTTTCGGGTCGATGATTTCGGTCAGGTTGAAAAAATTCAACATTATAAAAGTATTGATACGGTTGCCCAAATCCAATTCTTTCGCAGCACGCCCAGCGTCCAAGAAATACACGCGCGCACGCATGCGTATCAAGTGTTCCTGCACATCGCGCGGCAGGTTCGCAAATGCTTCGTCCGGCGCGCGGGATGTATTAATCATAACCGTACCGCCGGGCCGCAGGCCCTTGAATACATTGAACCGTCCTGCAATCGTGAAATTCGATACAGAAATAAAATCCGCATATTCGACAAGGTATTGCGAACGTATTGGCGTTGGCGCAAACCGCAAGTGCGAAGCGGTAAGGCCGCCGGACTTTTTCGAATCATAAACGGCATAGGATTGCGGATACAAATCGGAATTGTCGCCGACGATTTTGACAATATTTTTCACCGCGCCGACCGTGCCGTCCGAACCGATACCGTACAGTATCGCGGATTTGTACCCCGCATCGTCGTTGGCAAAAGTCGGGTCTGTTTTTAATGAAAGACCCGTCACATCGTCTTCGATTCCAACGGTGAAATTATGATGCAGAGTGCCCCGCATCATATTTTCGACAATCGCCTTGACATCGCGTGGCTTGAATTCTTTAGACCCAAGCCCATACCTTCCGCCAAAAA
>Ga0123353_10005047_pt1 | contig 17223 bp, 15 predicted proteins | sample TergutLab28metaG_3_FD_92763 | JGI IMG/M metagenome (GOLD analysis project Ga0123353, IMG submission 92763) | Labiotermes labralis P3 segment gut microbial communities from Petit-Saut dam, French Guiana - Lab288 P3 | ecosystem: Host-associated > Arthropoda: Insects > Digestive system > Gut ...
CACCTCGACACAGGTTTTTCTTGGTTTTCCTGTGTCTATAAGCAAATGCTGAGATGCTTCCCAAGATTCCAAGTTGCCACTACATGCTTCTCATGTAGCCCTCCCGATTTCAATTTAGCAGTAACCAATTTCTTGTTTTGTTTACATGTAAAATAACCACTGCCACCGGGTAACAACCCAATTGCAGTAAATAAATATTATTATTATCTTACGCTTTCTTTTAATACGAAGCAGTTCTGTTCTTCGCCACAAAGATTAGCTTTTTTGCCTTTTGCAGCAGATTCGGTCCGCAGTATTTTAACTCCCCGCTTGGTACCCAAACACGTAAAAATTGCGTTACTCAACATTATAAATTTGCCCTTGGTTTACGTATATTGGTATGAAACTTGGTATTTCACACTAAGAAAAGAACATTTTCTGAGAGGTCTTAGTAATTAACCAACTTAATGCACAAAATCTTGTTTTATAACAAGTTTATTATATTCCTCTACATGTTTCGAGCACTGTGTTCCCATCATCAGGGGTCAAAATTGTATTATACAGCATTTGGTATCATCACACTTGTAGGTGGCCGTCCGGTGTACAGGTTGAGAGAGGACTGGTTCTCAACCTGTGCACGGGACAGCCACCTACAGGTGTGATGATACGAGATGCTGCATAATACAATTTTGACGTTCTGACGATGAGCACATAGTGCTGGAAACATGTAGAGACATATAATAAACTTATTATAAAACAAGATTTTGTGCATTAAGTTGGTTAATTACTAGGATTATAGTGAGATGCACGGTCAGCAAAACATCAAAATTTCTGAGAGGTGTTCGAGAATGGGGTGCTGAGGGAGATATGTAAGCCCGAGGGGGGGGGGGGGCCGACGTAACGGGAGAATGGAGAAGAATTCACAGTGAGATAATTCATTATACAAATCGAGAAAATGAAATAGACAGGACATGTAGCACGTCTGGGTAAAAAATGCATACAAGTTTTAGTGTGGATACCTGAAGGAAAGAGACAAATTTGAAGACCTACACATAGATGTGAGGATAATATTAAAATGGGACTGAACGAAGTAGGATGGAAACGTCCGGCTGCAGATAGGGACAAGTAGCGGACTGTTGTATTCACGGTGATTAACCTTCGGGTTCGGTTCAGTGCGAGGAATTTCTTGACTAGTTGCGGAACTCGAGAAGGACTCTGCTGCATGGATTCAGTTCGTACGTGTCCTATGGTAGACATGCTGCTTGCATTTCTTTGGTCAGAAGACAACTATTTAATCCTATTACAGACAAAACAAAGCAGACAGTATGCGTATAACGTTACATTGAGGCGCGTTCGTTTAACCATTGTCGTAGTGGAAAAGAAATAGTTATTACATATTCTGAGTGTGTATCCTTAGCCTCAGGTTTCCAGCATGCAAGGCGCCGCGCCATATTGTCATCTGTGGCTTGTCTGTCTCTACAGTATTTTTCCACATTATCACATAATCGGCACGATTTCCAAAACAAAAAATAAACTGAACATAAAATGTGTGTTTTGAGTTTCTCTACAGGGTTTGTCTGTAAGAATTTCTCATTCTAAGAAGAAGTGAGGTAGATATGATCAAGAATGTATATTTGTCTCCATGTAAAGTACCCGTTATTCCTCTTCTCAGATTTTAATGAAACTGGAATTTTCTTGACAGATTTTTCGAAAAATTATCAAATATCAAATTTTATGAAAATCCCTCCAGTGGAACCGAGTTGATCCATGAGGACGGACAGACGGACATGACGACGCTAATAGCCGCTTTTTCGCAATTTTGCGAAAGCGCCTAAAATGTTAAAATACTTTTCTGTCCGACGCTCCCCAATTTCCAAAATAGCATTGCTTTTTGGAAAGTTCTTAGGCTGAGCCGTTGGCGCCACCCCGAATGATAAGAATAACCTGAATTGTATTTAAAGATCCAGTCCGTACCGCGCAGTAAGCACGCTCCATCTCGGTTATAAAAACTAGGCAATTAATGCTGTGTAGGGAAATAATCGCTTTTTATTCTGAGATACACAATGTGTGGACAAAACGTAGAATTTTTTTTTATCTTAAACCTGGTGGTACATATAGTAACCACTGGGGTTTCAAGGGCGAGTCTCCAGTGCGCACGAACAAACTGAAACCTGAGGGTTATGTCGCATGCAGTAGTAGCGTTGCATCAAGCAAGGGACATGTTACACCATATACGTTGCTGTAACACGCGCTTGTCTGTGCGCATGCTGTATGTAGTTTCACAACTAAGAATACCGTTGCGCGTGTGGGCTGTCTCTCGACTAGGCTACAAGCTACAGAACCGGGGATTTGTGTTTCGAACATCGACAGGGGCAAGTTATTGTTCCCTTCTACAAAAAAAAAATCCGTATCGGCCCTTAAACTATGCATATCGACCCTTTAAACTCACCTAGTACTGAATGTACACTGGTGGCTCTTTCCTCGCGGATACGAGGACGGGGGCATAAAGCTGATTACTTAGCTCCGTCTAGTGTTGAGGTTTGGAATGAATAGAGCTACACCTCCACTGCCCCATATGCCTGCACGTTTTTTTGTCTTGCTAAGCACAGGACAACACTAATCCCTTAATGTAGCCGAATCACTTCTGATCATTTCGATTCGTTCATTAAAGAAATTCAAGTTTTCGCTTGCCTTCAAATTCAAATTCCGGTAAGCGTTGTGCAAAAGTCGGCCGATAACCGAGGGAGTAGTCAGTTGGGTTATATCTGCAAATTTTATATATTCTTGTCCTGATTTTCCCTCTGTGGGGTGCGTTGGTGTGTTATTACAGTATTCTCGATGGGAAATCCATTATTTTGTGAAAGTCAAAGGGTCCCTGCTGTCTCCCCCTCCCCAAAATATTTCCTTTTTGATGCGTTTGCAGATCGTTTGCGAAAGACGACTGTTAGCTCCTTCATGTCTGTCCGTCCGTCCGCATGGAACAGAGCGACTTCCACCCGACGAATATTCGTGAAATGTCTTACTCTGTATGTAAACTAAAATTTTTAGACGACAAAATAACAGATGAAATGCATCAGAGCCTTTGGCTTTGTTTTATACAAATTAAGATGTTCGAAAAAATATATAAATATTGCTTTCGTAGTTTGCCTCAGTCCCTCCCGCCAAGTGCCGGGATAGTACGTCACTTAGAGGCAGGACTGCTTCATTCCAGATTCCTTCCAGTTCCTTATTCACCATTAGCAAGTCCGCGCTGTATAGTCCGAGTTACTGACGGCGTCGTTAAATAAGCAAATTATGTCGTATTTTCGAAGCTGTCGCTTTGTAGTCCGGTAGGCGGTCAACGACGTTTCGGCGGAATCTGCTTGCCTCCATGTGATTTGAGGCTTCCGCCGCCAAGCAGGTGAGAACTGCGCTCTTCTGGGTTATTACGCAGCGAGTAGTGGTAATTTCTTACGGCATTACGTCCTTTCAACAGTGCGCATCTTCTTTCCCTGCTTCCCGTTTTAGGTCCAGTATTTTCGGATTTCGTCTGTTGAATAGTGGCTGTGCAGTTATTAGCAACTTTTCGTGTGTCTTTTTGAAAGGTGTTAGTGGGGTTATTCTCCACGGTTGAAAACTGATTATTAAGGATGAACTCTTGCACAACGGGATGACGTCATTCAAATTATCGTGTGTTGGCTTTTTCATGTCCGTCCGTCTGTGTGCTTGAATCAAGTCGGCTTCCACTGGACGGATTTTCATGAAATTTTATATTGGAGACACATATAAATCCGTCGTGAAATTCCACATTTGGTTAAGGTGGGACTAAAATTTCGTGTATTCTGCATGAAGGCGTAAGTACGTTGTTATTGCTGACAGCGCCGTATGTAGCTCGGCAGCGGCGGAAATAGAAAGCAATATTGCGTTTCGACGTCAACACAACAGTTGCAGATTGTTGACAAGCATGTGAATTATAGATACCAAGCAAACTGTTGTGTTTCCATGGCAACAGTGGTTACGCGAACGTACCACGATGTTGCGTTATACGAACACTGCCTATCTTGTTACGCTGTCACACTGGAGCCTTCCCTACGTTAGCATTGTCGAAGACCCCAAGTACCTTCAAACAGTAACCGGGCCTTCGCAGTGAAGATGTGCATCGCCAGCGGCGCGTTCTGGAGGTGTGTCTTGAACTGCGAATATCTTATTGGCTGGTAGAGTGCTTGCTACCCATTGATAAGTGCTTCAACCTTGTGGCTCACCTTGAATTACGGATATTTAAAGTACGATCAGATGACGTCGTGTTGACGAAATGGCCTTGGCGCTCTTAGTGGCGTGAAGCAAACATAACGAGTGTATGTCGGTGTTTTTGTCACGTCTCACCGAATACAGCTTAGGTAACTGATAATACGTGGCGGTGGGGAAGTACATAGTTGGGTGGTGGTGGTGGTGACTGCGGTGTATGAAACCGTGGATGGTGGAAGGGCGGATGAAAGGAAGAAGATATGTGTACAGAGAAGGAATGAAAGGATGGAAATAAAAAATAGAAATAAACGGTTAAGGAATAAATAAAAAAATAATAAAAAGAAACATAGAAGAGAGGAGGCGGTAAAAGGCAAAGAAAACTTCACCCTAGAACAGGCCACGAAGATCCAGAAGGGGAGTAGAGGTATAGCTGTACTCTTTCTTTAAGCTTGGCACTAGATGGGGGTAGATGGTCAACACCGCTCCCCGGCCGCTTTTCCCCCTGGAAAGAGACCTGGTACCCATTGTATAGGAGGCTGGGTGGGCACCAGGGCCGGTCTGGACACGTGCGGAAAATCTCGCCTCCACCGACATTCGATCCCAGGACCGTCCAGCCCGTAGCTAGTCCCTTATGGGGGCACCTAGGTTAACTCTGATTAACTAACACAGCACTCCAACAAGTAACAGAATTTATTGTCGTCGTTTGCTTGTAGTAATATCCCGCAGCGAGCACGTCGTCTGCCGTGGGAGTAGAGACTGCTTTCTCAGTTACGCGGACCTCTTTTTATTCGGTCCGCGGGGTTGATGTGTCGCGTCTGTGATTGGTCGGGATCGCCGGGCCGGGTCCTGAAAAGGGTCGAAAATGGCTTGTGTGGGAGGCGAGCTGTGAGAGTGTGTGTCCCCACACCCTATACCGACCGAGCTATCCCGGCCTACAGAGAGAAGGCGGTAGAAAATTTATTGACCTGTGTTTACTTTTTTGTTGTATACAGGGTGATTCAGAAGACCCAGCGTCACGTGTGATACACACATGACTTGCACTTTGAAGAGTTGTAGCTTGTGATAGTTGATGCATAGGTTCATCATGATAAATTTGTTTCTATTCCTTCGAGTGCCCAGGCACTCCTCAATCATGCCGCATTATGAAATGAAATGAAGTTGTCGCCGGTGAATATTAATTAGTTAATTAATTAATAGTATGAAGATGGTCATTTTTGTGCTTTGACGCAATGGAGTTCGGTAGTTGGATACCAACTTTATACAGAAATCTGCTGCCTCCATCTTCAGGGCAGGATATTTTATATACACTGAGTATCATATGAGCACCTTCCGGAGTGTTGTTGATTGCTGAGCAAACTGCATGGCGTCACATCACAGTGCCTCAGTAAACTGCGTGACGTCACATCACAGTGCCTCAGCAAACTGCATGATGTCACATCACAGTGCCTCATTCTCATTGCCCTTATTATATTGCCTTTTGCATTTCGTTGCGCCTTTCATTCTTTCTACATGCACACTCCTTGCGTATTACAGCTTCGAGAAAAATTCAATGTTATGCCGACGCCCAACAAGTTAGGAATTTACGTTTGCTTAATAACTGCGATAAGTTCACCCCTTTTCGGTTTGTTTTTCTCGAAACCCCTAAGATCTGTGGGAGAGTGCCCTGGCTATAAGGAATGTTTCTGTCTATAACTTCTGTTGTAAGTATTTTCCGTCCCATTTCACTGTAAAGTGTTCGCTATTGTCCGATTTTAACCAAAGCTACTGTTCAGCATCAAATTTCGTGAAAACTGGGTTAGCATTTTTTCATGCTTGCAAGTTTGGGTGGAGAGTCAGCCCCCAATATGGCGCCACTATTTGCTACAGTTTGTGGCAGTATATCGACATATTGAATAATGAAGGGTTTTTTTGTTTAGAGACTGTAATGGCCACTAAGTAAGGGTGGCGATGTGTCGGGTTTTGTATTTTGGTAGACCCCCCCGGCATAGGTGTGAATGCGCGTCGAGACAGCGGCGCCACCTGATGCGCAGACACTTCGTGTATGAACATTGTGTCGCCGCTGCTGTCGCGCGCACAGATATGTTGAAATGCTGGTGCATTAAACAAGCAGCTACACGGGCGACTGACGCGACGCATCAGTTCATTTATCGACGATTTGTAAATGGTATAAAAGCTAAAGGTTTCCCTATATACGCCATTTAGGCTTATTGGCGGAGTGGAGGTATACTCTAATGGTTCTTAAACTTGGGAATTTGTGGAGACCAGCTGTCAGCCTCACGCTGCGGCCACTTTATCCCAAGGGAGAGTACCCTCAACACCCATTGAATAGGGAGAGGCTGGGCCCCCAGAGCTCTCATGGGCGTGTTGGAAAAGAGACATCTCGTGCCAAGATGGGATAAAAGCATCCGTTTGCCCAGGGAGTGCTGGAACGAGATGCTACATGATATGCTACTCGTTCCATGTAATGACCGAGAAACCGTAGGGTAAACCACGCAGTTATCGGCCACCAGACAGTTTCTGGGCAGTTGAGAATTCAGATCGCTTTACAAGATCACAATAGCATTTAGAATGTCTTTTGTCTGCTTGCTGGCACTGTTAGACATCCAGCTGTTCGCATATTGTTACATGTTATCACCAGATGTATCTGTGATCTGCCGTGGAGACTTTAGTGTGACCATGTGTTCCGACAGTTACGATTCTTACTAACGTCTTAAGGATTGACATCACTAAACGCAACATAGACACTGGCATTTTTTACTACGAGAAGGAAAATAGCTTTTTCGGTAAGCATAAATTCCTATTTTATGGTCTAATCGTTAGTCATGTTTTACACACTGCAAAAAAAATGTGATCAAAGACTGAAGTGACTTCATACCAAATTAAGCTGTCGTCCTCACGGGCAATAACTGTGTGTTGTACATTAATGTATTTTTTGCTTGAAAGTATATGTTTGGGTTACATTTATTCATATATTTTATTTGTTTCTTGGAGCATTGTGTGCAGTCAGTGGCCAGGTGACCAATTCCTGTAAAATTCTTTTCATGTCAGGAGTTTGTAATACCCAGATGAGTTAATTACGATACAGTGGCCATGGAAGGAATAATGAAAGACATTCGCAGTGATTGATCTTCTCTTTGTTACGGAGAGTCGTAAGGCGACACCTAGAGGTAGTGGAAAGAACCAGTAAGCCAGTCACTTCAGCAAGTTCTTTGTTTCAGAAGCTAATATTAGAAAGGGGGTCTGTGATGTGCTGGAGCATGTAAAGGAGCAGAAATTGGAAGAAGCATTGGGTGATCCTTCTGGATATTCAGTGGGGACGAAACATGCTTCCAAATATGCCCCTCTAGATCTAGAGTTCTGGCAACCAAAACATATGGGAGAAATTTTTAATAAAGTGTCACTCCTGTTCTGAAAGAAGTAATTGATTCCAGTGCCGAACCTCTAACATTTGCTAACGGCTTTACGGTTTGCGAGCTTTGCCCACTTAATCCCAATGCTTTGGATTGCACCAAATGTTTGGGAGTATCTGCTTCAGCAGGTAAGCCTAATGAACATTCTAAGAAGGCTGAAAAGTAGGTTGGGATTGCCATGAATTATTCCACATTCATCACCACAAGTTGAGAGATTCATAAAAATAAAATAATTTCAGTGAGGCGAAGATTAGGATTTCATATCGCCGATTGGTGCGTGGGAGTTTTTTAAAGAAAGATTTGGAACAAGCTGATTTTCGAGATATTCCTGTTGTCACAATGCAACGTCAGAACAAACCTCTGGCACTTAGCAGAAAGCATTTAGGAGTGCCTGCAGTACGTCACGACAGATGTAAGAGAAGTACCACCGACAATTATGGGAATTTTGGAAGCAGAACTGAAAGCTAAGAAGTAGCAGCGCATGGTGACAAGCGGAAGGATCTATTGGCAGTCTGCTTAAGGAACAGTCTATGAGCAGTAGAGCCATTGTGTTCCGGTGGTTGTACTCATTGAATCGATGGATGATTCTTGTATGGCCTGAAACACCTAAATGCAAAGGCAAAAGACAGACTCAAGAAAGACAGCCGTTTTGCACTGAAGTCTGGGAAATACAGAGAGTTGTTTGAAAGGAACTTCTTGGCAAGGAGGCAGAAGAAAACGAATAAGCAGGTGCGAAAAGGGAGACATGAAGAAGCAAAAGAGAAGAATAAATAAAGTTCCAAAACCGACAGCTCGAAGCCGTAACTGAGGAAGTTGATTGAAGTTCAGTGCGCCGTGTGTGCAAGAGAAGAATCAAACATGGCGATGAACGTCGTTGTGATGAATTTCAGTATCCGTATAGTAAATCAGTCGTACCAAGATGTCAGACTAACGACAATCTAAATTCAGAAAGAAGGTGGTGACATCGCTGTGACACTTGCTACCTCTAAGGAAATACAGACAGTAGCATACACGAAATGTCACAGAACGCTGATAGTGATACAGGCGAGCTGCTGCACATGCTTGCAACACAGCAGTAGACCGGCAAGTTAGCATATATTTGCATGCTACTTTGATTTACATTGGCGTTTGTTACTATACCGTAATTTAGTATACGATAGGATTAATGTATATTGAAGGACGGTATAAAGAGTGTCGAATGGCTGTCTGAAGTGGCCGGTAACTATACATTTGTGCAAACTTCGCCCGATATGGTGTGATATTTCTTTACTGCAATTGGGTTTCCACCCGATGGCAACGGTCAGTACACTTGTACAAAAATAGGGAAGGGACAGATATATGCAAAAGGACAAACAATGCACAAAACAATACAAAAACACAGAATACACAAAAGCCGTGAGAAAATTTTGTAACACTTGTTTGGATTTTCTAAGATTTTCAGTGAAAGGAGATATAAATGAGGTTTACAAAAACGTATTTCAGGCTGGATTTTAATAAAAATCTGTGGATGTCATTGCGCCCCTAACAGAAATTTTCCTTAAGTGGCCAATAACCATATGTTTTCCCCTACCTACTGAAAATCCTCATGCTAAAAATATCATAATATCATTAACATTTAACGTACTGTCGTAATCGTACATGTAAAGCCCAACTCAACATCCAATCCGTAGTTCTCAAGTAACAGTATCGAAAGGACTTTGTAATGGCACTGTGTTGTGCTTTCTGTGAGTTACGAACTTAACCATCTCTAAATTACTGAGATCATTTATGCCTTTTAAAGGGTAAACGTAAAGGTAAAGCTTTCCCTGTCAGTGCCATGAAGGCGTGTAGGAGTCTGGAATTGTAGCTCCACTCGTTCCTAACCTCGGTACTAGATGGAGGTGAGTAGTTTACTTAGCGTCCTGGGTGATTTTACTCCGTTACCCATTAAATATGAGGTTCGGTGGGCGCCCACAGCTGATCTGTGTGGTTTGGAGAAGAGAAAAATGTCTTACCCCTTCCGGTTTTCCAAACTCGGGTCATCACTATACCGACTGTTCTATCCCCGGGCCCCCACATTTTAGAGGGTTAATTATTAGTTCATACAAACTACCCTCCGCTCTCACTGGTGTTATCAAGATGTTCAGGTGTTTTTTGTACCCATTCGAAATGAAAGTGGTAAAGTGAGCCTGTATGTAACAACTTACCTGCCGTTAAGGTCGGTTTTAGGCACGTTGGTTATTTATTTACTTGCCCTATCCCATGCACCAAAAATTAACGCCGTCGAAACACCAAGCTGTTATTTGCATGTGATATTGAACGCCTCTATTAAACATCTTTGTCGAACACCAAGCATACTGCTTGTTCGGCGGGAGGTCCTGGGCTCGCATCTTAGCCTGAAGACCGGTTTTTCTGGCTGGGGATTTCGGTCTTGGCTTATTTAATGACATCATTACCTCAGTGAACGTAGTGTCGAAAGATAAGATATTCATTGAATAATGAATTGGAAATTATGTCAAAAGGAAAAGCTGGTTATATAGTTTACATGGAATGAACACGGAAGACCACAGAAAGGATAACCGGTGCCCCTTTTGAGATTCTAACCCGGCACCTTCCGAGTACAAGTCAGAGAAGTCACTGCTTAAGGCGGTTTCCTCGGTGGGATGTGTGTGGTTTTCTTCAGTCCCTCCACACGAATATTAACTTAGTACCTCTCCTGCGGCCGCTTCCTTCCACTTCCCTTTCAATTCATTATTCACATACCACCTTTTTACACTGTGTAATCTGAGCTACTGAGAGCGTCGTTAAATAAGCCATATATACACCAACAATTAACTGTCTAACACGACTTTTTTTTTTATTCCATCCACACTCAGCTATATGTTTCGACTACGTTAGCCATCCTCGGGCTATGTACTAGTTAGTCCTATACAAAAAGATAATGTATAGCCATAAACGTAATACTATCACGCACGCACACGAACGACGGAATGAAGCTTATTGAAATAAATAAATCAAAGCAAAAATTTAAAAAAAAATAATCGATTCAACTTGGAATGAAATTGCTTTACAACCGGTATTTTTGACACCCCTGGTGCCATACGTAAACCGTGCAGAGTTACAAATACCGCAGTCGTTTCGTATTCCAGTACAGCTGATGGCGATGACTGTACATAAATACATTTCGGAGAGCATTCCGGTAGTTTTCCATTCCCAACCGGTCTGACGTGTTCCGCGCTGTGCAGAAATGCTGTTTAGCGGTTCATAAACGTAACAAAATTGGCGCACTTACCTTGTGAACGACATGATGGAGAGCTATAGCCCTGCTCATGTTCAGTAGGATGAAGCACTGTCACGTGTTCTCTTCCAAAATTGTTCTGACGTCAGAAATTAGAATAAATTTTGAATCGTAGCAATTATGTAAAATATAGAATTTGTCAAACAACGCGCACAAAGTACTTGGTGGTATTTAATTTTCATTACAGCGACATATATATATATATATTATATATATATATATTATATTGGGGTACTGGCTAAAAGCTTGACGTCAATACGGTACGCTTTGCAACGTAGATACGCGGTTTTTCTGCAAATCTTCGACGTCTACATGTGACTTTGAAGTGGGGCGGAGCACAGCTTTATACGGAGCCCTCGACACACCTCCTGTCTGTAGCCAATCAGCTTTCGCTGTTTGTGGGCTGGTCTCTTAGAATATCTCGCTTTATTTGCAGTAAATACAGTATGTGAAAAACTCACTGAACAAATGTCTGTTTTTTACCGACATCGTCCATTTATTTCTCCGCACTTCGTTATCCAGTGACCATGTCCAATGGCGTGCTGTAGTATCCGTGACATCGACACATTCGAACTCCAGAGCCAGGCGGATGGTTGATTGATTGGTTAACGTTGGGTTCGAATCCTTATGGTACCGATGCACCTAGCCACCCTAGACAGGCCCTTTGTGCCCCATAATCTAATATCAAATCGGAGAGCCCTGTTCCTTTACTAAAATTCCAGATGGCCCCCAGACTTAAAATCTTAATGGCCTCAGGGTCCAAGAAAGGAACCCAGATATACTTTTCTTTCCTCTCAAAAGTCCCGGCAAACGAACCCCCTCCACGTTCCCCAGCAAGGCCCCTATGAAGAGAGAGGCCCTTTTACAGGGCATTTTGCATATCTCTCACAAACATCTTTCGGGTTTCCCAGTAAAGGAAACCTCCCTCAAGGTCCCCTTCATGGAATCCCTCGCAGAGGGATACCCCAGCACTAGAGCCCTCCTTCATTCATCCATCAAAGTTCCTTGTATACGAGGCCCCCACCACATACCTGGTTCCCTTCAGATGGAAAGGGGCCACAATGGAGAGCGATGCCCGCATCCAGAAACTTTCTTAACATATCTTCCAGGGTCCCTAGTGAAAGAGCTCCCCCTGAGGTCCCCTCCACGGAGCCTCTTCAGAGAGAGCCGCTTCATCCACAGAGCCCCCTTCATCCGTCTCAAAGCCCCGGTAGATGAGCCATCCTCCAGGTTCCCCAAACGGGGCCCCAGTGGAAAGAGATGCCCGTCTCCAGAGCCTTTTCTCCCTATCTACCAGGGTCCCCAGCAAGGGAACCCTCCCTTCAGGTTCCCATCACAGAGCTCCCACAGAAACAGACACCCCTCATCCAGAGCTCCTTTCAACCGTTTCTCAAAGTCCCCGGTAGATGAGCCCACTCCAGGTTGCCCAACTGAACCACATAAATAGGGATACCCATCCCCAAACCCTTCCTTTTGTAACCTTCATGGCCCCTAACGAAGGAGCCCACCCTCCAGGTTCCCCTAACAGAGTTCCCATAGAGATATGGAGATGCCCCCTTACAACTATCTCTCAGAGTTCCAAGTGAATGGACCCCCATGGGATGATATCCGTCACCTGAGCCCTCCTCCCCATATCCATCTGGATCCCCAGAAAGAAGCCCCCTTAACAGAGCTCCAACAGAGATAGATGCTCCCTTTCCATAGCCCACCAACTGTCTCTTAAAATCCCCAGTCAACGGACTCCACAGTTTCCCCAACGGGCCCCTGCGGCGAGAGGCGCCCATATCCAGAATTTTCTTCTACACCTTTCCCTGAAAGTCTCCGGTAAATGAGCCCCCTCCACGTTCCCCATCAGGGTCCCTATAGAGAGAGAAGCTTCATCCCCAGAGCCAATGGTTTATTCATTCCTTTATATCCGTCGCGGTCCCCAGTTAAGGAGCCCCACGAAAAAACTGACATTTGGTCACCGCCCATGGAGCCCAACGTGGACGGAAGACCTACATACCATGGGGTGAGGCCTGGTTCCCCCAAGGGTTCGTTAACGACACTGCTATCACTACCCCCAATGCCATACAGCCTTTAGCACGATACGTTCCACCTTGGCTTGTGTAGACCAGAGCCACGTTAGCCAGCATGGTGGTCAAGGGGATTCGACCGGGCCTTTTCCGGGGCGGCCTTGTTTCCGTAGGCTGACATACGTAACATTTAGGAGGGGCTTCAGCTATACCCCAGGGGTGACAGATGCGTCATAAAGCCTCTCAACACTCAAGACCGTCTGTGCATGGCGAAAAGCCATATCCTAAAAGAGGTGACTCTGTTGCGCAGAACACAGCAGATCTAAAGGAGTAAACCTTGAAAAAACCCCCAATCCTACGGTGTGAATGCGGTGCCTATGGGATGAATGGCAGTGGTTGAGTCTGTCTCAAACGGCACCCCCTGGGATACCAGGCGACTTCCCAGGGGTAACCTTAGTCTTACCAAATATGGGGTTTCTACTTGGTGGACCATGTATTTCCGCTTTACTCGTGGTACCAAATTGGAGCACACGAATGAAAACCCAAAGCACATGGAGAGTTCCGAATCTGGGGACTCCGATAAGGGTTCCTGCACAGAGGCTCCGCAGATTGGGCAACTGTGCGGAACCCAGTCAAGCAAGGGGCGGCCGAGACTCCCCTGATTGCGGGGGGATGCCCGTCCTCCAGCAACCCAAGTTCGGAGAACCTGCAGGGCCTGACAGAGAAAGTAGGCACTCTCGGTCACCGAGCTATTAGCAAGAACCGTTGTGCTGCTGCCAAGAGCGGGCCAGGAGGGCTAGGCTCGCGAATGCTACTTCGGGGGACTCTGGCGGTGACCAACCTCGGTCTGCTGCAGGCGGTCAGCCACAAATTTTGCCGAAGCCCGGTACAGCCTGTGGCCAGAGGGTAAAATCTACGTAGATTGGAGGGCTTCCACCGGGCCCGAACAAGCGACAGCGGACGGTCGGGGGCTCTCCCGGGGGAGGGGGGCAGACTTAGAGGCCCAAACAGGCTGGACAACTTAGTTACACCAGGGTCGCTCGGGAGGGCCTTCGGGTGGCAGTTGTCTCTGATAACTACACGGAAAGTCAGATCTCCAAAGAAAACTTCTCAGATATCCAGAAAGCGATCGGCCGGCTTACGGATGAGCTCCCTGGAGAGGGGCTCACTCCCAAGCTCGTTGATTCCTATTGGGCTAAAGAGGCGGCTGTTATGGTCTGCCACGACGAATCGACCAAGAATTGGTTCCCTGCCAGGGTACCTACCCTCGTGGCTTGGGAGGGCTCCAGGCTGAAATTAGTTGGCCTGGATGCTCTTCCCACTTACAAGAGAGTGAACCAGGGATGGACACAAGGCACTGTAGAGTCTATGAGCGCAGGCAGGAGTCCAATGGGCTCCGCCTGGTGCTCAATATTGGTGCAACCTCTGTCAGTGTGTTGTAGGGGTTGAGATTGAGGTCCTTCAAAGGTGTGGGGCAGGCCACATTCTCCCTTCTGGGCGCTAAGTTGGAGGGGAAGAAATAAGACGAAGAGGAGGCGGCCGAACGGGTTATGGTGAGTTCCATTTCTTTCATTCAGGCAAAAATGCAAAACATCATTGCTGCTTCTGGTATTCTTACCAGAACAGTAGGCGTTAAACGAATGGACATTGCATCGATGCAGGAACCATGGTATCATGAGAACCGTATCAGGGGCCTGAATATTCCTGGATATGCCCTTTACTCTGCTAGAGGGAATGAAAAACCTAGAGCCTCTATCCTTGCGAGGAACTTGAATGCATGGGTGCTGCCGGGGTTCCCTTGTAGGGACCTTGTAGCGATCCTAATAAAGTATATTGAGGATGGGGCAGAAAGGCGGTTAGTCGCTTGCTCTGCCTATCTGTCTTATGACTCTGAGAATCTTCCCCCGTCAAGGGAGATGGAGGAACCCGTGCGTTATTTTGATAATGAGAATCTACGCTTAATTGTGGGGTGCGACTCCACTGCACATCATACTGCGTGGGGTTGCACCAACTGCAATAGTAGAGGGGAGTCCCTGCTTGAGTTTCTCAATTCTTCGAACTTAGAGATTCTCAATCGGGGAAATGAGAACACATTTTGCAATGTTTCTAGGCAAGAGGTGTTTGATATTACCCTAGGGTCTTATGGACTTCTGGGAGGTGTCTCGGGAGCCCTCCCTATCGGACCATACACATATTCTGTTCACTCTACGTGGCTCCTTCCGAGAGGGCATGAGGGATAAGCTGGAGAGGGCACCCGAGATGAGCATGGAAGACGAAGCTGGATTGGGGCTTGCTGTTCATTGGATTCAGCAGACCCTTGTCACCGCTTATGAGGAAAATTGCGCTATTAAACCTATTAAGAATGGCAGAAAATCTCTGAAGTGGACATCGGAATTGGAGTCCCTCAGAAGAGAAGTCAGACTGCTCTTCAGTAGGTACCGGGCTGATAATAAACCATCTAGCGCGGAACTGTATAGAGAGGAAGGAAGTAAGCAGTGCTTCTAAAGAGACATGGAGGACCTTCTGTAGCTCTATAAATGATTTACCTAGATCGGCTAGGTTGCACAGGGCTGTATCTAGGGACCACAAAAACTAGGGATCCTTGGTGGCTCCTACCGGAGAGCGCACGCAATCCGAGGGGGAATACCTTGGATCTCCTGCTCGCTACTCACTTCCCTTACTCAATTGTTGCGGAGGTGGCTTTGGTACCCGCCGCTGCCTGCCGTGTCACATGTGTGGACTGGCGGGTGGCTGCAGGTATCATTACCTATAGCAGGGTGGGTTGGGCGATTAGTTCATTCGCCACGATATCAAAGTGGGCCCAGCATACCTTTGAACTGTGGTGTACCGGGCTCGGCCTGTCGGGCTTTTTGCATTCACCAGAAAGAGGAAACGTACAGGTTTCTTCGAGCCACGTCTGTATGGGAAGACCCTGCAACGTTCCATCTCGGTCAAGTACCTAGGAGTGATCCTGGATTGTCGTCTTACCTGGAAGGAACACATGGATGTTAAGGTGAACAAGGCTCAAAACTAGATGTTGGCCAGTAGGAGGGCCTGTGGTGTGACGTGGGGCCTGAAACCCAGGGTGGTTCATTGGCTCTACGTTGCTATCATCAGGCCGTCCGTCACTTTCGCATCCTTGGTATGGTGGCCTGGCTGTCAGACGGCCAGTGCCAAGAGGAAACTAAGCAGGGTCCAAAGGTTAGCCTGCTTAGGCAGGAGCCATTCGCACTACTCCCACCAATGCTGTGGAAGCACTTATCTGCCTCCCCCAACTGGACTAGATGGTTCACAGTGAGGCTAGGTCAGAAGCGCATCGACTCTGGAGCCTGGGATGTTGGTCTTACCCACATCCCAATAGAGGACACAGCAGTATTTTGATGCGGCTTCAGCAGTCAGATCTCATGTTTAACATGGGGGTTGACATTATGAAACCAGCATACAACTTTGAACCCCAATACGGGGTTACCATGTTGACGAGGGAAGATTGGACTAAAGCAACTGGTGCTCCTCCTGCGGTCAAAGGGCTCAACTGGTTTACAGATGGATCCAAGATGAGAAAGCGGACCGGGGCTGGAGTCTACGGGCAGTCGATAGGACGAAGTCTCAGTTTCTTCCAGACGGAGATATATGCTATCTTAGCCTGTGTCTATGAGATACAATCTCAGAATCGACGGGAGAAATACGTGAGTATCTGCTCCGACAGTCAGGCGGCATTGAAAGCCCTTAAGGCCGTTAGAAAAACGTCCCCTTTCGTTCATCAGTGCCAAAATGCGTTGAATTATATCTCTATCCGGCATGCGGTGGGCCTTTTTTGGGTCCCCGAACATGCCGAAATACGGGGTAATGAAATCGCCAATGGGCTCGCGAGGGGCGGCACTGCTCTGAGGTTTCTCGGACCCGAGCCGGCCCTGGGGGCTCTAGGCGAGATTTACAAATGAGGCTCGGTCGCTGACTGGTTATCCAGCACGAGGCTCACAAGTTTATCTCGGGACCTAGTTTGGATACCAGGGAAAATTTATGACCTTTAATAGGACCCAATCCAGGGTCGTGACTGACCTTCTCACGGGTCATAGCATGAGGTGACATCTCTACCTACTAGGTCTTCTTGACAGCCTCCTGTATAGAAAATGTGGGGTGGGAGAGGAAACCTCGGCTCACATTTTATGTGAGTGCGAGGCTCTGGCCTCACTCAGGCATGCGTACCTGGGCTCCTTCTTTCATTCTGCATTCACCAAATACTTGAGAAAAAATGGGAGTACAATGAAGAAGTTCATCAGCTTTTCATAGATTTCAAGAAAGCTTATGATTCAGTTAG
>Ga0123353_10005050_pt1 | contig 17219 bp, 14 predicted proteins | sample TergutLab28metaG_3_FD_92763 | JGI IMG/M metagenome (GOLD analysis project Ga0123353, IMG submission 92763) | Labiotermes labralis P3 segment gut microbial communities from Petit-Saut dam, French Guiana - Lab288 P3 | ecosystem: Host-associated > Arthropoda: Insects > Digestive system > Gut ...
GTAAATACCCACAGTAGGCTAAGATATTTTTTAACAAATAAAATTCTTATCACAGGTTATGTACAAGTACATACATATGATTTTCATTGTAAAATGTGTAATAAAATTTTTTTCATTGCTTGTGCAGTGCTTTGATGGAAAAGCATGATTTTTATTCTGTCATCTCTTGAAACTGTACATGATACTGTACATTACAGGTACTGTATTTTTTCATTGCTCAATCGTCTGTTGAGGATTAGGCTAAAACGTCAGAATCCCTTACATTCATACCTACGAGAGAGAAAGTACACTTTATTATTACTTTATTTAATTTTGATAGTGTCTTATTGTGCGTAATTTATCAATTAAACTTTACCATATTTATGCATGTTACACAAATATCATGTTATGTGATGTTATATATAGCGTTCGGTATTATCCACGGTTTTCCATAATTGCGGTAGAACTTGGAACATACTACCCATGGATACGGCAGTCCACCTGTATTTTCAAATTGGCCATGAGCATGAAACAAGGTTTAAATTCAGCAATTAAACGTGTAGATTTGAGACTGTCATGACGATGATGACTACCAAAGTCACTTCCAGGATATGACAGTGTTGTTTGGTAGACAGGTTCCAATATTTTGAAGGAGCCTGCTGCCTTCATTTTCACAGTGAAAGTGACAGTGTATGCCAGATGACCATATCTGAATACACAGCAGTTTCATAATACTGTCTTGCTAATTATTAGTAATTTGCTGCATCATTTCAAATATCTGGTTTCTTCAATTTATTTCTTCTACCCTCCAACACTTGTAAACCATGTTTCAAAAATATTGCCTGGAAATAGTTTTCAGCCCCTGTACATTCTTGTATTCGGTGTTACTACTGGTGTATCTTGATAATATCACAGTTTGGTATGTATGTATGTATGTATAGCAAGTTCATACAACTGGTATTTTTCAGATTATCATACTTAGTTGATTAGGACACAATTTATCTGTCTCCACGTCAATTTCTTACCCAGTTTGCAGTGTATGTCAAGATGCTATATTTTGTTACTGCGTTGTATTTCTTAATGTGTGCAAACGAAATCAGAAATGGAAACGTGCTTACTGAAGACTGTCAAACTACTGGTGTGCACACCATTTCCAATCACCACCACTGCCATCTACAGCATTTTCAGATCTAGGAACCACACATAAGGCACTCATCTTTATTTTGGAGTGAGCAGACCATGGCATTCAAATTAAAGGCATCTTCTTGTGCATTCTTTACTTCAGCTTCCTTTGTGTCATTTGCAATACCGTTGGTTTCTGCAGCAATGCTACAGTTAAGCTTTGTTTTGTCCACTGTGACCTGAATAGCAGCAGCAGCTGGCTTTGTCCTCAGATAGTACATACCAGTCTTCAGGCCCTAAAAGACACCAGACACATTTTACGTCCCCACAACAAGTAATGGAAGGCAAAACTGAATATAAGTCCCTGCTTGTAAAAATACTCTACCCAAAATACGAAGTATTGTACCCTATGGTAAAGGCTAGGTACATGTTATGTCACATTCTATACAGGACATAGTTTTATAATTAACATTGGTGGCAAAATGTGGTTTCAAACTCAACACCTGTGAATACCAGCTTACTTTTCTAACCATTATGGTCAACACCAATATCTAGTGGTTTATGCACTAGCCTAGTATTTGAAAAGTTACAGATTAAATCACAGCTGTCACCAGGAATATTATGAATTAAAAACAATGTGCAACAAAGGAGCCAAATAATGACAGAAAATCACTTTCAGACAAGAGCAAAGCAAACTCTGAAACAGCCACTTCTATCAGCTCTTCAAATAAAAATCTTGTATACCTGATAGTCCAACATGCATGTTACACATTCCACCAATCTGATCCTCCTTGGTTTCAGTGCCCTAGTATTTGGTGAAAAGTACAAATCATGAAATTTCTCAATATTTAATTTTCTCCACCATCCTATACTCATCCCCCCACCCACCAAGATAATATTCTTGTCAGCACCCTGTTCTTAAACTTCCTCAATCTGACAAACCCAAGTATCAAATCCATAAAAAACAGACAATATGAAACTTTTGTATATTTTTATCTTCCAAACATTTCCACATTACAGATTGGAAGGCAAAACATTCTCTCTGCTGCAGGCACCCCTCAAAGGTCATCTGTTCTTAGCACCCTCCCATTGTGTTATGCACACCACTTTTAAAAATGGACTTTCAGGAGAAAAAAAAATGTGGATGCTAATTAGATAGGAGAAAATATTTTTTTAAATGAGTTTACTAACAAATTAAAATAGTACAAGTTGACAATTTTTGCCAGCAAATACATTTCACTATTCTTTTAGCGAGGCCAGTTGTTCTTCAAGGAAAACAATGTTTTTGAGACTTTCAAAAGAGTGAGAAATAACACATTGAATTTAAGATGCACCCTAATTTCCAGTTTGAAAAAAACGTGAAAAAAAGGCCCACCTTAAGTTTGAAGTAATACGGTAATGTATGATAAGATGCATCAGTTGAATGACGCAGAAGGTCTAAATAAAAACACCTTCTTTCAAAATGAACCACGTATTCCTTGTGCACAGACATACTTATGCACAGGTGCCCAAGACACAGGTGTAACTGTAGCTGTAATGAGCAGCTTGGGTGCCAGATAACATACAGAAAAGTGAAACTTAAAGAAAGAGAAAAAGCAACAACTGTAACAAAACTCCCTGCAGCAGGTGCCACATTTTGCATTAGGTTTATAAAAACATCATATATAACTTACCAAGCTCCAGGCATAAAAGTGCATGGATGTCAGCTTGCCATAGTTCGGTTCAGCAATATGAATATTGAGGGATTGGCTCTGATCAATAAAAGCACCTCTGTCAGCAGCCATCTTGATAATGACTTTCTGTGGGATTTCCCACACTGTCTTGTAGAGAGCCTTTAAGTCATCTGGAATTCCATGAATAGCCTAAACCCAAAATAAACAGTACACACACATATATGAAACCAGCCAGGGTAGCACAGTCAGTATAATGACTAAGCTAACAGATTATCACAATTCAGTTTCCAGTATGGACTTCTCTTTGCTAAGCATCCAGACTCGTCCAGGTCCCACTCTGCTTCCCATCCAATGACTACCGCAGGCAATCTGTCTGGCAATAAACTGGCAAGAACACAGGGCGAACTACCCACTCCTCCCTCTAGTGTCAAGGTTAATAATGTGTGAAACGATACTTCCACTCTCTCATCCTCCGAGTCATAATGACCGGGTATTTAATTAAAGACTGGGACAAATCAACCTAACAGTGAACCCAGGTAATTTACACAAAACATCATTAGGTTTCCCCACCCAACTCATCACATCACACCAAAAAATTATTCCTTCATACCTGAACTGAGCCTCCATTTGCAATGATCTCATTTTTTATTTCTTCATTCCAGAGCCCAAGTTTTGTCAAGTCTCGCAGAAGGTGATGATTCACAACCTGAGAACATACAACTACAAAATTCACATGATGTGCTTCAAGAGAATGTAACAAACATCTGATATGGCTTAACACATCAACTTGGTAACAAGATTACTTTATTTTGGTAAATTTTCATGTACAGTACTCCACCAGTTAAGTCACTGACCATGAAGATCGTGCAAAATTGTATGTCATCAAGCATCCCCATATAAAGATGACTAAAAGTTTCTTGAGGATTCATGTCATGTGTGACATGACACTGTTTTGTTCTGCTTGGCCTCTTAACATGAAGGCACTATGTTCCTTCAAAACATGAGGAACTACTCACCCAGTGACACAGCATCATCTTCCAATGACCTGAATGATCAGCAACCATTCAAATCTCACAAAAATGCTTGTCACTTACCCAAATAAGAATTTTAAAAATACTGATACATAATTTTCATGAACACTTCAAGGACAACTTTCAATGCTGCTGCCACTAGTAAGTAGGTAATTTGTAACATTACATTTAAAATATAAGGAAGCTTGATTCTGCAATGCCTCACTAATCAAAGAGGAAACATCTTAAAAAAGAAGATCACAGATAACAAAACTTAAGCTGGCCAGGCCAAGGACTTTGGGGATTGGCAATTATGGATAGGAACAATGGATACTGTTGACACTATCAAATTCAAGCTAAGTTTCATTTCTTCACTAACACAAAAATTACCATCATTGAACAGTGTTGGAAGAAATATGATGTGAAATACAAGAATTTCACAGAGGCAACCTGGAAACTAGAAAACTAGTTTTGGAGCCATTTAGCCCTGCCCATAGCCAATTCACATTTCATCACAGAAGCTACCATAGAAACATAAAACCAAATACAACAGTTGGCAAAATTGGATACATATAGAATACCAAGGCTACTTGATACTGTGACTGGCAAAACCACAGATGGCAAGTGATGGCTGTGTTTACAGACAACTAAAATAAGCCACTCCACTTATGACTGCATGAAATATTAAAACTGGAGTCAGCTGAGTAGACTTATTATAAAATAAATATATTAATTACTGAAACAAGCTAAAATTCTCCTATTTCCTTATGTGATGAGTACGAACTACACGCACAATATCAACAGAAACATCAAAATAAAATATTTGTTCTCTACCCAGTACAATCATTACCAACATTTATGCACACCTCACATCAGTGAGGCAGGTACAAAACTATGTGTCCTCACTGTAATGATCCCAATACATGGCTGCTACCATCCACAGATTCAAACTCATATTCACAAAGAGGCTACTTCACCCAAGCAAACAAGCAGTAATCACATGTGATTTCAGGCTTCCACCACAGGGTAGAGATTTTCATTCCGGTATTTGACACAGCACAGAAGATCTCGGTAATTACGTTGACACAAAAAACAAAGTTTTCCTTTTCCTTAATTTAAGATGTGACCAATTTTTGTGACTAGAAGTGAACCCACAGTGTAGTAACCTGACAGTTTTTCACTATCACATTATACAGGAAATCTGTGCAAATTAGCTTGCAACTTCTAGTCACCGTACAAACCAGTCTTCCCACATCTTAATGGCATGGCAAAATGTCCGCCAGCCATTAACCATAACACATGAACACTAATGGTCACTTAACAAATATTTTAGTCTTCAGATTTTGCTGTCAGAGATTAGGAGATCTGTGATGCAATCAATGCCGACGTGGGAATATAAATAATAAAAAGCAGATACAAAGTAAAGGCATTAAAGTGTTAAAGGATTGTCAACTCTTTGCTGAATTAAAGTTGAGCTTCCAATGGCTGACAAAGACTGTAGTACATACATTTAACAGCACAACACTTTAGAGTTCTCTTGTGGAAAACCTTACACACTCCAACACAGAGAGAAAACTTCTAAAGCACCCCCTGTATCCAGATTATTTTTCACTTATGTACGTTAATGTTGTACTTTGAAGTCTCAAACTGACCTGAAACTCTCCAGACAACACGCGTCTTGTGTAGATGTTTGTAGTGTACGGTTCAAAAGACTCATTGTTGCCGAGGATTTGGGCTGTGGAAGCAGTTGGCATGGGGGCAAGCAGAAGAGAGTTTCGAACACCGTGCTCTGCAATGCGGCGTTTCAGGTCCGCCCAGTCCCACAAAGATGTAGGGGTAACATTCCACATGTCATACTGAAGTGTCTATAATAAACACACAGTCACACTGTACACAGTAGTACAAAACAAATTTAAAAAGGCATGTGTAAACAGCAAATTGCATATCCACGAAAAGGCAATTAAAAAACCAAAAGGTGTGAATGAGGACAGGCAATAATTAAATGGAAAGTATGTAGAAAGCAGTCATAGCCTAATTTAAGATGTTGTACCAGCATTTTGCTGAAGGGACAGAGGAAAACCATGAAAAATCTCAGCTGGGAATGTGTCATATTTGAGATCTGATCCAGGCACCTTCCAAACACAAGTCACAAGCATTACCACTTGAACAAGTTGCTCAGTATCCTTATCATGCACATTCTTTTCTGCTTTCAAATTCAGTATGTTCCTGCCATGTAGCATAATTTCCTAATGCTTAAATGTAATTCAACTCATACTCACTCTTCATAAACAAGACAATACAAAAAGCTTGATTTCTCTCACAGAACACAATTCAGTTTGATAATAAACCTTCAATATTCCATCTAACACAACCATGTGTCTTTATACAAGAACAGCTACATATTTTGGTCTTAACAGACCATATGAGGCTTATGATCTGTTAAGACTGAAACATGTAGTTGCAGTGTTGGACGGAATATTAAAGGTTTATTACCAAGTGTTTCATAAAACACAACAGGATGATATCAATAAAATTAAACAATTCAATTTAATTAACAGCTGGGGAACTCTAACAGTAAACATACCCCTCTGCTGACTGGAGAGCCTTCATAGGTCTCGTAAGGACCTTGTTTTTCAGCAAGCTCACAGCTTGCCTCAAGGGCCCCATAGTATATGGTCTCAAATATTTGTTGGTTCAGTATTTGTGCCTCTTCACTATCAAATGGAAACCTCATGCAGATGAATGCATCAGCCAAACCTTGAATACCAATTCCAATTGGACGGTGACGAAGATTGGACGTCTGTGCCTATTTGAAAAAGGTGTTATATTCAGACAACTGCACTTCAGATTTTTGCCTACAGCAAAGTCTCCATTTATGTTTCTCATGAAAACTATGGATCTAAAAACTGAACTGAAGAGAACCATATATGGAGAGAATTGAGATAATGCATGTGGAGCACAGAAAATGAACAGCAATGTGTAACTATTTTAAAGTTGCCCAATCTGTGCATTTTAACCTAATGTAATTTTGTAATTATGTAATATGTACATTTCAACCAAAAAAACATTAAATTGAAATTAGAATCTATTAGGAAAAATATTAATTTTGAAGCATGTAAAAGACTAGCAACTGATACGAATAGCATGTCCCTAACAAAGTAACAGACAGTTTTTCTGGATGTGTACATTTAACTTCAGGTACTACCTCAGAAATGGGGTAGTAGTTGACATCAATTATCTTATTCAAGTTCCTGGTCACTATCTTTGTAACATCTTTCAAACTGATGAAGTCATATGTCTGATCAGGGCGAACAAACATGTTCACAGCAATCGACGCCAAATTGCATACCGCTACCTGAAATACATCACACACATTACAAAATACATTATGACTATGACGTATCTGATTACTCTACAGCAAAATTAGCATAAGACCACTTCATAAGGTGACCACAATCACAGTGCATCACACTGTCTTGAATAACTCACACAATTTATATATATAAAGAGGCAGTGAAATTTTGGATGCATGGCTTATTCATGAGGTTGACAAAATACTCATCCTAAGCATTATCTGAAGTATCACAACTTCTTGGTCCTCTTTGCATACCTAAATACGAAGCTTTGACCAGCCAACATGCATTAGTCAGTATTAATCTGTGCATAATGTTCTAATGAATATGACTGTCAAAGGCATGTGTTTACAGTCTATCAGATTTAGTGCTTAAATATTAAAAAGGTCTGTATTCTGTCCACAGAGCATACCATACTGTAGTGTACATCTTAGTAACCAGGTAACTGACTTGTGGCCTAACTTTTATCACACCTTTTGTGTGATTCTTACAGTAAATTAATTATTTCATAAACGACATTAAAAGACTGGTTTTGTAATAGAGGAGTGTTTTCTGGAGGCATCAGCTGAATACATATATATTATTTAGACAAATTTATATGCTTCAGAGGATGAAGATTATCTCTGGCAATTAGTCTTCTGACATTCAAACCTCTGAAGCAAACCAATCAAATTCCAGCTGTGGTTTGAATTTGTTGTGAGCACATACCAACAAGTGCCCTTCAGCAGCCTTTGTTATGAAGAATGTAATCTGATGCCTAAATTTTGGGTTATGACTGTCCAAATGTTTTGCTTACCTCTGAAATTGATGTGTATTCCACAATTTCAGTACACAAATTACTACATTTAATGGTGCCAAGGTTCTGCTGGTTTGATTTGCTGTTGCAAGCATCCTTGTACAGCATGTAAGGTGTACCTGTTTCCACTTGAGACTCACAGATGGCATACCAAAGTATCTGTGCCCTTACTTGTCTCATGAAACGACCTTCTGACTCGTATCTAATAAGATAAAGAATTAATGTAAAATTTAAAGCAAACATGCTGCAACATTTTCTTGTATACTCAGTACAATGCATAGCTTCATATGCCTATAAATAATTTGATTCTTTATTTAATAGAATAAAAAAAAACTGCCAGTGATTCTACATTCATCAAGGTTGTGTGGCATAAACTGCAGATATCCACATTTCCTTCTGCACTTGCAACACTTTCTGAGTCCAAATGGTGAGTTCACAAGAAACATGTTAAAACACTGGTTATTCTTTCTTCCACTTCATCTATGTTTCTTCTTAGCTACAATTAAATTGTCTTCTTTGCCCATCCCAACAGGAATAAATCAAACACAGTTCTTACTTCAAAATCATCACTTCACCTTGCAAAACTAGGAAGCAATGGAAATTTGCATGTCACACCCTTTGAGACAAACAATTTAATTTGATGTATTCCATGGATGTAAACATGATGGGATCCCAAAGTGTGCATAGCATCTTGTGACTCAATTCACAAAAATAGGCTTGAAGATGAATAATCTATAGTCAAAACATGCAGCCTTGAGCAATAAAGTGGTTGTGCTGATGTACACTATTTAATATTATAAATGGAAATTTAAATTAAATAGGCATTGATCCACTTCAAATAACTTGACCATAAGTACTCATACTTGATTAAATAAAGACTTCACTCCTCTAAGAATTTAAATATGAGACATTGATTATCCAGGACTATGAAACAAGATCTCTGTTACCTGGCCCAGACCACTGCCTTCTCCTCCAGAATTACTGTATTTTACTAGTAAGTATACTACTTCCAATACTACAACCCTTACTTTGTATACAAGTTATCAAACTCCTTGCCCCAACAGTCTGAAAGACCAGGACACGCATGGGGACACATGAGACTCCACAGCTCATCATTTTTCACACGCTTCATGAACAAATCAGGAATCCACAATGCATAGAAGAGATCCCGAGCTCGAAGTTCCTCCTTTCCTGTGTTTTTCTTCAGGTCAAGAAATTCAAACACATCTGCATGCCACGGTTCCAGATAAATAGCAAATGCTCCAGGGCGCTGAAAATGAAAGCACACACATTCTGAAGATTCATGTCTTCTAGAAAGTTATGCTGTGGTGACTGGTAAATAGTTACTGTTGTTAAGAAAGACTGTAGTGTCTTCAATGTAGGGTCAAGCAATCCAAGGACTGCTGGACCCTGAAGATGGGGGCAGCAAGATCCTTCTAAACATCGGTAAATATCTACCAGACTCTTATAATGAAAGCCAATAAGATGCACTCTTTCTCAAATTTATTTTGATAGAGAACTCTACATGTTTCAGACAGATCTACTGTCCATCATCAGCAGTCTCAACACTCTATACACAGCAATAGGTATTTGTCATGCTAGTTATATTGACTGTCTGCTAGCGAGGTCAGGTTCCATCCTGACCTCGCTAGCAGACAGTCATCAAAACTAGCATGACAAATACCTATTACTGTGTATACAGTGTTGAGACTCCTGATCAGGGACAGCAGATCTGTCCAAAACATGTAGAGTTCTTTATCAAAATAAAGGTGAGAAACAGTGCAACTCGTTGGCTTTCATTATAAGAATATATCACGATGCACGGTCCTCTGAATGTCAAATTATCTACCAGACGTGTGGTAACTTACCCAGAACATGAATCTTCAGTAATGCCACTGCATAAACCTCAATTCTAAACTACCCGCTACTTACTGACACAGTGGTCAAGAGAAAACAACAGTTTATTCTGTAGTAGTGATGACATTACATGCTAGCTGTTGTTACAGGGGACAGCAGGCAAGCTGGTAACAGTGGAAGCAATGAAAACACACCACCAAATATTTCCTACATGTTTTTAAAATGTCTGCAGTGGCAGAAGTTACGTATTTACTCCTGACAGAGTAAATGTTTTCAAATGATGCAAAACACTGCCCAGCCATTATAAGGACAGCCTAGCAGTGACCATGTTGTGCCAGCTGCAGCTATGTAGAATGTTAGACAGCTCACCTAGCAAGAAAGCAATCTAGTCACTACTACAAATATCATGATTATTTGGTCCACTTAAGTGATAAATTCTTTGCTAAACAATTTTTTCTTTCATTTATTAATAAATAAAAAACAACTTACACCAATCAGTTCAGAGAAAAAGAAAAATGAAATTGTCTTTTTGGATGTGAGCCTGAAGGAGGAAGCAGATTCATCCAACATGCTGGTAAATTTCTACCAGAATATGTGGCTTCACCTCCCAGAAGACAATGTGCATACTCACTGCCGTGAGAAATTCAAACCTGGGGACATCACTCACTCACTCACTCACTACCTGCATGTATGCACCCCCACCCCCACTACACACACACACACACACACACATACAAACTGCTACACACTGATAATTATGAAAATATATTGTACTGAGAATGTATTAAATGAAAAAAATATTTGTTACGCACAAACACACACAGACATATCTAAATTATAAATATGTTTATAAGAGATTTTATCCTCTGAAATTGCTATTTGAAGTTCAAACAGAGAAAAATATGTAATATAATTCATGAAATCTTCTAACAGAAATCCACTGTTTCAAATCACTTGTGAATGCAGGATACAGGGATGGTCTCCAAAACGCCTGGAACTCTGCTCAGAACTGATGCAGGTGATGATTGCCTGTAAAAGTACTCCATTCTAGTTGGCATAAAACTTCCAAGTCTTGTACATAACTTTACTGTTACACACCTTATTGCCACCCTGGTCCACATATCGTGCAGTGTTGTTGAACACCCTTAGCATAGGGACAATGCCATTTGAAATTCCATTGGTCCCAGCTATATAGGATCCAGTGGCACGGATATTGTGAATATGAAGTCCAATTCCACCAGCAGATTTAGACACCAGTGCACACTGCTTCAGTGTGTCATAAATCCCCTCAATGCTGTCATCCCTCATTGCCAGCAGAAAGCAGCTGTAACATACATCATGAATCAAGAGTCAAGTATTCTTCATGTTATATCATCCCAAACAAGGTCCTTGACTGTTAGACCCATAAGATGGAGGCATGGTGCACCTCAGGCCTTGCCACAGCTAAGGCAGTTAATCACTGGCTTCACAGTGCAGAGGCCTGGGTTCACTTCCAAGACAGTGTGGATACAGAGGCAATTGGACAGATTTTTTTCTCCAAGCACCTGTTTTCCCCTGCCAGTATCATTCACTGAATGATACTGACAATACTGTCAAACAACACACTATGCTCATCCAAAATATAAGTAACCATTTACCAGCTGATATGACGTATCATCCTAGGAGACTTGAATCCTCACCAACACTTCTATGAGAACCTCAGGCCTTGCACGTGTCAAGAAACTTTTATTACTAAAACTGAAGTATTTGTAGACTTACAAGTTCAACTCGTATATCTGCCTCCCAATCTGTGCAATATGAATATGTCCTATTCCTTGATGCACAGTCAAAACCAAGAACTGGAATAGCTCAGCCTGTACAGTGTCTAAGCTACAGGCAAGAAGACCAATAAAACAAGATTTGATTCCTGGCAGAGGCAGAGATTTTTCCCTTCTCCACAGCATCCGGGCTAGGTCCGGGGACAACCCAGCCTCTTGTGCAATGGGTACTGACACCCTGTCCCCAAAGATGGTTTGGTTACAAGAAATTTACTATTCACCTCTCTATAGTTACAAGGTTAACGAGCAGACACGGAATTCTCTCCTGCACCCCACATCTATAGTGGAGTTGAGTGCGTGAGGGAGTACATTTTGATAAACTGCACTTGCATGTGATGTAAAAATTAAACACATACTGAAATAAGTTTTCTCTAATTTGTAATAAAAGTGTGCTGTGTACAATTGTATAACACAACTTGTCGCTACAATCTGAAGGAAACTGAAGTCACATGTACCTTGATAGCTGGGGCCGTGGTGTAGCAGAGCTGAATAGAGTGGGTGATGCGTGAGTAAATACTCGCTCTGACATCAAGTTGTATGTCTCAATGGCTGCATCCACATCTTCACCGTGGATACCCACAGCAACACGCATCAACATCTGCTGAGGTCTTTCAACTACTTTACCATCAATTCGAAGCAAATAGGAACGCTCCAGTGTCTGTACAGATTTGGACACTCAATATACCTGCACTGCTTACAAAACTCAGCAGTTACAAAAACAAATATTCAGAGAAAAAGAGGAAAGATTAACAATTGATATTTTGCAAGCCTCCAAAAAGGAAGACGATGAAGTACTATATCCTTGCATTTGCAGCAAATTCATTCAAAACAAAATAAATATTTTATGAAGAAACATATCATAATGAATACAAATAGAATAAAGTTCAAGGTACAGTAATTCTTAATGTTTACCAATGCTATCAATGAATGGCTCAAATTATGCAGTGTCAGTAATACAATTAGATACGGTGCAGAATCTTTTGTCTGCCACCTTGCCATCAAAAAATACAGAAATTAAGATACAGAGAACTGTAATTTTTCCTGTTGTTTGGTACAGGTGTAAAAGTTGGTCTCTCACATTGACATAGGAATATAGGCTGAGGGTGTTTAAGGACAGGGTGCTCAGGAAGATATTTGGGCCTACAAGGGACAAAGTAACAGTGGAGTGGAGCTTTATGACCTGTACTCACAAAATATTATTCAGGTCATCCAATCAAGAATGAGATGAACAGGACATATGGCATGTATGGGAGAGAGCAGGTGGCATCAGGGTTTTGGTGGGGAAACCGGAGGCTAAGAGACCACTTGGAAGACCTAGGTGTAGATGGGAGGATAATATTAACATGGAACTTCAGGAAGTGGGTTTGAGGGTCATGAACTGGATTGGTCTGGCTCAGAATAGAGACAGGTAGTGGACGCTTGCGAATGCAGGGATGAACCTTTGGCTTCCATATACAATGTGAGGAATTTCCTGACTAGCTGAGGACTGGTAGCTCTTCAGGAAGGGCTCTGCTCCATGGAATTAGTTAGTAACACAAATATTGGGTAAAAAATTGTACAGGATGTGCATTAAAGTCACAATTATGTTATTTTGCGTACCATCCTGGCAGTTATGTGGAGAGCCTGAGGAAAAACCATGAAAAATTTCAGTCAATAGCTTGTCTCCAGGACAAATTTGAATCTGTGCTCCCACTCTGCCCTTCAAAAAATTGTGGGATGCTACATATTTCACTGCAGTATTCAATAAACCTCACAGTAAAAGTAACCTTCCCCTAATAGTGGTTACCCTTGAATAATAAACATTATCAGTTACATCAATACTATATTATTTATATGCTGTCAGAAACCTCTGAATGAAAAACATATTACAACAGAGCAGTAATATTTATAACATAATGTTGCTTATTATTCATCAGCTTTCCTATTCCTATATTTACTGACTGCCACTGGTTTATGTCCTGTTCGCAGTACCACAATAATTCACTTCAAACAGGTTCAAAAGTTAGGCACAACCTACCTTGAAACCAAAATAGTTGTAACTGAAGTCTCTGTCATATATAATAGCAGAGTTCAGGCGATCTGCATACTTCATTATGACAGAATGGTGATAATCAGATATCATTGGTGATGGCATTTTAGTTTTTGGATTTATCATTTTGTGTAAGGCATCCATCACCTCTGGAAATAAAATCAGACAAAAACATGTAAGCATGCAAGTGATAGCACCTAGGCAAGATCTAAAGCTTTCACATAATTTTATAGAAATAATTCTTCTCAAGTAATGAATCATATAAAGATAGAAACAGTATCCAACATTTTGGAGACTGTCCTCATCAGCATCAACAGGGTCTCGATGGACTCCCACCAGCCAGATGTGTCATTTGTCATAATGAAAGCCTGTTGGTGACCACACAGACAGTCTGTACAACTCTAGATACCAATTCCATATGCCGATCACTCAAGAATTTAATTTGTAATCAGATAAAATTTTCACGAGTAGCCTATAATACAAGAAAATGTATCAACTAATAATATCATACATGAAGTAGCACAATTCCAGGGCACACAAATCCAAGGTGCCAGGTCGAAGAGGTCACTAAATTTTGTATGATGGCACCTAATATTTGTGGGTCCTCAGTAAGAAACGTGGTTCGTGTTATTCTTCTGGCATAGAATTTTGAAGCAACTCATAGATTTTTGGAAAGTGTGTGTACCCCTGGATCAATTAACCATCTTCCAGTAAAGAAGGAGAATGGCCACAGTTATCAGAAAGGTCATATACAAGCTGGATGGTGTCCAGGACAAAAGAAGAGGGCAAGATTAACCAATTCAATGCATTTATCAAATGTGTCCTGTTAACTCCCCCCCCCCCCCCTCAAAACCCCTCTTTACTACTTACCACTAAAACTCTTTTTTGTTTCCTTGTGGAGATTTGATACAGCAATTCTAGCTGCAAGTATGGCATAATCTGGGTGCTTTGTTGTCATGGTTGCTGCAGTTTCTGCAGCCAGGTTATCCAGTTCCACTGTTGTTACACCAGCATACAAACCATTGACCACTTTCATTGTGATCACAGGCTATAAACAGAAACAAAAGCTTTGTTCAAACTAGACCAAAAATTCAACATAAATTTATCATGTGCACGCATTCCTACTTACTGGGTCAAGATAATCCATGTCCAGCCCGTAACATAGTTTCACAATTCTGGATGTAATTTTATCAAAATGAACTTCCTCCTTCCGCCCATCTGAGAAAGAATATAATAAAAACAAAGAATTCAGTTCCAGCACATCACATCTTTTCAACTTGGTCTATAATATTTATAGGTATAGGTTCATACGTTTGTACAACAAACGCAGTAACCATTACAGTCGAAGTGCAAGTCTGCTTCAGCACATGGCGTGTACCATGTACATCACTTTCTTTGGACCCTGTGCTCTCTGCATCTTCTGAGTAAAACACTGTCCCCAAGCTCCTGTTAGACAGGTCACTTATATAGACAGTTTTCTTTATGGACAGTAGAACAGAGCAGTGCATTCACACAGCATTATGGTGGCTAACATTCCTCTTCCTAGTCCCTTGAGTGATAACTCGACTTGGCCGGTGACTCCTGTATCAATTTAGGTTATGTTTAGTTGGGTAGTTATACAGTTCATTCCTGTGAAAACACATTCTGTCCCTTCCTTCTCATCACTTTACTGTCTTCAGTCTCAGCAGTTAATTTGTGTACAAACCTGATTTCTTCAGTTACCAGCAATTACTTATGCTCCTAACCAACATTCACAAAATCTCAGTAACCGACTGCTATACGGAATTAAACAATTAGCTTGTAAGGTTTCGGTCAGGACTAACATCCAAAGGTCAAATCACAAGTTAATAACTGGTTTAAGAGGCTAGGTAATTCAAATTTAATGTCTGGTTCAACTCTGAATACACATTGATTTTACAATAATACGCACCGTATTTGTGAGCTTCTTAACAGTTCCAATTCTGAGCACTGTCCAGTCGAAATAAAGGAGTTTAGATGTTATTGTTAAGGTGAATAGTGAAACCAATAATAGTTGCTGGAGACCATACAAAGTTTCCAAGTGGAAAACTAAACAATTCTTTAACTTTACCTTCAGTATTCCTTAAACTAAATCATTCCTCTCTTACCTCGCTTCGTCACAAACATGTTCCCGTTTTTTTCCCCCGACCGTAAGCCCAGGTAAGACCAAACCCAAGGACAAAACCCCTTTCCCTTTAGTGTCTAGAGTGTGGGGTGGGTAAATACACCACATAAATACACCACATTAATATTGTCAAGATATTACTACTATATACCTCGTTTTATAACAAACATCTTCCCCGATTTTTCTGAAACCATCCTGAATTACACACACTCTTCTGTCGAGACACAACGTAATTTCCACAACGGCTTCTTCGAAACTTTTCGCGGCAAATGCACACTTTGAGTGCGCAGTGCTCTGTTCAGTTGGTCACGGGTCGAATCGAATGAGGACAATCGAATAATTCGAATATTTGAAAACAATCGAACAAGTTTATGTGCTATACTCCTTGAAGCAGAAACCCGGATGGTTCTGCTGGATTTATTCACTGGGAATGCAGTGACATGGAATATTCCCCCTCCCCCAACCCGTAAGGTGGGTTTGGAATTTCGTGCGTTCTTTGTTTACGTAGAAGCAATCTACCCGATTTTTTTTAAATGTTTAACCTTTAAACTTACAATACTTTTTTTTACGAACATATTATTCTTTTCGTTTCAGTTATCGTATGATTAAAAGTAACTTAAAAGTGGCTTCTTTAATCCGAAGTATGTAGCTTTTGTTTAGGTCCTTCACTTTATTCATGATCCTATCCTGGGAGTTTTGCGGTTTGCGTAGGGGTGTGGTTTAAAATTTAATTCTTATGGGACTTGACGCTATAACACTGGATAGTCAGTTTCCGACGTTCTTTCTCGGATCTAGACCCTTGAAAATGACAACACTACGTTCCTCCGAAACGTTGGGAACCAACTGGTATATATTATCACTTTCACTTTTTGTTATTCACGACAAATATTATTCCAAGTACACACCATCAATACAAGACGAAATCCATTCTACATCAACCACTATCTCATCTGACTACCTACCAAACAGGAGCATATTATTTCGGAATTAAGGTGTTCAATAGTTTACCAACACAGATAAAGGATTTGTCCTATAATACAAAACGGTTTATATAGACTTTAAAACTCTATTTGTATTTTCATTCTTTTTATACTTTGGAGGAATATATTAATTGTAATAAGAATCCAAAACCTTAATACTGATATGTAATTGTGTATGCGTATTTCGATAAATCAACTAGACTATAACTTTTACCAGTGGCGTACCCAGGAATTTTGTTCGGTTGGGGGGGTCAACAAATTCAGTTGAGGACAGAGGACAGAGAGAACGGGGATCTGAGGGGCGGTAGCCCCCTAGTCAGGGGTTCTGGAGGCAGCTGTAATTTGATAAAAGAAATTTAATTTCTTATAGTAAAATTTTCTTAATTTTTGGTACTTTAAGACTATTTATGATGACAACCAATTTATTTGTCATTATTAATGTAAAACAATTGCGAACCTA
>Ga0123353_10005051_pt1 | contig 17218 bp, 14 predicted proteins | sample TergutLab28metaG_3_FD_92763 | JGI IMG/M metagenome (GOLD analysis project Ga0123353, IMG submission 92763) | Labiotermes labralis P3 segment gut microbial communities from Petit-Saut dam, French Guiana - Lab288 P3 | ecosystem: Host-associated > Arthropoda: Insects > Digestive system > Gut ...
TCCTCTTCGGTCAGTTCCCGGGCGGGGACGTCCTTGGCTTTGACGATGGTGGCGTTGATGTTGTAGGGCTTGATGGCCGCGGCGAGGCGTTCGGCGGCGGCGAGGTTGTAGTCGCTGTCGCCGCGAGAACCGAAAGATCCCGGAAATTTCGTTGTTTTCATACACGCTTTCGTTTTGAGGCTGTTAGACTACTGGGTTGTCAGGTTGTCCGGCGCGGGCTTGCGTGTAATCAGGTCTGCCGATTCATACGCCTGTGCCTGACAATCTACCAGCCTCAAAATGGCTCTTTCACGAACGAATACGACGACGACATGGTGACGCGGTATCCCGACACGGCGGTTGGCGCTGGGCAACAGGAGGTTGCATGATGAAACACATGGTGTGGGGCGTGGCCTTGCTGGCGAGCGTGGCCTTGATGGGCTGCACCGAGCCGGGCGACATGAATCGCGGGGCTACTCGGGATCAGCTACCGGGGGCGACGGCGTACGTGGGCGTCGAGCAGTTGGCGCAGGAATTGAGCATGACGCTCATCAGCACGTCGCGTTGCCACGCCACGCTTCGCGGGCCGTCGAATTTCGTCGTGATTTACGTGGACCCGAACGGCCAGGTGTTCGTCAACGGCCAGGCGGTGTGTCCCAGCGGCGCGTTCAATCGCGACGGCGAAATGTTGGTCCTTGCCGGCGTGCGGGACGAGATTCGTAAACACCTGGTGCCCGACCGCGTGGCCGCCCCGCCGGTGGCGGTGGTTATTCCGCCGCGGCAACCGCAGCCTGCCGTCGTGGCGGATCCGCCTCGACCGCTACGTGGATGTGTCGTGATGATCGACCCCGGCCATGGCGGCAAGGATCCCGGTGCCAGAAGCGTGTTGGGGTACTGGGAGGCGCCGGTCGCGCTGGCGGTGGGGCGGCAGGTGAAGGCGATGTTGCAGGAATCGGGCGTGACGGTGGAGATGACGCGCGACGGGGCCAAGACGGAGCTGGATAAACATGGCCGGGCGGCGCTGTCGAGCAAGCGGAAGCCCGACGTGTTCGTGAGCATTCACGCCGACGCGGCCGACCGTGTGTCCGCCAACGGATACACGATTTACATCGCCCGTCGGGCCGACGCCCGCAGCCGGGCCGCCGCGGAGGCCGTCGAACGATCCATGCGCCGGGCCGGCTTCGCTCGTCACAGCGCCGCTCCCGTCGCCCATGCCGATTTCGTGGTCCTCAAAGACAACACCCAACCCGCCGTCCTGGTGGAACTGGGCTTCCTCACCAACCAAGCCGACGCCACCCGCCTCCGCAACGCGGACTACCAGGCCAAATACGCGGCAGCGATCTGCGAGGGAATCCTGGACTATTTGCGGCGGGCCAATGGCGGGGAGTGACGGGCGGCGAATAAACGGGGTATCACTTCGCCAGCCGCGAGTCGAACGTAAACGGATGGAACGGGCCGATGGTGATTTTGCGAAAGTCCGCGTGAAGCGGATTGATCAGGTAGTTGAAATCCGTTGGCGACACGGCGCTAGGTAACCGCAGGATGGGCGACGATCTCTTTTGGAGCCAGTCGTCGCCAAGTTTCTGTGTGTTTTGGGGCCAGGGGGATTCGCGCCAGTCAAGGGGCAGGTCCTTGTCGGTCACATGGACGACGAGGTGTTCGTCGAATTCGACGAGGGCGATCCCAACGTCCAACTCGCTCAGACGTTTCCGTGGTATGTGGACCAGGGTTTCCAACTGCGCCAGCGCGAGGGTATCGGCGAGGAAAACCGCGGGAATTCCTATGCTATTCCATCGGCTGCCGGCGATTTTGCTTCCTATGCCGTCGAACGCGGTGGACCAGTATTCACGCTGGGCAATTCGCCAGGCGACGGTCATACGAGCGTTCCATATTCAATGCGGGTAATGAGGCGGATGACTTCCTCGGCGCCGGAGTCCGTTTGTGCGATTTCCAGCGGGGTTTTCCAGCCCAGATCAGGGGCAGGCCAACGGAGCCATTCCCAAGCGGCTTCGGTATTCCCGTTGAACAAGTGTACGGCTTTTTCCAGCACATGTTTCGGACATGTCACCGGCTGAGATTTTTTGACGCGTGGCTGTCTCGGCACGCTCTTGGGCGTTGTCGAGATGGCGACAGGCTGCTGACGCTGCCGGTTTTTAGCGGGACGGGCCGTTTGTTGTTTACCTAAACGGGGCATGGGTGTTCTCTGCCTGGCTGGTTGTCTCTTCATACGGCATTGTACGATATTGGGCCACGGAGGCAACGGCAAAAAAAACGGCTGTCAGACTGCCAGCCGCACTTCGGAATCATTTAGCCAAACGATTCGTCAGTCAGCACCTGACAGTCTAACAGCCTGATAATCTAACCGTCTATTTCTTCACGCCCAGCGGATTAACGCCAAATCTTTGTCGTCCGGCAGGTTTGCGTGGTGTGGTAGCACGCGGACGGTGTAGCCGGTTTGGCCGCTGCGGGTGCAGGGGAGTTCGACGGTGTATTGGATGCGGGGGCCGTCGGCGCTGATTTGGCGCATGCGCAGGGCCTGGGCGTCGGAGAATTGGCCGTCTTCGTCCAGCGCGCCGCAGTACAATTCCACGCTGATATCGGCGGGCGTGAGTTGCCCGACGTCCACGACGGCTTCCACCTGGACCGGCTTGCCCACGCGGGCGCCGCTGCCGTCGCCGCCGATGTTGTCGCTGACCGACTCGATCCGCACATGACCGAACTGCTCGCGGACCTGCCGCTTCCAGCGGGCCAACTCGCGAGAGTCCTTCATCTCCTGGCCCATCAGTTCGTCGTATCTCGCCACCGCCGGCGCATAGAACATGGCTGCGTAGTCGCGAACCATGCGGTTGGTGTTGTACACCGGCGCGAGTTTGCTCATGGCCGACTTCATCCGCGCGACCCAGCCGCGAGGGATGTGGTCGTGCGAACGGTCGTAGAATAACGGCACGACTTCCTTCTCCAGCAGGTCGTACAAAGCCTGACTTTCGACGGCGTTCTGGTACTCCAGATCGTCGTACGTCTCGCCCGAGCCGATCGCCCAGCCGGTGTCGGCTTCGTAGCCCTCGGCCCACCAGCCGTCAAGAATCGACACGTTGAGTCCGCCGTTGGCGGCGACCTTCATGCCGCTGGTGCCGCTGGCCTCCATTGGTCGCAGCGGCGTGTTCAGCCAGACATCCACGCCCTGCACAAGGTAGCGGGCGATGTTCATGTCGTAATCTTCCAGGAAGACCAGCTTGCGGCGGAACGGTTCCTGCCGGGCCGTGTGAACGATCTGGCGGATGAGGTCCTTTCCCGGATTGTCGCGCGGATGGGCCTTGCCGGCGAAGATGATCTGCACCGGGTAGTCCTTGTTGTTGAGGATTTTCATCAGCCGTTCGAGGTCGGCGAGGATGAGGTTGGCGCGTTTGTAGGTGGCGAAGCGTCGGCTGAAGCCGATCGTCAGCGCCTCGGGGTCGAGGATTTCCTCGGCCAGCGCCAGCTCGGCCGCTCCCGCGCCGCGCTGCTCGGACTGCCTGCGGACGTGCATTCGGGCGAAGGCGACAAGCCGCTCGCGCCGCCGTTCGTGCGTCCGCCAGAGTTCGGTGTCGGGAATCTGATCGACGGCCTTCCACGCGATCTGGTCGGTCGGTTTTTCATGCCAGTTCGGGCCGACGTAGCGGTCGTACAGGCCGGCCAAGTCGTGGCTGAGCCATGTCCGCGTGTGGATGCCGTTGGTGATATGACCGATGGGGGTTTCGGCCGTCGGCACGCCCGGCCAAACGCCGGTCCAGAGTTTTCGGCTGACGTCGCCGTGCAGTTCGCTCACGCCGTTGCGATAGGTGCTCAGCCGCATCGCGAGCACGGTGAGGTTCATCGGCTCGTCCTTGTTGCCGGGTTCCTGCCTGCCCAGGGCGAGGAACTGGTCGCGGTTGAGGCTCAGTTGCGGCCAGAAGGAGGAAAAATATTTGTCGATGAGCCACGCCTCGAACGCGTCGTTGCCCGCGGGCACGGGCGTGTGCGTGGTGAAGACGGAACTGCACGCGACGGCTTCGCGGGCTTCGTCGAAGGAGACGTGCTTCTCGGCCATCAGTTGCCGGATGCGTTCGAGGCCCAGGAAGGCGGAATGGCCTTCGTTCATGTGGAACGCCTTCGGCGCGATGCCCAGCGCCCGCAGCATCCGCACGCCGCCGATACCCAGGACGATCTCCTGGCGGATTCGCATCTCCTGGTCGCCGCCGTAGAGCTGGGCCGTGATGTGACGGTCCTCGGGCGAATTATCCGGCACGTTGGTGTCGAGGAGATACAGGCGGATCCGCCCGACCTGCACGCGCCAGATTTGCGCCTGGCAGTCGCGGTTGGGCATGTCCACCGAAATGGTGATGGGCACGCCTTTCTCGTCGCGCATCAGTTCGAGGGGCATGTTGTGGAAGTCGTTTCGCGGGAACAGTTCAAGCTGCCAGCCGTCGGCGTTGAGCCGCTGACGGAAGTAGCCCTGCTGATACAGCAACCCCACGGCCACCAGGGGCACGTCCAGGGCGCTGGCGCTTTTGAGGTGGTCGCCCGCGAGCACGCCCAGGCCGCCGGAGTAGATCGGCAAACACTCGCTCAGCCCGTACTCGGCGCAGAAGTACGCGATCAGCGGCGAGCCGTCGACCGCATACGTTTTGCGATACCAGCCGGGCTTGGCGAGGTAATTCTGCAAATCCTGATACACGCGCTGAAGATGGGCAAGGAATCCCTCGTCCTCGGCGATTTTGGTGAGGCGTTCCTGGTCCATTTTGCCCAGCATGGCCACGGGATTGTGGTAGCAGTCTTCCCAGCCTTTGGGGTCGAGTCGGCGGAAGAGATCGAGGGCGTCGCCGTTCCAGCACCACCAGAGGTTGTGTGCCAGTTCCAGCAGCGGGGCCAATTCCTGGGGCAGCGAGGGCTCAATCGTGAACGTTCTCAACGGTCGCATAAACACCTTCAGTATAAACAGGTTAACACGGGGGCTCCCATGGCCCCGACGGCCACCGGGTTTCGTAAAAACGAAACGCCATGTCATGTTTCGGCATAATCCCGCTCGCACATCACATAAATAGGTCCCGGACGGCAGGATGGCCGTCATTCAACCAGGACAAATGCATTCTCGTGATTCGACGGTGAAAGTATGCCGTTTGCTCAAGGGAACGTTTTCGTTAACTCGTTGACTCGTTAATTTGTTCACTCGAAAAACTCCGCCAATCGGCGAGGTAACGAGTTGACGGATCAACGCGTCAACGAAATCACTCCCTCGAACGGCGGTACGATTTCACCCATACGTCGCGAGAATGCGGTGATCGTTGCCATTCTATGTAGGGATTTGTGAAAAACTTTCCCTCTTGTGTCTTTCGTCGCCGATGCTATAGTTGTCGCGTCGGACGCATGGAGGAGAGATGCCAGAGCGGCTGAATGGGCCGGTCTCGAAAACCGGTGTGCTCGCAAGAGCACCGTGGGTTCGAATCCCACTCTCTCCGTTGTATTATGAATGTAATCACCGTTCTCGTTGACAGCATGAACCGGCGGTTTCTTGGCACGTACTCGACGACCTACCCCTCGCTCCGGCCTCCCCGGCCTCGCGCGATGTGTACCGGCATACAGCCGCGAAGCGGCGTCTGATGTAGCCCAGGGCGACCGGAGGGAGCCTTGGGTATGGGGCGTCCAAACACCTCCAAGCCGCGTCAGCGGCGTCTGCACCGAATGGCCAGTCTGCGTAGACGCCCCGCTGGGGCTTGGCCTTTTGAAGCCGCCTCATCCAGGGCTCCCTCCGGTTGTCCTGGGCTATATCAGACGCCGCTGGCGCGGCTGTGTGCCGATACCCAACATGCGACCGGGGAGGCGAATCTATTGTTTTCCACGCCAACCATGCTACAGTCTTCATCAACCAAGACATAAGGATAGCCAACATGACAACCGACCGTCATCCGCAAGCCGATACTCTTTACCAGGCGTTCATGGGGCTGAATCCCAAACGGATTCCGGTGTGGGAGAACTGGTCCTGCCCCGACGCCGAGACGTTCATCACCGGCATCGACTACTACGAACACCCGCGGCGCTGCCGCCTGCGGATGCGCGAACTCTACCCGATGCTCGCCAGCGGCGTGACCGGACTCGACGTGCCCGCCACCGACGATCCCAAACCGCGACCGCCCACCGACGCCACCGACGGGCAGGCCGTCACCGACGACAAAGGCCTCCGCCACGTCCGGTGGGGCGACTCCATGACCGCCGAGTGGGACTGGGGCAAGGACTTCGACGACATCGACCAGGTGCTCGCCTTCAGCCCGCTGGCCAACGCCGACTTCCGCGGAAAGCCCGTTATCTCCGCCCTGGACTTCCGCTCCGAGGAGGCCCTCTACAATTTCTACCGCCCGTTCTATCCCGCCGAGTGGACCGGCCCCCAGCCAGGCAACAGCACCTTCGCGTTTTTCTACAATACCATGTTCATGTGGCCGATGCTCACGTTCGGCTGGGAAAAATTTCTCGAAGTCTGCCTGCTGCCGGAATTCGAACGCATCATGGACGAGTTCGCGGAGATCAATCGCCGCGTCTTCAAAACTTTCGCGAAATTGCCCGTGAATTTCGTCGTCTGTCACGACGACATCGTCAACCCCAGAGGCCTGATCTGCTCGCCCGCATGGATGCGAAAATACATCTACCCGCGCTACGAGGAATTCTGGTCCATCGTCAAGGCCGCCGGCAAGGAAGTCATCTTCATGACCGACGGCAACGCCGATCCCGTCGCCGACGACGTGCTGGCGTGCGGGGCGCGGGGCATCATCTCGGAAGGCTTCACCGATTTCAAAGCCCTCGCCCGGCGGTACGAAAACATTACTCTCGCCGGCGAAGGCGACAACCGCGTCCTCAGCCGCAACAATCCCGCCGAAATCCGCGCGATGGTGGATTCGATGCTCGAAACGTCTCGCATGACCGGCGGATACATTATGAGCATCGGCAACCACATCCCATGGAACCTCCCGCCGGAGGCGGTGAAATTGTACCTGGACCTGGTCCACGAAAAATCGTGGCGGTGAACGCCGTTGGAGTAGACGAACTGTTTTCACTGGCTTCGCCTGTTTGCGTTGTAGAACGCTCCCGACGAAAAAGCGTACGATCTGCCTTCGTCAAGACCGAGCGGGATTACGCCAGGGCCATCTCCACGATGAGTTGACCTTCCGCCCCGTTCGACATATAACGTGACATCGCCAAGCGCGCGGAGAGAACATCATGAAAACGTTTTACGTCACTACGCCGATTTACTACGTCAACGACAGGCCTCACATTGGGCATTCGTATACCACCATCGCCGCCGACGTGCTTGCGCGGTTCTGGCGGGCGTGCGGACGCGACGTGCGGTTTCTCACCGGCACGGATGAGCACGGCATCAAGATCGTCAAAGCCGCCGCCGAGAAAGGCATGACCGCCAGACAGCTCGCCGACGAAACGCACGTGCATTTCCAGGAACTGTGGAAATTTCTCCACATCACCCACGACGACTTCATCCGCACCAGCGAGCCGCGGCACGAAAAACGCGTCCAGGACATCATCGCGAAACTGGTGGCCAGGGACGATATTTACCAGGGCCACTACGAAGGCTGGTACGACGAAGGGCAGGAGGAATTCGTCACCGAATCCACCGCGCGCGACAACGATTACAAGTCCGCCATCAGTGGCCGCTCGCTCGTGCGGTACACGGAGAAAAGCTACTTTTTCCGCCTGGGAAAATACGTGCCCGCCCTGATCGCGCACATCGAGAACAATCCGCACTTCATCCAGCCCGACGCGCGGCGAAACGAAGTGCTCACCAAGCTCGCGCAGGGCGTGGAGGATTTGTCCATCAGCCGGGCGGCGGAGAAACTCGGCGGCTGGGGCATCCCGCTGCCCAACGACCCCACGCACAGCGTCTACGTCTGGATCGACGCGTTGAGCAACTACTATACCGCGCTGGGAGCCCCCGCCGTCGGCGACGAATGGGACAACAAGTGGCTCAATTATTGGCCGTGCGACGTGCACCTGATCGGCAAGGACATCCTCTGGTTCCACACGGTGTATTGGCCCTGCGTGCTGATGGCGCTGGGAATCGAACTGCCCCAATGCGTTTTCGCGCACGGCTGGTGGACCAGCGAGGGCAAAAAAATGTCCAAAACGCTGGGGAATTTCGTCTCGCTGGAGACCATTCACGAGCTGTGCGGCGAGTACAGCGTGGACGTGTTCCGCTGGTTCCTGCTGCGGGCGGTGACGTTCGGCGGCGACGGCGACTTCAGCCGCGACATGCTGCTCCAGCGGTTCAACGCCGAACTGGCCAACGGGCTGGGCAACCTGCTGTCGCGAACGACGAACATGGTGGGCAAATACTTCGACGGCCTCGTGCCCGCGCCGCACACCTGCGGTGAGATCGAACACCCCGTGTTGGCGGCGGCAGCGTCGCTGCACGACGACGCGCCGTCGCTGATCGAATCCTGCCAACTGCACACGTACCTCGAGCGGATCGGGGCGCTGGTGGACGCGACCAACCGCTACATCGACGTGACCGCGCCGTTTAAACTCGCCAAGGACCCCGCCCAACGCGACCGCCTCGCGACCATCCTCCACACCTGCGCCGAGGCGTGCCGGCTGATCCTGCTCTACCTCTGGCCGATCATGCCGACCACGTGCGAAAAAGGCCTCGCACAACTGGGCTGGCCTGGCGGCAAGGTTCGCATCGACCTGCAAGGCGCCTGGGGTAGCCTGCCATTCAACGCGGCGGTAGTCAAGGGCGAGGGACTGTTCCCCCGGAAAGCGTGAGATAACGAAGTAAAACCGCAAAATGATTCCTTTTACGGCCCTACGTAGACTGTTAGACTGTCAGTCGCAGGCTTATGCATCATTAGGCCCAAAGATGCATAAGCCTGCGACTGACAGCCTCAAAAAGAAAACGTACCATGAGTATTGACTACACCATTATCAGTATCGGCGCGTTGGCGGTGAATCGGTTGTGGGGCGAGACACAGCCGGTGCGGACCAGTCACGCCACGACGACCCTTGTATGCGAGGGCAAACGGCGGATTCTCGTGGATCCGTCGCTGCCGGCGGCCGCCCTGGCGGCGAGATTCTTCGAACGTACAGGCCAATCGCTCGACTCCGTGACGGACGTGTTCTGCACGTCGCTCAGGCCGGTGCATCGCCGAAGCCTCGACGCCTTCCCCCGCGCCCGCTGGTGGTGCGCCGAAGCCGAGTTGGAATCGTACGGCCGGCACCTGGCGGCCCTTCGCGATTCGGCCGACCGGCTGAAATCCGCCGACGCCGCGCTGGTCGAAGCGGACCTGACGTTGATCGAGCGAATCAAGCCCGCGCCGGATAAATTCAGCGAGCCGATCAGCCTCTACCCGCTGCCGGGGCCGAGCGCCGGGTCCGCCGGCCTGCTGCTGACGCCGCCGACGGCCACCATCGTCATCGCCGGCGATGCCGCCCTCACGCGCGACCACGTCGAACGCGGCCAGGTCTGGGAAGGCGCCACCGATACCGAATCCGCCCTCGACTCCCTCGCTGAACTGCTCGATCTCGCCGACGTCATCATCCCAGGCCACGACAACGTGATGTTCGTGACGCAGCGAATGATGTGACACAATGTGACGCGAGCGTCTCGCCCGCGTTGTGCGTTCCATCAGGCTGATCCATGGAATACGTAAAACCTGTTCCACTGCCAGCGAGGGCGGACGCCCGCGTCACGTTACATGCCCAGCACGTCCTTCATCGAGTACAACCCCGCGGGTTTGCCTGCCAGCCAGGCGGCGGCGCGGATGGCGCCTCGCGCGAACGTGTCGCGCGTGTGGGCGGCATGGCCAATCGTCACCGTCTCGCCAAGGTTGCCGAAATGGATCGTGTGCTCGCCGACCGTGTCGCCCACGCGGAGCGCGTGCATGCCGATCTCGCCCTCCTTGCGCGGGCACAGGCCTCCGCGGCCGTTGACCAGCACGGCGGCGGGATCCTTGCCCAATCCCTCGCAGATGGCCTTGGCCAACGCCAGGGCCGTGCCGCTGGGGGCGTCCTTTTTGAAGCGGTGATGCGTCTCGCTGATTTCAATATCGTAATCGCCGCCCAGCACGCGCGCGACCTGCCCGACGATCGTCAGCAGCACATTCACGCCCACGCTGTAATTGGCCGTGTGAACGACGGGGATCGTCCGGGCCGCCTCCGCGACCGCCGCCGTCTGCGCCGCCGACAGCCCCGTCGTGCCGATCACGATCCCCATGTTCCTCGCCCGGCAGGTCTCCAGCCAATCCATCGTGCCCGCCGGCGTGCTGAAGTCGATCAGCACGTCCGCCTTCTCCGTCAGCGCGTGCGAGACTTCCACACCGTACACGCCCACGCCCGCCAGGTCGCCGGCGTCTTTGCCGGCCTCGGGATGATTCGCCGCCTCCAAGGCGGCCGCCACGTCGTATAATTCCGACTCCACCGCCAGCGCGATAATCCGCCGCCCCATCCGACCGGCAGCGCCCGCCACCGCGATTCGTGTTGCATTGCTGTTGTTCATATCACTCATATCGTTACATCTCCCACCGCGATTTTTTCGCGAATTCCGCGGAGGATTCTACCACAGAGACACCGAGAACACAGAGAAAAACGGGGATCAACCAAGGGAAAGCCCATGTGCATTCCTCTTTTTCGCACGAGATTCGTATTCAGACGCAACTGGCCACAGGCCCTGCCATTTTGCGTTGTCGATCGGTGTGGCAGCCAAAGCGTTCCGTCGCTCACCACGTGCAACAACGCAAACTGGCAGGGCCTGTGGCCAGATTGGGCTTTGCGACGACACCCATCTATAAAACGGGGTGTGCACTCGTTATTCGTCATCGTCCGTGGTGTTCACCGCCGCGCCATGGCCTTCCAGCCATTTCACCGCCTCGTGCTGCTCGGCCATGGCCGCGCCAAGGATGGGGGTCCAGCCGCCGTGGTCCTTGACACTCACGTCCGCACCGTGATCGTAAAGCCATTTCATGACGTCGATGTGGCCGTGCTCGGCGGCGGTGAACATGGGTGTTCGACCCCAGTGGTCGGCGGCGTTGACGTTCGCGCCGTGAGCGTGCAGCCAGGTGATGGCGTCGACCTGGCCTTCCTCGGCGGCGAAAAACAGGGGCGTTCGGCCGGCGTCGCTTTGGGCGTTGACGTTCGCGCCGTGCGCGTGCAGCCACGCCATGGCATTGATCTGCCCGTTCCAGGCGGCCGCGAACAGGGGCGTCGCGCCGGCGTTGCTGCGGACTTCCGTTTCCGCGCCCTGTTCCTTCAGCCAGACCATGGCCTCGACACAGCCTTCCCTGGCCGCCATGGCCATGGGCGTCCACCCGGCGTTGCTTTTGGCGTTGACATCCGCGCCGTGATCGGCCAGCCAACGCATGGTATCGACGTGCCCTGCCATGGCGGCCAGGAACATAGGCGTCCACCCGGAGTTGTCCACCGCGTCGAGATCCGCGCCCTTCGACTGGAGCCATTCCAACACGTCAAGCCGCCCTTCCGCGGCGGCGATATGCACCAACGTCTGACCGCCGCCGGCGTCCTTTTCATTGACCTGCAACCCCACCTGATTGACCCACTCCGCAACCGCACGCGATGGATCGTCGGATTGGCAGGCGGTCGCAGACATTACTGCCGCGATCAGGACAATGAAAATTAAACGAGGAATAACCATATGGTTTTCTCAGTGATCGTGTTGCGTCAAGCTGTTTTTACGGGCTCGCCTCTTTGCGATGCAGGACGTTTCGGTCGGTACATCCATGCCTACACGCCTTCGCGAAGGCGAATAAATAACGTTAGGCGATTGGATCGTTCGACAGCGCAAACCGGCAAGCCAACTCCACAACGTGTCATCGCCGCCGCACAGTCTTCTTCGGTTCGCCCCATGCTCCCAGCGGGTGGCCGTTCCAGGAGAAGTACTCGCCGCTCGCGCCGTGGACGGGTTTGATGAGATTCAATCGTTCCTCGACGGTGAGGCGTTCGTCGCCGAGGCGTTCATCGGCCAGTGTGTTGCGGATTGTGCACAGGTACAGTTCGGCGCCGTCCAGGGCGATGGAGCGGTCGACTTCCAGTTCGAAGATCCACGGGCTTTTCGTGAGCGCCGGCACGTGGAGGACGCGGCCTGCTTCGACGGCCACGTCGACGTTCATCTTGTCGGGACTGTAGCCTTCGGTCGTGCCGAAGTGGTCCGCCAGCGGCAGCAGTTCCTCGGTGACGAGGTTGGCGGAAAAAATCCTCGTGGCGTTGATGCGGTCGCGTGTGAGCTTGGCCCCGCCGATGCACGCCATCGCGCCCATCTGGCCGTCCCAATAGTAGCTGAACCAACTGAACGTCCCGAAATTGGCGGCCCCGTCCTCCCGGTACGTGCCGTATAGAAACAGCGTTTCGGGGCAGAAATTGTTAGAGATAGGGACGGATTTTTTCATGGCAATTCCTTCGTCGCATGGGCGAGACGCCCATGCGACTCACGGGCAAGATGCCCGTGCTACGTATCAAAACCGATTCAGCGTATGGTGTTTCGTCACGCGTTGGAGCAGGATGTACTGCATGCCTTTGTAGTGGACGATTTCGCCCCAGACGACGATACGGAGTTCGACGCCCGTCTGGCTGCGCGAGAACGTGCGGGCCTTGGTGAGGTTGGAACTGGGCAGCACGCGCAGGGGCGGCTGGGCGAGGCCGTTGTCGTTTTCGAAGCGGAGGATCCACCAGCCTTCTTTGTCCCGCCCCAGCCGAACGACGCGTTCGTTGAGCGTCGGGCCGAACATGGAGGGCAGTTGCATTCGGACGGCTTTGGGCAGGGGCGCGACGGACGGCTGCTCGATCACGGGCGTGTCGGTTTCGACGGGCGCGAGAATCGGCGTGCCGGGCCGCTCTTTGAGCATGGCCTCAATGACGGCGTCGGGATCGCCGCCGGCGGACGTTTGCGGCGGCGGTTGATCGGCGTCGGCTGGGGCGGCGGACTCGTCGGACTCGTCGGCTTGGTTCTCCGTCGCCGGCTCGGCCGGTTCGACCGCCGGTTCGGCGGACGGCGGATTGTCTTCTTGCGGATCCTTCGCTGGCGGATCGTCCTCGTCCGGCTCCAGCAGCCATGCCTCTTCCGGCGACAGCGAGGGCGTCGATGGCGTTGTCGGTGCCGATACCTCCTGCGTTGCCGACTCCGTCGTGTCGGCGGGCGGACTGGTCTGATTGGCCACATCGGTCGGCCTGGCGGGCAACTCCACCGTCGCCAATCGAATCAACAAATACGCCTTCTTCTCGTAAACCGTCGTCTCGCCCGAAATCGTGAACACGGCATCGGGATGTTCGGCGAGAATCTTCTCGATCAACTCCAGCCGCGAATTCGGCAACGCCAGCCTCGGCGATTCGTCTGCCTTGCCTTCCTCGGGAAGAAACGTCAGTCCGTAGAATTTCGCCTTCTCGTCCCACGCAAAACGGGCCTTGCGGTTCACGATCGTCGACCGCTCCGCCGGCATCGCCACCTTGACCTGCGCCGCTCCCTCGCGCGCCTCGATCACGGGCGACTCGCGACTCTCCTCCAGCAACGCCTGCCCGCGCGCACCTGCCGCCGGCACGCACAACAACACCAACAACACAATGACCCAGCGCAAAAACATCATAAGCCCTCGCCGTCACCCGCCATCATCCAACAACGGCCGTCGACAGTCAAGTGTATCCGTGATTGTCAGGGCAATCGCATTCTCGTGATTCGACGGTAAAATCGTACCGTTTGTTCGGGGGAACGCTTTCGTTGACTCGTTAACTCGTTAACTGGTTGACTCGGGAATCCCCACCAGTCAACGAGTTAACGAGTTAACGAAAGCGTTCCCCCGAACTGGCGATGCGATCTCCTATGCGCGGGAATGCATTCGCCCTGGCGACGCCAGGGCCATCGCATCTACATTCTTTTGTTTTCGTGCGATTTTCCGCAACGGGCCGTTTTCAGGCTGTTAGACTGTTAGGGAGAGGCTTATGAAAAACTTGGCCAAATCCTACATAAGCCTGCGCCTAACAGTCTAACAGCCTAAAAGCCTAACAGTCTCTTTGCGAAAAAACGGACGGATTTAGATGCGATGGCCCTGCTGGCGACGCCCCTGCGTCTTGCCCGCCGGTGTCGTGTCGCGTAGGATACGTCCAAGGAGCAAAGGCCAATGATGGACGATACACCGGAACAGGTTCCGCATGTGCTGGCGTGCGACGTGGGGAATTCGGCGATTCATTTTGCGTGGGTGCACGGCGAGACGGTCACGTCGATGCAGTCGATGCGCGTGGGGGAGTTGGCGGGGCTTGGCGCGGCGCTGGCGAACGTGTGGCAGCAGATGCCCGCCCCGAAAACGCTGGCGGCGTGCAGTGTGAACGCGGCGGGCCTGAAGGCGCTGGAGGCGGCGGCGATGGACGCGGCGCGACAGTCTGTGCGGGTCGTCGGGCGGGATCTGCCGTTGCCGATCGACACGGAGTTGCCCCAGCCTGCTTCGGCGGGGGCGGATCGGCTGTGCGCGGCCGTGGCGGCGTTTGATCGGCTCGGGACGGCCTGCGTGGTGATTGACCTGGGCACGGCGATCACGGTGGATTGTGTCAGCGATGCGGGCGTGTTTCTTGGCGGGGCGATTCTGCCGGGGCTTCGCATGGGCGTGACGGGGCTGCATCGTGAGACGGCCTTGTTGCCGGAGGTCGAGTTGTCCGAGCCGGATTGGGTTTTCGGCAAGAGCACGTCGCAGGCGATTGTGGGCGGGTTGGTCTTCGGCACGCGCGGCGCGGTGAAGGAGTTGGTTGAGTCCTACGCCACCGAACTGGGCCATTGGCCCACGGTCATTCTCACTGGCGGCGACGCGGCCTTGATCGGCGGCAAACTCATCGACGACGGCATCGCCCAGGCGATCGTGGACGACCTGGTCCTCCGCGGCGTGGCGATGGCGTATTATCGAACGCTGCTGAAGTGACGATCGTGATTTTTGGAAGGACACAGGATGTCGGAGACAAGCAACTCCGCGGCGGGCGTGAATTTTCCAGGCCAGGTGTCGGTTGAGTTTTTGACGACCGACGACGGCCTTGCCCTGCGTAGTTCGGAGAGCGGGTTTGTATTGCCCGAAGGAAGCGTGACGCGGGCGAACGCAATCTATAGTAAAAAACACAGCGTGCTGGTCGCGGAAAATATTCTATAGTTTTACAACAGGAAATGCTGGCATGAATACGTCAATAAAAACAACAGATCGTCGGTCGCGGTTTGAAGCGTGCATGAATCATCAACCCGGCGCGGAGCCGATGCGTGATTTCGCGGGCTGTTCGCTTACGGGATATCATGGGCGGCAAACATTGGTCGGCATCGCGCGGCGGCTGGAACGTAACGCGGGCGTCTCGCCCGCGTTGTGCGATCTATTGGCCGGGGCGTTGGAAGACGCCGAATCGCCTCCACCGGTCTCCGGCGTGGGGGCGGGCATCGGCGCCGTCGGCGCGGATGACGCCGCGCTGCTGGAGGCGGTGCAGCGTGCGTTTGACGTGGATTTCCGCGGCGTCGGCGGGTTTCCTCGCGTGGAAAGCCCGCACGCGCGGACGGTGAGCCAGACGGAAGTGATCGACGATTTCGGCGTCCGCCGCCGCTGGACGGGCGTGTACTGGGACATCGTCCACGCGCCGCTCCAGGGGGCCTCGCTGGCCGATCTGCAAAACTTCCGCTTTCCCGATCCCGCCTCCGCCGATCTCGCGCAGATCGACGCGTGGGCACGGCAGGCGAAGCAACTTCGTGAAGAAAACGAATATATAGTTGTCGGCGAACATCCGGTCTATGGCGTGCTGGAGTTGGGTTGCTGGATGTGCGGGTTCGACGACTTCCTGGGCCGTCTGTTGTTCGAGCCGGAATTCACCGATTATTTTTTCGCGAAATATTATGATTTCCAGGCCGCCATGACGGAGGCGTACTATAGTCGCATGGGACCCTATATTGACATGACGACCAGCGGCGACGATTTTGGCACGCAAAACGGGCCGTTCGTGTCGCCCGAACTGTTCCGCGAAAAAATCCGCTCATGGCACGAACGTCGCATCGCCCTCACGCGCCGCCACACGCGGGCCTATATATCGCTCCACACGTGCGGCTCGGTGCTGCGGCTGTTGCCGGACATCATCGGCATGGGCGTGCAGATCTTAAACCCCGTTCAGCCGGACGCGTTCGAAATGGATTTTGCGGTGCTGAAACAACAGTTCGGCAACGACATTGTTTTCTGGGGCGGCATCGACGAAAAACACACGATGACCCGCGGCACGCCGGCCGATGTCGCCGCCGCCGTCCGCCACGCCAGCGCCACCCTCGGCCGTGACGGCGGGTATATATTGGCCCCGTCCCACAACATCCAACACGACGTCCCGCCGGAAAATGTCCTTGCGATGTATGGAAAACGGTGACTCTTGCGTTTTCCCGTCGCGGCACGTACAGTCTTGACAACCGAAATCACAAGGAGAACGGTATGCCTCGCTCGCTGAGTAAAATTGCGCCGGACTGGTGGGATTTCACGACGCTGGACGCCGAACTGCTCGCCGACGCCGCGAAGCTGACGCCGCGTGACATGGAGAAACTCTCCAGGCCCGGTTTCAAGGTGGTGTTTTACGACACGATCGAGGATTTCTACCTGGCCGAGGCGTTGGAGTACGTCACGGCCTGGCGGCAGGCGACGGCGGACAATCCGGTGGGCGTCTGCGGGCCGATCGGGCCTGTGGAACAGTTGCCGCTGGTTGCCCGCATCGTCAACGCGATGGACATTTCGCTCAAGCACGCCCATTTCTGGGGCATGGATGAATGGGTGCTCGACGGCCAATCGGTGCCCGAGGATCATCCGCTCTCCTTCGCCCGCGCGGACCGCGAAATGTGCTTTGACCGCATTCGCAAAGACCTCGTCATGCCGGATGCGAACCTGCATTTCCCCGCCGTCGACGCCCGCAAGTTCGACGCGAGCTGGAAGGGCGTCCGCTGCGCGCTGATGCAGGGCGGACAGGGCGACGTGAAGCACTGGGCGTTCAACGACCCGGTGCGCCGCAAGGGGAAATACAAGGACAATCCGCCCACGCCGGCGGAGTATCTCAAACTCGGCACGCGAGTGGTGGACCTGCACCCGATGACGATCATGCAGAACGCCCGCACGAGCGGCGGGGGGCAGTTGAAGCTCGTGCCCAGCCAGGCGGTGACGGTCGGGCCCGTGCAGACGTGGCAGGCGGAGAAGGTGTCGATCTGGCAGGCTGGGGCGCATGACAACCCGTTCGGCCA
>Ga0123353_10005054_pt1 | contig 17211 bp, 14 predicted proteins | sample TergutLab28metaG_3_FD_92763 | JGI IMG/M metagenome (GOLD analysis project Ga0123353, IMG submission 92763) | Labiotermes labralis P3 segment gut microbial communities from Petit-Saut dam, French Guiana - Lab288 P3 | ecosystem: Host-associated > Arthropoda: Insects > Digestive system > Gut ...
CTCGCATGAATGGGAATGGGGGGACGACAAACCAAAGGCGCCTGGCCCCTCTCTTGGTTCAAGCGCGTACTATACGTCCGAACAGGACGCCTGGCAATCGAAAAATGGAAAAATTCAACCGCACGGGGGGCGCGTCACGTTTGTAAGTCGTTTCGTGGTTTTCGGTTGTAGGAATTTTGTGCTGTTCTTTTACGGCGTTGCTGTTGGTGTTTCGGGTTGGGTTGCGTTCGCGGCCTTGATGGCGTCCTGGAGCACCTGGGGATTCACTTGGCCGTTCGGGAGAAAGAGGGGTGGGCCCGGAGGTTTGGCCGGTTCGGGCTGATCGTCGCGGCCTTCGGCTTGGCGGCGGGTGTCGTTGAGGAAGAACGGCCAATCCGGCGGATCTCCGCCCGTTTTCTTCGTCCTAACAAAATCGCCGCCGTCGTCTTGTTGGTTGTTGTTCAGGCAGTACAGCCTCGGGTGCGGACCGTCGGCGATGTACCGCGGCGGCTGGCCGGTGGGCGAGAACGGGTCTTCCGGCAGGGCGGTTAGGTAGCGGGGCGCCAGGTCGTTCAGCGTCGCCACCGGGCGGCCGGTCTCGACTTCGTGCGCCCGCATGAGCAGCGCCAGTCCGGCCATGCGCTGCGTGGCCAGACCTCGGTAAATCTGGATGTCGAATTTGTCGATCGAGGGGCACAGGATGATGAATGGCAAGTAGATCGCGCTCTTCACGCGGCCCCATTGCTCCGAGTCGATTTCCTGCATCCACTCGCGGTCCTCTTCCGTGATGTCGAGATCGGAGTTGTAGCGGCCCGCAGTTTTCAATTTGCTCGATTTGATCGAGTAGTATCGCAGGAACATCGCGAGATTGGCGTCGATGACGGTGGGCGCGATGGTTTTGAGGATGGGCGACGTGCCGTGTAATCCGTCCTTCATTTTGTCCGAGCGGATCGCTTCGTAGACGAACACCCGTTCGGAGATCATGGCCTTGCCGGCGACATCAAGCAGCCGCTCCGATGCCAGCAGTTGTCCGGCCAGTTCGCGAATCTCCGCCAAGCTCACTTCGCCGGGGCCGTCACCGATGTTCAGTGTCGGCGTGATGTGTTCCAAGCCCTCGGCCGCCAGGTTCGTGATCGCGGCCTGCACCAGCGCCGTGATCAGCGTCGGGTGTTCGCCGACCAGATCGCGGAGTTGGAGAATGTCTTGCAGGTGTTCGAAAGCTTCGCGGTCGTCGCCCGCTTCGTGGGCCGTCGTGGCGGCGAACAGGCTGAGTTTGGCCAGCAGGCGGGCGTCGGCCGCTGTGGGGAAAAATTGATCCAGCGGCGGCGGCCAATCGTCATCCGGTTCGATCGGCGGAACGCCGTCCATGCCGCGGGCCTGGCGGATCAGGTCCAGCGCGGGTTGGCAGGCGTTGAAAAAGGCGGCCGTTTCGTCGGCGTGTTCGCGCCGCCAGACGGGGTAGTTGTTCAGCAGGTCGATGGACGCTTTGGCGGAGGCTTCGTTGTACCCGGTGGCCGGCAGGAGGATGTCGGCGGGCAGGGCCTCCAGCGATTCGTTCGCCCGCGTGTAGAGCGTGAAGGCGTTCCGTTCGGGCGGGAGTTGGCCTTGGCGGAAATACGTGATCTCGTCAAACGTCACCGGTTCGCCGCGGGCGTGAATGGCGTCGGTCTGGGCCTGAAGCCGAGACCGGACCTGGTGCTTCCACCAGAACACCGCCGCCACCGCCGCCACGATACACGCCAACAGCAGAATCAGAAGCAGTTTCGCGACGCGAACCATTACCCGAGGCCGTTTGATTTGACTGCCGTCGCTCATGGTTCTCACTTCCGTTCGCCGGTGAACGTTTTGTCGCCTTTGGTACGGGCTTTTTCCTCGTCGATGGGGGCTTTGGTGTCGGGGTCCTCGTACACGGCCACCTTGTCGAAGTAGTTCGTGCCCGGCGGCCAATAGGTCAGGATTTTGATGTGCAGGTAGTCCATGCCCTTCATCAATCCGCCGCGTGGCGGGAAGGTTTCCGACGAATGCGTCCAATCGGCCCCGCCGGCGCCGATCTGGTATCGCCAGACCTCGCGGACGTACCGTTCGGGGTATTTGACGCGGTCTGCCGTGATGATGTTTTTTCGCTGTTCGGGCGTGAGTTTGGCGAACGACTGCGGCGTCATTTTCCGTTCGATCAGCGACCGCTCGCTCAGACCGTCCTCGGCCAGTTCGGTCTTGACCCAGCCTTTGACGAACACTTTGGTCGCGCAGGGTCCCTTGGCGTCGGCGACCACCCAGTACCGCCATCCGTCGCGCGGCGCGAAGTAATCGCTGACGATATCGCACCCCTCCAGCCCGGCCAGACCGCCCATCGACGCGTCGAGCCGCAGCTTGGGAGGCCGGGCGGGACTGGCCTGGCCGAACATCAGCTTCCGGCGATAGTCGCGCCAGTCCTCGCGGTGGAAATCGTTCTTCATGCGGAGAATGTTTCCGCGTTTGCCCTCGGGGTCCCGCTCGATAAACGTGCTGACGTTGTCCACGGGAATCCAGTTTTTGGCGCCCAGGGCGAAATCGCTGTTGAGGTTTTTGGCCTTGCCGAATTCCTTCGGTTCGGGCACGTCGCCGTGCTGCGGCGGAATCCACCGCGCCTTTCCGGTGAGTTTTTCGTAAATGTTCTGCGCGATCAGCCCCGCGCCGCGTTCGGTGTTGTCGGTGAACGTTTCCTTCCATTCGTCCAGCGGCGAGCCTTCGCGGAGGTCGACCACGCGGACCTGCACCCGCCACGAGTGCGTGTAGTTCGTGGGCAGGTTGCCTTTCCGCTCGTGCTCCAGCGTGCCGAAGACCATCACGTTGGCCCCGAAGACGTCGATCAGCAGGTCCTCGATGTCCGCCCGTTTGGTGTCGGGTTTTCGAGGCCCGCCGCTGCCCTCGCGGATCGTGTAGCGGTCGATGATGTCATACTCCTCCGAGCCGAGTTTCTTCAGCCCCATGCGGACCCGGTTGGCCAGGTCCTCGCCGCGTTCCTCGTCGGCGCACTCGAAGGCCAGGATGACGATTTTGGCCTTGTCATCGGTCGTGTCCACCACCTCGCCCTTGGCCTGCCCCCAGGCCGGCAGAGCCCACCACGCCACAGCCGCCAACAACACCGCGAGTCGTTTTCGTGTGTGCATGTTCATCACCTTCCGAAGGTTTGCCATAGGGCACCTCTACTTTTTACCACAGAGACACAGAGAACCACAGAGAGAATGTTGGAAATTCGAGACATTTTTCGAATACCCGACGTTCTCTCGGTGGTTCTCTGTGTCACTGTGGTAAAAAATCTCGCCGTTCAGGAGAATTTACGCACGCCGTCTTCGCAGCAGCGCCAGGCCGCCCAACGCCAGCAGGCTCATCGTGGCCGGTTCGGGAACGGGAACGATGGCGGCACCGAACAACTGGAAGGACGTGATTTCGCTGCTGCCGACCGAGCTGTCTTCCCACGTGAGCCTGACCCATGATCCGGTGAGAGGCTCGGCAAACGACTGGTAACTTTGCTTCCAATTGAAGGGAATCTCGTTGCCCTCCTCATCGACATCGAGGGCGATCATCGGCCGCCACGTCAATCCCTCATCGTCCGACACCCACACCTGGGCTCCGCGAAGGATGTTCGACATCATGTAGGTGATGTGGGCTCCGTAAAACGTGTAGTCTTGCGAGAAGTGCCATTCCGCAAGCCCGGGACCGCCGTTCGGCTGGGCAACCGTGTCCCCGCTGCAATCGGCCCATTTCCAGGCATTCGCGAAACTTCCCGTTCCCTCGGCCGTCTGGCTGCTTTCTTGATAAAACACGTTGTACGTGCCGTCGATGGCCAATGACTGCCCCTTGGCCAGATAGGCGCCGATCCCGTCCAGTTCGAAAACGCCGTTATTCCCCGTGACGGCCGGATTGAACGTGACCGTCATGGAAGTAACGGTGCGTTCCGAGATGGGGTATCGAACCGCGCCGTTATCCGCGGTTGTGACCAGCCGGCAATCCACGATGACGTCATCCCCGCGATCAAACGAGAACGTCACACAGTTGGCCGTCGACGGCATGTGACCGGCCTCGAAAAAACTGAGCGAGACCGTGTCGATCGTGACCGGCGACGGAAACGTGTAGGTGACCGAAATCACGGAATTCTGGTTGATGTTCACCCGCCATCCGGCGGCATAACGGGCAAACACAACGGCCCGCTGAAGGTCCTGTGTACCAATGGAATTGCCATTGTGGTTACCCTGCGCGCCGATCATCCACGTTCCGTCCGTGGACCATTTCTGTAACAGATTGACCACCGTAGGGTCGGAAAACGTGGCGTAATTCTCCGCGGACACGGACCCTGTGACGCAGGCCGCGATCAGACAACCCAGCAGGGCAACTCGCATCGGATTCTCCTTGTATAACGATATCGTTTTAATGACGAACCTCATCTCGAAAGGGAAGACACCTGTATCATACAGCAAATTCCGGCCGCGCCAAGTCACAAAGTTCGCAAGTCTCTCAACGTCCGGTCGTGACGTCCGGCCGGAAAAATTTTGCCGCGGTGTTCACCTTGTGTCTTGACAGGATTCGGAAAACGGGTATACTGCCTCCCCTGTCGGCGCGCTGGAATGGCGGGTCGGCGGCCAGTGAAAATCTGGGGACGTAGCTCAATTGGTTAGAGTACCGGACTGTCGATCCGGTGGTTGCGGGTTCGAATCCCGTCGTCCTCGGTGTACCGCGAAAAACCCCTGCAAACGACGCAGGGGTTTTTTGTTTTCGTGTGACGTTTCGCGACTGGCTTGCCGGTTTGCGCTGTAGGAGGTTGTGCACGACGGAACGTTTTTTCGTGCACAATCTCCTACAGCGCAAACCGGCAAGCCATTGCGAAACGTTCTACGAGTACGGTTAATCAAACAATGATTTTCGTTCGTTCGTCTCCGCCGGCCTCGTTTCCGGCTGCCGGTTTTTTCGCGGTTTGACGCGTTTGACCGCCGAGCCGCCCTCGACACCGAAGTTGGTCTGGACCGCGTCCAGCACGCTGCTGCGGACTTGCAGCGGTTTGATCCGTTTGGCGGCCCGTTCGAGGGCCCGTTCGCGGGCGGTCTCGGCCTGGCGGCGGAGTTTGTCTTCCAGCGTCTTGACTTTTCGGTTTTCCTGTGGATTTTCGCTCAGTTCCACCAGCGGCCTGTTGCCCGCGAGCGTCTCGGCGATCCGTTGTTGACTGGCGGCGACGTACTTGTCGGAAATGTCCACCGTGAAATATCGCCGCCCCAGCCGGACGGCGGCGGCGGCCGTCGTGCCCGATCCGTTGAACGGGTCCACCACCAGGTCGCCCTCGTTGCTGCTGGCGCGGAGGATGCGGTCGAGAATTTTTTCGGGCATCTGGCAGGGGTGCCACTCGACGCGTTCGGTGAAGGTGCCGCACACGCGGCTGATGGACCACACGTCGTCGGGCACTTTTCCGTTGGGGTTGGCGCGAGCGTCGGCGTAGTTCAGTTGGCGGGCGGAGGGAACCCGCACGGCCATGTCGTTGAACGTGAAGTCCTTCGGGTGCCTGGTGAAGTAGAACAGGTGCGCGTGGCTGCGGGCGAATTTTCGTTTGGTCGCCTGTCCGAACGTGTAGTGCCAGATTACCCAGTTCCGCAGCGTCAGTCCGAGCTGCCGCCCGAGGATGCGGATTTCGGCGGCGTACTCGTCGCCGATGGCGATCCAGAACGACCCGCTGGGCTTGAGCACGCCCGCGCACGCGGCCATCCAGTCGCGGGTCCAGGCGGTATACTCGTCGTAGGCCTTGACGTCCTCGTAGACGTCGTACACGTACCCGATGTTAAATGGCGGATCGGCGAACACCAGGTCGGCCTGCATTCCCTCGGCCGCGGCTTGTTGAAGCACCTTTATACAGTCGCCCACGACAATGCTGTTGGGTTCAAACGCCACAAAAACCTCGCTGTTTACTCTGCGGGCTGGACCCAGCGGTTTTCCTCGTCGAACCATTCCTTGTTGACCACCTGGTCGTTTTCGAAATGGATTTTCGCCCGGTAGTACGGGGTGTTGTTGATGTAGAACCACATCTCGCTGCTGTGCTGGGACGGCCTGCCCAGCACCTCCTTGACGCGGGCGCGGTCGTCGCCTCGCTGAATCATCTCATAATTCTGCCGCGTAAACTTCGCGCACCCGCCCAGAAACATCGCCGCCAGCACGACGGCGGCCAGACACAACATCGTGGTTCTCATGGACACTCCTTCCGTTAATTCGTTAACTGGTTAACTCGTTACCTCGTTGATTCGTTAACAGGTCAACGAGGTAACGGATCAACGTATCGTCATCACGTGTTCGGCGAACAGCCGCTGCGTGTACGGGCTGGCGAAGACGGCCACCAGTACGTAGCGGTCGGCCGGTTCGTTTTGCCGGGTCAACTCCAGTTTGAACAGATACGACCGCGTCACATGGTCCCAGTGCACCATGTTGCTTCCGGGGTCGCTGATGCTCACCTGCCAGACGTTCAACCGTTTGCCCTTGTTGTCCGGGCCGTTGGCGCGATAGGCGTACAGTTCGAACCGGACGTCGCCAAAGGCCTTGGTCGGGTCGCCGAACGCGTCCAGGGCCTCGATGCGGGCCTCCACCCCCAGCACGTTGCGGTCTTCGAGCATCCGCAGGGTCGTGAAGGGATGAATGCGAATTTTTTGCGGCAGCAGCAGATCAATCGGCCGGGGGACCTTGCCCTGCGCCGCCTTGGGACCTTCCAGGTACGGATCAATCACGTTGGGGCTGGGCTGACATCCGCCGGAAACCCCAGCCGACACCACCATCACCACCACGCCGATCATGCACGCCATCCTGATCATGGAGGGCATTATAAAGCCGACCGGCACGGCGGGCAACAGGGTACAGCAGACGAAAGGATGTTCGAAAAGCGGCGCCCGGCGAGACATTCGAAATCCGAAGCACGAAATCCGAAACAAATTTCAAACCCCCAAAGCAGAAAATTCCAAACCCAGACGGCGACGCCATACGTCTTGATGCATGGCGTCGCCGTTTGAGTTTTGGAATTTTCTGCTTTGTGATTTGTTTCGGATTTCGTGCTTCGGATTTCGAATGTCTCGCCGAGGACTACGTTCCGAACAGGCGATACCAGTCCTGTCAGTTCCCACCGCCGCCGCCACCACGATTGCCGCCGCCACCGTTGCCGCCACCGCGATTACCGCGGTTGCCGTTGTTGGCGTTATTGTTATTGTTGGGGGCGTTGGCACGCTGCTGCTCGGCGAATTTGGCCTTCTGCTCGGTCGTCAGGACATTGTTCTGAATGTCATCGCGAAGCGTCTGCCACACATTGGCGGGCCGTTGCCCACCCTGACCTTGTCCTTGCCCCTGGCCGCCTTGTCCCATCGCGGTCCGCTGGGCCTGGGCCTTCTCGTTGGTGTCCTTCATCATCGACATCACCCGGGCCCGCTGCGAGGCGTCCAGGTCGCACTTGTCCAGCGTGGCCATCAACTGCACCGCCTGCGGACCCATGGTCTGGAGTTCCACGAACTGCCGGACCTGGTCCATCTGCTCGGCCGTCAGCACGTTACCGAGTTTCATCAGCGTGTCGTCCTGGATCGGTTTGTTGCGTCTCTCGGCCAATTTCTGCACTTTTTCCTGGTTCTCCCGCATCTTGTCAAAATTCGCCTGCCTCGTCGCCTGATCGACCTGTTGGCCCTGCTGCGGCCGCATGGAGGTCCGGAGTTCCTGACTGGCCTTGTCCAGGTCCTGCACGGTCTGGGCGTTGTCTTTATCCCAGGCGGCGTAGGCTTCTTTTTCCTTGTCGAAAATTTCCTTGACCCGTTCCTTTTGGTCATCCGCCAGTTTCAGGCCGTTCACGAACGTGGCCAGACTGGCGTCGTTGCGTTTGAGCATGTCGGCCACGCTAAAATTAAATCCGCCGCCCGGTCCACCCTGCTGCCCGGCCCCGCCGCCTTGCCCCCGTCCACCGCCGCCGCCCGCTCCGGCCCCTCCTCCGCCGTTACCGCGATTGCCCCGACCTCCTCCTCCGCCCTGCTGGGCTTCCACCGCGACACTCGCCACCAACGCCAACGCCGCCACCAATGTCAGCAATGTCCTCATGATCCGTTCCCTTTCGTTTTCGTACAGTTTCCCTGAAAACAGTTCCCGTTGAACCACATTCACCATCAAGCCAAACGCGGCCCTCCACGATTTATTGCCCATCCCACAAAAAAAACGTTCCATCCAACAAACTGTCCATCCAGGCTCCGCTATTTTGCGCTGTGGAACGTTCCTGGCACCAGGAACGTTCCACAGCGCAAAATAGCAGGGCACGACTTGCAGACTGGTTTGTTTTCATGTGTTTTGATTTTTCTGGTTTTGATAAACTGGCTGCCTTGTGCATGACTTTTGAAAATTTTTAAAAAATTTTCGCACAGTCTCCACACGAGTTTACGAATGAACATCGAATTCGAGTAAGATTGTAACGTATTATTTATCAATTAGTTATATCAATCTACGATCCACAGAGATTTCCATAACAAAACCTCTAACTTTCGCAAGTCTATCCAGATTGCCCATTTTACCATTTACACTAAAGTTTTTTCCGCTAGACTACCGAAACTATGAATGTTGCCTAAATTGCCTAAATTAACACAGAGTGACAGAAAACAGACGAGTCGGAAATCGGAAAGGAAACCACACATGAAACGCGACATGAGAAACCACGACGACCGAGGAGACACGAGCATGACGACGGCCGACCTCTTCACGCAGTATCTGGAGCACCTGTTTGCCGGAAAACGTTTTGAGGCCCGTCAGATGATGCTGGCGGCCCAGGACCGCGGAAATCCCGCGTGCAAGCTGCTGAAAAATATCATTTGGCCGGCCATGGAGCAGGTGGAGAAACTCTATCGCGACAACCACATCGGCAAAGCGACCGAACATATGGCCACGCGTATCAACCGCATGGTGGCTGACCAGCTCCAGAACTACCTCGCCCGCGAGCCCAAGACCGGGCAGCGGATGATCGTCACGTGCGGCGACGGCGAAATCGAGGAACTGGGCGCCCAGATTACCGCCGACCTGTTCGAAGCCCAGGGCTGGAGTATCTGGTTCCTCGGCAGCGGTGTTCCGAACGATGAAATTCTCACGCTGGTCGGCAAGGTTCGCCCGGACGTGCTGTGCATCTACGGCACACAGCCGTGCGGGGTGCCGAATATCAAGCGGCTGATCGAGATGATTCGGGAGATCGGCGTGTGCGCGGACATGCAAGTGCTGGTGACCGGCGGCGTGTTCAACCGGGCCGACGGTTTGGCGGACGAAATCAAGGCCGACCTGTTCGCCCCGACCGTCAGCGACGCGTTGCAGGTGGTGGCCGAGCACCCGACCCGCATTCCGAGGCCTGACATTCCGCAACCCGGCCGCCGTCGCAAACGCCGCCGCGCCATCCTCCCGATGCGAAAACCCCGAATCTTCGACCAGGAATCAAAAACCGCGTAAATACAGTCCTCAGTCTTCAGTCCTCAGGCGCGTCAAGCCATTGCGAACGATGTTTCGCAATGGCTTGCCGTTTTGCGCTGTTCGATGTCCATTTTCGCCGCGAATTCCCGCGAATTTTTGCGGAGAGGACAAGCAAGGTCACTCGTGGGCGCCGTTCTCGAGCAGCCAGGGGCGGAGTTCTTCTCTGGCCCACGATAACGGCGTGTCGCCGGCGTGGTCTCGGGCGTTGAGGTCGGCGCCTTGTTCCGCCAGCCACTTTACGGCATCGAGTCGACCGTACCGGGCCGCCCAGAAGATCGGCGTTTTGCCTTCGTCGTCCTCCCTGGCGTTGACGTCCGCGCCGTGTTCCTTCAGCCACGCCATGGCCTTCATGCTGCCTTCCCGGGCCGCCCAAAACAGGATGTCCGAGGCATTGAAAACCACGCCGCGGTCTTGCAACCACTGCATGGCGTCAATTTGGCCATTCCTGGCCGCCTCGATCATGACGATCGGGGCATGGATGTCCACGCCATGCTCCAGCAGGCACGTCATGGCCTCGATTTGGTCATACCCGGCCGCGATGGACATCGGCGTCCAGCCACGTTTGTCCGTGACGTTGACCTCCGCGCCCTGCTCCAGCAGCCACGTCATGGCGTCGATGTCATTGCTCACAACGGCATGAAGCAGGGGCGTCCAGCCGCGATCGACGATCGTGTCCCTGGCGTTAATTTCGACGCCTTGTTCTTTCAACCACGTCATGGCCTCGACGTGACCGCCACGGGCCGCCACAAACATCGGCGTCGAACCAAAACGGTCTTTCAGGTTGGCCTCGGTGCCCTGCGCCTTCAACCATTTCATGGCCTCGACATGACCTACACAGGCTGCCGCATACATCGGCGTCTGACCATCATTGTCTTTTACATCAACCTCTGCGCCCTGATCTTTCAACCACGTCATGGCGGCAAGGCGGCCTCCCCAGGCCGCCAAACACATCGGTGTTTCGCCACCATTGCACTTGGCATTGACGTTCGCGCCCTGCGCCTTCAGCCACGCCATGGCCGCAACATGGCCTCTGAAGGCCGCCCAAAAAATCGGCGTTTTTCCGTTACGGTCCCTGGCGTTGACGTCCGCGCCTTGCGACTTCAGCCATTTCATGACATCGACATGGCCTCCCCAGGCTGCCTCGTGCATGGGTGTCATGCCATAATCGTTTGTCACGTTGATTTCCGCGCCCTGCGCCTTCAGCCACTTCAACACGACGACATGGCCGTCCCGGGCGGCGAAGTGCACCAGGGTCTTGCCTCTGTCGTCCGTTTCATTGACCTGTAATTCATACATCCCGGCCCACTCTTCGATCGCGCGGGCCATGCCCGGCGATTGGCAGGCGGTTCCCGCGACGAGTCCAAGTACGGCCACAACAGGAAGCATGAAAACGGAACGCCGGCGGAGAGTCTGTTCGGAGCGTAGCATGTCGGAGCGTAGCATGGGCGTCCCGCCCATGAGTTCCACGGGCGTCTCGCCCGTGGCGAGGTTGGCTGGAGTTTCATCACGCGTGGACGTTGCCGCCCAGACCGACTTCAAAGTGCCCCTTCCAAGGCCACGTTGCATGGGCGAGACGCCCATGCGACTCACGGGCGGGACGCCCGTGCTACGTTTCGATTGGATGGCCATAATGCTTGCTCCTCAACGCGGCAGACCGAACACTCGCCGAGCATTTTCCGTGGTTTGTCGGGCGAATTCTTCCGCGGTTACGCCGCGGAGGCGGGCCAAAAACTCGCCGACGTGGGCGACGTGGGCGGGCTGGTTGGTTTTTTCTTTGCGGACCGGCTCGGGGCTGAGGTACGGGGCATCGGTTTCGACGAGCAGCCGGTCCGGCGGAACGAGGCGGGCCGTCTCGTGCAGTTCGGTGCTTTTGGCGAACGTGACGATGCCGCTGAAGCTGATCGTCGCGCCGAAGTCCAGCGCCGCCACGGCGTGGGCGGGGGGTTCGGTGAAGGAGTGGAAGATGACGCGCCCGCCGTCGACGCGGGCTTGGCGGAGAATCGCCATCGTGTCGGCCCAGGCTTCGCGGGTGTGGACGACGATGGGCTTGCCCAGCCGCACGGCCAGTTCAAGCTGCTCGGCGAACACCTGCTGCTGAATCGGCCTCGGGGAGAAGTCGTAGTGGTAGTCCAGCCCGATTTCGCCGACGGCGACGTTTTTCGCGTCGCTCGCCAGTTCGCGCAGGCGGTGCTCCAGATCGGCGGTCACGGCGGCGGCTTCGTGCGGATGCACGCCCGCCGTCGCGTACACGTCACCCTGCCGATGGGCCAACCCCAGCGCCGCCCGCGACTCGTCCAAATCGCCCGCCGCACAAACAAACGCCCCCACACCGGCCTCCCGCGCCCGCGCGAGCACGGCCGCCACGTCGGGCAGCAACCGGCCATGAGTCAAGTGACAATGCATGTCGATCCACATAGGTTTCTTTTTACCATAGAGGCGCAGAGAACCACAGAGAGGATGTTCGAAATTCGAAAAATGTCTCGAATGGCCGATGTTCTCTTTGTGGTTCTCTGTGCCTGTGGTAAAAATAGAGGTTTCATAAGGAGACACCATGATTTATCGTCAACTGGGTTCGACGGGGCTGCGGGTTTCGCAGTTGGGGTTCGGGGCGATGCGGCTGCCCATGACCGGGGCCGGGGCCGACGCGCGCGTCGACCGCGAACTGGCCGTGCCCATGCTCCGGCGGGCGATGGAACTGGGGGTGAATTACATCGACTCGGCCGTGGGCTACTGCAACGGCGACAGCCAACGCGCCGTCGGAGACGCCATCAAGGGCTGGCCCCGCGAAACGGTGGTGATCTCCACGAAAAACCCCTGCTACGGCCTGGATGAAAAAGAATGGTGGACCAACCTGGAGAACAGCCTCGAGCGGCTTGGCGTTTCGTACATCGACATGTACAACCATCACGGCATGGGCTGGCAGGGATACACCGAACACGTGCTGCCGCGGGTCGGCAAGTGGATGCGCAAGGCGAAGGACCAGGGGTTGGTTCGGCACATTGCCAACTCGTTCCACGACAACGCCGAGGCGTTGAAGAAGCTTGTCGACAGCGGCTACACGTCGAGCATCACGCTGCGGTACAACATGCTGGACCGGACGCTGGAGGAGGGCATCGCGTACGCGCACGAAAAAGGCGTGGGAATTGTCGTGATGGGGCCGGTGGGCGGCGGGCGGCTTGGCGCGACCAGCGCGGTGCTGGAGGCGCTCGTGCCGGGCGTGCGCCGCGTGCCGGAGCTGGCGTTGCGGTTCGTGCTGAGTAATCCGGGGGTGTGCGTGGCGCTGTCGGGCATGAGCACGATGCAGCAGGTGGAAGAAAACTGCGCGACGGCGGCCGGCGACGTGACGCTCAGCGCCGCCGACAACGCAACGATTCAGGAACGCATCGCCCCGCTGAAGCATTTGGCCAAGCAGTTCTGCACCGGCTGCGCGTACTGCGTGCCGTGCCCGGCAGGCGTGAACATTCCGAATATCTTCGACAAATACAACTGGGGCCGGGCGTACGGCCTGTGGGAGGCCGCGCGGGAGGGCTACGGCCAGATTTCCGTCGTGCCTTGGGAACCGGGAAAACGCGCCGACGCCTGCACCGCCTGCGGTGTTTGCGAAACCAAATGCCCGCAAAAACTGCCCATCCGCGAACAGTTAAAAGAGGCCCACGCGGCGCTGACGAGGGAGTTTTCCTCGTCCGTGTAATGAAATTGCTTGCAATCCGAAGTTTGTCGTTGTAGATAGGAAGAAATCACAGGCGTAAGGAGTCCGTCACATGCCAGTAAAACGGTGGTTGCATTGTCAGGTCATGAAGGGCATGTTCAGCGATGAGCGGATCATAAAAATCCTTCGAACAGGAATGACGTTTTTTGTCCACCAGAACCTCGTTCAGGGCGACATTGACAAGAAAGGAAGAGTTCGCGTTTATCTACTGGAACGCGACAATTGCTTCTGGGCAATTCTGCCCACGGAAGATGCCACAATCATTCAAGTGGAACCGGAGGAATTGGTGGCGGAGGCGGTATGATTCTGTCGAATGTGGAAATTCATAAAGCGCTCGACAATCGCCGGCTCGTTATAGAACCTGATCCGGAGCCTCGTGAACTCTTCAATGGGCAGGAATGCCCTTATCAGACGAGTTCCGTGGATCTCACATTTGGCCACGAGGTGTCGTTTCTCGATTTGGGTTCCCTCCCTCCTGTAAACATTGATCTTCGCAGAGGGAAATTTGCCGATTTATTTTTGCGGCATGCGCAGACGCTGACCATCACGGAAGATCAACCGTACGTGCTGAAACCAAATCGACTTGTCCTGGCAAAGACACGAGAGATCGTGACGTTTCCACTTGTAGCCCATGAGGGGACGCCCTGCCTGGCGGGAAGAATAGAAGGCAGAAGTTCGTTTGCCCGATGTGGTCTTCTTGTTCACTGCACTGCCCCCACCATCCACGCGGGGTTTTCCGGCACGATAACACTTGAATTGATTAACCTCGGAGCATTGAATATTTCGCTGTTTCCTCTGATGCGCATCTGCCAGCTAATCATTGAGCAGGTGCATGGTTTTCCGTTCCGAAACGATAGTCAATTTCAGAATCAAAACCGCGCTGGCGGCATTGAGCCCATTCGAATCGTAAAAAAATAGCGACAAATTCCTGACGTTTTCTCTCCGGGGGCACGGGTTTGTTTTTTCTGGTCCTGTCGATATAATACCGAGCATTGCGATCACTGAATACAAAGGAAAGCCACGAATCCATGACCAATACCGTTATTGACATTACGAAGGCTCCGAAGAATCTGCCGCACGTCGTGCGCGACATCGCTCGCGCGGAGGCGGGGCGGAAGTTGATACAAATGGCCGAGTACGAGATGCCCGGCCTGATGGCGACGCGGGCGAAGTATGGGCCCTCCAAACCGCTCGCGGGGGCGCGGATTATGGGCAGTTTGCACATGACCGTCGAGACGGCCGTGCTGATCGAGACGCTCAAGGCCCTCGGCGCGGATGTTCGGTGGGCGTCGTGCAACATCTTCTCCACCAACGACGACGCGGCCGCCGCCATCGCGGCGACCGGGACGCCCGTTTTCGCGTGGAAAGGCGAAACCCTCGAAGAATACTGGTGGTGCACCCAGCAGGCGCTCACCTGGCCCGACGGCAGCGGCCCCCAGCTCATCGTCGACGACGGCGGAGATGCCACGCTGCTGATCCACCGCGGTTACGCGGCTGAGAACAACGCGGCCATTCTCGATGAACCCACCGACAACCACGAACTCCAGATCATCAACGCCCTGCTGAAGGACACGCTCAAAACCCAGCCGGGCGTCTGGGGCCGCTTCGTCGCCGACTGGAAGGGCGTCAGCGAGGAAACGACCACCGGCGTGCATCGGCTGTATCAGATGATGGAGCAGGGCCAACTGCTCGTGCCGGCGATTAACGTCAACGACAGCGTGACCAAGAGCAAGTTCGACAATTTGTACGGCTGTCGCGAGAGCCTGGTCGACGGTATCAAGCGTGCGACGGACGTGATGATCGCCGGCAAGGTGGCGTTGGTGTGCGGGTTCGGCGACGTCGGCAAGGGTTCGGCCCAGGCGCTCGCCGCCCTCAAGGCCCGCGTGATCGTGACCGAGATCGACCCGATCTGCGCCCTCCAGGCCGCCATGGCCGGGTACACCGTCACGACGGTCGAAGAGGCGTTGCCGCTGGCGGACATCATCGTCACGGCCACCGGAAACTGCGAGGTCATCACGGCCGACCACATCAGCCGGATGAAGGACCAGGCCATCGTCTGCAACATCGGCCACTTCGACAACGAGATCGGCGTGCACGAGCTCAACCGCTGGCCGGGCATTCAAAAGGTCAACATCAAACCGCAGGTGGACAAGTACATCTTCCCCGACGGCCATTGCGTGTACCTGCTCGCCGAGGGCCGCCTGGTGAATCTCGGCTGCGCGACCGGCCACCCGAGTTTCGTGATGAGCAACAGTTTCACCAACCAAACGCTGGCCCAGATCAAGCTGTGGACGACGCAAATGGCCGTCGGCGTGTACCGGCTGCCGAAGGAACTCGACGAGGAAGTCGCCCGCCTCCACCTGGACCGCCTGGGCGCCAAACTCACCACGCTCACGGAAAAACAGGCCCAGTACATCGGCGTGCCCGTCGCCGGGCCGTTCAAGGCGGAGCACTATCGGTATTAGTGGCCCACGAAATTCTTTTTCCCGAAAAATCGTCCTTGCAATCTCCGCGGATCGTAGTACAATCCTCGATTCGCGTACCAATGCAGAGGTGATAACATGCAAGACAAAATTCATCCGGACTATAAGGTTTCGACGGTGACCTGTGCCTGCGGGAACTCGTTTACGACGAAGTCCACCAAGGGCAATCTCGCCGTGGACATCTGCGCCAAGTGCCACCCGTTTTACACGGGCAAGCAGAAACTCATCGACGCCGCCGGCCGCGTGGAGAAATTCCAGCGCAAATTCGGCGGCGACTACTTCAAGAAGGGCGACAAGGCCGAATCCGCCAAAAAGAAGTAGCGACCCCACACGCCCAACGCCGGCCGCCGTTCACGCGAACGACGCCGGCGTTGTTGTATTCCAACGGCAGCCAATAGCCAATAGCCAGTAGCCAACAGGGATGGAAAAGCCTGCCATAAACCAGGGCATACTGCCGGCGCGGGAATGAACGGTCACTCTTCGCGTCCGCGAAGCCGCGAGACCACTCTCTCGAACGTGATGTGCGATTTCACCGACGAGTACCGCAAACCCTATTGGCTATTGGCTACTGGCTTTCCGCGACTGATGACTGGAGACCCCCATGGCCCAAGACACCCTGTTAGCCAAACTGGACGAACTGGACAAACGGTTCGCCGCCGTGTCGGAGCAGATGAACGATCCTGCCGTGGCCGCCGACGGCGTGAAGATCATCGCGCTGGCGCGCGAACGCAGCAAACTGGCGAAAATCGTCGAACCGTACCGCGACTACCGGCAGACGGCCAAACATCGCGACGACGCCCAGGCGCTCATCGACGACCCGGCCGTCGATCGGGAACTCCGCGAACTGGCGGCCGCTGAGGTCGACGACCTTCGCCACGCCGCCGACGAGCGGCTGGAGCGGATCAAGGGCCTGCTGGTCATGAGCGACGATCAGGAGGTGGACTCGGTGGTGCTGGAGATTCGCGCCGGCACCGGCGGGGACGAGGCGGCGTTGTTCGCGGGCGATCTGCTGGACATGTATCGCCGCTACAGCGACCGCCGCGGCTGGCGGTTCGAGATCATGTCCGCCAGCCCGACCGAGATCGGCGGGTTCCGCGAGGTGGTCGTCAACGTCAAGGGCGATGGCGTGTTTTCGCGCCTGGGTTACGAGGGCGGCGGACACCGCGTGCAGCGCGTGCCCAAGACCGAAACGCAAGGTCGCATTCACACCTCCGCGGCCACGGTGGCCGTGCTGCCCGAACGCGAGGACATCGCGGTGGACATCGACTGGGAGAAAGACGTCGAGGAGCACACCAGCCGGGCCGGCGGACCGGGCGGGCAAAACGTCAACAAGGTCGAGTCGGCCATTCTGCTGAAGCATTTGCCGACGGGCATCACCGTGTCGATGCGTGACGAGAAGAGCCAGCACAAAAACCGCGCCAAGGCCCGCCGCATCCTGGCGTTGCGGGTGTTCGAACATTTCCAGAGTCAGCAGGTGTCCGCCGAGGCCGCCGCCCGCAAAACGATGATCGGCTCGGGCGACCGCAGCCAGCGCGTGCGGACGTACAATTTCCCGCAAAA
>Ga0123353_10005058_pt1 | contig 17205 bp, 13 predicted proteins | sample TergutLab28metaG_3_FD_92763 | JGI IMG/M metagenome (GOLD analysis project Ga0123353, IMG submission 92763) | Labiotermes labralis P3 segment gut microbial communities from Petit-Saut dam, French Guiana - Lab288 P3 | ecosystem: Host-associated > Arthropoda: Insects > Digestive system > Gut ...
ATCACTGACGCCAGGGGAGAAAAATGTCGTCAATCCTCCTCTTTTTCTTCGGGAGAAAATTTATCTGCCCCCTTTGCACATAAAGCTGGGCTTTGTGAAAAACTTTGTGAAAGGTATGGATAAAACCGGCCATGGGTTCAAATATGTGAGGAGTAAGTTTCTAAATATGAATGATGCAAAAACAAGGAGGGCATATTTATAGGACCCCAGATCAGGGAACTGATGCAAGACTAACAGTTAATTGAAGACCTGAATGAGACTGAAAGAAATGCATGGTTGTCATTTAAGAAGATTTGCAAGGACTTCTTAGGAAATCACAAAGCAGCGAACTATCAGGATGTTGTGCAGGACCTGTTGACTTCGTATAAAGCTATGGGATGCAATATGATTCTGAAAATCCCCTTTCTGGAGTCACACATGGATTTTTTTCCAGAAAATCTCAGCAAAGTCATTGACGAACATGGTGAAAGATTTCACTAAGACATTATGACCATGGAAAAGCAGTACGAAGGCAAGTCAGCCTCGAGTATGTTGGCAGACTGTTACTGGACACTGAAGATGGATGTACCTGATGCCAAATACTGGCGAAAGTCATACGCCTCTACATTATAGAGGAAAGTTTCTGCCTGTTTCATGAGCACGTAAAGAACTATTTTGCACATTTAAATTCCTCTGTATCTTTGAAACCCTGCATGATAGAAAAATTCTGTATACATATCTGAATTCAGCATAAAAGTACAGTTCATCTGTTGAAGTTCGCGGGACAAAAAAAAAGTTAAATTTTGTTGACCAGTGTTATTGAACTTTTCCAGTTGTCAGCCCCTGCCAGTTTCTACACATGCATTATTTTTTGGTGTGTTTTCGTGAACAAATTCCTCATTTTCAGGATAATTGCAATTGGAAAAAATATTTTGATATTTCACTGTGTAATGTTACTGTTCTCAGAACTTATAAAACCATCTGACAGTAAGTTCATAACTTAGTTTTGGTGTTCTTTGCAACACTGTGTCAGTATAAATTCTTAGCCATCCATCTGATAACATGCATACATACTTCTCTTCGTAATGTCACTTGTTCTGCAAATTCATTTTGAATATATTGGCATTTGTTTAAATATTGCACACACCAAGCTACCCTTGCTGCATTGTATAATTGATATGCAGCCTTGGAGACAAATGAAGAATATTGAAGTGTATTGAGGTTGGTCTGGGAAGCTTCCCTTTTGCAAAAATAACATTTGGAAATTGAAGTTACCTTAACATATACCAGTTGGGAGCGGCCCCATGTGCTTTATGGTCAGCTGTTGGACTGGATTAGATGGCTTGTTGCGTGGCAGCCTTTAATTCTTTTCCTTGTGCAGGGTATAAATTGGGCACTGGGACTAGAATGAATAGTATGGCTGTGAATTTTCTAATATGTGTTTAAGTCGTCATCGATTACAGTTTCCTATGTGTGAATGATGATGTCTGTGAATATTCAGGGTTATTTACTGTTTCTTAGGGTCATGAAATTGTTAGCATGTAAGAGTACGAAAGATTTGCAATTGAATGATAGCGAATATTTTTAAAATTTTGTATCAACACTTTTGCAATGTAAAGTACTGCATTTGTGAGTTTACAAGTTAAGATACAGAGCATGTAAACTGTGAAGAGATGGTCAGTTTTTAAATGATGCCTGTTTTCTGACATATTTCGCTGCTCCTAGTAAAGTGTAGTTACAAGTTTAAAACAAATAAAGGGCTGTGTCTATTGCAATGGAAAGGAGGTCACTGGGGAACATAAATGTTTATTTATTTGATTCCATTGCTTTTGATTAATTTATGATTTGAATTGTTATTTTTATGTAAACCATGTGGACAGACCATCTTTTATTCTTTTTTGTGAGCGTGACTGTAGTTATTAAATATAAAAGCTGATCACTACCAGATGTGTAACTGCTTGATTATCTTTGCTTGCAGCAAGTATTAGATTGTGATAACATCAGCTGCTGCGCATTCCATGTTTTATAATGAAGCTTATCCACATTGGGCAGTTTTCTGTTGTGATTTTTTCAGTGCATAAGTGGCTGTAACAGGATTGATCATCTGTCCTTCTGTAAATGAATATTAAGCTGTATTTCAGCGAGGGGGTTTTGATCTCTAGTCACTATTTGTATGGCAGTGATGGATTCATTACTTATATTAGGGGAATGTGTATTTTTCTAGTAGGAACAGAAGACCGGAAGCCTGTTTTACACAGCTACATAGAAGATGCAAGTTTAACTTCTGTGCAACAAATAAGTACAGTTTCAAGAAGAGTAAGGATAAGAGAATGGACATTGGAGTCATGGATGGTGATTTTATATACAGCATTAGTGAATACTACAGTACAATTAAATTAATGACAGAATTGTCACTGTGTAAGAAATTTCTAACAGAGTGGCATTTCAAGGTATATACCATGTGACACCTTTGCTATCATTTAAAATATTGTTCTTTATACATATGATTACAAACCCTATATAACACTGTATATGTATAGAGCATATGGATCTTTTCTAAACATTATTTTTAAATATCTTCCCAGTTTCCTTAAAGTACAGTTGTAATATATTAAAATTACATATTGAATGTTGTTATTTTTGTATATGTTTACAGTCATTTCCTGTGTAATATGTTATGCCGTTCTTGGATTTTGTGTAACTGTCTTCTAATGTCAAGAGCAAAACACCCAGTAACAATATTAGGACAGAGTTGACTTATAATGCTTAGTGCATCAAAATATGTGCAGATAGAAATGAGTCATCCCTGCATGTACTGTGACAGTGACTCACATCTGTCAAAAGATGTACTGAATTAAGATAAATGACTTTTTATAAAGATCTTATCTTTGTGAATAGTTACTGTGATAAGGAAAAAATTTTGTTTAGTTTTTGAAATTCTACTTGACCAAGGTGACCATTATAACTCAAATATTTAGAAGGTATATCGTGAAATTTTATCATAATAAGATCAATTCTTTTGACTCAGATATAGACAGCAGAGACATGACACATTTGTGTTAAAGCAGTTTTAAATAATATCAGTATCTGTGTGAGTTCTTTCCCCACCTTTGTTTCTGTGTGTGTGTGTTGAGGGTGGAGGGGGGGGTACAGAGGAAAAATATCCATACCTGCTCCAATCATGGCGACTAAGACATAGACCATTTTTGGATTGGTTAACTTCTTCAAGTTTGACATATTTATCAGGTGGCTTTTCTGTACTGTTGGTTTCAGGCTCCCAAAAATATTTAGTGTGGTCTTTTGGGTTACAACAGTGCACTGTATAACAAATTGTTACCAACCTTTCAGAGGGTCCTCTTGCCAATCACCTGCCTGCTGTCTCCATTAATCATGATAAATTGAGGGGGAAGAGAAGCCATTGGAATTGGCGGTGACAATTGAAATGCTCCTCTGGTTGTCAGTCAGTACCACCAAACCAATTGCAGATGCTGACAAAGGTGTCGAGGTCTGTGTTTTATCAGCCACCCAGGACTTACTGTAGGAGTGATGATTGATAATCTACAGGATCTCTAGGTTTCATGATTTCAGGGGCCATACAGTGTTAAAGCAGTCTTTATGTGTAGTGAATCAGAAGAAGGAAATTACACCCACCATTTGTAGTATAATGCATATAGTAAACCAGCCAAAGGGTGTTTTACCACAAGAGAGAGTACAAATTTAGAAGTAAATATTGACAAGGTGCAGAAAGCATGAAGGCATAAAACAAGGGGTGGGCATATTTGCTGCCTGTTTTCCTTGTTCACTGTATGTAACCTACCTTAGTTCAAAGTCAGGTCACACAAGTGCCATCCTTCTGCTTCAGACAGTCCCAAAATCTTTAAGGAACATGACAAGGTTGTCTTGGAATAGCAAGAATTTCCTGCCAAATATTCATTTCAGTTCTTTTACTTATAGCAAATGAGGGTTGATCACATACATTTTCTCTTCAATGTGCCCCACACTAGTAAGTGTCACAAAGATTGAATTAAATTGACTGAGTGGTCAGGCCACATTCTTTTACTTACTGTGTATTCACCTTAAAATTCAGCTATCACATTTACGGAATTATTGGCACTGTGGGCTTTAGCACTGTCCTGCATGAATTCCATGGAATGTTTATGTTCTAAATCAGTTAATGAAAGGTCAGAATCTTTCATAATGTGGAATTTATTGTCCTGTTAGAATTAACTCTCACATTCTTTGAGCACTAATTGCATACCAAACTCTGATCATCAAATTGTGCAAAGCCACATCGTGAACAACATGATAATTTTTCTGAGGACCATTTCCTATTATTTGGAATGTTTAAACACCCACTTAAAGGAACCATGCTTAGTCAAAATAAAACACAAACTCTGGGGCACAAACACCATTATTCCTTTGAAGTCTGGCATTTATGGAGATGATTTATAAAGTTTCAGTTCATACCTGACATGGAACACAAATTCCGTGTCCATTAGGAAGCCTTCTTGGTTAATGCTGTTAGGTAAATAAGGTGTATGTATTGTGAGATTCATACAAGGCCCATAAATTCACTGTAGCAAAATGCAGAATTATTTAATTTTACGACAGGTGGTGTATGTAGGTGCCACCGGGCTTTAAACTGTTAAAACGCAGAATTGTGAAACCACCTACAATAGAACACTGTACTTCTGTGGTTTTGCAGGATCATAACTTCAGCAAATTTGGTATGATGTGCAATGTACTTTTTTTTTTTCAAGATATGAAACGTGACAACTCTTGGGCTTGCTTGTTACCAAGCATCAAACCAAAAAGGATGCCTGTAAACTTATTTTATACATCCTATTGTGATACCTAGAAAGAAGGTAATATATAAGCCACCAATTACAGCATACTCTATCATTTTTTTAATTCCAAGCATACAGCATGTTTCACCTGCAAAATACAATCATCAGGCATCAGTAATAAAAATACTTTGGAGAAAATTATGTGTATAAGCATGATATTTGTATTGAGAATGAGATATCATTCAATTACATAGGAAGATTTAAGTTTTTATCAGGTTTTAAAATTCCTCTGCATGATTTAACTGAAACATCTGCAATATACACAAGCTGTGGGAGTTTTCCTTTTATTGGTCTGTCTGTTTTAAGTTTTCTTTGGTCTGTCACTGATCTGGTTTCATGAAACGCCGCTACTCTTCTGCTGTAATGTATTCCTTTGGGAGGCATTGCACTTAAAGAACATTTTCTATGAAACTGATATTTCCTTCATGACTTGTGCATTAAGAAAATATTGTATGTAAACTTATTATGTATTTAGTGCTGTATTTCTTGTTATTTCACAACACAGTACAGTCCTGTCGGATGCATACAGGAAGTCACTGTTCTGAGAATGACTGCACTGATCTGACAAGTCAGTAGTATGGTTTTCCAGGTGGAAGCCAGCCACAGACTACAAAGCCATTGGTCTCATGATTCAACTGCAAATATCATGATAGGCACTATTAAAGTACCTTATTACATCTAGTTTCACAAATTGGGCTATTTTACTTCAGGATTGTGTGTAGTGGGCCAAATACTTTCAAAAAATGTGAGTCTAAGAGCTGTTTCTTTGACCATGTGCAAACTTTTTATGTATCTAGAAAACCTGAGAGCATGAGTGTCATTCCACGCCCTTGTGAAGTGACCAAACGACTGGCTTTAAATGCAGAACACATAATTGTGTGAAGAAACATTCTGTCACCAGAAAAGGCAAAACTCCCCATTTTTATAGAGGAAACTTGCATTTCATAGCATAATAATTTTGCTCTATGCCATGTGCATGCCCTTTGTTGTATAAATAAAGAATGGACTTAGTTTTGTTTCAATCATAGTACAGTTATGTCATTAGAAGGCACCTTTTATTTCTAATGGAAATCAATTGCTGGTACAGTATTTCATTCAGTGTTTTGGTTTCTAACTGCAGTGTCTTAATGAATATAGTATATACAGTATAGTCATGCATATTAAAGTTGCTTTTGTGTGTGTACATATAACAACTCGGTAATGAATGAAGGAGATTTTGATGAAGCTGTATACATATGTTTTATGAAAAGATTATTTTAACAAGTTGTATTTTAATTTACATTTAATGACCACCTGGTTTTCATAGGCCAGAATGAAGTTTGCCTGTATCTCTAAATATCAAAGCAAAAGTGCTATAAAAAAAAGGTTAGAGAAAAATGTATGCAATATATACTTCCCATAAGTTTTTGTGTTTTCTAGATGAGGGAAAGAGAAGTAAGCTAACATTCTGTTGTTATGCTCTGCGTTCGTTTGCCAGTCTAATTTTATGTTTACAGTAGTGGTTTGATGTTACTGATTAAATGATAATTGATAAAAGTGTCCAGATGTCGGTATGCATCTTAAAGCCCACGGTTGCCTCCATCTTAATTGAAGGGAGTAAAAACAATTTTAAAACGCTCATGCTCACACAATTACAAAGGAACAATTTCAAACTTAGTGAAGGGTAAACATTCTTGATCGCATCACGGCATAGACAAAGAAATCCAGTCCAAAACTAGTGATATAAATTTTAATTAACTTTGCGAAAGGCGCCACAGGACGCGCGATTTCTATCATGCACCAGGTTTCTACCCATAGAAGAGGGATTTCATTGTACTCCATCAATTTTAATGCATCGAACCGGTTGTCGGTATCACAGCATTCTCGTATGGCTTTTGTACACTGTAAGCATGCTGCATTCATGTTTTGAAAGATTGCAGTAACTCCCCGACTTTTGTAAATTCGATTTGACGTAAATTTTCGCCGGTAGGTCTAAAGTTAAAAAGAAAATCGTAACGTGTTTTGCACCCTGTCCCGACTTGGACGGTAAAAATACGCAGACGGCGTTGTCTTAATCGTTTTATTGTACATTTCGAAGCACACTTGTAATTTTTCCTACGCGTGAGATAAAAATATTGAATTGAATTTGGGGAAAATCCGACTTACGTTAAATTCGATTTGCGTAAAGTTCCGCGGAACGGAACCCTGACGTAAGTTCTGGAGTCACTGTACTTTGTTAGTGGCCTGCGAGTGGAGGGTAGTGTTAAATGCAATGTTAAAGGTTTTACTGTATTTTGTCATCACCGCTGTGGGAATTTCAAATCTCGCATAATGTATACCTTATATGCGGACTGGAATTCCAAGTTTCAGCACCAGTGTACCCAACATAGCATAAAATCGGTACTTTCATTTGCGTAATTTATACAAGCAACGAAGGAAGTATCACGAAAAGTGTAATTACTTTCATATGTGACGTGGTATTACACATCTTTTACAATGTTCCTTAGTTTCTGAACGCTTACAAACACCATGAAGGTTGGTGACAGTATTCCGTGATTACTAGACGAATTCCTGAATGTACAACATGGCAGCCATTTGTTTCACGCTCGGGGTAAATCGTGCTTTGTCGGCAAGGTTCCGTAAGTTAGCCACGCCCAGCAATGCCTGGATTAGATGCTGGCGAGTGTTAATGGTGGAATGTTGTGCGTAATATGAGTGTTCGTCATATTGTTTGAAAGATAAAATCGGTATCTGCAACTGATTTAATGAAACCCGAATTAGATACCCTCTAACAATTGGTTGTAGTGCAAGTGTCTGCAGTCTTTACGTTGTGAATAGTGTGACCGAAAACACCGGAGTACGTATACTGTATCTCTCCAACACCAGGGCATCGAGTGCTGGGAAGGAGTGTTATTATCAAAGGTAAAAAGTGACAATGTGACGTTTCTTTCCATAATTTTGTCACGCTGAGTGAATCGTACATATTCAGAGATATGTGTCACGGTCATCTGTACTTTCTGTGTTAAACCGTGTTAAGTCCTATTTCAAGTGTGCCAAATGTCTCATGAGATGCCTATTCAGCTACAGGTATCAGCGGGCGTTCCCAGATTCATTAATTGTCATTGACATTCTTTCGTGATTTATGGTTAAAGCAGTGTTGCTGAGTTGGATACTGATAATGAAATATTGTTACGTATGCGAACGTTGCGAAATATTTCGGTGCACATTTCTTCGGAAACCATGGGTAGCTTTTTTTATTTATTAAATAGTAAAAGTGACATGTAAAAGTTTCCGGAGGGCTGTGTGCTGTAGCTCAGGCGGTTAATCACCAGCTTGTTTCCATGGAAGCCTGGTAAGTGACAGAGCTTTCTGTGTGGACAGAGTGCACTGAGACAGGTTGATCTCAGAGCGTTTGTTTTAACTCTGTCAGTAATAATTCCACAATTGCTCCTTATTCGGTCGTCAGTTATGTGGGGTGGTAATTAGAGGCAGCGCTTATTTAGAGACTTAATTTCACCCTTCCTTAAGAATGAGAAATAGTTTCGGAAGAAACTGTAAGTATAATTTGACAGCAAAACCTGGGTCGGCATCGTAGTGTAACACTTGAATTTGTGCAGGGTTGTGTTCAAGGAGAAACACAAATTTCCTTTCCTATTTAAGGCTGGAATTAGGTGTTTGACATTTTAAAGTGCTTCTTAGGAATGTTTGTTCCATATTTTCTCTAAACAGGAATGGTGCTGGTATTCCGCTGTAGAAATTGGGAGATAATTTTATGGCAGTTCATCCCTGTTGTGACCACATACTTGATTTACTGCCTACCCATGCTTTTTAATAACTTTTTTGTATAATCTGTATTTATTTTCTCTGTACTATATATTTTTGTAAATATTTTTTTTTGTACTTTTTACTAATAATTTTTAAATTTATTCCTTTGGTGTACTTTATGAAGGAAGAGATCCCTTTCCTGACTGCAGTCATATGTTTTATTGAATGGTTCTTAAAAGAGATGGCCTGAGGATGGCTTGTATTCAGCTGTAACTTGTCACCTAATTGACTTGTGTGGTGTATGATTGTATACTGGGAAATATATATATTTAATTGAATGATATTTTGTGAAGCAGTTTGAAAGTGTAAACAGAAAAGTTTTGAAACCTTATTGATGGATGTGGGTATGGAAGTATGCTATGGTGACTGAAACCAAATCACGATGTTTTATCCTTCATGTAGTAGAATTGAGTCACATTTATTATGGTTATTCTGTTTGACACTGCAAGTTCATTATCACACTCAATATGCCACTGGATTTATTACTGAAGATTGCAGGTTAAATATTTTGTGTTGTATATATTCATTGTAACTAACTCCATTTTAGTTCTGTGTGTGGGCTTCACCAATCATTTATTGCCTGTAAAGAGCTATGTGGTTATTTCTATTTATTGAGAGCATTTATTTGATAGTAGTTGATGTGTGATAAATACTGTGTATCAGTTGTTTGTAGGAAGCTTACCATTAAAAGTAACACAGAAGTGAATTTCTTGATGGTGGAATGTACAGTGACCTTTTCAATGCAAAATCCTGCATCAGTAGGCCTTTACAGTTACAAACTTGGAAGATCATATTTGTGTTAATCCATAAGAACATGGTGACAGTGCAGACTGTTTCTGGTTAGTGTTCCACACTTCAGAATTACTGTAACTAGGAACATTATGTTAGGGATGTTGAAGAATATAGATGCAAATAGACATTATATTTTTAGCAGTATGGGTGTTTGTGGTATGTTTCTGATATGTGTTGACAGCAACTTTTGGTAGGTCATGTCTTTTAATTTACCCATCATTTAACTGGTAGCAGCAGAAGGGAGTATTATTGGTCATACACATTTGAATGTATGTATTCATATTGTGGTTGGTCTTGTGAGTTATGATGTTATGTAGGCTGGTAAAAGGATACCAGTGAAGGTCAGAGAAACATACTGTCTCCATGCAGGCAATATGAATCTTAATTGTCATGAAAACCCACATTTTATGTATGGGATTTTATTTGCTTTCCTTTATTTTGATAGTCTGATGCTTTTGCATGTTTTAATTGTATTTGGAATAACTTAGAAGCTAGTTACAGTAATTGCAATGTGTATGCAGGATTTTGTATCTGTAATCATTAGTCTGATGCATCTGTAGATTACAGTATACAAAATGGAGGGATGCTCTGTCCCAACTGAGTTTTAATTTTGCTTTAGGATTGTGCTTCTTAAAGTTTTGTTTGTGGCCACAAAACCCTTTTGGTGATAAAATATTTTTGCAGAATCTTCAAACAGCCATCCTTTTTAGGACTCCTTTTTCAGTTATAACGTTGTGTGCAAACGGTTGGGATTAATTTGCCACGTACTTCAGCAAACTGTATATACTGTATTTACCCATTATGATGGATCATCTTATGGTTTACAGGGGCGTTAAATTCATGTACAATGTTAGCAGTCTGTGTCTACATTCTGTGTTCTGCATTTTGTCTGCCAAAGTATTTGGTGTTTTTTGGCTGTATATCTTGAGAATGCAACTTTTCTGATTTGGGCACACCCAAGATGGCTGCCAGACTTCGGCTTCTGTCCCCCAGAAGGACTTAATCAAAACGAAAAAAAAAAAAGTACTTTTGTTTGAATACTGTTGTGTTTTGTCTTTTTGGCTTTTAGTACTTTTATGGTAATATTGCAGCCATTAGTAATAAAGTTATGTGGCAGTTGACAAGTAATGTGCCCTTACAACTATCCAGAAAATTTTCTGTAGCAATTTAGATCCTACATCCCTACCCCCAGAAGAAAGTTCCTCGGTGCGCTCTGAACACAGACAAGTAGACGTAAAACGAATTGGCACGTGTAACAGGTACGATTGTAGTAATTGAACTCTATGGAAACTTTTCAGACCAGGAATCAGCCAGAAGAAGGTTCTTGTATGTAAAGGGAAGTTTAAAAAATAAGGTTTCATGTCTCATGTGAAACCATCTTCTGACCGCAGATTCCTTAGTGTAACACGCATACGTAGATCTTCGGTGTCGTCATATAGACAAAAGGATGAAACGTTTGTCGTATTGCTATGCAGGCAGTTTAAAAATGGCAGGCCAATTAGAAACATGGTGAAATGTCGAAGAGCACAGTATGATTTGATTTTGTATGTGATAGGTGTCGGTATTAGTTGGTGGGAGTTTGCGGATCGTGTGTCATTTCGCTGAAACAGGTGTAGGTGTGGTTCTTGGTGCTGTGCTTTCAGTGACGGTGGGCCAGATGTTGACGAAGAGCAGCGACCTGGGCGCTTAGGGCAACACTACAGATGACAGTCCGCCTTCGTGCATTTCCCTTTGTGAGAGGACCGACACTTTGAGCTTATATCGCTTCTAGAGCTAGACATTTCGTTCAGTAGTACGCACAACATTGTCCACGACAAAGTGCATTATAGCAAAGTGTGTGTGTGTGGGCATCCTGGGTGCCAAATCTCACAGATTGCCACAAACTTGTCGTATGGGAGCCTCTTCCATGTATTTGCTTGTTAACACCGACCAAGGAGATAAAGTTTATGGTGTGATTTATTACAGAGAATGAAACACGTGTTAATCAATTGACATCCGAAATCCGAAAAACGTCTATGACATGGAAACACCCATCATAGCCCCGAACGAAGAAGTTTAACGCAACGCCGTCAGTAAGGAAAACCACGCCATCTGCCTTTGCGGACCATAAGCGCGTGCTTGTTGTCGTCTTCGTTGATCATTATAACAACACTTAACTGGTGTGCATTATGGAGTTACGTGAGGGGTTGCGGCAGTTTGTCTCAAGGAGTGGGTTGCTGCGCCAAGACGTCATTTTGCACGGTCACGCCGAGCCTTATGCTGCTGCCAATCGGATTTGTGACTAGTTTCGACGCAACTGCGGGTAGGTCGTGGGGCACAGTCTCTACTGTATCGATATTTACATCTTTTTTGACAGCACGAGAAGCCCCTGTATGACAAGCGATTTGTAACGGACGCCGACGTGAAGCAAGTTGTCTCCTCCTGGCTATGAACAGAATACTGATTTCTTCTACGTCTGGATACAGATGTCACGGTGGGACATATGCATAGAAATCAGTGATGACGACGTTGACGTCTGATGTATACCATTTTCTACCAGTGTGCCATGTGTATGTCGCAGTTGGAATAATGTGTTCGCGGCCTTGGAGTGCTTCTCACGTTTTATTATTGTTATTGTTATTATTGAAATTCAAACCCGTGTCTGTTGGAATGTCATTTCTTAGCGTGGTTTCTGTATAGGAGGGTGCATCAACGGATTATATCACCACTGAAAATCCTCTACCTCCGATGGAAAGTACTCTTTCACTGCTAATGTAACGCTCGTGTTTCATTGTTTCTAGATGAACGTAGTTACTGATCTGACTCGCAGGTCAAGTAGGAGAAGTCGTTCCACTTACGACAACTGCGTGAAACCTTTATTTTAAACATCCCATTGTGTAAATATATTTAAAGTGTAAAGGAACGTACCGTCAGGCACAATAAAACTGTTTATATTTTCAGAGATTTAGTGCGTTTCGCAACATGCTTCGGACAACTTGTTCGTCTTCAAGTAATACAGCTGTGTATGGATTATGTGAGAGGAAATTATCAACATAAAATATTCGATAAAGAAACTTTGATTTTTTAATATAAAATAGTAGTAATAAGAAAGGTTATGTCATAGAACTCCGTACAGTTGCAGTACCTCCCACTCAAGATTTATTTCTATAACATAACCTTACTTATTACTACAATTTCATGTAAGAAAAATGTGATATTGTTTCTTTTTATAATACTTTATGTTTATAATTTCCCGCCACGTATTCCGTACATAGGTGTATTACTTGAATATGGCCAAGTTGGCAGGAGCATGTCTTAAAGTAAATCTGTGGAAAAGGTTCTGTTGTGATTGACCGTTTATTTCTTTACGCCATAACTGCCTGTAACTTTAAAAAAAAACATCGATTCGCCGTAACTTTATTTTGTGCAAGGACACTTTTATTTCACATGAGGATGCCATGAATGTTCGTACTATGCACTGATAAACTCAACTATTTTTGTATAAATTCCTGCAAAATGTGCTAATGTCAGTAGTTACGCACACGTGGTGACAGTTGGAAGGGGAGATCAACAGCAATTAACAAAACATTTGAGAATATCGTGAACGAATGAATGGATGAAGAAACATAAAGTCGCCGCGTGCTTTGTTGTTGTGAAGCATTGCCCATTTTGTTACACAGTGTAGTAGTCATCATTTTGTACAGTTTACATTCTTCTCAACTTCCGTAAACGCCGTTTGCATGTCATTGCGTTTGGAATTTTTTACTGCAAGTGTGGCGATGAATGGGACGACTAGTGCGACAGTGGAGCAGTGGCTAACATGTGCAGTAAAACCACGCCCCCCCCCCCCTCCACCTACAATACCATCGATTGTGTGTGATCGGTGAAAGTACCAACACATTGTTTTGCAATTAACATTTTTTGCACTTACGTACGATTTAATTGACTTTGAACTTATTTTCTGCTGTAAGAGGAAGAGGCGTAGGTTTGCGCGGGGTATTTGCTTTCAGCGTGATTGTTATCTTGCTCATGCAAACAAAACAGGAAGATCGGCTGCATGAATTGATTCGTCAACTTGCATAACATAATCCACACATTTTAATCTGGGTAATTGCTCGCGTTCTGTGTGACATCCCACGTCCTCGATTCTCGTTGGAACTGTGGATTGTTGGAATGATAGGGATCCGGGGTAGCGCAGTCGGTATACTGACGAAGCTACGGGCAGGACGACCGAGGAATGGGAGTACTATAGCCGGAAGGGCAGTCGATTTGTTGTACGAAACATCCAGACGCACTCTTGGGTCTACCCAGACCCCTGTTTGATAGGTACGGGTAGGGGGGCTTTGTCTACAAGGGCCAAGTGGTCGGGTTGTAAAGCTTACTGTTGGCAAAATTAAAAGCGTACATGGAGCTGTACCTCCGCTCCCCCATTTCCGTTCATGGCGTGGTACCTGATTAAGCACACGGACAATTTAACTTTTACCTTTAAACACGTCTGGGACCCGTAGCAAAGAGCACTGTCCAACTCACTTCACGGGATGCCTCTTATACATTCATATTTTTACCTTTAATGAGAGATGTCATCTCGCCGGTGTTTAAAAAATCACATGTCCTTGGAATCATCGTGTTTGTATGTAAATGTGTTTGTAATTCTGCTGGAAGGAGTAACAGTATGCGTTGGGCATTTGGCGCTCTGGAGTAATGGATTCATGTAAATCCTAAATGCAGATGGTTGTCACTTTACATTTCGTGTGTTATTCGTCTGATGCTTGCAGTGCTTGTGGCTACATCTCTGCGCGTTGTCAGGGTGAACTTGGCCTCACTGTTTTTTCTAAAGTTAAAAGTTTAAAACCGGCGATTCTTTATGAGAGTTTAAGTGATCCGATTGAGTCCACTTTTCGTATTGCACAGATTTATCGTTCTACTTGCCCATTATTATTATTATCATCATCATCATCTGAAGAACTAGTTTATCAATTACTTATCGATTCTTTGTGCGGTAAACTTGTTTCGCATTGGTCCCATTTTTGACGTGAAGTATTTAGTGTATTACGCGTGTAGGTATTTAATGGTCTGTGTCAGAACCAATTTTCACCTGTCAAGCGCCGGTGGTTCATCAGTGGTCGCCATGGAACCTAAAGGTAATAACATTGTTACACGGCTGCTCTATTTGTGTCCTACGTTTCACATAAAAAAGTATTTGGTCTCCAGTTTTGCAGATCTTTGGACGGTGTGTTACCGTGCATCGTATTAGGACGGTGGTTCCCAAAGTGTGCCCTGCGGATCCCAAGGGATCAGCTTCCAGTTCTTAGGGGATCCGTGGATACATTTCTGTAATGGTACGTTTATTTCGTATGACCGTTTAGAATATGTAATTAAGAAACCCCCTGTATCCACGAAGCGAACGACAGTCAGTTTAAGACTAAATCATGCATTTCATTGTGACGCTACTGGTATATATTCGTAGCTATCTAATATCATATCTGAGGTATAATTTTTAATTTAGGATACTTATTATCCGGACATTTTATATTTACGTGGGCAAGGATGTGAGGATCCGTGGTAATTTTTCGAGGCCAAAAAAGGCCCGCGAGCAGGAAAGTTTGGGAAACAGTGTATTAAGACTAAAGATTAATTGGTGCGGGTGTCACTTCTTCCTCATAAGTCCGCGTCTGTGTCATGTTGTTGTTGACTGTAGGAAATGTAAAAGTACGGCTTTCAGATGTCGTTAAGTGGTCATAACGCTAGTATAAAATTGCGTGAAAATGGTCAGCCTGTTCATAATTTGAAATGTGATACACACAAACACACATCAAGGTTAGTTTTCAGTATTCGTGTATATTGTAATTGCACTGAGGGATTGGTAAATGCCTTAACTCATAGTTTCCAAAACTATGTTCCATGGAACACTGGTGTTCCGCAAGATGTGAATACATTTATTTGATAAAGAAGATACCACAAGACGTGTGTGTTCCATGAATATCTACTAAATTAAAAGGTTTTCCGCGACCAAAAAAGTTTGGGAAGCGCTGTTTTAACTGTAAACCGTTCAGCACAGTTTTCGATGCGCGCGCGAAGAGAGCGTCCAGATGTCAAAATAATATCGTCGTTGGTTATGTCAGTTAAAGAAAACAAGAAGCGCATTGATTCAAAATCACCAGCAAGTTCCTAGACTTCAAAAGGGGATGCTGAACGCATAATGCTGTCGTGTGTAAAACTAAATGATTGTTAATTATGAATATTAATTTGTAATTATGCCGCTGGCCTTGCGGACTGAGGCGTGGGTCTGTAGCTGCTCGATTTCTGTGATCGCGGGTTCGAATCCCGCTGAGGGCATGACTTTCTTCACTTGTGTTGGTTGTGTGTTGTGTGGGTAGCTGTCTCTGCGACGGGCTGATCACTCGTTCAGAGGAGTCCCACCGAGTGTGTGTGTGTTTGTTTGTTTAATTGTGTGTGATAAGTAACCTCAACAACGAGGCGGCCTAGGTCCGATTTGGGTTGTAACGCCACAGAAAAAAAAGTAATTTTACATAGTCACCAAAAATAAAAGCGGCAAACCTGTTAAATATCATGACAATCACTTTTCCAGGTTATCACGAAAAACTGCTAACGTCTGTTAGTAATGTACAGTATTATTGTGGTCCACTGTCGCACTGGGCACTATTTTGTGTTTACGTGTGATGAGACATGTATTCGTTTGTTATGGTCGGAAACTAGGTGAAGCTCGATAGTGGAAATTGCTGTAAATTCTTTATCCCTTGTAAATGAGGGCGGGTGGGAGGAGAGGGAGGCTGGTTCAGGAAAGCCGACTAGCCGGTCGTTCGGGGCCCGCTTCCACTCCTATAGCCTGGCCTAGAGATGCGAATTTAGGAAGCAAAGTAACAGAAATTAGGAAAAGGTTTAGCACAAAACAACGCATATATAATATATTTATGCTGTAGAATAAGAAACATAGTTTAAAACATATTTTACAGCCGAATTATATGCTGGGATCTTCCGCCACATAAGTAGTTCGACCTATATCGCGTAGGCCTAACTAGGGCTAGGCTAGCCGAAGTGCCATCTCTTTGTAGTGTAGTTCTGAAGCCTCATTGTTGGCTGTTACAAAAGTGCGACATGGTATGTTACTCAAATGCGAAATTCAAGGATTTATACACAAATTCGGAATCTTTTTTTTTTTGTTGCTTCGTGAGGACGGGTTAATTAATGTGGGGCTCGTTTCATCGACAGTTTGATAACCGTGTATGTACTGGATGTACAGACAGGATCACTAACTTGTAGTCTTATAACTTTTGATTTTTCGGACTTGATATATTTACTACCTGTTAGAAATTATATTCCCGACTTAGTGCGGGGAAGATGCCCCTGTTTCCGAGATAAATTAGACCTTTATTCATTTCTATGACAAAGCAGACACGAAGAGGCTGAAGCAGAGTTTAATTGATCCTGATCGAGCTTTCCGCTACCGATAAGGTACAGATGGTTTTATTTTAAAGAGTAGTGTAATTGAAATAAAAAAATTGTTGCCTTCACAGAGGGATCAGATGACCAGCCACAACAATAACCGGTAACCAGTTCCAAACCACTATCACCTAGTCCTGTGTGATCTTATTCACATCAAATGAGACAATACATAACATTGATACGCGCCAGAAAGCGGACTTACATGTCCCTGTAGCAGAATTAACAAAGGTACAAAGGGGAGTTTACTACTCGGGCACGGCCCTATATAATGCTCTGCCTAAACACATAAAAGGGATTGCTCACAACGTCAAAAAACTGAAGCAAGAACTAAAGAGGTTTC
>Ga0123353_10005060_pt1 | contig 17204 bp, 13 predicted proteins | sample TergutLab28metaG_3_FD_92763 | JGI IMG/M metagenome (GOLD analysis project Ga0123353, IMG submission 92763) | Labiotermes labralis P3 segment gut microbial communities from Petit-Saut dam, French Guiana - Lab288 P3 | ecosystem: Host-associated > Arthropoda: Insects > Digestive system > Gut ...
AGGGGGTCGGGGGGCGGAGCCTCCCGCAAATTTTACGTGCGCTTCCTAAGTACAAACCGCATCCCCCATGTTATGCCTTATGGATGTTGCCGGTATTGTGTTTTTCTGCATGCTATACGGGTAGGATGGGTACGTGGTTTCCGCACTGTTGTGCGGTTTTAACGGGTTTTGAGCCAAAAATAATAGTTTGCTAATTGGGTATATTGTGCGTTATAATTACGGCAGCGTTACGGCAGGATGCGGTAAAGCATTGATTAATAAGCCCCTCCCCTCGCTGCAAGCGGGCGAGGGGGTACAGGTTTTTACACGATACCTTGCGCCATCATGGCGTTAGCCACCTTCAGGAAGCCGGCGATGTTGGAGCCCACTACATAATTGTCGGGGCAGCCGTATTCCTTGGCCGCATTGGCAGCGCTGTGATAAATGTTTTCCATGATGCCTTTCAGGCGGGCATCTACATTCTCAAAGCTCCAGGACTGGCGCTCGGAATTCTGACTCATCTCCAGGGCAGATGTTGCCACGCCGCCCGCGTTGGCCGCTTTGCCGGGGCAGAAGAAGACCTTGTTCTTGATCAGATACTCGGTAGCTTCCAGTGTAGTGGGCATGTTGGCGCCCTCGCCCACTGCAAACACGCCGTTTTCCACCAGCGCCTTGGCATCGTCCAGATTCAACTCGTTCTGAGTGGCGCAGGGTAGCGCGATGTCGGCTTTCACCTGCCACAGGCCTTTGCCTTCGTGGTATTCGGCGTTGGGGCGGTAGTTGAGATAATCGCTGATACGGTTGCGTTTGACTTCCTTGATCTCCTTCGCAATAGCGAGGTCGATACCGTCCTTGTCGAAAACCCATCCGTTGGAATCGCTCAAGGTAACCACCTTGCTGCCCAGTTGAATCGCCTTTTCCGCCGCGTAAATGGATACGTTGCCAGAACCGGAAATCAGCACGGTTTTTCCCTTTATGGACAGGCCGTGATCTTTGAGCATTTCTTCCACGAAATAGAGCAGGCCATAGCCGGTTGCCTCGGTACGTACCAGGGAGCCGCCGTAGGTAAGTCCCTTGCCGGTCAACACGCCTTCGTAGATATTTTTGATGCGTTTGTACTGACCATACATGAAGCCGATTTCACGGCCTCCTACACCAATGTCACCGGCGGGTACGTCGGTATCTGCGCCGATGTGGCGGGCGAGTTCGGTCATGAAGCTCTGGCAGAAGGCCATCACTTCACGGTCGGATTTGCCTTTGGGGTCAAAATCACTGCCACCCTTGCCGCCACCAATCGGCAGGCCGGTCAAGCCGTTTTTGAAAATCTGCTCGAAGCCCAGAAACTTGATGATGCTCAAGTTGACCGACGGATGAAAGCGCAGCCCACCCTTGTAAGGGCCGATGGCACTGTTGAATTGCACACGGTAAGCCCGGTTGACGTGCACATTGCCGTTGTCGTCTACCCAGGGAACGCGGAACAGGATTTGGCGTTCCGGTTCCACTAAACGTTCGAGCAGGCCGACTTTGGCATACTTGGCATCGTTGTCGACCACTAGCTTGAGGGAGTTCAGCACTTCAGTGGCGGCTTGATGGAATTCTGGCTGATTCGGGTTGTTGGCAATCAACTCGGCAAGCACTTTATCTACGTACGACATCCTTTCTTTCCCCCTGTTAAAAGAAAAAAGCAAACCTGTTAAACATACCATAAAAGAGAGCAAAGGTACAGGCTCTATCTGAGCACTGAACACGTGCGGACGCACTCCCTGGCTGGATGTCGGGGTGGTTCAAGTCCTGTAAGACGGGGGATTGTCAGGTTACGCAGGAGAAAAACATGGCAGTACATGAACTCAGGTTCATTTCGACCGCTTCGCGGATACGTGGAAAGCTGCCGGGGTTCAACCCGAGGTTGTTCCAGATGCGCGGATCTATGCGCCGAAGCGCCTGCTCGCTCGGCTCGTCGTAGCGGTCGGCTTTGCTGAGCACGAGTGCGATATGGAGCAATTCCGCTTCGGTGACATGTTTGCCAGCCAGCCGGGGCGTGATTTGCGCGCCAATGATTTCGGCGAAATTCGGAGGCAGTTTCCAATTGTCCATCAGCGCCGCGCCAACTTCCGCCGAATCACAGCCGACGATGCGGCGTTCGACTTCATAGAGCGGTTCGTTCCTGGCATCGGCGATGCTCTGGGCTTCGATGGTCAGTTCGGGCACCGTCTGATACATCACCAGATGGCCGATGTCAGCTAGAAGGCCGATGACGAATAAACGGCTGGCGGCGGGATTGCAAGTCAGAAACGCTAGTTCGCGCGCGGTCAGCGCAGTAACCATGCATCCGATCCAGTACCGCCTCATGTCCATGTGTTGAGGATGGATGCCGATGAACACATTGGTGACCGTGATGGCCAGCACCAATTCGTGTGTCTGCCGCAAACCGAGGACGATAATAGCGCGCTCGACGCTTTCGATTTTGCGGCTGAAACCGTAGAAAGCGCTGTTGACGAGCTTCAGTATCCCGGTTGTGAGTGCAGGGTCTGCCTCTACCAGACGCGCGACTTTACTAATGGAACCCTCCGGCGATTCAAGCTGGTCACGAACCCGGTAATACACCGAGGGTAAGGCAGCAAGCGACTCGATGTAGGTGACAAGTTCTTGGGCGGAGTACATGGGAAGTTTCCATATATATCGTCCCGATTATCGACTATCGCCATGAAAGACGGGAGAACGTCACGCTGGACGGCGTGAAAAAGTGCCTGAAAGATGTAGGGACAGCGGCTTCATTGGGCTGCCCGGATTTTCTTGGACGGGAAACTTTCACTTTAAGGCGGTTTCTATTCAATCCTATACACATCTGAGCATGCATTTGGATTGTTTCGCTACGTTCACAATAACGACAATTGACCTTTTCAAAGAGCCTGTACTGAGGCAAGCGAAGGTGTCATTGCGAGGAGCAAAGTGACGAAATAATCTATGATTGAATCGAAAATACTTTAGCCGGCAAGAGAATGTTATGCTCTGTTCATTTTAGGCACGGGCGTTCCAGCACGATTGCACGGTGAGCAACAGTTCAGTGAATACCTTGGGCGTTCCGGCAACGATGTTGCCGCTCTTGAGGTAGCCTCCTTCGCCATCAAAATCCGCGACGAACCCGCCCGCTTCCTGGATGAGCAGCGCACCGGCGGCCATGTCCCATGGCGAGAGGCCGATTTCCCAGAAACCGTCCAGGCGGCTGCTGGCGACATAGGCGAGGTCAAGCGCTGCCGCGCCGGCCCGCCGTAGGCCGACGCTCTTTTGCGTAAGTTCGCGGAACATGGCGAGGTAGGCATCGATATGCGCGAACTGGCGAAACGGGAAACCTGTACCGAGCAGGGCATCGGTCAGGCGCAGGCAGCGTGAGACGCGGATACGGCGGTCATTCATGTATGCCCCACGCCCGCGCGAGGCGATGAAAAGTTCGTTGGAAACCGGATCGAAGATGACGGCTTGTTCAGGCACGCCCTTGCGGGTGAGCGCGATGGAGACCGCATATTGTGGAAAGCCGTGGATGAAATTGGTCGTACCGTCCAGCGGGTCGATCATCCAGACGTACTCGGCCTTGCGTCCGTCCCCAGCCCCGGATTGGCCAGATTCCTCTGCTAGAATGCCGTGCTCCGGGAAAGCTTCGCGCAGGATGTCGACGATGGCTGCTTCGGCGGCGCGGTCGATTTCGGTGACGAAATCATTGTGAGCCTTGGTCTCAATATTGAGCAGTTCCAATTGGTTGGCGGCTTGGTTGATGATGGACGCAGCGCGGCGTGCGGCCTTGATGGCAATGTTGATAGCGGGGTCGAGATTGGGGCGCATTCGTAGAAACCGTTTCCGGCGTTGGACTGAAAACAGATAATTCTAGTATGAAGAAACTCTCCGCGCTTGACCGTGTCCGTGTAGTGCTTTCTCGTCCCAGCCATCCCGGCAATATCGGTGCGGCGGCACGGGCGATGAAAACGATGGGGTTGAACCAGCTCTGGTTGGTTTCCCCGGCTTCCTTTCCCGATCCTGTGGCTGAAGCGCGTGCTTCTGGCGCGGGGGACGTGCTCGCCGGTGCGCACGTGGCGGGCTCTTTGCAAGAGGCCCTCTCCGGGACTGTATTTGCGGCGGCGCTGACTGCGCGGCGGCGGGATCTGTCGCTCGCGCGGTCTGACCCTCGCGCTGCAGCCGCCGAACTCATGCAATGGAGCCGGGACACATGCGGCGAAGTGGCGCTGGTGTTTGGCAACGAGGCGAGCGGCCTTTCCAACGAAGAATTGGGGCTTTGCTCGTTGCCGGTAACGATTCCGGCCAATCCCGCATACCCTTCGCTCAATCTTGGCGCGGCGGTGCAATTGATGTGCTACGAATTGCGTCTGGCGGCAATGGCACAGGGTGGCGGGGCATCTTTTCTTCCTGTTGAATCTTTGCCCGAACCGGCCACGCATGATGAAGTCGAGCATTTTTTCGCACACCTGAATTCAAGCATCGTGGCGAGCGGTTTTCTCGATTCCGCCAAACCCCGCCGCCTCATGCCGAGGCTGCGGCGGCTTTTCGGGCGCGTACGGCTTGAGAAAGAAGAAATCGCCATTTTGCGAGGTATTCTTTCCAGCTTCGATGCAGGCATGAAGAACTCCCAACAGAAACAGTAGAATGGAAGTCTTGGGGCTGCGTAGGTTGATGTTTTTATTGACAGGTGGCAGCATGCCTGCCTGCAAAGTTTTGATAATCAACATTTCGGGAAACACTTCCATGTTCGAACATTTGCGTGAAGATTTGGCCAGCGTGCGTGAGCGCGATCCGGCTGCGCGGTCGACCTGGGAAGTGCTCACCTGTTATCCCGGCGTCCATGCCTTGGTTCTTCACCGCCTCGCCCATGCGGCCTGGCGGCGGCGTTTTTTCTGGTTGGGTCGTTTCATCAGCCATATCGGACGTTTTTTGACCGGCATCGAGATTCATCCGGCGGCTGTGATCGGGCGGCGCGTGTTTATCGATCACGGCATGGGCGTGGTGATCGGGGAAACTGCCGTTGTCGGTGACGACAGCACCATTTACCAGGGCGTGACTCTCGGCGGCACTTCGCTTTATCGCGGTACCAAGCGCCACCCCACGCTTGGGCGTGGCGTCGTGGCAGGAGCAGGCGCGAAAGTGCTTGGCGGTTTTGAAGTTGGCGACGGCGTACGGATCGGTTCAAATGCAGTCGTCGTTAAGCCCGTGCCTGCCGGATCCACGGTAGTGGGAAATCCGGCTCACATTCTTGTCCCTGACAGTAAACCGGGTTCCGGCCCCGACTCCGAATCGTCGACGGAGTCCGACGGCTTTTCGGCCTATGGCGTTACGCGCAACATGGACGATCCCCTGGCCAGTGCCGTCCACAGCCTGCTCGAACACGCGGCCGACACGGATCGGCGCCTCAACCTCCTCCTCGAACGGCTTGCCCAGACGGGTGTTCATCTTGGCTCGGCAGCAGAGCCGAAAGATGATTTCGACGCGGGTGAATTGTCGAAAATGGTGGATTGAACCGGTTCGCGGCAAAGTAGCTTAACAGGGTGCTCAAAAACTATTTTTTCAGGCGCCAGAGTCCACAAGACAGGTGGACACCTCGAAAAACCCCCTTGTTTCATGGAGTCAGAAAAATTTCCCTTTGATTTCATTGGGAAAATTTTTGCTCTTTTAGTCAAACCCGATGTTTTTCGAGGTGCCCAGGTCAAAATCAGTCCGAAAAGCAGCTTTACAAGGTAGTTTTCGGCCATTTTTGGCCTTGTAGACATAGGTTTCTCCAGTGCTTCAGACTTTTTGAGCATCCTGTTAAGCACGTATCAATTCTCACACAGACGAGGGCGAATTTTTTCACCCCTGGCAATGACTATACGCCGAACCGATGCAGTACAATGGGTTATCTATAACGGATAGCTCAGAATCATGACGGCAAAATCTTTCTACTTCGCCAGCAACGACGCGATGTTCAAGCGTATCTTCGGTGACAGGCACAACACCAGGCATCTTGTGAGCCTGCTGCGCGCCATACTCGACCTTCCCCCCGAGGATTACGCCGAAGTCAGCATCGACAACCCTTTTCTTGCCCGCGAGCACCCCGGTGACAAGCTGGGCATCCTCGACATCAAGGTCAGGACGCCCACGGGCAAGGTCATCGACATCGAAATCCAGCTTTGCAATCACGGCGCCATCCGCGAGCGCGTGGTGTTTTACCTGGCCAGGATGGTGACGGGCCAGGTTGGCGCATCCGATGGGTACTGGAAAATCAAGCGTTCGATCTGTATCTTCATATTGGATTTCAACCTTGTCCCGGAAGGTGCGATCTTCCATAATCAGTATTCGCTACGCGACCACGCGGGGGCGCAATTCACGGATCTGATGGAAGTGGTTACCCTGGAACTGCCCAAGCTGCCAGGTAAGCCGGACGGGACGGCGCTGTGGGACTGGATGAGGTTCGTAGGCGCCCGAGACAAGGAGGTACTGGAGATGCTTGCCGAGAAGAACCCGGAAGTGAAAGAAGCTGTCGACAAGCTGCAAGATCTCAATGCGGACAAGCAGGCGAGGCTGGAGGCTGAGTCGCGCGAGAAACTGCGCCGCGACATCGCGCACTACAAGCTTGATGCAATGAACCAGGGACTGGCAGAAGGCCGGGCGAAGGGGCTGACGGAAGGGCTGGCGAAGGGACAGGCAGAAGGTCGTGCAGAAGGTCGTGCAGAAGGAAAGGCAGAAGGAAAAGCAGAAGGATGGACAGAGGCAAGCCATACGATTGCCCGTAACGCACTACGACGCAACATGCCTGCCGAAGAGGTTATGGCGCTGACTGGGCTTTCCAAAGAAGAAATCCAGTCATTGATGCACTGAATGCTTGATTAGGGCAAACCAGTCATGGCTTGCGCGAAACCACGTGCGAAACCTTTTGCGTCGGCTAGCCCCAGCGCCTTCTTTCTATATGCAGAAGTTCGGACAAGCCGTCTCATTCGGCAAGTATTTGCTGAAGGGTATCCCGGATATGTTGTTGGGCATTGGATGGGATGTTGGAGGCTGTTTGCAGAAGCGAAATTGCTTCCTCGCTTTGCCCGGTCAAATGCAGGCTTTGCGCGAGCGCCGGGTAAGCCGCGTACAAGTCCGGTTGCAGTTGGACGGCTTCCTGCAAGTATTCCACTGCTTCGGAAAATCTGTCGTGTTTCAGGAAAACTTCGCCAAATGCCGCGATGATGTCGGCCCGTTCCGGTGCAAGCCGGGTGGATTGCGCAATGAAATCGCGTGCCTCTTGGAGAAGCCCCTGGCGTACGCAAACAAAGGCCAGGTACGCATACGGCAGAGGGTTGTCCGGTTCCTGCGTCATGGCTGCTGAAAGGCATTCGATGGCGGTCTCAAGGTCTTCTTGATTGAAAGCCTGAATACCTTGCTCAAGCGGAGAACCCGGCGTCTGATGAACGGGAGAATGTTGCTGCTCTGTACCAATGAAAGCTTTGTCCGGGCAAACTTTCTGGCAGCGGGTTTTCCAGCCTTCCGGTGCGGCTGTTCCCAGCATCTGGCCCGTTATTGCCAGGGCTTCTTCGGGAACCCTCCCGGAAAGCCCCAGGCATGGAACGCTGACGGCGGCGGCAATGTGTAGCGCATCGGAATCCGGCGCGACCAGAAGGTCACACAGGGGAAGCACTGTCGCCGCAGAGTGCATCCATGGCAACTGGAGGGAGAGAATACGGCAGTCCGGGGCAAAACCAACGTCGGCGGCAGAAAAACCCTCTTCATGCTCCAATATGACGATGCCGAGTTTTTTATTCTGTTGCAGCAGGCCCGCGATGAATCGCTGCCAATGCGCTTTGAACCAGGTGTGATCCGATGGGTTGTCCGCCATATATACGGCAATCAACCTCTCAATGCCCCCATGCTGGAAGCGGCGAAGCATATGGGTAGCGGCAGGAAAAATTTCTGCGTTTATGGGGTACAGGGAGGGTTGGTTCGCTGTTGGGGAAATGCCGCTGGCCTCAGCATAGGCATGAAGAAGGTGCGATCCACGGCGCGTCTCGCATGTTCCGTTCAGGTCAATGACCATATCATCCGGCAAGGGTTCGTATTGCGTACCGAATACGAGGTCAGCGTCCGGATTGTGCAAGAAAACTTCTGTCTTATCCGTAGAAACCAACACATTATGCTCTGGATAAAGGCGCCGTAATTCACTTAGGATGGGCGTTGTCCAGATTACATCGCCTAATGTTCCGCTCTTCTTGAGAATGATGTTGGGACGTTTCTTTTTGCATGGGCGACGTAAGACGGCAACGAATACTGCATCGCTGTTTTCGTCTGGAGGGCTGTCTGTAACATCCAATATCTCGAAGACGCTCAAATCATGTGAAGGAGCTTTTTGAGTGAAAATAGTAATATCTTCAAAATACTGTTCGAGAAAATTTTGCAACCGTTTGTAATTCCAGTTTGAAAGATGATAAGAATTGATATGTGAACCGTAACGTGTTTCGATAGGTATGGAGATAAGCATCTGACCATCGGGCAGCATTTTATCAATCAGGAGTTCCATGAATTTGTAAGGATTTGGAACGTGCTCAATCGTTTGCAGCGATACGACATTTTCGTAAAGAGAGGGTGTAGATTCAGCAAGGTTAACCAAGTGAAAATCTGTTTTTTTATCCCATACGCCGGTTTTTGCATACCCTACAGCGATTTCAGACATATCCACGCCATAGTATTCCGATACGGTGCCGAGCCGCGAAAATATCACGGCGCCATAACCCGCGCCGCAGGCACATTCCAGTATTTTGCCTGGAAGAATAAGGTTATATAAAAACAAGTAGCATTTGATATGGATGGTAACAACTTGATAAGACCACAAACCGGGAATCATCCGTTCAGCTGTTACTTCAGAATACGGTATGGACGGATTGTGATTCAGCCGATAGTGTGTGATGCCATCGGTTGGCACTAGTTCATTCGTAGGTTCAATGATAGCGGCAGTGAGATAAGCAAGGTTTTCCAGTTCCCAGTTTTTGAAAAGGGAAGGAAAGTGAACGCCGTCTTCTTTAACCAATATACCCAGAATGGTCATGAGATGTTTTTTGTCCGTTGAATGGAGAATGACATCGGCAGCCAGAGTTTTTTTCGTTTCACCGGGTAGCGACACCCATTCAAAGCGGAGGTAGTCGATGCCTCGGAACCACATTTCCTGGAATTCGTCAGCCAGTTTTTCCGTGTAAATCTGAAGCGATTCGATGAGTGGGTGAGAGTCAATTTGGAAGATTTTCGCTACCGATTGGATGTTCGATTCGTTTCCTGTTGTGGCATATAGAAGGTTTGCTGTTTCGAAATCTTGCAGCCTCTCTTTTAATACTAATTTTTGAAAAGAAGTAGCTTCTGCGACCTTGTAAATATTGCCGTTTACAACTTGACAGAATGGGGTTAATTTTTTTTGTGCGAATTTTGTGATGGCGCAAACGGAATCATAAAAGGATATGCTTGCAATTTCCTGACGATACTCCTTCTGAAATGGCATGAAATCCAGGATATTTGAGAATTGATTTCCCGGAATATAGTCGGAATGTAGTGTATCAATGAACTGTTTCAAAAATTCAATGGCTGAATTTTTCCTGCGTAACCCTCCACCATAACTTTCCCAATAAGAGGCGTGTAAATCTTCAATGATGTAAATTCCGCCGGGATTGACTTTTTTGAACAGCGCAAAAAATGCCGAAATGATGTCGCCACTCATATGCGAACCATCATCAACGATTATGTCAAAACTCATATCGTCAAACAGACGGTTCAGAAAAACCTCATCCGTGGCGTTACCAAGATGAAAATGAATGTCCTTGCTGCCGAAAACGAGTTCCAGGCATTTGGGGTTAATGTCCATGCCATGAATTTCCGAGCCTGCCGGAAGGAATTTTTTCCATATTTCGAGCGAACCGCCGTTCTGCACCCCAATTTCAAGCAGCCGTAACGGCTTTCCGGCGTCAAGGTGACGGGCGAGGATTTGATCGTATACAAATGGATAGTGCACCCATTTATGGCAAGCATGTTTCTGATGGTTTTTGTAAATGTCATAGTAGCGCTGCTTTTCCCATATGGTGTCGGTACTCATTGTTTGCTCCGTCTGTCATCAAGGGGTTTGGTTTCGCACCAGCGCTGCCACATGCCACGGAAGGCATCTTCCAGGCTGCGGGCCATGCGCGGGCCGTCGAGCAACGGGCTGGCAATCATCCGCTCACGCAGGTTGGCGCGCAGGCGCTTGAGGCGCTCAAAGTCGTTTGCAAGGGCGACGGCAATGTTTACGTAATCGTCGGCGCTCGATGCCACCAGTTCGTGCAGGCCGACGTTTTCAAGGATTGCTTTGCCCATGCGGGCGGAGAGATGCTCGCCGGGCCAGGTGACGAAGGGCACGCCCATCCAGATGGAGTCGTAGCCGGTTGTGCCGCCGTTGAAGGGGAAGGGATCCAGCCCGAGATCGATTTCGCTGTAACTTTCATAGTATTTCAGCTTTGCGATGTAACCCCGGAATTCCAGTTGTTCGGGATTGACACCGTGGCGCTCGAACTTGCTGGAGAAGTAACGGATGGTCTCATCGTCCTTCCCGCCGATAGCAACGAGAATCAGGCGGGACTGTGGGCACTGGAGGAGGATGCGGCTCCAGAGTTCGATGGTGTGTTCGCTCGCCTTGCGGAAATGGTTGAGGCAGGCAAAGGTAAAAGGAAGGGATTCGCGCTCGCAGGGCAGCCCCGGCAGGATGGCGGCGTTGCTGATGTCGGCGCGTACGCCGTAGCAGTCCGGCAAAGGCCAGGGGGTTTCCAGGCTCCAGCCCCCTTTTTCCAGCACCGGGTCGGGCGGGATGAAGATGTAGTCCATTGCGGACATGCCGCTGGTTCCGGGAAAGCCAAGCCATGTGACCTGGATGGGCGCAGGCTTGCGCGCAACGACATCGCAGCGGGTTCCATCGGTGAAGCCGTTAAGGTCGATGAGAATGTCGATTTCGTCGCCTTCGATGAGGTCTGCCAGCCCATCGTCGCCAATGCCGATGACCGCACGCCATTGCTGCGCATGGGGCTTGATCCGGCGGGTGATGTCGTCTTCTTCGGAAAAATTGTAGTAGATGAAGGTTTCCAGCTTTTCGCGGTCGATGTGTTCGAGGAACGGCCAGATGAAGGCGGCAACCGGGTGGTTGCGCATGTCGGAGGAGAGCCAGCCGATGCGTAGCCGCCGTTCCGGGTCACGGTTGCGGGAGGCAAAAGCGTTGCCCCGAAACTTGGCGCGAAAGATGCGCTCATCGAAGGTTTGCGCCAGCTTGAGGATGTCCGCCGCGCTGATCGAGGAGGCGGAAACCATCGCCCAGAGTGCCTTGGAGTATGTGCCCCGGTGATTGGGGTCGCGCACACGGGCACGGGCAAGCAGTTCCAGGGCCTCGTCGTGGCGGCCCTGGTCGTTGTACCAGGTGGAGAGGTTCATCAGCGCGTGGATATTGTCCGGGTCTTTCTCCAGGACGGCATCGGCAGCCTTGCGTATCTTTTCGCTTTCCCCGCCCTTGGTCAGGACGATGAGCAGGGTGTTCCAGGCGCTGAGGTTGTCCGGGTTGCGTTCCACTGCCATTTCCAGGCTTTCGCGCGCCATTGGGGTCCAGTTCTTGATGGCGAACAAGGCTCCTAGTCTTTCAAGTATCCAGTCCTCGTCCATGCCCAGCGCGAGTAAGTGATCCATCGTGTCGATGGCTGCTATGGCCTCACCGCACAGGATGAGATTTATGACGAGCTTGGCTTGGATGTTGCGGTCATCGGGGGCAGAATCTGCCGCCTGTCGGTAAAAACTTGCCGCTTCGCGGTTGTTGCCCTGTGCCCAGGCCAACTCGCCCATAAGGTCGAATGTGCTGACGGTATCCGGGGCCAGTGCCTGGAGTTTTTTGAGGCAGGCGCCAGCTTTGTCCATATCCTGTTTTTCAATGTAGAGATGCCCGAGGGAGAGCCAGGAATCCGGGTAGCGCGGTGCGAGTTTTGTCGCCCGGTTGAAGGCTTTCAGGGCTTCGTCGGGTTCGCCGAGATGCTGGCATGCCAGGCCGAGCAAGCAGTAGTACGCGGCAAGAGGATGGGGCAGGCGGACGACGTCTTCCAGCACGCGGCGGGCGTGTTGCCAATTGCCCGCTTTCACGTAAGCGCCGGAGAGGCTGCACAGGATGCCGGTGTCTTTCGGGGCTATTTGCCGGGCGGCGAGCAGTTGTTGAAGGGCCGGCCCGGTCTGGCCGAGCTTGCCGAGGGTTTCGCCGAGCTTCTGGTGGTAGTGGGCGTTTTTCGGCTGCAATTCCACCGCGTGGTTGAAAAAGGTGGCGGCAGTGTCCTGCTGCCCGATGCCCAATGCGACTTCGCCCAGCCCGAACCATGCCTGGTGCGCATTCGGTGTGAGGGTGGCGAGTTCCTCGAACAGTGCGCCTGCGCGGCTGTAATCCTTGGCAACGAGGGATTGTTGTGCCTTGGAGAGCAGGTGTTTCTGTTTGACGGACATGCTAAGGAGCCTCCGATTGGCGGCAATCAACCGCAGTGTATGAGGGCAACCCGTCCGATTAAGAGTGGAATAACGCCGGAATAACGGGGCATATTCCCCTCCCAAGGAGGGGAATAACCACCCCGCCCCTTCGGGGCACCCCTCCAAGGAGGGGAATGAATCTGGCACGTTAAATGCTTAGATACCGTCTGAAGGCTCCGCGCGGGCATTTCGCCAAGGGATGACCGTGAACTTGTGGTCACGCGCGGGAGGACGCTGATAACCCTTCGGAGGACATTGAAATGCCGCAAATCATCAATACCAATATCTCGTCGCTGAACGCGCAGCGGAACCTGGACACTTCGCAGAGTTCGCTATTCACCGCGTTGCAAAGGCTGTCATCCGGCCTGCGGGTGAACAGTTCCAAGGACGACGCCGCCGGCCTAGCAGTGGCGGAAAAAATGAACGCACAGGCACGCGGCATGACGGTGGCGATCCGCAATGCTAATGACGGCATCTCGTTGGTGCAGGTTGCTGAGGCCGGGATGAACGTGATCGGCGAACACCTGCAACGGATGCGTGAACTGGCGGTGCAGGCGGCTTCCGGCCAGTATGATTCCGACAACCGTAGCGCGTTGGATACCGAATATCAGGAATTGAAGAGCGAAATTGACCGGGTCATCAGCGCCACCAATTTCAACCAACAGCCGTTGCTGGACGGCACGTTCTCCGCCGGGGTGACCTTCCAGGTCGGGCCGAACTCGACCCCGGAATCGCAAATCATAGTGTCGATCGCCCCGGTTTCTGTTGCTGCGGGTTTCATTACTGGCGTGGATGGGTCGACCGCTTTGAACGAAATTTCCGTGCTCGATACGGCCATCGACAACATCAACACTAACCGTGCATCCCTGGGTGCAGTCCAGAACCGTTTCGAGGGGGTACTCACCCAGTTGTCGGCGTCGCGTGAGTCTACCGAGGCGGCGCGCAGCCGGATCATGGACGCGGACTATGCCGCCGAAACCGCAAAACTGGCGCGCGCACAGGTACTGCAACAGGCCGGGGTGGCGATGCTGTCCCAGGCTAATGCCCTGCCGCAGAACGTGTTGCGGTTACTGCAATAAAGCTGCGACATTCCTCCTTGCGCGCCACCGTAATCCGGAACAGGATCGGGGCGCGTTTTTTGTTCCGGGTGGCGATTGGCAGTGCGCATTGCGCTAAAAGGGCGGGGTACCGGAACCCATGCGTGAAAACCCGCACACTCCGCACAGAAAAAATTGACGAGTAACAGTCGACGGACGTTTCCACCTTAAAGAAATCCCAGTTTCCGCCGTTACCGCATCCAAGCAGACGAGCAAATGGATAGTTCAAGGCTTTTGAAGACAGTCCGGCGTCTTGCTCGAACAAGGTTTGTACCGAAGGAGAAACAAAATGCCCCAAATCATCAACACCAATATCTCGTCGCTCAATGCCCAGCGGAACCTGAACACTTCGCAAGGTTCCTTGAACACTGCGTTGCAACGGCTTTCTTCCGGCCTGCGTATCAACAGTTCCAAGGACGACGCCGCTGGCTTGGCCGTGGCTGAAAAAATGAATGCGCAGTCTCGCGGTATGACCGTGGCGATGCGTAACGCCAATGATGGCCTGTCCCTCGCGCAAACGGCGGAAGCCGGCATGAACGTGATCGGCGAGCATCTGCAACGGATGCGTGAGTTGGCGGTGCAGGCTAGTTCCGGCCAGTATGATTCCGACAACCGTGCGGCGCTGGATACCGAATACCAGCAATTGAAGAGCGAAATCGACCGGGTCATCAGCGCCACCAAGTTCAACGGCCAGGAGTTGCTGACTTCAACAAGCCCGTTCTCGGCTGCTGTCGATTTCCAGATCGGCGCGACGACGACCGGCGAATCGAAGATTGGGATCAAGATTGATACATTGACCCTCAATGCCGGGGACATCAGCACGAATGCCAGCACAGCCTTGAATGAAGTTTCCGTGCTTGATGCGGCCATCGACAAGATCAACACCAACCGTGCATCCCTGGGTGCAATCCAGAACCGTTTCGAGGGGGTGCTCACCCAGTTGTCGGCGGCGCAAGAGAACACGGAAGCGGCCCGCAGCCGGATCATGGATGCGGACTACGCTGCCGAAACCGCGAAGCTGGCGCGTTCGCAAGTGCTGCAACAGGCTGGTGTGGCCATGCTGTCGCAGGCAAACGCCTTGCCACAGAACGTGTTGTCACTCATACGATAGACGAAGTGGTAACCGGTACAAGCGGTTGAATACGGGGGAGCACCAGCCAGGGGGCTGGTGCTCCCAACGGAACAACCAAAGAGGGTCGAATTGTGGAAACCATAGGTATCAACGGCACCATTGCAGGAGTGGGGTTTCCCTCTCGCGCCTCGCAGGCTTCGCCGCAGTCCCCCACGTCCCGGACGATGGGAACTGTTGACGTACCCGCTGCCTCGGATACCGACGAGGCACGCGCTGGCAGACGGAGCCAGGAAGCTGGCTCCGACACGGCAAACCTGAGACAGGCAGTGCAGGAAAGTGTGGAAAAGCTGAATGAATTTATCCGTCCTTATGTGACTTCTTTGCAATTTTCGATAGATGAAGACCTGGGCAAAGTAGTCGTCAGAATCATGGATGACGAAACGAAGGAAGTTATCAAACAGATTCCCTCTGAGGATGTGTTGGCATTGGCCAAGGCGCTCAGCAAAGTATCGGGATTGTTCGTGAAACAGGAAGCATGAAAAGGCCGGAGAAAACTCTTCGGGTTGTGCGCATGGGTGCAGTTCTTCCCGTGTGCAGTTGAAGGAGGCAGGTAATGGCAACAATCACTTCCCTGGGTGCAGGCTCCGGGCTAGGTCTGGAAGGCCTGCTTCAGGATCTCATGAAGGTCGAAAGGAGGCCCCTTGATGAACTGCAAAAGAAAGTCTCCTCTTTCAATACGCAGATTTCCGCAATGGGTACGCTGGCAAGCAAGCTTTCGGCGTTGCAAACGGCGGGCAAGAATCTTAAACCGGATTTGTTGCAGTCTGCGCTGGACAAATTCAGCACGTTCAAGGGCGCGGTCGGCGATGAAAAGGTGGCCTCCGTTTCCGTAGGGAGCGGCGCATTTTCCGGTAGCTACAGCCTGGAAGTGAGCAAACTCGCGCAGGCGCAGAAATCCTTTTTCAATAGCAGCAGTTTCGATGGCGACCCGATCAAGTTTACCTTTGAAGATTCTTCGAAGAACTTTACGGTATCGCCATCGAGCGGCAGCCTGACCTCGATAGCGAATGCCATCAACCAGGCGGACAAGGGCGTCACAGCGACCGTCATCAACGGCACGAATGGGCAACAACTCGTCCTGACCGGCAAGGAGGGTGAAGAAAACGCCTTCACCGTCAGCAGCGCAGGAGCGACAGGTGGCCCCATCAGCCCCATCAATGAGATACGGGCGCAGGATGCGGAACTGAAAATTGACGGGGTCGCGGTCAAAAGCTCCTCCAATACCGTCAAGGATGCGGTAACGGGTTTGAGCATCCAGTTGAAAGAACTCGGTTCCACGGCCATAAAGGTGGAGGCGGATCACACCGAAAAGCTCAAGAAAGGCCTGGAGGATTTCGTCAAGGCGTTCAATGACGTCATAGGCACCCTCAAGTCGCTGGGGTCTTACAATGCCGACACGAAAGCCACCGGGGCGCTCAACGGCAACAGCATATTGCGTGAGGCGCAGTCTACGCTTCGCAGCCTGGTATCTGACCAGAACAGCAGCTTCATGGACAAGGATGGCTATGCCATGACGCTCGGCAAGCTGGGCATCACCTTCCAGAAAGACGGCACGCTTTCGATAGATAACGACAAGCTCACTGCGGCGATCAATGATGACCCTGGATTGATTGCCAACTTCACTTCCGAAATCGGAAACCGCTTCAATACCGGCCTGGACAAACTCTCGGGAACGGGCGGCATGGTCGAGTTGGCCACGAATGGCATGCGGAACAGTGTCCGAAATCTGGAAAAACGCCAGGAAACGTTGGAAGCCAGGCTGCTGGGGGTCGAGGAGCGTTATCGCAGGCAATTCACTGCTCTCGATAACCTGATATCGAGCATGAACAGTACCAGCAGCTATCTCGCGCAGCAGTTGGCCTCCATTACACCTAAGAGCTAAATTGATTCTGCTACCGATAGAAGGAGAGAACCATGTTTGGCAAACCCGGCAGTCCGGCCAAGGCTTACGCAGACCTGGGGCGCGAATCCGACATCAGCACGGCCAGCCCTCACCGGCTGATCGTACTGTTGTTCGAGGGGGCTGAAACTGCAATCAACGTTGCCAAGGTGCATGCGGAGCAGGGCAACATCGCGGAGCGCGGCACAAGTCTCTCCAAGGCCATCGATATCATCAGCAATGGTCTCAAGGTGAGTCTGGATATGGAACAGGGCGGCGAACTGGCGGTACGGCTTTCGGCCCTGTACGACTACATGGTCTCCAGGCTGTTATGGGCGAACATGAAGAATGATATTCCCGCCATGAAAGAAGTGCTTTCCTTGCTTGGCGAGATTCATGATGCCTGGAAACAGATCGACCCCGGCAAGCAGAAATAGGGGGCGCTCTCCCACTGAGTCCTGTGTCCCCAGACCAAAAAAAAGGGAACTATACGTTTAACACCCTTTTTATTTGTAAATCGTAGTTGCAGAGTCTTGCAATCGAAACCTTCCAGCCTTGCAATCAGTGCAGCTTTCGGTCAGGAATAATTGCGACTGTCCGG
>Ga0123353_10005063_pt1 | contig 17199 bp, 15 predicted proteins | sample TergutLab28metaG_3_FD_92763 | JGI IMG/M metagenome (GOLD analysis project Ga0123353, IMG submission 92763) | Labiotermes labralis P3 segment gut microbial communities from Petit-Saut dam, French Guiana - Lab288 P3 | ecosystem: Host-associated > Arthropoda: Insects > Digestive system > Gut ...
ATCGGGGTTGAACGTCGGAAGAGAGAACGGCGGCGGAGTCTGCGGAGCAATCCCTAATTGATTACACGTTTCTGCATACTGCCAACCCGCATCGTTAATGAATACCGCCTGACCGTAGCCGAGGAGAACATCCCGGAAGCCGTTTTCGTTCGCCGGTATTGCCGGTTCGGTCATTTCTTGAATCGCTTGGAAGAAATCGACGGTTTTTCCATCGGATTTCAGGGGTTCGGTAATGACGGTCGTCTCCTCGGACACAATGAGTTCGGCACCGCCGCTCATGAGGCAATACCAAAAGGCGAAAAAGGCAAGAGCAATGAGAATCAGGAAGCCGAGACATCCGAGACAGCATCCGAAGAAGCAGCAACTGCCGCTCCGGCGTGTTCGCGGAGCATGTGCGAATTCCGCATCGAATCCGGTGTCCCGATAGGGTGATTCAAAGTTCTGAAAATCTTGCTGGTGGGTACTCATGGTCTTGTCTCTCAAAATGAGCCGCTTGTAATTCCTATTGGCTTTTGGGGTGCCCCAGACTCCATGATAAATTCGTTCTCCGTTGTGCCACGAGATAGCTAATTTTCTATCTCGGCAGAGTCTCGACAGGTGGTTTTTCAGTTTTGGCATGAGTTTCTCCTTTCTCCAAAGGTCGTAATTACGACCTTTGGCAAGTGTCAATAACCCATACAACTGAAATTTCAAAGTGCCGCAAACACCTTATTTTTCTAGGCTCAAAGCCAATTCGGGGCGAGAGGATTCGAACCTCCGACTTCCTGCTCCCAAAGCAGGCGCGCTAGCCAGGCTGCGCCACGCCCCGTCTAATGCCAAAACATTCTAATACATTAACCATAAATAACAATCCCGGCTCCAATGCCAGCCTAATCGAATCCAAATCCACGAAACCCGTAAAACATCTTGAAACAACACATCACTTCCAGTACAATCTTCCCGTCCGTTCACACATTTAAGAAAAACATGATTCGCTCCATTATCATTTTTTGCGTTTTGATTATACTCATCGCTGGCACTGCCGCGGTTGCAAAAGAAAACCGATTGCGAGACCGAATACGAGCGGCGTTTGGAAGGAATCCCATAACCCTCACACAAACTACACCGATGAATAATGATAGTTCCGAATACCACATGATCGCACAATTCGGTCGCCCCCTTGCCGATTCTGCCGAACTCGTTGAAATTGTGCACGCCTACCAAGGCGAAGCCCTCGAAATTTTCAGAAATATCACCACAGCCGAGTGGGAAGCAATGACCACCGGCAACGCCGAAGCCTTTGACCGCTCTGCCGATGCAAAATTACAGTGGGCAAAATATCACGCCAACAAAGAAATTTACGAAAAGATCAAAGACCTGCGTTCGAGGGCAACGGGTCTGCACCCCATCATTGCCCGCTCCGCCAATGTGATGACAAAAGAATTCGCCAAAAATCAATTGCCGGAGGACTTGCAGAAGCAAATGATCGAAATGTCCTCCGAAATCGAAAAGATTTTCCAAAATTTCCGTCCGAAACTCGATGGCAAAGAATACTCGAACAACGATCTTCTTGAAATGATTGCCGCCGAAACCGATTCCGCAAGGCGACACGAAATTTGGAAGGCATTGAAACAAGTCGGTGAGGAAGTGAACGAAAAAATCATTGCTCTTGCCAAAGTCCGCAACGAAGCCGCCCAAAAACTTGGTTTCAAAAACTACTGGGAAATGATGGTTACGTTCCAAGATTACAAACCGGAAGAACTGCTGACAATTTTCGATGACCTCGAAAAAATGACCCGGCCACTGTTTGAAAAAATGAAAGCGGAACTCGATTCCGAACTCTCCGCCAGATTCGGTATTCCCGCCGACCAGTTGATGCCCTGGCACTATGACAATCCTTTCTTCCAGCAGGCTCCACCGTCGAAAGCTGTTGACCCGAATGATTTTTATAAGGATAAAACCAAAGAGGAAATCGTCGAAATTGCAGTCAGGTACTTCAAGGAGATCGGTTTGCCTTACGAAAAAGTGCTGGAAAAAAGCGACATGTACGAACGAGAGGGCAAGAATCAGCATGCTTTCAGCATCGACATGGACACGTTAGGGGATGTCAGAAACCTGAACAATGTCAAACCGACCGCCGAGTGGATGGACACGGTTCTCCACGAGGGAGGACACGGTGTCTATTCGTTAGGACACGACCGTAATATGCCCTTTAATCTGCGTGATTCGGCACACATTTTCACCACAGAAGGAGTGGCGATGATGTTCGGAGCCAAAGCCCGCAATCCGCAATGGATGATAACTTTCGCTAATGTTGATCCACAGAAGGCGCGAAGTGCGGCACAAGCATTGGCAAAGCAACGGATTCGGGAGCAGTTGATCTTCTGCCGCTGGTCGATTGTGATGCTGAATTTCGAGAAGGCACTATACGAAAATCCTGATGCCGACTTCGGTGCTAATTTGAATGCGTTTTGGTGGGATATGGTCGAGAAGTACCAATTATTAAAGCGTCCGACGGAGCGGGGGAGCGAATTGGGGGATTGGGCATCGAAGCCGCATTTTGTGATTGCGCCGGTCTATTACCACAATTACATGATGGGTGAACTTTTTGCGGCACAACTTCGGGCGACATTGGGAACTCGGGACAACGTTGCGTTTGGCAGACAGTTGCGGACGAAGGTTTTTGCACCGGGACAGCGTTACGAGTGGCAGCAGTTTGTCCGACAAGCGACGGGAAAACCACTTTCGCCGGAATACTTTGCGAAAGAACTCCAATAACCATTTAGCCGGTACTCCGGTATTTTTTTCACACAATTAGGAGCAACACCATGACATCATTTCGTATTTTTGCTGTTGTCTGTGCGGTCTTGTTGACCGTCGGTTTCGGTTACGCCCAAGAAAATCCGCCGGTGGCTCCGGCAAATTATGACGAAGAAAAAGTCGGAGACTTTGTACTGCCCGACCCACTCAAAACAAGTGATGGTCGAATCGTCAACACGCCGGAACTCTGGGAAAATGTAAGAAGACCAGAATTGCTCAAACTCTTTACTAACGAAATGTTCGGGGAATCGCCGTTGCCGCTAGAACCAATCGGCAACGTGGGAGCGATTGGATTGAGCGTTTCGCTCCACGGCGGACCTGTTACTACGGATCCGATTGTGTTCAATGGCAAAGGAACACGCTATCAGGTGTATCTGTCTCTCCGAAAAAGAGGTGAAGAACCGAAGAGCGATGATCCAACAATTAGCGTGTTGATCTACAAGCCGAATAATGTCGAAGGGAAAATACCCGCATTTATCGGTTTGAACTTTCAAGGAAACCACACGGTCGATGATGATCCGGGTATCTGGCTCGGTACGGTTTGGAACCGAAACACTGGACAATCAGAACCTGCCAGAGAAGAAGATCGCGGTGCCCAGGCTTCACGCTGGTGCATCGAAAAGATTCTCGACAGAGGTTATGCGGTGATAACGGCATATTATCAAGACATTGAGCCAGACTTTAATGGCGGAAGCAAATTCGGTATCCGGCGACTACTCGATCAAAGTGGCGAGCCAAACGAAGGTAATACGATAGCAACTTGGGCTTGGGGACTCGAATTGATCCGGGATTGGATGGTGCGATTTGTCGATTTGAACCTTGATCCCGACAAAATCATCGTCCATGGTCATTCTCGTCTTGGCAAGACTGCACTCTGGGCAGGAGCAAGCAATCCGAAGTTTGCAATGGCAATTTCCAACAATTCGGGTTGCGGCGGAGCGGCACTTTCACGACGGAACTACGGCGAAACGGTACACCGAATCAATACGGTATTTCCCCATTGGTTCAACGGCAACTTCAAGAAGTACAACCTCGATGTCGATTCGTTGCCGTTCGATCAGCATGAATTGATTGCCCTCATTGCTCCGCGACCGGTCTATATTGCCAGTGCAGTGGAAGACCGCTGGGCGGACCCGAAGGGGGAATTTTTGTCCGCTTTACATGCCGATCCGGTCTATCGACTCTTGGGTACGGACGGTTTTGCGGGAGTTACAGAAATGCCAGAGATTAACAAATCCGTTGGCGGAACGATTGGCTATCATATCCGCGAAGGCAAGCATGATATCACAGAATACGATTGGCAGCAGTACCTTGACTTTGCGGACAAGCATTTTAAGCGGTGAAATGGAGCCACAACCTTAAAGGCACCGCAAAGACTGTGCGGGAGCAGCGCAACCTCAATGGCACCGGAAGAATTTGAAAAAGACAGACGTTTCAGTTTCCATTAACCGCCGGCATTTTCTTTGGCTGCCGCTCGGAGTGCAACGACATCAATGATGTTTCCCTTGGAAACAACATTGACCAACTGCCAACGTTTCAGTTTCGACATGGGTCGGCTCTCGATAATTTCGACCGTATCGCCAACGACCGACTCTTCCTTTTCGTCGTGAACGTAACAGACGGTCCGCCGCTTCACGTATTTTCCATACTTCGGATACTTGACCAGCCGGGAAACCTCGACTCGCCGCGTCTTTTTCATTTTGTCGCTCTTGACGACACCGATCACAACTCGCTTGGGCATTCGTTTCTCTTTCTTATTTTACAATTTTTTCTTTTTGCAATGAACGTAACGATTTCAGGGTCAAAATTCTCGCGATCAGACGCTTATTCTTCTTCAATTCGCTGGGAGAATCGAGCCGCTCCATCCTCGCCTGCAAACGAAGATGAAACAACTTATCTTTTGCCTCTTTCAACGTCGCTTCCAGTTGATCGACGCTCATATCCCGTAATTCGGATGTCTTTATTACGCTCATTTTGATTTATTACTACTATCCCACTCCGTTTCCCGCCTCACATTGTCGTCCCGCCTTTGCGGGAATGACGGAACATTTTACATTGTTTTCCGCTTAACGAATCGGCACTTGACGGGCATTTTGTGTGCCAAACGGTTGAAACACAACTTCGCCGTCTCTTCCGGTACCCCGGAGATTTCGTACATAACCGTGCCCGGCTTCACCACAGCAGCCCAGTATTCCGGCTCCCCTTTTCCTTTTCCCATTCGGGTTTCCAGCGGAATCGAGGTAATCGACTTATGCGGGAACATACGGATATACAAACGTCCTTCGGAGCGGAGGTACTGCTGCGCCGCAATACGACCGGCTTCGATCGTTGCCGCACTGATCCAGCCCCCTTGAAGGGTTTGTAAACCATAATCTCCAAAAACAACATCGTTTCCGCGGGTCGCTTCACCTTTTATACGACCTCTTTGGATTTTTCGATGTTTGACTCGTTTGGGCATTCGCGCCATCGTTACTGTCCTCGCTATACTCGCCTTGATTGATCCAAACCTGAATACCAATGTGTCCCTGTGCGATCTTCGCTTCGTGAAAACCGTAGTCGATTTTCGCACGGAGGGTCGAAAGCGGAATCGAACCCGAAATTTGCTTCTCGCAACGTGCCATTTCCGCACCGCCGAGCCGACCCGCCAACTGGATTTTGATCCCTTTGGCACCACCTTCCATCGCTTGTTCCATTGCACGTTTCATGCAACGCCGGAAACCGATTCGCTTGACCAACTGTTCGCCGATGTCTTCGGCAACCAACTGTGCAACCGTGTCCGGTCTCGTAATTTCCTCAATTTTGAGGTTGATTCGCCGACCCGTGAGCCGCTGCAAATCGTTTTGAAGTTCTTCAATTTTTTCCCCTTTCCGCCCGATCATGATGCCGGGCTTTGCGGAGTAGAGAATAACCCGAACTTCGTCCCGTGTCCGTTCGATCACGATTTTTGCAATCGCCGGATACATTGGTTTTCCAAACTTGTCCGTTGGGTCTTTCCGTTTTTTGATGAAGTCACGGATTTTCTTGTCTTCGACGAGGAGTTCAGCGAACTCCCGCTTTGAAGCGTACCATCGGCTCTTCCAGTCTTCCATAATGCCGGTGCGAAACGCCACCGGATTCACTTTTTGCCCCATTGTGTCCTCTGTTTCGTTGTATTTTTAGCCTATAATAACGGTGATATGTGCGGTTCGCTTGTGGTAAATACTTGATGACCCTCGTGCTTTGGGACGGAAACGGCGGGACATTGGTCCGCCGTCGATTCGAACGTCAACGATCTCAAGGTTGGCGACATTCTGCGCCCGCTGGTCCTCAGCATTGGCAACCGCACTTTTAATCACGGCTTCGATGAGTCTCGCTCCCCGACTTGGATAACAAGCCAAGAGTTCGAGGGCTTCATCGGCAAACCTTCCCCGCACAAGATCAGCATACGGTCTGATCTTCCGTGCGCTCATTTGAGCGTACCGATGTTGTGCCTGATATGTTTTTCCCGCTGTTGCCATGTGACCTACCCCTTTACTTCTTTCCTCCCTTACCCCCGTGTCCGCGGAAAATGCGAGTCAAGGAAAACTCTCCGAGTTTGTGCCCGACCATTTCTTCGGTTACAAATACCTTGTTGAATACTTTTCCGTTATGGACGAGAAACGTATGCCCGACGAACTCCGGGACGATGGTACAAGCCCTTGCCCAGGTTTTGATCGGCTCTTTTTTGCCGACGGCTTCTAATTTCTCGACCTTTCGGTACAGTGAGGGGGTAACGAAAGGACCTTTTTTAATTGATCTGCTCATAACTTTCCGGAGTATTTTATAGGAAAAAAATGCATTGGGCAGGGGGGGGATACTGTTTGCCAAGGGTAAAGTGTGCGTCAAAATTTTGGGAATTATCCCCTTGAGTCCACTACCGTATCTCCCTCATGGGGCGGATTGACTCGCACCCTGACCATCGGAGCAAAATGATTTACCACGAAATTCTAACAACTTTGTCCAAAAAATTCTCGAACAACTCCAAGAGGTTCGTATAGGAGATGAGACACCTCGAATACAAATTCTTGCCATAAATGAGGGGGAAATTTCGTATGATAGTGTGGTATCGTTTACGTTTTCCTATGATTGTACTTCTCTCCCCCTTGACCGCAAGTGCGGAGCCGGTACAATGGCACACCATGAATTATGAACGGGCGTTCAATTCGGGTTGGTGGCGAGGCTGGCGAAGTCGGTCGCGCTTGAATTCCGCCCACTGAAAGATGCCGTTCCTCTCGATCCGGTGATCGAGAATAACACTTTCCAAAGCCGCAAGCGCAAAATTATGTGCTTGCGGCTTTTTTCGTTAACCCCGCTTCAACTAATGAAGCATGACAAGAAAGGAAAACTTTATGGACTATCAAACTTATTTTCGTAACTATCCGAACCGCAATGGCGAATACGGTTCCTACGGCGGTGCCTATCTGCCGCCGGAGTTGATTCCTGCCTTCCAGGAGATCACCCACGCCTACAAAACGATCTGCCATTCGGCACAGTTTATTAATGAACTGCGCCGAATTCGCAAAGAATTTCAAGGGCGACCGACACCGGTCTATCACTGCCAACGCCTTTCGGAACACGTCGGCGGAAGCCAGATTTATCTGAAACGCGAAGACCTGAATCATACCGGCGCACACAAGTTGAACCACTGCATGGGTGAAGGACTCTTGGCAAAATCGATGGGCAAGAAACTACTCATTGCAGAAACCGGTGCTGGTCAGCACGGCGTTGCCCTCGCTACGGCGGCGGCACACTTCGGACTCGACTGCGAAATCCACATGGGAGAAATTGACGTTGACAAGCAAGCACCGAACGTAGCCCGAATGAAAGTTCTCGGAGCAAAAGTCGTTCCCGTGAGTTTCGGACAGCGAACGCTCAAAGAAGCGGTCGACTCGGCATTTGAATCGTATCTCAAACAGTACAAGGAGGCGATCTATTGCATTGGTTCTGTTGTCGGTCCGCATCCGTTTCCAATGATGGTGCGCGACTTCCAAATGGTGGTCGGCATCGAATCGCGGGCACAGTTTCTGGAAATGACTGGCAATCTTCCCGATGCCGTGTGTGCATGCGTTGGCGGCGGAAGCAATGCGATGGGTATTTTCAGCGGATTTCTGAACGATCCGGTACCGCTCTACGGAGTCGAACCACTCGGCACGGGAACGAAGGTCGGTGAACACGCCGCTACGATGACTTACGGTACGCCGGGAATTCTGCACGGTTTCAAGAGTTATCTCTTGCAAAACGATGACGGTTCGCCTCAGCCGGTGTATTCGATTGCTTCCGGCTTGGATTATCCGGGCGTGGGACCGGAACACGGCTTGCTCCGTGATGAAAAGCGAGTCAATTACGTTGGAGCGACGGATGCTGAAACGGTCGATGCGTTTTTCAAGTTATCGCGGTATGAGGGAATCATACCGGCACTCGAAAGTGCGCATGCGGTTGCTTTCGGTATGAAACTTGCCAGGCAAATGGACACTGGTACAATTTTAATCAACTGTTCTGGTCGTGGCGACAAGGACCTCGATTACGTTGTCAACAACTATGGCTACGGCAATGAATGAAACTTACAGTCCAATTGGCGGGCTTATGCCCGCCGTTCTTGTGCAACAGTGCAATCCCAAGATTGAGACTCTGTCATTGATTGTCGATCAATGCAATCTCTTCGTCCGTCAAACCGTACAATTCATACACTAATGCGTCGATCTTGTCGTCAACAGGTTCACCATTGAGGCGGCGTGTTACTAACTGTGCCAAGCGTTTACCACTGCTAAAAATACAATCCGGTGCTGGAATCATTTTGATCTCGCCTATCGGAACGTGATTCGTCTGATTGTAAAACTTAAAATAATAATTCACAATACGAGAGTTGAGCAGTCCTAACAACGCCTCCAATGGAATTTCTGGATGTTTTGAAAACATATAATTGACCGTGTGCCCGCACAACAAATTTTCAATAATGGTCGCTTTGATTCGCCGATGTTGCCCAGCGTTGGAAACTTCTTGAAAAACAATGCGCCGAACAGTGTGATGGGAACGTGCCGAAATGTTTGCTGGGCAAAACTCCATCGGCTTGGCAACCGTTTCATAATGTCCGATTTGATTTCCTCGAATCAACGGCAAGTACCCTTTTTGTTTTTTATCGACAAAGAAATCTTTCTTGGTGCTAACATTGATTTCTCCCTGATAACCTTCGATGAGATAATCAAATGTTTTTTTCCATTGGTTCATTTTTTTGATAACCCGATTGCTCCCTTTGAACATGCGCCGAGGGTCCCGATTGATTTCCTTTGATTTCAATGTATAGATTTGTCCTAACTTTTGGTATTCAAAATGGTAGTCTTTCGAGGATTGTTTTCGTGTAATCATGGTTGCCACCGCTTGGGTCGCCGACTCAAAAACCCTCTGTGATTCTTCATAGTCCACGATTTTGATGATGGTAGTTTCGTTGAGCAAAATTTCCCGAAGTTTAACGCTGTTCGCACTGGTCAGATAGTTATAAGGAGTAATATAGACCAGCAATCCGTTGTCCTTAATCAGTGAAAGTCCTTTTTCAAAAAAGAGTTTATACAAATTAACCTTGCCGCCGGCGGTACACCGAAAAGAACTACGGTAAAAACCGAGAAATGGATGGTTTGTGCCCAATACATCATACGGCGGATTGCCGATCACAACGTCAAACTTTTCGACACCGAACATCCACACAGGATCAAAGAACGGCGAGGAATGGAACTGATCATACGGATTCCATACTGCCAACTTCTCTGCTGTATCATGCGTCAAGGCACCCGCATCCTCCATGACAACTCCCAATGTTTTTCGCAACGTTTCGTCATATCTCCGAAGTCGCTCTTTTTCACGAACGCTACTTGCCATAAAGTGCTGACTTCGAGTTTCACGTAACTGTTCGATTGTGTCCTTGACAATCGGTAGTTCCAACCTGCCCTGACCATTTTTTTCTTGTCTCTTCAACCCGATCAACGTGTCCGCACAAATGAATTTCGTTTCAAGATTCGGTAATGGTTCGATGCCGTAATTGTCTTTTCGTTGATCGGGTACGATTTCCTGAATGAGCGATAAAAACAGCCGGAGTTGCGAAATTTGTACTGCCATCGGTTGGATGTCCACACCATAAATCACCTTTCGGACGATTTCCAGTTTTCGCCGATACCGATCTAACGGAGTGAGTGTTCTGTGCGGGTCAAGACGGCACATGATTTCGTTCATGATTCCGCAGGGAAACGCTCCGCTCCCACAAGCGGGATCGAGGATTTTGCATTGCAACAAATCGTCAGGTTCTTGTGAATACGCATTCAATGCCTCGCTCACCATATAATCGACGATTTCACGGGGCGTGTAGTAACTGCCGGTAACTTTACGCCGTGTCTCCTTGCTATCTGCATCAATACATGCCAAAAGTGATTCAAATACCTTGCCGATAAATTCAGGATCAATGGTTTCGACATACTCTTCCCGGTCCAGCAGATCGTCCAGTGTTAATTTGTACTGATACTGCGATAAAATCCGAATGATACCGGAAACGTTATAGTGTCCGCCTAATTCTTCGAGGTGCCGCGACCGCACTTCCGAAAAGAAATAATCGTCGTTTAAGGGAACATCATCACCCTCATGGTTGTTGAAAATCCCGCCATTGAGAAAAGGAATTTGTTTGAATTGCTCTGTAACGGGACTGCCTTTTTTAATCAGATTTTTGTGTTCGATGTCGTTGCGATCTTTGATCGGTGTATTGAGACAGCGAAAAAACAAATTACGCAACACGACATTGTAATAGCGGTGTTCATTCTCCTTAAGATGTTCTTTGATAAAACGTTCGTCGAACAATTTTTCCGGGACAAGTCCTTTTTCTTCGAGAAAATAGCAAAATAATAATCGGACAACGAGTCGGAGTGCGGCTTCGGGGTCAGGCAAATTGTCGCTTGCCCAATAGTACCAGTTTCGGATTTCGAGGTAAAATTTGTCACCGAGTGCCTGCCGCTTTTTCTCATCCAAATACAACTGCTCTTTGAAAGCAGCAAACGCTCTCTCCAATTCGGGAATGGAACATTTGACCCACTCCGAATCCCGACCGGTTTCCTCGAATTGCTGAACGTGAAAACCCTTGCTCTTCAAATAGCGGTGTAATTCTTTGTCGATACCGCGTCGTTCAGCATGGACAAAATCGTCCCAAACACGCTCAAGTCTGACGTTAAGTTCGTGACCTTGCTGTTTGATACGTTTGTCTATGTCGCCGTTGGTCTCTCCGATTTTGAGATACCCGACATGTTTGGCAATTTCGTGTGTTGTGTAGGCATAGAGTCTCATCGGTGGCTGATTATACCATAAGAGTCTAGAGAGTCGGCGGGCTTATGCCCGCCGCTCTTGCGCTTTGTATTGTCAACTCTGTCCCAGAACCCAGTGGATCATTTCCTTGACTTTGATTTTGCCCTCGTCGCAAACTTGGGCGACGGTCTTCGTAGCGTCCTTGACAAACGGCTGCCCCAGCAAGGTGTGTTCCGCAAAGAATGCCTTCATTTTGCCCTCCACGATTTTCTGAATGACATTGTCCGGCTTGCCCTTGCTCTGTTCCTGAACCTGTGCGAGAATCAGATCGCGTTCCTTTTTGACGATTGCAGGATCAAGATGGTTTTCCGACAATGCCTTCGGCTTCATCGAAGCAACATGCATACTGACATCTTTGCCCAGTTCAACGTTCGTTCCATCAAGTGGTAACAATACGCCGATCCCCGCATTGTGATGCACGTATGCTCCACACGGACCTTCGATCCGAATGATCCGTGTCAATCGGAACACTTCCCGAATCTTGTTGACGAGATCGTCGTAAACGTGTTGGAGCGTAACGCCGGGTTTGCCGGGAAAAGACTGGGCAAGCAGTTCCGCAGCCGTTTTCGCACCAGGACCGATTGCCAGTTGCTGGGCAAGTCCATTGACAAGTTCGATGAACTCTTCGGTATTGGAGACCGGCGCACTTTCGCAGAGAAGTTCGACCATTGCCGTAACCTGCGTTGCGACATCGGTGAACATGGCGATACGTCCGCTGCTGGTTTCCCGGTCAGTGCGACCCGCCATTGTTTTCGCTCCCGATTTGCGAAGAATTTCGATTGCCTTTTCCTCGTCTCCGTTTGCCTCGACGAGAGCCTTTTTGCAGTCCATCATCGGGAGCCCCGTCTTGTCCCGAAATGCCTTTACTGTTGCTGCGGATATTTCCATAACTGAATTTCACAAAATGACGAAAGGCATTGTACTATAATGTGCGAAGCGGTCAAGAGGCGGAGACACTGCCCTATCCAGAAAAGTTGAGTCGGAAAAGATCAAGCACCCGTTTGATGTACAGGTCATCAATAATATCGGGATGACCAACGAACGGATAATTCTTCATTTGCAAAATTGAAGTTTGCAGATTCGGGTCTTTGGCATTCACTACTGTAACAAACGTTTCATCGCTTCGGGTTCGGTCAGGTTTGCCTTCTGGATAGGCTCCGATCAGCAGAAGATAATCCGCATCGAACATTTTGCGTCCCAGTTCGATCATCTTGTCGGGAGCGATAGGTTGCCTCGGCGGAACAACAACACCGCCCAAAAAACATGCCGCCGATTCTTCCACCTTCGCAAGCGATTCCGCTAATAATCCGCGTGTTCCCGCTTCAACGACGGCAATTTTTTTGCCCTGCGAGTTCACGATTCGACAGACCACGTCCGGCAATGTGTCCGCCCCTTCACCGAAAATCCTGTCGCCGAGCGTTTCGTAAATCAATGTTGCGGTCGGGTCAATGAGTCGATCACATTCCTTTTCCGTTTCACATTCGGCGACGATGCGAAGCGTGATCGTTGCCCGTGTTGCCGTAATACCGACTTTGGGAACATGATCACGAGCCGTAAGACCGGGAAGCATACCTTCGACCTGACTTTCACCCAGTCCGAAGGAATGGATCGAGCGGGATTTGATGATATGCTTTTTACCTTCCAACAATTCGTGCATTGTTAGAATGGTTTGGCGACCGGTGTCCCTCCACATTTCTTTCATTTCGGCGGGCACACCGGGAAACGCCATCAGTCGAACGAAATCGAGCCGACCCTCTATCGGCGTTGTCCGTTTCACGGTGAAATCGATACCGGGAGCGGTTCCGTGCGGATTCCGAATCGGCACTGCCCCTTGCGGCTGAAAGGTCTGACGTTCGTGGGCGGGGGACATCCCGCTGCCGCGCCGCTGAAGGATTGCCTGAACCTGCCGGAGCGATTCGTCATCTTGGACAAGGGGAACTCTGGCGGCATCGGCGAAAGCCTGTCGGGTCAGATCGTCGGCGGTAGGACCGAGTCCGCCTGTCCAAAGGACGAGATCAACCCGATTCATGGCAATTCGGAGAACATCGACCATTGCATCGAGATCATCGCCAACAGTCGTATGATACTGTACCGAAACACCGCAATCTTCTAATTCCAGACTCAACCATTGTGAATTGGTATCGAGGATTTTTCCACAGGTAATTTCGTCGCCATTGGCAAAAATTTCGGCATGCATGGTGTTTACGGGGAACCACTAAAACGAATCGTTCCCTAATTCTATCAAATTCTCGTCCGGGCAAGGAAGGCGGACGCAAGTTCCTTTCGTATGATATGCAGAAACACAAATACCACTCTACCACCGCACCCCAAATGCCACATCAAACTCGCTCGCCGTGTGATCGAATACTTCGTAATCGCTGGTGAAGGTTGCCCAAGAGCCGCTTGAATTTTCCATTCCCTCATGTTACGATGAACTGTACCTGGTGATCGTTCGCCAAACCAGTGGACGATTTCGTTCAATTTTCTCAAAAGGAGCAAAATCATGTGTGAACATTGCAGTGGAATTTCCCGTCGTGTATTTTTAGGAGCCTCTGCGGCTCTTTCAACGGGATTGATTTTCGGCGAACAAGCGGTTTCCAATACCGCTCGACCGCCGGTTGCGGCAACCGAATGGGAACAACCGCCGGTCAAGGTTTTTGTCGTTTTTCTTGGGCAAACCGTACACGGTTGGCCCGGACATGCCTACGATACCGAGGACGCAATTAAAAACGTCTTTGCGCCCTACTTGGAAACACTCCGACAGAAACTCGGCAATGTCGAATTCATCGGCGGCGATCACATTGCTCACCATCTGGAAGCCACCAACAATCTGCTTCCCAAAATTGTAGATGCCGGAGCCGAGGCGATTCTCGCCGTTCATCTCACGATGGGTGGATGGGGACCTCCGTTTCTCGCTTTGGCATCGACAGGGTTGCCCGTTGCCATTTACGCCCAACCTTACAGCGGGCACGAGTGGATTTATATTGCGAACATGCAACACGACGGCGCAAAAATCATTATGGGAGCCTCACGAGACATCAATGAGATCGAGCGGCTGGTTCGTCTTCTTCGTGTTCCGGCTGGGATGAAAAAGTCCAAACTGCTCATGGTCGGCAATCCGGGCTGTGCCGCGGGAACGGCAGCGGCTCGCGATTACGCCCAGGTCAAAGAAAAATTCGGAACGGAAGTCATCCAGATCACGCCGAATGAATTCGTCGAGATTCACAAAACGATTCCAGAGGCGGAGGCGGTTGCCGAAGCGGAAAATTACTGGATCAAGCCGGCAAAAGAGATTCGAGAACCGAGCCGTGAGGAAATCATCAAATCGTGTAAGACATATTTCGCCCTGAAAAAACTGATGAAGGAGCATGGAGCGATTGCGTTGGCAATGAAATGTCTCGGCGGCATTCCGATTGATGTTCTCGGTTATCCGTGTCTCGGTTTCAGTCGTCTTCTGGACGACGGTGCCATTGGTGCTTGCGAGGCGGATATGGACTCGACACTCTCCATGATGATGTTCCTTTTTGCCATGGACCGTCCCGGCTTCATTACAGACCCGGTGATCGACATGGCAACAAACTCCGTGATTCATGCCCATTGCGTTTCTGCAACGAGAATGGCTGGTCCGAAGTCCGAGCGGCTTCCCTTCATCATCCGATCACATCTTGAAGACGACAAAGGTGCATCGCTCAAAGTGATTGTGGATAGGGACATCAACCGCGAAGTAACGTGGATCAAACTGGCACACAACGACACGATTCTTGCGACGACGGGAATCCTTCGTGAAGACTTTGATTCCGGTATCCAGGGCTGTCGAACAAAAATGGTGGCGGAGGTTACGAGCAGTACCGCCCGTGAACTCCTGAGCAAATGGGGCGCAAATATCCTCGGCAGAGACCCGATGACGCTCCTACATCGGGTTTTGTTCTATGGTAATCACCTCGACGATTTCCGGGATATTGCGCAGTTGATGGGACTGAAATTCATGCTCGAAGGTAAAGAGTGGGTGGGATGAGGTGGACACCGGACACGCCGGTTAACGGTGTCCGACAGAGCGAGGTCGTTATTTGATGTATTTTTCCATAGCCTATGAATCCCACTCCCCAAGATATTTCGTTCCGTCTTTTCGGTTTTCCGACGAGCATTCAACCCTTTTTTTGGCTGGTTGCCGCTCTCATCACGGCTCTTCATCTCGGACCGATTGACAACATGCCGATTTGGCTTGTCCAAATGCTCGTCGGGACGGCGGGAGTCTTGCTCTCGATTTTGGTTCACGAACTCGGACACGCTCTGACCTTTCGGTATTTGTTCCGCACTCCTTGTACCATTGTCCTTCATGGATTCGGCGGAGCCGCGATTCCGCTTCGGCATTATTCTCGCAGTTACGGTTTTCGTGGAATGGTTGCGAACAGTTTCCTTTCCTTTTCGGGTCCGCTTGCCGGTTTTATCCTTGCTTTTTTGATGCTAATGCTTCTTCAAGTGATTCCGGCAGATGATCGACTTGCCCCCTCACTGTTTCTTTTTTTCCTCGGATGGACGGCGGCAATTTCGATTATTTGGGGCATCTTCAACCTTTTGCCGATTTATCCGATGGATGGCGGACGCATTGTCAGAGAATTTTTTGCATTTTGTTTTCCGCGACGGGGAGTCGAGTTTTCCCTCATCTTATCGATGATGCTTGCAGCGGTTCTTGCGGTCTTGGCTCTCCGATTCGGACAGTTCTTTATTACCTTCATCTTCGGCTACTTTGCGTATCAGAACTACCAAGAAATGTCTGCAAGATCGTTTCGCCCTTGAAATGTTGGCATAAAAACACTGTCGTTTGTCAAGGGTGTATTAACCTTACCGTACCTACCGATTAAGAAGAAATATGATAGAATGGTGTGGTACGGCTTGATGCTCACCCTTTAACGTTTTAACGATTTCAATGACAGCAACCATCTATTACGACAAAGACGCAGACCTTTCTAAACTCAAAGGCAAGAAAATTGCCATCCTCGGCTACGGTTCTCAAGGACACGCTCACGCCCAAAACCTTCGGGACAGCGGGTGCGATGTTATCATCGCCGAAGTCAAAGGCACTCGAAACTACGACCTGGCAGTCAAAGATAAATTCAAGCCGCTCGGCACCGAAGAGGCGGTCAAGCAAGCCGACCTGATCGTGTTGACCCTGCCGGACGAACTGCAAGCAGGCATTTTCGAGACGCAAATCCGACCCAATCTCTCGAAGGGAAACATCATCGTTGCCACTCACGGATTTAACGTTCATTATGGTCAGTTCAACATGCCGGAAGGGGTGGTGGCAATTTTGATTGCCCCGAAGGGTCCCGGTCATCTTGTTCGGAGCGAGTTCGTCAAGGGCGGCGGCGTACCGTGTCTCATCGGTCTCGGTGAAGGTGCTGGCGACAAGGAGCGGAAGATCGGTTTGGCTTATGCGAAGGGCATCGGCGGAACTCGCGGTGGAGTCATCGAAACGACCTTCAAAGAAGAGACGGAAACTGACTTGTTCGGCGAGCAGGTTGTGTTGTGCGGTGGTGTTTCGGCACTTGTTCAGAAGGCGTTTGAGACGTTGGTCGAGGCGGGCTATCAACCGGAGATGGCATACTTTGAGTGCATGCATGAACTCAAGTTGATTGTGGACTTATTCTACCAGGGTGGCTTGAATTACATGCGGTACAGTGTGTCGAACACGGCAGAGTTCGGCGATTACACCCGGGGACCTCGAATCGTTACGGACGAAACGAAAGCCGAAATGAAGAAAATCTTGACGGAGATTCAGAACGGCGAATTTGCCAGAGAGTGGTTGCTCGAAAACAAAGTGGGCGCACCTAGATTCAAGCGTCTGCGTGCCATTCAGCGAGAGCAGCAACTCGAAGAGGTCGGTCGTCGACTCCGAAAGTTGATGTCCTGGATCGATGCAAAGGAATACTAGAGCGTATCAGGAATTGATCTGGACGTTGTTTATTTTGTATCCTGCGTGTCTGAAATAATTTTGGCACTCCTTCGGCGGAAACCGATCGCAGAGTTCTCCCAACTTTTTCCAGAGCG
>Ga0123353_10005066_pt1 | contig 17195 bp, 11 predicted proteins | sample TergutLab28metaG_3_FD_92763 | JGI IMG/M metagenome (GOLD analysis project Ga0123353, IMG submission 92763) | Labiotermes labralis P3 segment gut microbial communities from Petit-Saut dam, French Guiana - Lab288 P3 | ecosystem: Host-associated > Arthropoda: Insects > Digestive system > Gut ...
AAGGGTTAATTTCATTACGACCCTATTTCCATAATTGTAGTTCTCAGCTGCTTGAAATTTGAAATATTTTCAAATGAATTGTTATGTTTAATCTTTATGGAAACCACCCCATTGTGTTTATTACTAAATAAACTACACTTAGTCAAACGCAACATGTTTTTGTTGATACAAATTGTGCCTTTACATGTGTGCTACATGTTTCAGCCTGTACTTAGGCCATCATCAGGCATATCTACCTTCATAAGATTGATTATATTGTATCTTCCTTTATATCGTATTATATATCCCTTTATAATATTAATGTATTGACATGCCTGGTGATGGCCTCAGTACAGGCCAAACCATGTAGCACGCATATAAAAGCACAATTTGAATCAAACCTCTATTCTGTTTGACTGAATAAATGTGTTTCATTTATGAATTGTTATATACAGTTGCGTCATGATGTTAGGTATTTCTGCATCATGTATTATGTGTTTCAGCCTAAAGTACTACTTTTTTAAGCATCACATTTGTCTTCTATACATGGTATACACTTCAGCACATTTGTGTCATGTTAAGGTGTGTGGGCAGAATTACTGACAGTGCACTGCACCAAAGTTATTCATAAAACTACTTTTCTTAAGAACTAAAATAGACTTGTGTATGTGAAAATTGTCCGGCTTGCAACCTCGTCTTGAATTTGCATGAAAAGGGTGTGTCAAGATAATTCCATTTTAAAACCTTACAACTGAGTTGCAAACTTATCTAGGAGTTCCAGTGTACCAGTGGATTCACTGGTTGGTAATCTTGTCATGAGTTATTTTTGATTTTGGTTATTTGCAGTGTTCATGTACACATATTTAGTTCTTTCCACGGGTACTTGCAGATCAGTTTCCTCATTTAATGAATGAAAATATCTGTATTATTTTTTATGATGTTCATGTGGAGGTGCAATATTGTCAGCATTATCCACACAGGTTCATTCTCACCTTTGGGGCATAGAGGTATGAGACATAAGACGGTCAAGAGGAAGATGGGAGGTTGAATTGAGAGCGTTGCTATGTGACTTTACCGGGCTTAGCTTGCCTTGATGGTGGTGTTGATCAGGATGACAATGATAGTTACAGTGATGATGAGCGTAGGTTTTTGAAAGACATTCACTATGGAGGTAGTGCAGTACATGTCAGATGTAGCTGGATTAGGGAAAGTTGGGTTACCTGAAAAGGAAGGGAACTGGACCACAGCTTTGGAACTTGACTTTTGGTGAAGAGTGATCTTGTAAATGCACATAAGATTGGCCTTTATGTAAAATAAGAAAATTATTTTGAACCAGGTAATTCTGGAAAGTTCCATAAGTTACAGATCTGATTTGGTGTAGACACTTTACATTCTTACTCTGCAAATTGATAGTGTGAGCCCAACAGCACTTCAGTTTTTGTGAAATAAATGGACAGAATAGTACTTTACAAAAATTACAAGTCATATATGTTATGTTTATTTATAAGGAAATGAATACAGATTGTATAGTAAAATAGCCCATCAAATTGTAACTAAAATTTATTGTCTGTACTTATTATGCATTAGAACATTGTGGCCAACTTGGTAGTTTTCAGGGAAATACAAAAATATGCAAAATACATGGGAGGTTAGTTGCACTATTCATTTTTATTAAAAGAAATGAGAACTTATTTTTACGTAAAGGGTAATAATTTATAAGGATTCATGTGTTTATAAAATACTGAAGTTTTGTATAATCCAGTTATCATGAAGGTATGCAAGAATTGCGATGAAAGATGTGACTTGTACCTAATTTAAGATTATTTTATGTTTACTATTTCAGTATGATATATAATTTTACATTTAGAAGATTCTGTAGAGTAGTTTCACATTTTAAGCTTTTCTTTTCTTCAGTAGACTAGTTGAAGGTTTTAATAGTATAAAAAATATGTAGAGCGAGTGTGTAGTTTGGTTATGAACTGTTTATAATGGTGAATCTGGAAATAGGAATTCATGGATACAAGGAGTATGACAGCAGGTGACAGAGAAATTGTTGGAATATTGAAGTGAAATATGAAGAATCTTAGTTTTGAAGAATTCTTGGATTGATGTTAGTGACTTCACTGTGATAAAATTTGTATACCAGGAAGTGGGCCACAGGGTGCAGGTTTCACATGCTGCACTTGCACATTTTGTACTGCAAACCCTAATTGTTTACAGGTTTTTTTTCTTGAAAAATCATATGAACGATGAAACTGTGGTGCAGAAGTTAAGACCTTATGCAAAAGATGAGGTCTGGGGAACCAAAGACACATGAAACATGGTAACCTGTAAATTTGTGATTAATAAACATGAGAGAATATGTGTTGGTGTATACTGGAATACATCAGTGTTCTGGCTGAAAGTTAGTAGAGTGAGTGAACGGAATAGTTGGCATGGCAGGCATATGGGGAGACAAAAGAATTCATGAAGAAAGTGGTGATATTTTGGACTGTTTTGCCTGCTACTGCTTATCCTTGTATGGAGGCTGGTCTTTTTCCTGACATTGTCTTCATTGTTCTTGATGAAGTGAATTATCAAATTGTTTGCACAATAATGGTTCTGCAGCATTGGTCATTTTTATGTCCAGACATCACTGTGCTCTTCATTCCATCCTTTAGCACATACATCGCCCTTTCCAGACATGATTTAAAAAAAAAAACCAAGTGCCATAGTTAATTCTGTAAGGCAGGAAATGTATGTATAACGTACCATTGCAGTGCGTTTGTGCAACCATTGTTGCAATGGAAAAGCAAGAAGTATTACATATTCTGTGTATGGGTTTGTAGCCTTGAGCATCCAGCATGCAATGTGCATGTTCCACATTGCCAACTGTGGCCTGCCCAGCTGTATATATTTTTCTGCATTATCTCTTAAATGGCACGATTTCTGAAAAAAAAATTGATTGAACCTAAAATGTGTGTTTTGAGTTTCTATACAACTTTTGCCTGAAACATTCTCATTTTAAGAAGAATTGCGCGAGATGTGATAAAAAATGTATATTGGTCTTCAGATTTTAATGAAAGTTCAATTTTCTTGACAGTTTTTCGAAAAACTCTCAAATGTAAAATTTAATGTAAATCTGTTCAGTGGGATTTGAGTTGTTCCTTGCAGACAGATGGATGGAGGGACAGAGACATGACGAAGCTAATAGTCACTTTTCACAATTTTGCAAACATACCTAAAAACTGTGAGCACTACATTTGAAGTAAATTCAATGTCACACAATATCCATGCAGCTAATGTGCAAGACAGCAGGTAGATACAGCCTCTTGTATATTATGGCACAAGTCTATGCAAGCACACCTGTGAATGAGTAAGGGACATACACCATGATATGCAAGGATTGTCACCATAATTATTATGTGAATAAGCAAAAACACAATGTACAGAATCATGAACAAGAAGGGTCTGCTGTATTGCTGTTAGCTAATATATTGTGAGATTTGAGGTGGTCATACTGGTGTTGCATGAGATTCGGGTCTTCTGGATTATTACGCTGTGTTAACTGGTATATAGTTACCTATGCTTTGAAATATTATTCTGCCTTCATCTTCTTGACCCTGAAGATGAAGGCAGTACAATCCTCTGAAAGAAATGGTAACTGTTTACAAGTTGACAGAGCATAACTACCAGAAAACTTACATCGAGCAATAAATTGTAGCTCAGAATCAGTCAATTGTGCGTGTCAAAAAAGCAGCTGTTTTTTTTCTCTCTGAATGTACCCATGATGTGACGGAACATTTTTTGCAGAATGTATAGTTGTATGCTTTGCTTTTACCTTTACTTGTACTTTTACTTACTGTATTGTCATGAAGAATTTGATAGGGATATTAAAATTAATTTGAATGATTTTTTTCAGAGCTCTGACAACCATGGATTCGGATGAGGTATGTATGCAATCAAACCGAAACATCTCACTAGTAATCAGTTTTCTACAAATTAATTATTTGAACCAAGAATTGATAACTTTTTTGTGGCTAGTAATTTTTCTGCATTGTCAGTTGGAAGTAATTGTGTATTAACTGTTGCACTTTGTATTGGCAAAATAATGGCAGTTTTTTCTACTAAAAACTTTTGTTACTGTTCAGTTTTCACACACTGCATGTGCCCAGAAAATTTGTTTATTTTGTGATGAAATTTTTGATACTCCACAGTTACTTGGTTATACTTGTAGAAAGTTAAATTTAAAAGCACTTAACTTGCCATTTGTAAAATCCATGAATTTACAAACGGCAAGTTCTGAAATATGTGATGAGGCTGCATCATGATTTGAGCAGCATGGTACAAGGGTAAGTCAGAAACAAAGTATTGCTATGAATCAAATGATTGTTGCAAGCTGTCACTCTGTCTTACATTGGTATGTGGTCCCAACACTAGGCAGCATACATATCTGCCAGTGCAAGATATTTCATTCCGTGTGGTGTGACGTTGACTACAGTTGCTTCTCAGGTGATGTTACAATGTCTTAAAGAAGCAGTTTGATTTTGGAGGCCTGGCCTACTTACATGAGGCATGCTACTGCTGCATATTAATGCTAGGCTGCATACTGCTTACACCACCACTGCCCTACTGAGCACCTGGAATTGGGAACATGTTCTCCTCCATCCCCATATAGTCCTGACTTGGCTGCTTTGCACTTTCCTGTGTTGGCAACCTGAAAAGCATACCTGATGTCAGCAAGTTTCACCTGATGATGTTATTAAAGCTGAGGTCCAGCTGTGGCTTTGAGAACAGAACATCTTCTGCTGCCAGGTCTTGGAAGATCTGTTCATATGCCATGACAAGTGCCTGAACAAGTTTCATGACTACTGTGTGGAAAAAAAAGGACTGGTGTTCATACTTAACTCTGGGCTTTACTTGTTTCCACTGACCTCCATTCACAGTAGAAAAGTAGGGAAACTTAGATTCTGACTTTCTATAATATTTAGCTGTCAGAACTTGGGTTTCTTTCGGCATTGTGATGATATTTACAGTTGTTAGCTGTATGTTATGAAGAGTTGACAGGATCTTGATTTTAAATTATGGAAATTTAGTTGTCCAAGATTTTTTCTTAATTTCATATCTGGTAAAAACATGCATTAAGTGAATTTTGTATAAATCATGAGATGTATTTGGAAGAGGGAAGGCAGTAGATCGTTGCTTAACACACACTGTCTTACTGAGCCGCCCAGCTTAGCTGCCTTGATTCTGTATGTATAAAGCAAAAATCATTTCTTTAATAGTGACTTAATAATGACTATCATGTGAGTTATAGTCATTGCAATGCTCAGTGAATGAGTGTAATGAGTTTTCACTGTGTGTTACATTTTCTTTACCTCCTCTTTATTCTTTTGTCTACCATTACCATTGTCATTACCTTGCTGTTGCTGTTAATTAACCAGGTTGTTGATTAAACAACCTATAAGTGTATCCTGTTCCCCTCACCTAAGTGCAAGTTTACTGGATATAAATGGGTCATACTGTGAGTTGACCTCAACATAATTTGAGAGGTCTTGTACTTTACTTTATTGAATTTAGTCCGAAGATGGTGTTTAGTGTGCAAAAGTCCAGTCACTTGTAGGAAACATTTTCTGTTTATATTCTGAGATGTCTTCTCAGTAAAGAATTGTGAAACTTTGATGCGTACATTTCCATGTTTTTAATTATCTTATTATGATTCTTTATTCTAGGAAATAATGACGACAAGGTTTGAAGTATCCAAGTTGCAGTAGTATGGAAGAAGAAGTGTGTAAATTAGAGAGTTGGCTGTAATTAATTTTCAGTATCTTTAATCACTGTGTGTCCATGTGCATTGCATGGCTGTCTGTTGATATACAATTTAGTGGAAAGGTGGCTTCCACTAGAGATTGAATTTTCATGTCCATTTTGAAGGCTGTGGAATTTAGTCTGTGTTTTGTTATTCACACATCTTTAACACTGAACATCACTAGTAGGTTTTTTATTTCTGTTATTATTGCTTCAGCAAAGGGTACATGATGTACAGGGTGACCCATGAGAACCTGACATCTTTAAAATAAACAGTACTCAGTTGTTTTTCAAGTAAATTTACACTTATTTATACAAAATTAAAGCTTGAAACATGCCATACTAGATGGCTTAGTTTTAAAAATGATATTGGTAAGATGATGACTGTCTTCTTGGATGCAGTTTTCAAGCCTTTTTTTAAAATGTCCATGACACGGACCAACAACTGACAATCGATCGGACGAATTTCATGACAGATGGCTTCCTTCAAATCATTCAACATACGGGGTTTGTGAACGTAAACAAGCGATTCAAATACCCCCAAAGAAAAAATCACACGTTGAAAGATTGGGAGAGCGATTGGGCCATGGCATGTTTCTGAAATGGGAAATGAGGTGCCTGGGAAACATGTTTTGAACAATGGTCATTGACTTGTTTGCAAAGTGCGCTATGGCACCATCTTGTTGAAACCACACATTGGCACAGTTTATTCTTCTTCGGCGCAGTCCCCACCCCCGGCCTACCTACTGAGTACTACCCATTCAAAAGATGTCAGGTTCCTGTGGGTCACCCAGTACATGGAAAAATAGTGTCGTGGGCCATACATCATTAATATAACTTAATATTTTTGATACACGTTTCGATCAATACAAATCTTCATCAGGGAGACACTTACAGGCTAAGGAGTTATATTACCAAGGCTTACACTAGATACATAGTGATAACAAGATTGGTTTGATATAAATTGTATCTGGGTGATGTAATACATTGCAGACTACAGGACTTAGTATGTAGTACATTTAGCAAACATACAAATATAGAATACTGAAGACAGTTGAATGGAGACCTATAATGAACCAAGTTTATCAGTCATCTTTGCTGGCATGTGGATCTGTAGATAGATGTTTCACTAGTAATTATATATTAATATTTTTACAGTAAGCTACTGAAATCAGAAGAATTGATAATTTTACAGGTCTTAGATAAATAAGAATGTGTAGAATCAGATTACACTTGTGAAATGAAGGTTACATACGGACATATAATACTTTTGTACAATTTACATTGTACATATGTTGCATTGTGATTGTACCACCTAGTGCAGGCCTCGGGGAATGTAAGTTGTTGACCCATATATGTTTTCCTGATAAAGGTCTGCATTCATGGGCCAAATAGGAGAACATTTAAGTGACATTAAGAAATGGTATTTGTGTCGTGATGGTGTTACACTTTTACGTGTATGATACTTGAGGTACATGGCAATATAATGAATTATTTTAAGGTACATGATGTATTTGTGTTCTCTAATTTCACGTGTGCCTCGTCTGTTTAAAAGAAACTGCAATTCATAATCAATCCAAGGATTAATAGTAATAATAGTAACTTAATGCAGAACTATTTTGATGACTGAGTAGTGCTTGTCCTGAATCTTGCATATTTAAATTCTGTTTTGTGGACACTCATGTGTACAGTACTTTAATTTCTTACTTTTATCATGTAGCTTTGATGTGGTAATAATAGAACCTTCTCAAAACACGTACAAGTATTTTGAAAATTACTTTATAGAAACTCTTGTACAGTGTACTTATAATTGAAAGATTCATAATTTTAAGTTTTACCTTCTATTCAACACACTGTGAAGGCTTGAAAAGTATTATTTATGTGAACAAAGTTGCATAAATATCAAACTGTTGGAGGTTGTTACAAATGGCTGTAGTGAACCCATACTTTTATTGTGTGATTTCAGAGCAGAACATGTGTACCATTGGTGCAGCTGGTTTTCATTTGTAACAACCCTAAATGAGATATTCCAAATAGTAATGGTGAACTCAACAAAATGTGAAATTATAAGTAGTTCCTTCTTTTCTCCATTTCTCTCACTGAGGGATGGGGCTGGGTGTGCAGGAGGAGATATATGAACTTCTGATGGCGGAGTTTGCCTCTAAGTGTTCTTGAAGTTGCTGTAGAATGAAATTAGAGTGAAGTAACTTGAATTGTGAAAGCTGAGTGAATGTGAGAGGTGAGTTTTCCTTGCAGAGAGGTGACTGTGGTAGGCAGGGAGGTCATTTTGCTGTCATGGGCATGTTTTACTGAATCACATAGAAAGGACTCTTAATAATGATTGATTTTTGGGGGGAAATATAGTGATTTATTTCTTCACGGTCTATAGAGGTTATTTTCTTAACACTTCCATCATGTGGGTTTGCCTTTATTATTTGCAATGCCTTAAATAAATATGCTTTCAGAATATTGGGTAGTGGAGTTACATTTTGTGTTATATCTTTGTGATAGACCAATCATTACTGCATTCACCTGTAAACTAAATGATGATATGTAACAGTTTAACTGAAACTGTAGCCAGCGAAACAAGTTTATGGTTGATAGCTGACAAGGTCCCTTCTGCTGGAACTAGTCATCTGTTTTACTTTGTTTCTTTCTTTGTGTGTGTGTGTGTGTGTGTGGAAGTAAATTCTCCCAAGAATACGTCATTTATATTTGAGGGCCGTAACGATGGTGCTGAAATTGTGCAGCAATAAGAGTATTGTCATTGTGTACATAGTCTGCTGATTGCACCCATCATGCTCTGAACAAACACTGCAGTAAGCAGCCTTTGCATATTGATTTATACTTTGTTACTTGAAGTATACTATGAAGCTGTAGATTTAGGTATTTAGATTTCACAACTTCTAAGTTGGAGGTGCTAGACTTCAAGGAATTCTATGACTTAGCTAGGAGGGATGAAGGATGTTTTATACACTATTTTCACCGAGATTGGTATACCTGTGAAACTGTTATGCTAATTACAATTTGGTTAGATGACACATATCTTAAAGCCCAGACAGGTAAACTTTTTCTGGTACAGTTACTATTCACATTGGTGCAGTCTGAAACAAGGAGATGCTTTTATCACCATGGCTTTTCAGTCTTCATTCTAGAAAGTGGTGATGTGGGATTTCCTTGATCACAGGAGGGACTGAGATTGTGTACATGAAATTTTTGTCTGTAGTCTGGATGTTAGTTTATGAAACAAAACCTAAATATTCAAAAGAAAACACAGTTTATCTTAATTGGTAGTAAGGAAGTTGATCTAGAAGTAGATGTAGAAAAGAACAAAGTACGTATGGAATTCATGTCTTTTCACCAGACTACAGGAGAGTACTATAGCGTGTAAAAAGGTGATAAGTCCTTTCAAAATGTAATTACCCTAAGGCCAGATTCACAGCATAGGCACAGCCATGTTCAGCCAATAGCCAGTCTAATATTTATCACTGTTTGGACAGAGGTGTGTGCACTACTGATCATATTTCAGATACATTTACATAAGGGCAAAGAATGTTTCCCTGGACCATGAGCTTACCCATTCTGGGAATTCAGTTTAACAGATCAGAATTACAGTTATGAGGAAACTAGGAGCAGATTAAAATCAGTGGATTTTGGTCACCATTCAGTTCAGAATCTTTTGTCTTCCTATGTGTTGTCTAAAAACACAATGATAAGATATACAAAACTAATGTTTTGCCCTGCTTGTTTAATGGGTGTGAAGCATGGTCTTCTACATTAAGGGAAGAACACAGACTCTGCTTGCAAACAGGATCCTGAGGGAAATGTTTAAGGGGAAGTAGCAGGAGGCCGGAGAAAATCACAGATTGATGATTTGTACTCCCTGTTAAATATATGATGATCATGGCAGGGCATATTTTACGCAAGAGAGAGAAGAGAAATGTGTGAAGGGTTTTGGTATGAGAAACCAAAGGAAAGCAATTACTTGGAAAACTTAGGTATATATGGAAGTGTGATATATAGCGTTTCTGAAATAGGTTGGGAAGTTGTGAACTTAATTTATCTGGCTCAAGTTAGATACAAGTAGTGGGCTACTGTGAACACGGTAATGAATTTAAAGGTACCATAAAGTGCAGATAACTGTTCACGTATTTGAGTGACAATGAACCATTCAAGAGGAACTCTGCTTCCTGCAAGTGGTTAATTTTTTGCATCAGGTCTTTGGATTGACCATTCTGAAACTCTACAGGGTAAATGTTTTTGCATTTGTGAGACCTAAATGTAAGGTTAAAAATAAGTGTGAGTATTGTAGCCAGAGAATAAGCTGCACTATACATCTGTGTTCATTACAAAGCCTTTTTCTTTTTGTTGTGGAGCCCTTGAGAATTTTAACAACTTTGACAGATGTCCAACCTAATAACATTCACCCATCATAAATTATGGTGACATAAATTTATGTTAATGTGAAGTCCATAAAAATTCCACTCATATACTTTCAAGCATAATCCAGATTTATTAGTTTATGTTACACAATTTCAGTAACTTCTTTGGGTTTTCTTTTGAAACGTTCCTGTTTGGGGAGTTCTGTTTATATAATTTACTAATGTCATTGACAGTTCACAGTGAAAGAAACTTCCAGTTTCTCATAACTACGTAGTATTACTTACCCAAGTATTCTGTACAATTAAAATTCTTATGAAGGTTTCTGTAGATCCCCTGGAAACCTTTCACATATTTGTTGGTCTATACAGACACAGTGCACAGTTTGGGTACTGCTGTTCCACACAGTTCCAATGCCAGACGTTAGAGCTCAGTTCATCACAGCTTAACTAAGTGATAATGAAACAATAACTACCATTTTCTTGTGACCTAATTCTGACACTTTTACAATAGTTTTGATTTCTGAGATATTTTTGCCATGATATGTTTAGTACTTTTAACATTTGTATATAATCATCTCTTCTGTCTTGAACACTGTGTTTGGAAATAAATCTAGTTGGGGTTCATATATGCCAGTAATATTATGGAGTACATTGATGGCATTTGGCAGCAGTTGTCAGAAGATGGTTCTGTTGTGTGGCTCAACAGATGCCAGCACCACTGCTTTGCCCACCAGACTGCCCTGTGCTGTTGTTTTAAAAACATGTATGTTATTTGTGTATTGCATTGAATTGTTTTGTACAACCATAATGAAATTTAATATTTTCCTTAACTGTTTGACTGCTATGTCTTGTACATGCTTCACTGGCCTGCATTGGTGGCATTTTTCTGCACTTTTCATGTTTCTTATTATTGTGTCTAACATTGTACAGTTGTCATTCCAGAAGTTTTTAGTGCTTCCATTGGTGACATTGCATGTTAATTCAAGCTAAAATTGGCTGCTGAGGAAGGGATGAAACCTGCTAGTAGGGATTCTCGTGTCCTGTACAGCTGTATTAGCTCTTAGCAGTATGAGTGTTTTGGTTTCAGGGGAATGTGCAGTAATAAAAATGTTAGGGTTCAGAAATGGCATCTTACTTGAACAGAAGTAGGTAACAGATAAATCACTTTTTGTTTGATATAAATTTATTGGTATCTGTAGTTCCTGTGTAGGCAGATTTCAACACAGAGGAAAGATGAAATAACTTTTAACTTTGCAACTTAACACAGAGCATAAGATCAGGTTTAATTCAAAAGAATCTTTCATATAATTGTACATAATGTTGCTTCCTGGAAATGAAGTGTTACACACTGACTTTCAGAGAACATTGTGTAAAGAGAGGATTCTGTGACTCTAGTTTTGCCTCTTCATGTGTTAAAATTCATGAGTGGAGCAGAATGAAGTGGAATGAGAGTGGTTGGGTTAGGTTAGGTTAGTTTATAATGAAGATTCAACCCAATTCAGTGTGGTAACCAGGCCCACTTGTTTGACTACTCTGATTGGTATAATCTTGTATCCTGTTTGACCTTGTGGCAGCCAGTTACAGAAGCTATATCTTCCAGATATGTGCAAGCATGATTTAAATTTTACATACTCCAGCCATGTTGATCTTTGCTTTATTATTATTATTAAATTTTTCATCCTACTTAAAGAACTTACAAGGCATTTTGAATCCTTTTTTCCTTCCATTATGAGCAACAAATGTACACAACATATTTTTGGAATTAGTACTAAGTGTATGTGGTTATTTCAGTGGTCAATTGCCATTCTCTTACAGTGTTTCTCAAACCGTGGGCTGCAGATTACTTGAGGTTTGAGAAACATTTTTCATTGTTGCACCAGCTACTGAAAGAATTAGACAGTTTAATATTAGTGATGTTTTTGACATTGAACAGACATTCAGTTTTCATTAAAAATTCCTGCTATTATGTTACTGTTTTGTTTTGACATGTGCAATGTTTGTGATTGCATGACATTTATTTATGTAATAAGTCAGGTGAGTGGTTACTGATCTGCAGTGATTTTTGAACAGTTTTCTCTTCCACAGCAAGTTCTTGCTGGTTCAGGGTGATTTTTGAGCGCACAGTGTGGTTCACAGCAAGTTTTTACATTATGGTATAAAGCATTTTTTAACTTGCATGTGTTTCACATCTTTGAAAGCCTGAGGAACACTTCTGTAACTGTTTCCTGTAATTGTGTAGGAATTTGAGTGTTGGCATCAAATTTAGGTGAAATTGTTTTCAAATGCACACGTTCCTAATCTATGAGCTGCATTGTTACACAACAGTCATGTTGTGAAAGTGCACTTTCTCATGGTTTGTGCCACCTCAGTATGGGAAGTATACTTCATTAGATATGCAGAATTTATAAGAGGAGCGACAATGTTTCAGCTGCTTCACTTCAACATCACCAAAATATGTTGTGATCTTGCATTATGAACCTTTTCTTATGTGTGTGTATAGTGACCACATATATGACTTATACTGTTTTTCGTTCTGTGTGTTTTTTACACGTTGCTAAATATTAGAACTTGGAGTTGCGCTGTTGAACAAATTATTGATAAATATTTTAATTTTGGTTGTATCTAAAATATGTTAGATAGTTGAACGTTCATTCATTCATTTCTCTTTAGTGTCTTAATTACCATTCAGTTTTGCAGTGTAGAATGGTTAATTTTAGTGAGAGAATAATTTAAACTGAATGTCAATATCAAGATCAGAGCTTGAATTGATTATTGTACTTCCATGTATTTGTTTATGGTAATACATGTTAAATAACAAGAAATTATGACTGAGCAAATTGGTTCAAGCTACAACATTTTGACTTGTATTCATCAGGTACCCAGTTCAAACCTTGACTAGGACATTGACTATCCTGACGGGCTTTCCTGGTTCACTGACAAACACCAAGATAATAACTGAATTTCAACAACACATGCTTCCTTCATCCTTGCCAGTTCATTATTTGATCACTTTTATTTCATTTTTCACTAGTGTAGTAAGTATAGTAACCGGCAACTGGTTGGACTTTTGGTGTTGGATTCCTAGCAGAAGTAAGAGATTTTCTGTTCCCCGAAACCGTCCATACCAATCATGGGGCTGAGCCAGCTTCCTCTTCAATTGGTAGCAAAGTTCTTTCCTTGCGGTAAAGCGGCCAGGGAGTGAAAAGTAGGACACTGACCTTCATCTAATGCTGAGGTGAAGAATAAGTGGTGCTGTACCTCTCGTCCTCCTGTATGCCTTAATGGCATGAACAGGGATGACGATGACTTCTTTTACACATAGCTATTGGCATCATGAAATACACTCTAATTAATAACTAAGTAAATGAGTTATTGTAATCTTAAAATTTTTTACAGTAAAAACAAAAGCTATGGCTCTTCATTAGATAAAGTACTATATAAGGTAAAAAATATTGTTAAAGGATCAAGTAACAAAGGAAGTCAGTAGGATTTAGTTACTCAGTGTATCATATATTTTAGAAATAGGTATACAGAAACCCAATTCATACAATTCCATGGAACAAAAAGTTTGGGAAAAAGAGCCTTGAAAGACTCCAAGGTGAAATTCAGTAAAGGACAGACCTGCTCTTCATGTGCATCGAGGACGAAAAAAATAAATAATGAAATAATGATTGAAAAAAGTGTAGTTGTCCTTGTCCATTCCATGAAGGTGTAGTAGAAGTGTAGCTCAGAATATAGACTGAAGCAGACTACGGTTATGAGCTCTGTGTTGGTTCTTACCTTTTGAAATCCAATGATGCATGATAATAGAATGGAACTGCAAATATTGCAGTATTACAGCTAGTCTGCAGATATAATTGGTGTGAACATTTGGGGAGAATGGAAGGAAATTTGAAAAAGGGGTATGATGATTAAAGACTGATTAATATGTATTGTGCACTGAGAAAATGATGAGTGAGTAGCTTCCTGGACTATTATAAATCAAAATAATGTGCAAGTGACATCTGTAGTACGGTGTAGTGGTTCTATAGTATTGCTGACAGTGTGTGGATGGTCAAGCACACTAGATTGTCATCAGTGGAGTTGCTGATAGGCTGATGCAAGGTATCCAATAGACACTTAACTGAATGTGGGCTTTAAATAATCTTGCTTAAACTTTTAAAGCTCAGTGGTGACAATATGTACCACCTGTTTTAGTGTGAAAAAATACCACACTTTGCCTTCAAATGGTACAAATATTATTTATTTTATATTGTGGTAAAAATAATGGTGATTTTTTTGCCAGAATGGCATTAACCTGTTGTTCATCTTTATAATGGAGATGATATATGTTTTCTGAGAGTTTGGAACCGAATTTGTTAATGTTCCCTTGATGAACTTTATATTCTGAGGGGGGGGGGGGGAACACACTTGAACTGGTGGGAGACAAGTTTCAGCGATGCTATGTAGAATTGTTTTTATGAAGTTGACAAAGGGGGAACTTCAGAAATCGCAAGAGTTATGTCTCTCTCTCTCCATAAATGCAGACAACACTAATTCCTTCTATTGCTGAAATCCTTATTCAGTACAGAGAATAAAAATATATGTCTGTATTTATTGTACCCTGTCGCTTGCAGTGTAAATTAAATTGACAGCTGGAAGTATATAATGGAAACTTTTAAAGAATTGTAACCAAAATTAATGGAGCCAAAGGAGCCTTGTAAGTAAAAACAAAAGGCATACGTGTCTAATCCATCAACAGATGGTGCTACAGCCCCTTCTTGGCCATGGCGTCACTCAAAGGTGCCTCCATACTTGTCTATCCCCAGCTCATCTCCTCCAACCTTGCATTCCTAGGACCTTTCTGGATAACATTCTCCCATCTTTTTCTTAGTTTCCCTACGCATCTTGTGTTGTGGAATTTATCATTAAGATTTTTTGGGGGGGGATGCATCGTCCATTCTTATGATGTGACCCACCCACCCTAGTCTTCTGATTGTAATGTAAAATCCAGTACATTACTTTTCATGCTCCGGTATACTAAAAATGCCACCCCAAATTCTCTGGTTCATTTTTATTTACTTTGTACAAGTGTATGTGATGTAGAATCCACTGTATCCTTCCTGTTGCAGTCTTGTTTCCTGTAGTGCTGCTACGCTGGGTCTATACTGTGTTAGTTGGAAGAGCAAAGATATAAGTGCTGTGGTTTTAAACAGTGTTTGGACATTCCATGTGCTACATCAGCTTCTTCTTATCAGTTCCATCTGAGGCATCTTTGAAAGTTTCTTGACAAACTTTTTTATGGTATGAAGTTGTCAGTCTCACACCCAACACCTACCTGGAGGATCAGGTTATCCATTTTTGTCTGGGTCATCACTTTTGACCTGTCTGGCATGGGAGACCATGACAGTAGCCATTCTACCACCGGCTTGGCTCTCAGGATATGAATCTTTAATACTAAATTGGAAAGATTTAAAAATTTATGGCCTTCTAGGTCTTGAGGGGGAGGGGGGTGGTGTTTCTGACTGGGCAACTAAAAATAAATGAACAAAACGAGTTATGGAGACAGTTACAAAATGTTGTTTGAAAAACAAAATATGGCACTGTACATATAGATTAACATGTTCGTGACACATTATTTGTAGTTATCACTAACAGTCATACAGTTAGTTATGCATGATGTGTTCAATGTAAAGGATAGAATTTCTATAAAAAGGTAGCTTCATGTTTTATTTGCCAGTTACACTGTAAGTACCTCTGAACTTGTAAAGCTATACTTTAAATTCATTATTCCCTTCATTGCTCACTGTTTAATAGCCTGACCCATTCACATGTTTTGTATGTATAACTGCTATAATATATGAGTATTGGTATCTACTGTTGCATCAATGAGTATGTTACACTCTCTGATCTCTAGCATATAAGAGAATGATTACTTTTGAAAACTGATTTCTTAATATGAATATTACTTATTTTATTGATCATGTAGTTTAAAATTATATAAAATCTGCTGCATTACTTAAATGTATAATGTATGTGACTTTCACAACTTTATGTGATATTATTTTGTGCCTTGAAAAAATTTTACACAATTTTGCATGTGTAGGATATGTATCTTTCTTTGGTTTTTCTTGCATCCCATTATAACTTTCAGTTATGTAATGTTGTCATGAACTCAGCATATTACTACAGTTGCAGGTTTGCATCATGTCCAGTGGTTATCAATATTTCTTGGTATCATGAGTGATCAGGAATGTGGACAGGCATGTCTGAAACAGAGTTATGAACGCTTTAACTTTTGCTCATTACATCGGTAAAGAAATGAACCTGATGGATTAAAATGCTTTCACATGCACAAGCATGGACTGAGGATGTTAGTTCAGCGCTTATATGTCTGATATCTGTTTTGGATACGCATGTGGTGCAGATTCTATTTTGGGTGGCAGCAGGTGTACTGTGGCTGCATCAGCCTCCCCAGAGAGTGCTCAGTTGTCACCTTCCATCTTCCAAATTCTCTAACAGTTGTCATCGTCTCAGATGACACCGCAGCAACTGATAGTCTGATGACACAAGATTACCCCCCAGAAAAGACTAGCAGTATCTTAACTTCAGCATTTTTTCCACAATAATGAAACATTTTCTAAAATTATGCTCTAATATTATTCAGAGATTATTTTGCGCATGTGCATGTGTGTGTGTTCGTACACATTGCATGTATGTATGTATGTATGTGTATGTGTGTATATATATATATATATATATATATACATACGTTTTGTGTGTGTGTATATATATATATATATATGTATATACACATACACACACACACACACATGTATGTACTTACGTTTGTACATGTGTGTGTATGTATGTATGTATATGTATTTATATGTGTAAGTGTTTATGTATGTGTGTATGTATAATGTACTTTTATACTTTATGACACTCAATAATTCGGGTTGTATAGCATCAAATGAACAATTAGTGAAGTGGAATTGATCTGGAAAAAAGAGCGTCGTGGCTTCATTTAAAGTAATATCCTAGAATTTGCCTGCAAATACCACGAGA